>Ga0315291_10012938_pt1 | contig 10128 bp, 8 predicted proteins | sample YL17G12_20_MG_FD_203070 | JGI IMG/M metagenome (GOLD analysis project Ga0315291, IMG submission 203070) | Sediment microbial communities from Yellowstone Lake, YNP, Wyoming, USA - YL17G12_20 | ecosystem: Environmental > Aquatic > Freshwater > Lake > Sediment | place: USA: Wyoming | collected...
TGCTGGTGATCGTGACCAGCGCGCCGGTCGCCAGTCCATCCGACCGAGACTTGCCTGCTACGCCCGCCGGAAGTCCCGCCTGGTCGATCTTGATGATTGCCGCCATGCGCGCAGCCTATCATCGCGCCGCTTCGGAGTCGCTACTCGCCTGCAACTTTGGTCGACAGGTTCGCCGCAGCCGCAGCCTGAAACGACGCCAGCGCCGCTTGCAGCGCCGGGAGTGCGATGGTCGTGATGCTGGTCGCAGCCGGAGCGCCGCCAGCGGGTGCGGCGATGGCGATGGTCCCGAAGGCCGTTGCCACCGCCGCTGCAAAGCTGGTCAGCGCCGCGACAAGCTCACCGAGCGTCGCGCCGGTGAAGTCCGCGCCGCGCAGCATGGGTTGTGTCGGAGGCACCACCGAGCCATCTGGCAGGACCGCCACGCCGAGCGCCACCGTGCCCGCGAACGCAATGCTGCCGCCCTCGATGAGCCACGCCAGCGCCCGGAGCCGCGCCGCCAGGGCGTACTCTTGCTGGAGCCCGAGCGGTGACACCAGGATGTGCGCCAGGAGCGCCGTGACCTCGGTTATCGGGAGCCCGAAAATGGTAGTCGGAACAGCGTCGGCCTGGTTGTGCAGCCGAGCGATGATCGTGGGGCTTGCGTTCGCGTCGCCAGCCGGGAGCGCCACCAGGACTTCAGCGCCGCGCGCTGGAGGATCACTACGGGTCGCGCCGTCCTGAGCGAACGTCCCGCCGAGCTTGCAAGCGATCGGCCCCTCCTGGTCGAGCGAGCCGCCGTAGATCGTCACGTCAACGATCCACCCGAGCGCGGTGTCCCAGCGGATTGCATCGACATCGTCGTCCACGCGAGCCGTGGCGATCCAGGTCCGCGTGTCGGCGTCAGGACCGCGCATCGCTTCGCGCAGCCGCCCCATGTCGATGTGCTTGCGTTGGCGTCGCATCAGGTTGGAGCCTCCCGCGCTACCAGGAAGTTCTGGAAGTCGCCGCTGACCTTGATGCCTTGGTCATTCGACCAGTCGATAGACGCCGCCGCCATGCGAAACACGGTCACGATCGACGCGGATTCTTCGCTCGCCGCGAGCTTCGCCGCGTTGTCCTCACCGAACCCCTTGCGGATCAGGTCAGCGCGCCGCTTCGCCTGCGTCTGCGACTTCAGCTGTTGCAGGCTCGATGGCACGCCACCAGGCGACGTATTCGTAGAGTCCTGGCTGGACGTGGCGTTCAGCGGAGCGACAAGCATCTCCACCGCATCGCCAGGCCACAAGTCGAGCAAGTTTCCCTCGTCGCCATGAAACGAAGTGACCTCTTCGGTGGTGAACGATCCCGAGATTTCCTGCCGCCCGAAACTCTCAAACAGCGACCGCGCCACGGCCTGCAGCCGCGCGGCATCGGTGATGCCCTTCACGACTTGGGTGAATATCTGCTCGTCGGTGCTGCCGCTCGGTGACACCTTGTTCGCCCGCCGCGCAGCCGGTGGATCCGTCTTGCCGAGCACGCCAGTCGCCCGAGCGCCAGGCTTCACCGGCCAGCGTGCCCACCGCGTCGCGCCGATCTCTGGGTCAGCGCAGCGGATCTCTATCGTCGGCACAACCGCCGGTCCACCGAGCTTGCGGCTGAACGCCATCTTGATGAGATTGCGCCCGTATACGAGCCGCTTCGCTTCGCTGGTGCCAGCGTAAAATGTTTTCGGATCCACGATGTAGAGCGTCAGCCCGCGCACCGTCGGCACAAACCCGAGCGAGATCACCGTATCGTTGATGTGGTCCCAGAGCGTGAGCTTGTCGCCAGCCTTCGCCCGCTGCACGCGCTTGCCGCGCCGCGCCTTCAGCACGGGTGACACCGCAGCTGCAGGCACCGGACCATCGCCTCCTATGTCCGCGACCGCAGCGTCAGCCGAGAACGGATCCACGATGTCGATGCCACCAGTGCGGTCAGCATCCGGTGATCCGAACCTGACCTGCATCCCCTCGGTCGCCGTGAACCGCTTCACCAGCGCACGCACGCCAGCCGCTATCGGGAGCGTCAGATCAATGCGGATCCCGCCAGGCAGTTCCTGGTCGTGCATTCCAGCGGTGATGTCCCGAGCCGAAAATGAGATCGTGTCGCCGTCCTCGCTGGCGTCGAGTTCCCAGGTGTCAACGTAGCCGACAAACCGAGTCGCGGAATGCAGCCGCACGTCCGAGCCCGGAGCAATAGCGACCAGTGACAGCCGCGATTTGTCAGAACGTATTTCGCCTCCCACGCCGCGCCTGTAGTCGTCTGCGCTCACCAAGCCGATCGTCAGTTCGATGAACGCCGCACGCACCGACCTCGGGTCAATCGGGATGTCCCGAAACGCAAGCGTGACGCTGCAGGTGTCAGCCTCCTGCAGCCCGTTCCGCTCGATGCTCGCCGCTTCCGGCGAGATACCGTCCAGCACCACCGTGCGCGCCGACGTGCTGCTGGCCACCGCCCTCGGTCGCTCTTGCAACTCGCCACCGCCGCCGATCGCAAACTCCATGCCCGCCTGCAAGCCGTCGCGCTCGATGTTGAGCCTCGACACCCGGTCGTCCATTTCATCTGGTGACAAAAACTCGCTTGCCCGCGCGAGCGCAGCACGCTTGTTGGAGTTCGCCTGCGACGCAGCCTGTAGCCCCTCGGTCGTTCCGAGCGCCCCGTCGGTCAGCGACGCCGCACCAGGCAGGCCACCAGGGTCAGGCCGCTTCAAGCGAGCCTCAAGCGGTCGCGTGTCCGTTCCCTCGTCTAGCTGCAGCTGCACGCGCAGCCGCGCCGATGGATAGAACACCGGCATCAGCAGTCACCGGGCGACACGTTCGTTCCCACCGATGGTCGGGGTGGAATCTTCAGCTGGAACCCGGCTGGCACGACCACGCTGCTCAGTCCGTTCGCTCGCGCCAGGAACGATGCGAAGTCGGGTGTGCCGTAGAACCGGCTCGACACCGAGTACAGCGATATCTCATCGGGCATCGTGACGACCTGGATCTGCTCCGGGAGCGCCGCCTGTGTGATCTGGTCCTCGATCGTCAGCGTGACTTCGCGCAGCAACGCCAGAGCCGCCGCAATCTTCCCGACGCTCGATGTGCCGAGTAGCAGCGCCTCGGGACGTGCCGCCACCGCCAGCGCGGGTGCCGCGCGCCGCTTTCGCGGTTCTGCCGACAGCCCGAGCCCGTCGTCGGGGAACGGGCCACCGACCAGCGTCGCATCGCGCAAGCGAGCAATTTCCTCGGTGGTCTCCAACCGGATGCTCGCTGAAGCCGACTGCACCGCGCCGAGCGTACTCGCCGGGATCGACGCCACCGCATCGGCCAAGCGCAGCGCGCCGAGAATCACCGACGCGCTTTCGCGCACCGACTCGATCGTGGTCACCAGCTGAGCATTGAGCGCCCTGCTGAAGTCGGTAGCGAACGCCAGAGCATCCTCTGCGCCGTTGAGCGCCGACAGGAGATCGCTCTTGGTCCGCACCGGAGCCGCCTTCGCGAGCTTGACGCTGTCGCCATCTCGGGAATTCCATTCGAACTCCATCGTCCAGCTGCAGTCCTCCGCACGATCCCAGTCGACCCTGAAGTCCACCAGGACACCGCGCAGCACCTCCAGCCCCCAGACGACGTTAAGCTCTACGCCGCTACGACGGATCTCGGTGAACAGCCGCACCGCGCGCTGAGCGGTGCTGATCGGAGCCGGGTCGTCGTCTACCAGGATCGACCCCCGGATGAACCGATCGTGCCAGGTGCCGGTGAACGTGGTGCTTGTTTCCTCCGGTCCAAGAACCTGTTGCGTGGCGACAGGGTTGCCCTGATACCACGTCAGCTTCGTTCGATGGCGACCGCCCCAGGTAACCGGCCTATGAGGCAGTGCCCGCTCTCGCAGCGTGATCGTGCGACGCTGGCCCGACTGCTCGGTGATCGTTACGGGTGGGGCGTGGGGCGTTCCCGACTTGTCGCTGCCGAACGCAGCGCGAATGATGTTGCCGGGATCTGGTATCGACAGTCCGAATGGCATCGCTCAGCCCCTCCCGAGCGCCGGAGCGTAGCCCGACTGAATGCGCATCTCGGCCTGCTTCGACAGTGCGTTGACCATGTCGATCAGCACCCGGTCAGGGTCAGCCGACTTGAACTCCTGCTTGACGCTGATCTTGCTGCCACGCATGTCGACATTCAGCGCGGAGCGATCCTTGGGAGCCGACTTCAGACCGGAGGCACCGTGAGCCATGTACCGCGCATAGTTTTCGTCTGCGGTGCCGAACTGCGCGCCGAGTTCCTTGAGCGCCGTTTCCTTGTCGTGGGGAATAAGCGCCTGCATCTTGCGCAGCATCCGGTCAGCCGCATACGTCGCCGTGCTCGCGGCATCGCCCCAGAGCCCGGTCAGCTTCTTGACGTAGGCAGCCGTGTCCGCAGCCTCCATGTCGCGCGCAGCCTTGCCGCCGGATAGCCAGTCCATCACACCAGCGGTCCAGAGCGCCATGTCGCCAGCCGCCTTGGTGAGCGCCCGCCCGGTGACGGTTGCCTCTGCCGTCGCTTCGGCCAGGCTGTTTGCGAATACCGAGCCCGGGACGATCGCCGCCTTCCCGAAGTTGGTCACCATGTTGCTGAAGTCCATAGCCCAGCCGGTCATCGCCCCGCCAACGTCCTTGGCCATGCCCGCATACTTCACCTTGTTCTCTGCGACCGCCGCAGCCGTGCCGAGCGCGCCGATCGCGACCGTGAGCGCTACCACCGAGCCAGTCGCGCCGCCGACGCCAGCTAGGACGCCCGCACCCGCCGCACCCGCCTCACCCGCACCCATGCCGCCGACCATGCCGCCGATACTCATCGCAGCGCCGCCGACCTGCGACACGACGCTTCCGATCGCCAGAGCCTTCGCCCACCCCTTCGCCTCACGCATCAGCGCACCCATGCGGTTGATGATGCCGTCCCAATTCTTGCCGACCCAGTCAGCCGCCTTCGCGGCCCGAGCGAAAGCGGACTCGATCTTCGCAGCAAAGGATTCGCCCCACGCCGTCAGCTTCCCCCTGATGCGGTCCTGATTATTGATCAGGTAGGTGTTGACCCGGTCGAGCGACCGCCCCATCGCGTCCACAACCGGCTTCATCGCGCTCTGGGTGAACTGCTGCCGGATGTCCTTGAACGTCGAGGTGACGCCCGCCCACGACTTGCCGAACCGCTCGCCAGCCGGAGCGAACTTCGCCAGAGCCGTCTGCAGTTTGGCGATACGCTGCCCCGCCGACAGGTTCTTGTTCCACTGCTCGGCATTCTCAGAGATCGCGCCGGTCGACTTCAGCACCGAGAACAGCTTGACGTCCACGCCAGCGGTGCCGCGCACCATCATGCCGATGTCCCGCTGAGCTTGCGCCAGGTCGACATTCAACACCGAGCTAGCTGCCACCGTGTCGTTGGTGAGCTTGCGCACCACGTCCATCCCAGCGCCCGCCGCCATGATCGGCCCGACGATCGCCTGGTAGACGCCAAATAGCTCCTGGGTGGTGGCCACCGACTTGATCGCGTCGGCCTGCAGGTCGTTGAACACCTTGTCGGATGTACTCGCCGCCTGCGACCACGACTGCTGCCCGTTGGACAGGGCTTGGAAAATAGCCGTGAGCCCGATCTTCGTGCGCTCGATTTCGACGTTGTAGGATAGCGCGCCATCGGCCATCGCCTTGATGCCGCCGACCACCGCCCGCAGCGCGACGTATGCCGCGCCCATGCCGACCAGGTTGCGCATCAGGCCACCGATCGCCGTGGAGCCGCGAGCCAACTCAGGACGCGCCGCCTTGGCACCGCGCCCGAGTTTGTCCATCGCCTTCTTGCTGGATAGCCCCAGGTGGTCGATGTCCTTGTCCAGCTTCAGAATATCGCGCTGCACCCGGAGCACGTCACGCCGCGCCTTCAGCGTGTCCAGCGTGAGCTTCGCTTCGACCTTGTAGTCAGTCCCTGGCATGCGCGGAGCCTATCACGACCGTGGTGCGTTTTCCTCTTGCACCAGTTCATCGACCGCTTCGCAGAACTCATTGAGAAACGCGAAGTCAGCGCGCAGCATCCACTCGCCCGCTCGCCCATACCGCGACGCATATGCCAGCACCTTGAACTGGCGCTTGCGCGCCGACTCCACGCCAGCGCGCCGCCACGCCAAGTGCAGCCCCAAAGCGACCCCGTGCGCGTAGCCCCAGCGGCGCGCTACTTGATCACAGAGGAGCCGAGTGCTTTTCCCAGCGCACCCGGGCTTGCGCTCCCGATCTTCTGGTACAGCGTGATCACCAGCTGTCGGCCACCAGGCCCGAGCGCTTCCCAGAGAAAGTCAACCTGGTCACCAAGCACCGGAGCGCCGTTCAGCGTCTCGATGCCCAGCTTCGCCGTGCGCATCACAGCCTCCGCAGGATCGAGCACGTCCTCGGTCGCCTTGATCTCCTGCGCAGCCGAGAGCGCGACCAGCCCGAGCGTGAAGTCCACGTCGCCGTCGCCGTCCACAAACACGCCAGGAGCGCAGTCTGCGCCGTTGAGCGTGAACTCGATGCGCCTGCGCGGGATCAACTCCCGACTCCCGCCGAACGCCGCACCATCGGTGAGGGTCAGTCGGTCGAACACTCGTTGCAGAAGCGCGGCATCGCGAGGCTTGGATTGGTTTTCGTCAGGCATATTCGGGCTCCACGGTTAGCCCCAGCGTCGTGCGAGCCGTGAACGGTGCTCAGCTAAAGCACCACTCGCACGCCGCTGAGATCAGACGACCTACAGCACGCGCCGGATGCGCTCACACTCCCACGCGACCGTGGCCTGAACGTAGCTCGCCCGGTCACTCACTCGCAGTGGAAGCGCATCGAAGAAAATGTTTTCGAAGGTGATGCGAGCACGGGTTCCATTCGGGAACGCAAAGCTCGCCGTGGCGTTGAACTTGCCACCAGCCGCCGTCCGACGCTCAGCCCGGTCCTGCACCAGCTGGGTGAACGCGAAGTAGTCCGCCGATTCCATGTGCAACTCGCAGCGGCCCGACACGCCTTTGTAGATGTCGTCGCGACGCTCGACCGTATCCCCGAGATACCCCTCTCGCAGAATCTCAAGCTGTATTTCAGCTTCGAAGCTCTGAATGTCGGCCAGCCCCTCGGCGCGACCGTCCGGTGTGACGAATGACAGCGTGACCTCTTGACCCTTGATCCGTTGCGCCACGATCAGACCTCCGTGCTCAGGACCACGCCCTCACCGATCTCGGTGCGGACCACAATATCATCCATGCTCGACAGCGTGCGAACCCGCGTCTCCATGTAGTAGACGCCGAGCGCGAGCACTGCAGGAGTGTTCCCCGCGTTGACCGAATCGTCCACGCTAAACGCCTCGATGCGAGCCAGCGACGGCTGACCCTCGGATTGCAAGCCAGCCAGGAATGCTTCCCACACGCCGCGCACAACGTCGCGCCGAGCCTGTGTGTTGAGCTTCTTCACATAGGGCATGAACAGCACCGCCGCCGTGTCCTGAATGAAGTCGGCCATCTTGCGCCGAGCCATCGTGGTCTTGGCAGCGTCTGTGCTGGACGTGACGCCCGACTGGTAGATGCTGCCCGACACCGCATCGCGACGTGGCGCGGAGATTCCGACCCGCTTCCACGCCTTGTACGACTCGATATCCAGGGTCTCGCCGCCCGCATCGACAGCGAAGAACGACTCAATCAGACCTGTCGCCTGGCCCGGGTTTTCCTCGGGTGCCAGGATCGCGCAAAGCGTCGTGAGCGGACCATCCGAGCCCACGGTGATCACGCCGCTGTCAGTGAAGCCAAGCCCGCCAGCGGAGCCGACCGCCGCAATCTCAGGCACCAGAAGTTTCCAGCCCTTCACTGAGTAGAACATCCGGTCGGATGCCGCCGATTGGAACACCGCCAGGTTGACGATCGACTGCGCGACCGTGGTCCCGATCGGATCACGGGTGATGAACTTGCGCCCACTCAGGCCGCCAGACGTGGCGTCAAGCGCATTCTCCAGCCCCTTGCGCACAATGGAGTCGGAGCGCCGCGCGCATAGGCTGAAGTTGGCATCGCGACTCGACTGGACCTGTGACAGCGTCACGTCGAACGCAGCCGCGTAGAGCGCATCCAGCTGCGGCTCAGTCCACGCCACGCCGAGCGCCGCCGCGTTGTTCACGATCGCCCGAGTGAAGTCGGGTTGATCGACCAGCACGACCACCGTGTTCAGCGCGGTGCCGAGCGCGGTGCCGTCGTCCAGCGCCGGTCGGACCTTGACCTGCCACGGTCCAGGGTCAGCCGCCGGGATGTCGAGCGACTGCATCGTGACCCACTCCGCGCCGCCCACGGTGCGCACCCGAGTGCCCGCCGCGATGACGCCACCGGCATGTCCAGCGGGCGACACGACCACTCCCAGGTCGGCAGCTACGACACCGACCGCGAGCGCCATAGCGCCGCTGGCGAGTTTGATTGTGCCACCCGCAACCGAGTTGTAGAACCGAACCGCGCCCGACGCCGTAACCTCGGCCTTGGCGTTGATGCCCGCGAGTCCAGCCGTCCCATTGACGATCGCCGCGACCTCGTTCGCTGTCACCGCGTTGATATTGCCCACGGTGTTGACGCCGGTCGTGGTGCCAGCGCCGAACCCGAGATCCGCCGCCGCATCAGGAACACCGAGCGCGACCGTGAGCGTGGACGCTAGCCCGAGCAAACCGTCGGTTGGGGCCGCAAGCCGGATGCGGCCCGATGGCAGCACATAGGCCACCGTCTTGCCGACCTGGGTGTTGATAACCGCAGCCGCAGCCGCAGCCGTTGCCGGGGTGCCAGCGAACGTCACCAGCACCGGAGCCGCGCCGTCGAGCGCGATCGAGATAATGTCCGCAGCCGCGATGCCCGGGAGGTTCGTTGCCCCGCCGTTGACGCGAGCACGATCGCCCCATACCGCGACCACCTGCCCGAGCTTCGCAGCCGTTCCAGGCACGGTGTCGATGATCTCGATGCTGCCCGCGCTGCCAGGTAGAATGCCGTAGAGATCGACCTCGCCCGCGTTCACGACCGCAGCCGTGTAGCCGAGCGCAAGATTGATGCGAGCCGCCACCGTCGCCGCCGACACGTCGGTCGCCGCGAACACGACGTTGACCAGGACGCCGCCGTCAACTCGGATGCCGATCGTGTCGCCGCTCAGGACGCTGGCGAACGCCTGACCGATGCCTGCCAGCGCACGCGCCGCGCCGATCAGCGCAGTCGAGCCCGTGGGACCACCGATATTCGTGGTGAAGAAAAGCTGCTGACCAGCCGCCAGCACATACGGACCAGGCACGCCATCGATGGACGCGACCGGGTCCATCGACACCAAACCCACCGACGTATCGACACGAGCGCACATGAGCCTCTGAGCGCGCAGCAGGTAGCTCTTTAGGAACCCGTTGCCGTTCCAAAGCTCCTGAACGTGCCGACGCGCGCAAGCGTTCTGCGACGGCCCGGAGTCGTACTCGTAGCCCAGCGAACCGAACTTCTGCCGGTAGTCGGTGGAGCCGAACACTTCCAGCACGCCCTCACCATCGGTGGTCGCGAACGGACCATCCTCAAACTCGCCCACCAGGAGCACCGCGCCGGAGCCCGCGCCGGTCTGTGGCGGTGGCGGTGCCAGGTCGATGATAACCACGCCCTCGATCTGGGTGATTACCTCAAGCGAGGGTTCCGAAGTGAAGCGCCGCACGAATCCTGACATGGATGTTCCTCCTGAAACTCAGACAGACGAATCGCTCGCGACTACGCGCCCTGCGGACCCTGCGCGCCCTGCGCGCCGGTTGCACCTTGCGCACCTTGCGCACCCTGCGCGCCTTGCGCGCCTTGCGACCCAGTCGCGCCCTGAGCGCCCTGGATTCCCGAGATCACTTCCAGCCGGTCAGCAATCCGAGTCAGCTGCTTCTGTAGTTCTTGCGGATCCATACGCGACCTCCGAGAGCCCCTATGTATCAGACCCGCGAAAGCATGTCACTCAGAACAGCGCCCCCATTGGGCGATACCCGGAACCAAGCCGCACTAGGTGCGCTTCGACGTAAGGCAGGTTGTTCGCCTCGTGCCACTCGCTCGGATACCAGTTCACCGATTTCAGAAGCTGAAACTGACCGGCGAATCGAATGTAGGCCATGAAGCGCGGGTCGCAGTAGTACCGCCACGACAGGT
>Ga0315291_10012941_pt1 | contig 10126 bp, 7 predicted proteins | sample YL17G12_20_MG_FD_203070 | JGI IMG/M metagenome (GOLD analysis project Ga0315291, IMG submission 203070) | Sediment microbial communities from Yellowstone Lake, YNP, Wyoming, USA - YL17G12_20 | ecosystem: Environmental > Aquatic > Freshwater > Lake > Sediment | place: USA: Wyoming | collected...
TCTCAGGTCTTAGACATATTAAACAGGAACCCGAAGGGAGCACAGCGCCTCTGTCCACACTGCCAGGATATTGTGGCCCAGGTACAACACGCCGTAGAACAAGAAGGCGCACTCACTATAGAGGATTTTTTACTCCGCCGCAGTGCTATGGGCCTTAGCCCTTGCCAGGGATTAGACGCATTGAACTCAGTCGCCAGCGAGATGGGGCGTCTTCTTGGGTGGAGCTACACCGAGCAGCAGCGCCAAGAGGATGCGTACCGGTCACAGGCTGCCCTGGGACAGCGGTTTAGAAACGCTGGACTTGCTTGATTTTGCTGGTTAGCCCTCTTATTCAGTCATAACGTGAGCTTTTACCAGGCTTGCCTCTAATTCAAATCCCCAATAGTGCATGGGAACAAGTTGTCACCAGGCATTCCCAGGTGTTAGAATTAAGAACCTCTACACACTGGCCTGTTTTACAGCATTTGGGGGGTAAAAAGGTTGAGCATGGTCAAAGAGATGCCGGCTGCAGCAAGGAATAAGAACGAAAGATGATCGGACTTCGTACCGGAATAAAACCCTCTGCTAACGTCGTGTACGGTTTAGCACTTGCCTTCATTTTCGGTATCGCCCTGTTCCTGCGTACCTATTTCCCCTATCATAACGTCTTCACCGGCGACTGGGTCAAGTTCCAGTATGAGGATGCCTATTATCATATGCGGCTGATAGAGAACCTGTCCCATCACTTTCCGCACCTTATCTACTTCGACCCTTTCACATTCTACCCTCACGGTCAGCAAGTTTATTTTGCACCTTTCTTTGACCAACTTGTTGGTTTTTTCATATGGGTCATAGGCCTGGGCTCTCCGTCAACGCACGTAATAGAGGCAGTGGGAGCCTACTTCCCAGCAGTTCTGGGCGCCCTGGTCACCTTCCCTGTATATTTCATAGGGAAAGAGCTATTTAACAGGAAAGTAGGACTTATCGCAGCAGCTTTGGTTGTCATACTCCCCGGTCAATTTCTGCTGCGCTCGCTGCTAGGATTCACCGACCATCATGTTGCCGAAACGTTCTTCAGCACCCTAGTCATGCTGTTTTTGATACTGGCGGTGAAACGCGCAAAGGAGAAAGAGCTTTCTTTCAGCAGCCTGCGAAAGAGGGATTGGAGAAGCGCGAAAAAACCCTTGATCTACTCCCTTCTGGCCGGGATAGCGCTGGGATGCTATCTCCTTTCCTGGGTGGGTGCCGGGCTTGTCATATTGATAATCTTCGTTTTCTTCCTCATCCAGTACATTATCGATCACGTGAGGGGCAGATCGACCGATTACCTTTGTATTATAGGTGTACCCTCCATATTCATCGCGCTGCTGATGACTGCACCCTTCAAAGGAGTACTGGCTGAGGGAAACCTCTACGTTGCATCATTGCTTCTAGGCATTCTGGCGTTATTGGCATTAAGCGGGCTCTCATTCCTGATGAACAGCAGGAACATAGGGCGATTCTATTATCCGCTGGCGCTGGTGGTACTGGGCCTCATCGGCATACTTATCTTTTATTTTGCCGACCGCCATTTGCTCAATTCTTTTCTCGACGTATTCGGCGTCTTTAGGCCAAGCGGGAGCGTACTGACAATCGCTGAAGTAACACCGCTCTCGCTTAGCATAGCATGGGAAGAGTTTACCACAGGCTTCTACCTAGCTTTAATATCCCTGGTCGTAATAGTTTACCTCGTCATAAAGGAGCAAGCTGCTGACAAGACACTGTTCCTTATCTGGAGCGTGATAATGCTAGCGGCCACTTTGGGGCAAAACCGCTTCGCATATTATTTCGCTGTAAATGTGGCGTTGCTCACCGCGTACCTTTCGTGGAAGGCAGTTGATTGGGGCAGCTCCTTTATAAAGGTCTTCAAGAAGGTCAAAGGTGGAGAGGACGATAGAAGTGAAAGGAGAAGGAAAGAAAGGGGAAAGGCTAAACCAAGTAAGAAGGCAAAGCGCAAAAAGGCGAAGGAGCAGCGAAGGGATCTGGGTACGCTGGTCACGAGGGGCGCCGTACTAAGATACGGCTATTCTGTAATAGCGATATTGATTGTGTTTTTCCTGGCATTTTACCCCAACATCGGGAGGGCGATAGATGTTGCCAAACGGACTCCCAATCCCAATAATGCCTGGCATGATGCATTAGTCTGGATGAGAGATAATACACCAGACCCGTTCCAGAACCCCGACTTCTATTATGGCCTGTATGAAAGACCAGCATGGAAAGAAGACTACAACTACCTGCCATCGGCGTACGGCGTGATGAGCTGGTGGGACTATGGCCATTACATAACCTACATCGCCCACCGCATCCCGAACTGCAATCCGCATCAGGCAGGCGCTACTGCGGCAGCCCTGTTCTTTACCGCACCGGACGAGTCATCGGCAAATGGGATGCTCGACAAGCTAGGCTCTAAATACGTAATCATCGACTACCCGATGGCAATGTATGCAAGGCAGCAAGACGGCCGCATTTTCGGCAAATTCTTCGCCATGATAGATTGGGCAGGGGAAAATAGGAAGGATTTCTTCGAGACGTACTATCAGAAGACCAAGACAGGGGGAATTGAGCCAATAATGCTATATTATCCTGAGTATTATCAGTCCATGTGTACCAGACTGTATATCTTCGGGGGTGAGGCAGCCACACCTCAAAACTCGACTCTGGTCATTTCGTATGTTGAGAAGACAGCCCAAAACGGAGTTCGATATAAAGAAATCTCCTATTCTCATCAGTTCGCTACTTACGACGAGGCAAAATCATATCTGGACAGCCAGACAGGGTCAAACTACAGAATTGTGGGGAACGACCCCTTCGCCAGCCCTGTACCTCTGGAGAAACTGAACAACTACAAACTAATATACGAGTCACCATCCAAAGTAGAACCAGTGCAGGGGACAACCACATCTTATGTAAAAATATTTGAGTATTCACCCTAAGAACGCCGGCCTGTACTGAATATTGACAAAGAAACCGTCCCTTTCGAGGCTGAGCTTCTTGCTAGTCCCACCGCTAAAAAGTATAATTTGGCGGCACCTGAAGGTGATACTCACTTTAGACAGAGTATATCTTGTTCCAGGAAATAACTTTGGATGTTACACGGCTAAGGCAGCACCTGAAGGACCCGCTGTACCGCAACTCCATCTTCCTAATAACTAACACTGCTGTGACTACCGGCCTCGGTTTCTTCTTCTGGATGGTTGTCGCCAGGTTCTACACTGTATACGAGGTGGGTGTAGGTTCCGCGATAATATCCGCCGTCTACTTCTTAGCTTTACTGAGCACGCTGGGCCTCGATGTTGCCATTATCCGCTTCCTGCCCAAATCCCAAAAACCTGTGGAGCTGATAAACTCCTGTCTCACCCTGAATGGAATAATAGCCCTGGTTATAGGCGGGATATTCATTGCTGGCTTAAGCCTGTGGTCTCCTGCACTGGTTTTCGTTAGGGAAAATGCGATGTTCATCCTGGCTTTTCTTCTATTCACCTTCGGCTGGACACTCTCGGGGACAATAGGTTCTATTTTCATAGCCAAGAGAAAGGCTGAATTCAATCTAGCCAAGAACACCATTTTCTCCTTGCTTAAAATCCCCCTTCCCATTCTACTGGTCCTCTTTTTCCACGCCTTCGGCATAGTTAGCTCATGGGGAATCGCTACAGGAATTGCCGTTGCCGTTTGTTTGTTCTTCTTCCTGCCGCGTGTTCAAGAATCTTACAAGCCGGTGCCTAATTTAAACCTGAACATAGTTAAAAACATATGGAAGTATTCGGTGGGGAACTACTTGGTCTCTATACTGGCTGCAACTCCATCCTTTATCCTGCCCATAATGATTGTCAACAGACTTAGTGGAGAGCAAAACGCTTACTTCTATGTAGCATGGACAATCGCCAGCATCACCTTCTCTATTCCCTCCGCGGCTTCCCAATCACTTTTCGCCGAGGGCTCGCACTTCGAGGATAAACTGAGTATTAATGCGAACAAAGCCATTAGATTCTCCTTGGTTTTATTGGTCCCAGCCATCATCCTGCTAGTTGTGCTAGGCAAATGGCTCTTGCTCCTATTCGGGGCAAGCTATTCGTCAAATGCCTTGACCTTACTGTGGATTCTAGGCTCTTCAAGTATATTCGTGGGGATAAACAGTATTTACTACACCATACTGTTAGTGCGGCATAGGATTAAAGAGCTATTGGTACTACGTGGCTTGATAGCCATTGCTGTCCTTGCCACAAGTGTCCTCATTATGCCAGCGATGGGGATTGCAGGCATCGGATATGCCTGGCTCGGCGCCCAAGCATTAGTCACCATTTACGTTGCGTTGTCGATAAGATGGCGTTACCGGGTAAAACGAGCCTAGCATAATAGTTACAGGAGACAAGACTTACGATAAGGTGCAATTAGGAAGTGTGATGCAAGACAGGATAGTGATACTTGGCGCTGGCCCTACAGGACTTGGAGCAGCGTACAGACTTCACGAATTAGGCTATAAGAATTGGGCGATTTACGACAAGAACCCATACATAGGCGGTCTTTCTGCGAGCTTCGAAGACAATAAGGGTTTTACCTGGGACATAGGCGGCCATGTTTTCTTCTCACACTACGAATTTGTAGATAAGCTGACGAACCTGCTTCTAGGCAACGAATACTTGCTCCATCAAAGAGATGCTTGGATTTGGCTATTAAATAGCTGGGTGCCCTACCCTTTCCAGAACAACATCAGGCACCTACCCAAAGATAAGGCACTGGAGTGCCTATTGGCCATGATCAAGGTGCAGCATAGGCGAGACAAACCCAGAGACTTTCGGGCATGGATACTAAGCACCTTCGGCGAAGGGATAGCCAGGTACTTCATGATTCCCTACAATCAAAAAGTCTGGGCTCACCCCTTGGAATCGATGGATACGAATTGGACAGGCGAAAGAGTTAGCGCGATCGATATGGAGGGAATCTTGAGAAACGTCATCTATGAGCAAGATGAACGGGAATGGGGGCCGAACAGCCAGTTCAAGTTCCCTTTGCATGGGGGTACAGGTGGCCTTTTCTCCAAGTTCATGCCTCATATAAAAGATCACCTCATGCTAAACGAGGACATGAGCGAGATAGACATAGATAAGAGAACTTTAGGATTCTCGAGCGGCAAAGAAGTCAATTACGATATCTTGATAAACACCTCTCCTCTAGACCAATTTATCCTCAAGATTACTCCCAAGAATAATTCGTTGCTAAAAGCAGCAAAAGCTCTTAAACACAATGGAGTCTTCAGTGTTGGTATTGGGATAAGAAAGCCTTGCCCTAGTAAAAAGTGCTGGATATATTTTCCGGAAAGCGATTGCTGTTTCTATCGAGTGACATACTTCTCCAATTACTCTCCCCAAAACGTTCCAGACCCTCAAAACTCCTATTCTTTGATGTGCGAGACCTCTTACTCAAAATACAAGCCTGTGGATAGAAACACAATAGTAGAGAAAACAGTAGAGGGATTAGTAAACACTGGGATTATAACTAAGTCTGACACAGAATTAATCACGTCAACGCATGTTATTCAAGCCGACTATGCGTACCCTATACCCACATTGAAAAGAGACGAGGCGTTAAGCCTTATACAGCCATATCTGGAGCAAAGAGGGATTTTCTCCCGGGGTAGATTTGGGGCCTGGAAATATGAAACGGGTAACATGGATCACTCAATCATGCAGGGAGTAGAGGTCGTCAATAAAATCTTGGAGCAGCGCAACTGAGGGGGTCGAACAAATGCAGAATGAAGACTCGGCGACGAGTTCTATAAGCATCTGCGCAGTAGTCGTGACTTTCAATAGAAAAGCGCTGCTCGCTGAATGCCTTACAGCGCTTTCAAACCAGACGAGGCGTTTAAATGAGATAATTGTGATAGACAACGCCAGCTCTGATGGAACGGAGGTGCTTTTCAAAGCACAATTCCTTGATGTGACGTATCTAAGATTACCGGAGAACATCGGTGGTGCCGGTGGATTCCATGAGGGCATGAAACTGGCCTACGAAAAAGGGCACGACTGGATATGGGTTATGGATGACGACGCAGTGGCCATGCCAGATGCTCTAGAAAAACTTGCCAGATCCCCCGCTATACTTGTGGACAACGTTTACGCCATGGCCAGCACGGTGTTGGATAGGGACAGAAGGATTGTACAGTGGCACCGTAACATCTTCGATTGCAGGAGACTTGAGGAGACTCCGGTTGATGCCGACAGATATAGAGACGAATATTTTCAGATTGATACCGCGTCATTTGTAGGATTGCTGGTAAGTCGTAAGGCTATTAAAGATGTGGGGCTTCCATTAAAGGATTTATTCGTTTACTACGATGATTGTGAGTATTCGCTGAGGATGCGCCAGAAAGGGATTATATTGACTGTCCCCGCAAGCAAAGTTTTCCATTCTTCGGGCTCGCTTGATCCTGGCACTGGCAAGCCCATAAAATGGTTACGGCATTCAGGGTGGGGGCACTATTATGCGACTAGGAATCATATATACACATACCGAAAATACGCCAGGCCCGGGCTACTTTTCGACAGGCTACCCTTCTATACCATGATAGGTCTTGGCTTAGCTTATGGTGTTCTCCAGACGTTAGTATTCAGGGAATATAGGTTCCAAAGCCTTCGCCTCAGACTGCGGGGGACGTGGGATGGGCTGCGGGCAAAACTGGGCAAAAACAACAATTTCCTCCCGCGATGAGCTTTTCAGGTAGGGAAAATCGCGGTTGTAGTGCTTCATGCTGTCCTCTACTTGGTCGATCTCTCCACACTTAATCAGGGCAATAGTCACAGATAGGAAGAGACTCGCCCCTAGTCATACGACTTCTGAATTCTTTAAACTCAATTGAATTCCAGATTTCCTTAAGAGGCGTTTGATACACATTTCCAAAGTTGAAGACGTCTGGATCCATCCGTATGCAGCATGGTGTAACATAACCATCGACAGTTATGAAGCACCATTGAAAAGGCCGAATGCACGTTTCTTTCCTTTTTGCTGAAGATAGGTAGCTGATACTTAGTCCCTTCGCTGCGAAACGAGGCATTGCTGAATGGACATCTTTCATTATCCTATCCTGGGATAATCTGCACCTCTGGATGAATTCCGATTCAGATTGATATTGGCTTTGAGACGGTATATACCAATTCTCTACCTCACCAACAAAACAATTAACCCCTAGATTCTGGCACAGTTCAAAATAGTTTTTTAGCTCATGCAGGTTTAGGTTAGTAACTACAAAAATAAGATAGACTTTTATCTTTGACTTCATCTGCCTTTTTCTTTCCATTAAAAAGTCAATATTGACAAGAAGCTTCGCAAGTTCTCCTTTGCGTCTAATCTGACGATAGTTTTCAGGGTCAGTTGAATCTAGACTGATTGCAATGGAATCCAAATACTGCAGAATTCGATCAGTATTACTGCTATCAATCAGGGTGCCATTGGTAATCGTTGTTAACTTGACTCCTTTCGCTTTGGCATTGTGGGCGATTTCCCAGATATCTCTATTTAATAATGGTTCGCCTAGTCCCTGTAATTTCAGAGTCGTTCCAGCAGGAATCTGCAGAAGCAGGTCATTAAACTGAGCCACCGAGAGGTCTTTATTTAGCCGTGATTTGGCTAAAGATGTTCGGGAACAGGTTATGCAATCAAGATTACACCTCGTTGTAGGTTCCAGTTGAATTAATGTTGGAAAACTCAGGGCAGACCTGCGACCCAAGGCTGAACTAACCTCAGAAAGAGACGGAACCCTTCTATTTGTAGCGATAAATGTTTGCAGTTTTACTATGGCTTTGTCTGGCCTCAGTAGTTTCAAATACGCCCTAGCCTTTCACTTCTACAAAGAGTTATTGTCCTGTAGGAATATAAACAATTGAGGGGTTTTAGTCAATCTTGTCCGTCATACTCCAAAATGATAAGCTACCCCCTAGTCAGAATAATTTACACCGTCCCAGTTGCGTGATAGTATAATCCGTGAATGAGAATACTCTTCATCCCCATCAATAGATATAATCTTAAATCAAACGAGCACATACCAAATCGTATCCGCATGCTTTCACAGAAGAATGAGGTCCTTGGAGTGGAACTCAAAGGACCTCCCTATATTGGAGTCGAGACTCCTAAGGGGCTAGCCAAAAGTTTGTATTATGGCCTTAAAGTATTTTCATTTGGTTTGCGGCGCAGGAAAGATTATGACTTAATTTTTTGCTGGGAGCCTTTTTATTCCATTGTTGGACTCTGTATCGCCCTCTTATGTGGTAAGCCTTGTATTCGAGATAGCGCCATAGTAACTCGCCATCATTATCTGCAAATGAGGACATTTAAAGCAAAGGTGACTACAATCATCGCCTCGATCACTGAAAAGACTCTGTTTAAGTGTTTAAAAATGATGATCGTACTGAGTGAAGCCGACAAAAAAGCTTATATCGAAATGGGTTTCAAATCTGATAAAGTGGTTGTTATACCGCTACCTGCTGGATTCCAATTCAGCGACGAAGTTACTGCCGAAAAGGATGTCCTTAGAAAGAAGCTCTGCTACGATAAGGATAAGAAAATACTTATTTTTACAGGGAATAGGGGTTACCCTCCCAATATAAGAGCTTCTTGTTGGATAAATGACGAATTAGCTCCAGCTATATCCAGCAAGTTCGGAGATGCCCAGATATTATTTACAGGATCAGGCGCAATACCGAAGCAAGTACATCCGATAGCAACTTTCACCGGCTTTGTGCCAAATTATTTCGAGCACCTACAAGCTGCAGACATTGTAATTGCTCCTCTTCAACCAAAGAGCGGGGTTTTAGTTAAGATTCTTGATGCTATGAGTTGCAGTAAACCGATGATAATAATGACAGAAGCGGCTGCAGGCTTTCCTGAATTAATTGATGGCTATAATGTCATGATAGCTAAAGATAAGGTTGAGTTCATAGAAAAGGCACTCTATCTTTTGGAGCATCCTGAAGAGGCTAAACAAATGGGAGTTAAAGCTAGGGAGACGATGGAACGGTATTATGCTCCCAAAATCTGGGAGGAAAAGCTGAGCGAGGTTCTTGAGGAATGTCTGATAAAGGATAAATGATGGTACATAGTAGCTATACCGCCTCCATACAATATATCTAGCGATGGCTTTCTTGGGCAATCTGGAGGTTGTAGAGGTATACGCCAGAAAGCTGGGCAATTATGAATGGGTGTCTGTTGACGAGTTGATGGTAATCCTGGAGAGCGAAAAGGGCATAGGGACAATAACTGCCTCGTGCAACTGGCCCAAAGGTGGGGCTACATTCGACCTCTTCCGGAGAAAAAGGAATCTACATGTCAGCATTCACAGCGGGCTGTTAATTGAATACGGCGCCGGTAAGGAAACCCGCCCTCGGCGTGCGCTGGACAACCTGAGCCAGAGCTATCAGCAATTGGCCTGCACCGCATCTATTGCTTTTAATACCTTACTGGACAAACATCATAGCGGACACCACACCCTCATTGAGAAACTCGCTGAATCTATACTAAACGACACCGCTCCCCCAGTTCCTGGAGAGGAGGGGAGAGAAGTAGTAAAAGTGCTGGAGAAGATAGACGCTTTGATGAAGACGAGCCTGCGCAGAGCCTAGACGCTCATTGTCTATTTACGCTTCGAAAGCAGCATTATCAATCCCACGTTCTAGCGAAATCTGTAGATAAGGTTGCGAAGCCAATCTCCTATATTACTCTTAAACGTTATGCTAGCCCTAATAAGCGTATATCTTACAAACACCGATTGGGTTATTCTCCTGTATAGCCCCAGCAGCCGTGGGCGATGGTTTTTTCTTGCCCTTTATTATCATAATGGCTGATGATGAGGAAAAAACCCTTTTTAACCCACTTACATGATTTAAGCTGGATTTACCATATCAAAGGGTGCCCATAAGCGCAACATATGCTAGAATAGCTTCAAAAGCCCCTGTGTTTAGCTTCACGGCAAGGGGCTGGATGGAGCAACCCAATGGGTGAAAAGGCTAAAGAGGCACTGAAGCTTCAATTCGATAAGCGGTTGAGGCTGGAGTTCCACGGGGCCAGGATTACTTCGGATGGGGGACTGCTGGCCTGCCGGGAACTTGATGGAGCGCTG
>Ga0315291_10012942_pt1 | contig 10126 bp, 9 predicted proteins | sample YL17G12_20_MG_FD_203070 | JGI IMG/M metagenome (GOLD analysis project Ga0315291, IMG submission 203070) | Sediment microbial communities from Yellowstone Lake, YNP, Wyoming, USA - YL17G12_20 | ecosystem: Environmental > Aquatic > Freshwater > Lake > Sediment | place: USA: Wyoming | collected...
AGATATTCCTTCGCCCGTTCGAACGCGCCACGGCCCAGCCGGTCGAGCAGTTCGGGCTCCCGCGCCGCCAGGGCGACGGCGTCGCGGATGCCGGAGATGACTTCCCGCGGCGACGTGACCGGCACTTTGAGGCCGCACTCGGGCGTTACTACGTCGCCCGCGCCCTGGTGGTCCAGGCACAGGACGGGCACGCCGTGCCCAAGCGCTTCCATAAGCACGGTCGGGCTGGTGTCCCGCAAGCTGGTCAGGACAAACAGGTCCGCCCAGTCATACTGGCAGAGGGCTTGGTCATGCGGCAGCCAGCCCACCCACATGCAGCGCTCGGCGATGCCGAGCCGGCGAGCCAACCGCCGCAGGGCCCGCTCGCGGGAGCCGCGCCCCACGATCCTCAGTTCCCACTCGAGGGACAGGGGCAGCTCGCCCAGCGCCGCAAGCAGCAGCCGCAGGCCCTTGTGCGGCTCCAGCAGGCCGCTCCAGAGCAGGCGCAGCGGCGCGGCCTTTCCGGCGCGCGGGCGCGGCTGCTGCCGCAGAAGAACCGCACCCACGTTGGGCATCAGGACCGAGCGTACGTGATGAACCCGTTCGAAGCCCCGCTGGGCGACCGAATTCCCGGCGAGCAGGACGCTGGCCGCCCTGGCCGCCCGGCCAACCCGGGGACTGAAACGAAACTGGATGAAGTTGCCGACGTTCCGCAGCCCTTCCTCCAGGGCGCCCCGGAGGCCTGCCTGAGCGAGGAAGCGCCAGGGGTAGTTCTGGACGCCGCCCACCGGCCCCCAGACGAATGGCACGCCGAGCTTCCACAAGTAGCCCGGCTCCCTGAAGCCGGAGAGGGTCACCTGATGCGCCAGGTCGAATCCCACCTCGGCGTGCAGCTCGCGAGCGGCGCGGAAGGCCCGCCTGTGCCACAGGTTATAGGCGAGATACCAGAGCCCGGGCACGCGCCGCAGGGACCTTTCGAGTGCGGTCAGCGGAATGAAGGTGAAGCGCATGGGAGGGGCTTCGGGGTGCGCGGCGAGGTACCGGCGGACGTCGTCCTCGTAGTCTTGCTGCTTGGCTATGACCCAGACGTCGAAGTGCCTGGCGGTCTCAACGGCTCGGCGCCACCCGCTCCCCGGCTCAGAGCCCCGGTACGGGCTACAGGCATAGGCCAGCAGCAGAGCCCGGCCGCGGCCCTCTGTACCCATGAGCGCCGTTCCCCCGTTTCACGTTGCGCCTCGCCCGCTGAGGACGGCAGGTATGGTCAGCAACAGGAGCTTGAGGTCGGTCAGGAAGGCCTGCTCCCGGACATACCGCATGTCGAGCCGAAGCCACTCCTGGAAGCCTATCTCCGAACGGCCCGAGACCTGCCAGTAGCAGGTAAGTCCGGGCTTGACGGACAGGCGGCAGAGCTGCCGCTGCGGGACGCACATGTTGTGGTGGCAAGGTACCTCGTCGCACGGAAGCGGCCGCGGGCCGACCAGGCTCATGTCCCCCTTCAGGACGTTCCAGAGCTGAGGCAGCTCATCTATGCTCAGCCGCCGGATGACCCGCCCGAACGGCGTGATGCGCGGATCGTCTTTCATCTTGAAGGCCGGCCCCGTCTGCTCGTTGAAGGGCAGGAGGAACCGCTTCAGTTGCTCGGCGTCGGAGTACATCGAGCGGAACTTGTAGACCACGAACGGCTTGCCCCCGAGCCCCGCGCGCTCCTGTCTGAACACCGCCGGCCCGGACGACGTCAACTTGACGAGCAATGCGGCCAACAGCATGAGGGGCGCCGACAGGACCAAGCCCGCGAGCGCGCCCACGATGTCCAGCGGGCGCTTCCATGCCGGCCTCTTGAGGATCACCACCGGGAGGTCACGTGCCACCCGCGGAGGCGCCAGCCTCTCCCCTGTCTGCTCCACCTGCGACATGTTCCGCTTCCCAGCCTGCGAGAGGGCGCAAGCCAGCCTGGGTCAGAGCCTGTGGTAGAGGAACTCCGGGATGTGGTACTTCCTCTTGTTCAGGACGGCCCCCAGTATCTTGGCGCCGGCGTCGGTCAGGAGATCGGTCGCCTTCTGGGCCACCTCCCAACGCTGTCGCTCGGCCTCCAGCACGAGGATCGTCCCGTCCGTAACGGCCGCGAGCCGTGCCGTTGCGCTGCACTCGATCAGGGGCGCAGCGTCGAAGACGATCACGCGGTAGCTCTGCTTCAGGGACGCCAGCAGAGGCACCAGGCGCGGCGAGTCCACGACGCCCGACAGGCTCATGGCGCCGTCGCCGGCGGGGAGCACGTCCAGCGACTCCACGCCGGTGTGGTGTATGGCGGCCTTGAGGTCGGCCCGTCCGGCCACGGCCTCGGTCAAGCCGGGGCTCAGGTCTATCTGGAAGAGCTTGTGGACCATCGGCGCCTCCGCGTTGGCGTCGCACAGAAGGACGGCGCCGTGCTCGTCGGCCTTGCTGAGCGCGAGGGCGAAGTTCAGGGCCACGGCGCTGACGCCTTCGCCGGAGTGGCAACTGGTCATGACGATCGTATGCCCGGCGCCGCCGCGCTCGCCCAAGGCGCCCAGAACGCGGTCCCTGAGGGCGTAGAAGTATGGCGTAACTTCCGGGCTGAGGGTCAGCGAAACGCTGCTGCTCTGCATCCGCCCTTCGTTGCTCACCTTGCCGCTCCTCTCAGACCTTGAGGGCTCGCCGCCTGGTTTCCGGAATGGCAACCAGGACCGGGATGCCGAGGTGGTCCTCCACGTGTTTCGTCGTGCGGAACGTATGGTCCAGGTGTTCGCTCAGGAACGCGAACGACACTCCGCCCACCAGCCCCAGTAGGATACCCAGGGCCACGTTCAGCGCCTTACGCGGCCTAACCGGCTTGATGGGCGTCGTGGCGGGCTGCACGACGGCGATGTTGGATATCTTGTCGTGTTCAAGCAGTTGCAGGATGCGGGCGTCTTCCAGCTTCGCCACATACTCGCGGTACGAAGCGTCCAGCACTGCCTGCTGACGCTCGAGCGCGGTCAGCGTGGTTTCGGCGTCAATCATGCTTCTCAGCTCCGCCTCGGCCGGCCCGATCTCGGCGCGCAAGGTGCGGTCCGTCTGCTCGAGCCCGTCGAGCTTGGCTTTCTCCGTGAAATAGGCGAACTGAAGTTTCTGGTACGGATCGTTGAGGCCGGTCTTGACCTCCGTGCGCGTTGCCTCCTCCGTTCCCATTGAGTCCTCGGCCTGCTTGATCTGGTTGCGGACGTTCCGCACGAAGCGGCTGGACTCGGGGTACTGGCTGAGCAGGTCTTTCTCCTTAACCCTCAGATCAAGGAGCTTAAGGCGGGCCGTGTCCATGAACCCGTTGGGCGTGTTGCTGACCTGCTCGACGACGACGGTCTTGTCAACCTGGCCGAGTCCGTCCTGAAGGGATTTGGCGCTCGCCCTGGATCCAGCCAAATCCGCCGTCACGCCGGCGGCCTTGAACAGCATGTTGCCAGTGCGCTCGATCAGGAACAGCCGCTGGTCGTGCAGCGACGAGATGCCGGCCTTGTTCTTGAACTCCCGGAGCGCTTCGTCCGCCTTGGTGAGCTGGTCCTTCAGGTAGTCCGTCTGCCGCTGAAACAGGCCAAATGAGGTGCCGGCCTCGTAGACCTTCACATGGAGATCGAGGTAGGCGCTGATGAGGTCCTCCAGCGCTTTCTGGGCAAGCGCGGGGTCCTGGGACTGGAACGTCACCTGCAGGATGTCCGTGTCCCTCAACGCCTGGATGCCGCAACTGGCCACGACTTCCTGGACGGCCGCCTCCGTTGTGGCGGCCCGCGCTCCGAGGCTCAGTTTGTGGACAAGCGCCCCCGTGGCCCTCTTCGCCATGATCTTGTCCGCGCCGACCTTGTTCACCACGGCCTCGGCCAACTGGCGGCTGCGCAATATCTCCAGCTCCGAGTTCAGTTGCTCCTCCATGCGGCGACTCAGGTACATGATCTCGCCCGGACCGACGGTCGGCGGCGCGGCCACAGCCTCACGGCCCGGCCTGACGAGGAGCTTCGCCTCGGACTGGTAGACCGGCGGCGCAATGAACGTGGCCGCAATCACCAGGCCGGCCAGCACACAGAAGAGCACCAGAGCCTTCCCCCTGTGCCGGAAGATGGGCGTGCAGAACTCCCGCAGGGAGCCCTGTCTGGTGTCGTTCGCACCTGCGTCACCCCATTTCGCGCTCATCCAAGCTTCCCCTGTGCTGCATGGTCAAGCGGCTATCGGGTCGAGTAGCCGATGGTCGTCGTCCCCGTGACCGTCGAGATGAAGAAGCCGACGCGGGGGACAAGCTGGTTGATGTGCTGGTCCACCCAGCGGTCCGCCTCGACGATCCGGGTCTCGGGGAGGTGCACGATGTCGCCCGGCTGCACGTAGAACGGCTCGTAGCCCTCGGCAGGCGCTTCTGTCACGCCGAACACTGGGCGCAGGTCCACGGAACTCACAACACGCTTGCCTTCCTTCTGCCGGATCACGAGCACCGTCGAGAGGTCCGCCGTGGCCGGATCATAGCCCCCGGCCATTATGATGGCGTCTTCAAGGGTGACCTCGTTCGCCGCAGGCAGACGCACGACAACGGGCGTCTGCACAAGGCCCGTTCTCTTTATCTGGCCGCTCACCAGCACGTACCGCGCGTACTGGGTCTTGAGGAACACTGTGACCGAGGGCTCAACCAGGTGGCCCGAGTAGAGCTCCTCGAGCTTGTTCTGGAGCTCAACCGGCGCCACGCCGGCCGCCTGAACGTCCCCGACAAGCTCCAGGCTGATCATGCCGTCCGCCCTGACAGTCTGGGACGTGTTCAGCTCGGGCGTGTAGAAGAACCGCACGTCCAGCTCGTCGCCGGCCGCGATGACCACGGAGGGGACGCCTTCGCCGGCCCGGTCCGTGGCAGGCTGGACGGGCCTTCGACCAGCGCATCCCAAGGCCACGGCAAGCCCCAACGCAGCCGCCGTGACCAGCCCAATGCGACATGCTCTCCTGCGAAGGGCAGACTCTCGCACGTAGACCATGACCTCTCTCCCCAAGCACATGCGAAACGCTCGTTCGGCAGACGCGGAGCCGGGACGCCCCGCCTGGATGCCCCCAAGACCTCGCACGATGCCCCTCACGTTAGCTCGCCAGAGAACGCGCGCCAACGGTGCTGCCACCTCACCGCACCGCTGGCCTTACAGCAAACGCACATTTTACACCGCTTCCGGCTCTGCTGCAAGCCCCAGACTCGGTGCAGGCCAACCGCCGCAACGACAGAACGCGACCGCCGCCGCGCCTCCACCCGTCGTTACGCTGGCCCGCACCTCCTCCGCCTGGTAGACTCGTCATGGCTGCCGACGGAGCAGGGAGCCCGCCCCGCCGGCTTCGAGAGCCCGGGCAAGGAGGACGACGGTGAAACTGATGTTCATCGGGGCCCATCCTGATGACGGCGACGGGCGCGTGGGCGGACTCGCCGCCCGTTACGTGGAGCGCGGGGGCCAGGCCGTGCTGGTGTCCGTGACAAACGGGAACGCGGGGCATCAGAACATGAAGCCCAAGTCGCTCGCCCGGCGCCGCAAGCTGGAGGCCCGCCGAGCGGGACAGGTCATCGGCGCACAGTACCTCGTGCTGAACCATGACGACGGCAAGCTCACGCCCGCCCTCGAAATCCGGGAGGAGCTGATAGGGCTCATCCGGCGTTTCCGCCCGGACCTGTTGCTCACTGTCCGGCCCGTGGATTATCACGCGGACCACCGAGCGGCCGGCCAGTTGGTCATGGACGCCTCCTATCTTCTCACGGTGCCCCTCATCCGCCCCGATGTGCCCGCGCTGGAGCCGATGCCGGTCATCTGCTACACCTACGACCACTTCCAGAAGCCCGTCCCATTCCAGGCCGACGTGGCTGTGGCGGTCGACGAGTACTTCGAGAAGAAGGCGCAGATGCTCGCCTGCCACGAGAGCCAGTACTTCGAGTGGCTGCCGTACAATGCCGGCCGCCTGGACGAGGTGCCGCGTGGCAACGCGCAACGGTGGGAGTGGCTCAGAGAATCCTGCGAGGCCCGCTTCGGACGGACCGCCGACCTGTTCCGGCGCGAACTCGCCCGCCGCTACGGGGCGCGGAAGGCGCGGCAGATCAGGTACGCTGAGGTCTTCGAGCTCTGTGAGTACGGACGGCAGCCGGACGAGAAGCTGGTGGAAGAGCTTTTCCCGAAGTGAGCGCCGCGCCGGGTCAAGGACGCGCGCCGGCTCTGAGGACCTGAACGCCCTCGTTCGGGGCGACCTGGGGCACGATGAACTGGTAGCCGGCCACCCCCATCGCCTCGCGGAGCCTGCCGAGCATCTGCTCGTCCTTGAACGTGCCGACGACCGCGCCGCCTGAGCCGCAGAACGAGCATGACGCCCCCGTCGCCCGCGCCGTGCGCACCATCTCCATGTCCGCCGGCCGGATCTGGAAGATCCCGGCGCGCAGGTCGAAGTTCCGGTTCACCACAGCCGCCAGTTCGTCATGCTTGCCGGCTTCCATCAGCTGCCGGGCCGTGTCCGCCAGCGAGGCGATCTTCGCCATCGTCGTGACGACCTTCTTGTCCCCCAGTTCGTACAGCTCCCGCACGCGGACGTGCGCGGTCGAACTCTCCTTGGCCAGCTCGTCGCGATAGGCGATGTAGACGGGAGGCAGCAACTCGACCGGAAGCCGTTCGTAGCGCCCGTGGCCGTGCCGCTCCAAGTGCTCCTTGTTGAAGTCCATGTAGACCAGTCCCCCGTACGCCTGGATAACGCGATCCTGCAGGCCGGCCGTCAGCCCCAGTTCCTGCGTTTCAGCGCCCAACACGACGTTCGGGAGCATCTGGTCAGGTATCGCCACCTCGAAGAACGCCATCAGCCCTCGCATCACCGCCGTGATGATGGCGCTGGACCCGCCGAGCCCTACCTGGCGCGGGATGGTCGTGCTGTAGCGCATCGTGAAGTTGCGGTTCGGCAGCTCGAGTCCTGTCTTCGCGCAGTACTCGGCAAAGGTCTTCGTGGCCGCCTTCAGCAACCGCACGCCGCCGTAGTAGCCCGTGCGGCGGACATCCTCCAGCAGATCCCCCATGCTGCTGAAGATCGCGTGGTCCTGCGGGCTGGGCCGAAGCTCCAGTTCGGGACTCTCGTACAGGACGACTTCCGCCCAGTAATCCCTTATGGTGAACGCGATCGTCTTCCCGTGATAGCCGTCCGACGGGTTCCCCACGAAGCCCGCACGGGCATAAGCGCGTTCTCTGACGATCATCGCTGCTCTCCACACAAGCGCCGGAGCGGCCGCTGCCTCGTCGGTCACTCTTGGCAGAAGGCATTATCGCGGCGCCGGCAAGCGGGATTCAAGCAGAAGCGCCGAGCCCCGCATCGCGCCCGCCGGCAGGCAGCGGGCCCGGCCCGAGCCGGCCCTCCAGGGAAGCGTGCATGAGGGCAAAGTCGTACCTCACCGGGTCGTCCGGGCAGATCCGCCGGAAGGAATCGGTGACCTCCAGGGCGGCGCTCAGGTTGCACAGCTTCCGGTCGGTAAGCCCCAGCTCCCGGCAGACGCGCCACATGTGCGTGTCCAGCGGCACGATGAGCCGAGCGGGCCTCACGCCTCCCCACCCTCCGGGGTCAATGGCGTCGCGCCTGACCACCCAGCGCAGATAGAGGTTCCAGCGCTTGCACGCGCTGCCCTTGCTCGGGTCGGCCACGAGCTGGACGGGCGCGCCCGCTCCGATCAACTCAGTGGCCAGCCCGGTCAGGCCGGGCAGGATCGTCGGAGCCGAGGCATCGTCGTGCGAGAGGAAGCACTGCTGAAGCGAGCCGTGCTCCGCCAGGACCTGCTTCACGGCCTGGAGGAAGCGGCGGAGCCGCTCTCCGTTCACCATCCGGTGCGTGAACCCGTCGCATGCGGCCCTGAGGTCCGCCGTGCTGCCTGAGACGACGAACCTACGGGGAGCGCCGCCGAGGCGCCGGAGCGCGTCCTCGACCGACCGGACTATCTGCTCGACGCGCCCCCGGGCGAGCAACGCCGCGATCAAGCCTACCACTTCGCGCTCCAGAGGGTCCGCGTAACCGTGCAGGAACCAGACCGGGTCGCGCGCGGCGCGCTCGGGCCGGTTGTACTCCTCATACAGCGCATCGAGGAAGGCTTTCTGAGCCATGAGTGCGCAGGCCGTCACGGAAGGCTGATCCGGTAGAACTCGGCCGCGTTGTCGCGCATGAGGCGGCGCGCCACCAGCGATGCCTCCGCCCGGGACCACGCGCCTTCGCGCACCTTCTCGGCCAGCACGCATGCAATGTCCTGCCGGGCCATCTTCAAGTGACCGTAGACTTTCTCGACGATGCTGTAGTCGCCGCCGAAACCGAATATCTTCGTGTTCGGCACCATGTCCAGCCACTCGGAGAGGGCCGCGCGAGCCTGCGCCGGGCTGATGATATGCATCCACGCCATGTTCAGATGGACGTTCGGGAAGTACTTGGCCAGCACGGCGATCTCGCGCACCCACGGCGTGCCGCCATGGAACAGGTCGAAACGCGTGCCGCGGTTCTCCTCGATGAGCGCTTGCAGGAGGAGCGGGTTGGCGTCCGTGATGCGCCCGTAGTTGCCCGCCTGGAGGCCCGTATGGATCACGAGCGCCAGATCGGCGGAGGCGGCGCAGGCGGCCAGCTTGAACATCAGGAAGTCCTGCACGAGGCCCGCGTCCTGAGGGTCGGCTCCCGCCTCGGACGCCAAGATGCGCCGGAACGCAGCGCTTGCGTCGGAACCCTCGACCTTCCGGAAGCCAAGGGTGCAGCCGTACGCGTGCGCGGACTTGATGCCCACGACACGCGGGGTGCTCGCCCACTCGGACACCACTTTTTCCATGCACTCGACCGCATCGTCCAGGCTGCGCACGTCGCGTCCGAGCCGCTCCGAGAGCCTCTTCACGTCGCGCGGCCCCGCCACGTCCACCACCTCTTCGCTCGGCGCAAGGTGGTGAAAGTAGCCGGGCCCCATGTCCTTGAGCTGCACGCACTGTATGCAGGCCGCGATGTTGCAGCGCTCCCGCAGTATCCGCTGGTAGAGACCCGGCTGCCGCAACGCGCGCAGCCTGCGGCCAACCTCGGCATACGTGCCGTCGTCCAGACCCGGGAGGCCCAGCAGGTCGCGCACGACGATGAGCGCTGAGCACGCGTAAGAGCCGGTGCGGATGCGGCTCAAGTACGGTTTGAACCGCTCCCAGCGTGCCGCCTCCGGCAGGTTCCGGTCGCCGAACTCCTTGATCTCCGTCTCGCCCGCGCCGGCTGCGACGAGGTCGCCCGGGCAGTAGTGCTCAAAGAGGCTGTAGAAGTCGGCCGGCTTGCCGAGTGCCTCAGCCTCCGGAACCAGGTGCTCGTGCGCGTCCACCGTGGGGATGGCCGCGATCTCCTCGCAGAGTTCCGAGGCGAGCCCGTCCATGCCTGAAGGAACATTGTTGTCTGTCATCGTTCACCGCTCCTTGGGACGTGACCTGATGCGCCGCGCGCTGGCGGCCGGCGATCTATGCCGTCAGGTGCGCCCAGACAATCCTGAGGCCGATGACGCAGAGGATGAAGCCGCCGCACGCCTCGGCCCACCGGCCCAGCCGCGAGCCGATCCGGTCGCCCGTCTGCACCCCGACGGCGCAGAGCAGGCCCGTCACGATCCCGATCACAACCGCAGGCTGCCAGATGGAAACGCGCAGCATGGCCAGGCTCACCCCCACGGCCAGTGCGTCCACGCTCGTGGCCACGGACAGCGCCACGAGACGGGCGCCGCGGCTCGGCCCGCGCGGCTCGCCCGTCTCGAAGCCGAGGAGACTGTCAGCCAACATCTTGCCGCCGATGAGGACCAGCAGGCCAAAGGCCACCCAGTGGTCCAGCGCGCCGATCATGGGCAGCAGCGAGCGTCCTGCCAGCCATCCCACGACCGGCATGGCCGCCTGGAACCCGCCGAAATGGGCGGACACGCGCAACGTGTGGCCGGTCGTCGCTTTGCGCAGGGCGACCCCCTCGGCCACGGAGACGGCAAACGCATCCGCAGCCAGGCCGACCGCGATAAGAAGGACCTGGAGGAAGCCCATTCCGCCCTGCGAGACGAGTCGGCACGGATGGCCGAGGAAGCAGCCCAGCGCCGCACAGCTACTGCCGGGCGTCAATGACACGCACCTTGACGGTGCCGAACATGCGGCTG
>Ga0315291_10012943_pt1 | contig 10126 bp, 1 predicted proteins | sample YL17G12_20_MG_FD_203070 | JGI IMG/M metagenome (GOLD analysis project Ga0315291, IMG submission 203070) | Sediment microbial communities from Yellowstone Lake, YNP, Wyoming, USA - YL17G12_20 | ecosystem: Environmental > Aquatic > Freshwater > Lake > Sediment | place: USA: Wyoming | collected...
AAACCAGATTGGTCAGGAGGATGGACTGGCTTTTGTTTTGCTCAGGCTTTTGATACTTCAGGAGGCAATCACGGAGGTCTGATTTTGATAAAATGGAATAACGGTAATTTTGAGGCGGCGGTCGAATTTGCAAGTGTCTGGGGAATGTTTTCGGCTACGGAAGGTCAGGGTGGTTATATCAATGTCTGCATAGGACAACAACCTGACGGCACGAATTCAATGAAGTTAACAATAGAAAATATGCTTGGGGCCACAGCAAAAATATCCTACTGGCTTATAGCAATGCCGAAAGAGTTATAAAAAATATACACAAAAGGTTAAAAAATGTCATTTCCGTTTTTTCCAGTTGATGGCCAGGATTATACCAACGCGTTCGGAACGCTCTATCAATATGATAGTACCCGTACCGCATGGCTTCTTGTAGGGTGTCCTGGAGGAACTTTACCAACCGACCTTGTAAGAACCAGCGACAGTATTACTGTATTGGCTGATGTTGATACCTCTTCCAATCCCCCTTCACGGGATTGGGCACTGAAGTGGAATGGGGTAGACTGGGTGCCCGCTCCTTACAATTATTCGTTTGCCATGACGATCGCCTCTTTCATAAGCAATCAGGCGGTCTCGCAGGTGATGGGAGTCGCGGGAACGGCGTGGAAGGATCCTGGAGTCATAACTTTCACAGCCTCCTACAACAATCCGCCGCCTGCCGACGCAACAATCACTTTGACATCAAACGGAGGAGTCACGTGGAGCACCCCCTTGGCCTTAGTGGACCCTTATACATCAGGCTCCAGCGACGAGACCACCAATTATCCGAACGACAAGGATAAATACACAACTTTTACGCTGACGGCGCATGACGGGGTCACTCCTAGGACTTCAACAACCACAGTTACTTTCTATAATTATGTTTATTGGGGGGATTCCACTAAAAACACAGATTTCAGCGAGGGTGAAATTGAAGCACTGTCAGGAAGTGCCCTTACCAACGCATACACGACTTCACGCTCGATCAATGCCGGAGCGAGTGATTATCTAGTAATAGCTTTTCCTTCATCTTATGCACCCATAGCCACAGGGCAGAGTTATGAAATTGATGGGACGACCGGATTTTTATTCAATGGTGTCTCCTGTGCGATGCAACTGGCAGACATAGCCAGCGTGACCAACAGTGCTGGATTTGTCGAGAATTATCAGGTGTACGCGTCCTATCAGAAAAATGATGGCAATTCATTGCTGCAACTCTCAACATCGAACCTTACTATAAACAGACTTTATTACGGAATAACAATAAAAACAGACAGTTATGCCGAATCCGATGTCGAAGGGCTTGTCAACTCGTCCATAACGAACAACAATAAACAGACTTGGAACAGTGTGACCGCAGGAATTGACGAATATTTGCTGTTTGCCTTTCCCAAAAGACTTGGAGAGGTTTCTTTCACGTTTGGCATGCTTACGGGCGGTTTTCTTGACCCGGAAACAGTGGATGTCACCAACGTTAACGGTTGGGCGGAAAATTACTATGTGTGGAGATCCCTTCATAGTAATCTAGGCCCTACTATCATTGTGACTGGAACATTGTAGGAACATTATGGGTAATCCTTATATAAATGTCATAGCGAAAATCGTTCCGAAGAATGATGCCTTCACTGGTCTTATCGATGATAAGCAGGTACTTTTCGTCGACACCACTGCGGGCGATTTTTCAACTGATATGCATGGTTTTGTCCCTAAAGGTACAAATGTTGGTAATTTTTTAAGAGATGATGGAACGTGGGCTGGTGGTGGTTATGGTCAAACAGGAGTTCAAGGCTTAACAGGACTTTCTGGTGGTGGGACTGGAATTCAGGGTGTAACTGGAATTTCTGGGGGTGGAACAGGCCTTCAAGGAGGAACTGGTATTCAAGGCGTGACAGGACTCGTCGGTATTGGAAATACAGGCATTCAGGGCGTGACTGGATTAATCGGTGGGACGGGTATTCAGGGCGTGACAGGGCTCGTCGGAAATACTGGCCTTTATGGTGAAACTGGATTTTATGGACAAACAGGAATTCAAGGATTTACTGGCCTAGCTTTAGGTTCGACTGGAATTCAGGGTATAACTGGATTTTATGGACAAACAGGAATTAAAGGCGATCAGGGACAGACTGGAATTATAGGCCCGGCAGGATTAACTGGAGCTCCAGGACCTGATGGCATAACAGGTGTTCAAGGACCTACTGGTCTTGGGTATGCTGGCATTACAGGTTTCCAAGGAATAACAGGAGTATCTTCAATAGGTCAAACTGGAATAGAAGGACAGACTGGAATACAGGGTGGGACAGGTATTCAGGGTGTGACTGGCTTGATCGGAGGAACGGGCATTCAGGGTGTAACGGGACTCGTCGGTGGGACAGGCTTTCAGGGCGTGACGGGACTCGTCGGTGGGACAGGTATTCAGGGTCTGACGGGACTCGTCGGAGGAACAGGCATTCAGGGTGTGACAGGATTGACTGGCGGGACGGGCACTCAGGGAGTGACGGGATTTATCGGAGGAACAGGCATTCAAGGCCTGACGGGATTTATCGGAGGAACAGGCCTTCAGGGCGTGACGGGACTCGTCGGAGGAACAGGTATTCAGGGTGTGACGGGACTCGTCGGAGGAACAGGCATTCAGGGCGTGACGGGACTCGGTGGGACTGGCATTCAGGGCGTGACAGGTTTACAAGGTGGGACGGGCATTCAGGGCGTGACGGGACTCGTCGGTGGGACTGGTATTCAGGGCGTGACGGGACTCGTCGGTGGAACAGGCATTCAGGGCGTGACGGGACTCGTCGGAGGAACAGGTATTCAGGGCGTGACAGGACTCGTCGGAGGAACAGGCATTCAGGGCGGGACGGGCATTCAGGGCGTGACAGGCTTGACGGGTGGGACGGGCATTCAGGGTGTGACAGGGCTCGTCGGAGGAACGGGCATTCAAGGTGTGACAGGACTCGTCGGAGGAACAGGCATTCAGGGTGTGACAGGATTGACTGGCGGGACGGGCACTCAGGGCGTGACGGGGCTCATCGGAGGAACAGGCATTCAGGGCGTGACAGGCTTGATTGGTGGGACGGGCATTCAGGGCGTGACGGGATTTGTAGGTGGAACTGGAATTCAAGGCGGGACGGGCATTCAGGGCGTGACAGGCTTGATTGGTGGGACGGGCATTCAGGGCGTGTCAGGGCTCATTGGTGGGACGGGCGTTCAGGGTGTGACGGGACTCGTCGGTGGAACGGGCATTCAGGGCGTGACAGGGCTCGTCGGTGGGACGGGTGTTCAGGGTGTGACAGGTTTTAATGGTCAGACTGGAATTCTCGGACAAACGGGAATTGCCGGGCTTATGTACACAGGATTTTCGTATTATCTTTATGATGCTACTTCCTCTGATGTAGGCGGGTACTACCGTTTTAGTCGAACGCCTCCTGCCGAGTTACAAGAAGATGACTATGGAGATTGTTCCGGAGGTGGTGGTAATACTTGGGGTACTGTTGTTCCAGTTGAAAGTTATATATCTGATGTCAGTGATCCTTATACAACAGTGGTTAAAGCTGGTACCTGGTGGTTTCACTTTTATGGCTATGTTGACAATGACATAGGGGACAACCGTTTAATATATGATGTTTACAAACGAGATGTCACTAACAGTGAGACTTTACTGTTTCGAAAGACCTCTTCATTCTACATTAATTCGACAGACATTGATGTTCCAACAGAAGTCCTTGACGAGTATTTTGCCTCAAGTGATACACCATTAAATTTAACCGATCGTTTAGTAGCAAAAGTAAGTGTACAGACAAATAGTAATAACACGAGACGCGTTCACTTTTTACATTCTGGGAGCAATTTTGCTTCATTCATAGAAACACCTTTGGTTACAGCACTTCCTGCGCTTCAGGGTATGACAGGCTTGATCGGCGGGACGGGCATTCAGGGTGTGACAGGGCCTATCGGAGGGACGGGCATTCAGGGCGTGACAGGGTTTATAGGAGGAACGGGCATTCAGGGCGTGACAGGGCTCGTAGGTGGGACGGGCATTCAGGGCGTGACAGGGTTTGTTGGAGGAACAGGTATTCAGGGTGTGACGGGACTCGTTGGACAAACAGGTATTCAGGGCCTGACGGGTCTTGTCGGAGGCACAGGCATTCAAGGAATAACTGGATTCCAAGGCCAGACTGGAATTCAAGGCGTGACTGGTTTGATGGGTGGGACGGGCATTCAGGGCGTGACAGGGTTTGTTGGAGGAACAGGCATTCAAGGCCTGACGGGACTCGTTGGACAAACAGGCATTCAGGGTCTGACGGGTCTTGTCGGAGGCACAGGTATTCAAGGAGTAACTGGATTCCAAGGCCAGACGGGCATTCAGGGCGTGACAGGTCTTATCGGTGGGACTGGAATTCAAGGCGTGACTGGATTGACAGGTGGGACGGGCGTTCAGGGCGTGACGGGCCTTCAGGGTGGGACAGGCATTCAGGGCGTGACGGGACTCGTCGGAGGAACAGGCATTCAGGGCGTGACGGGACTCATCGGTGGGACGGGCATTCCAGGCGTGACGGGACTCATCGGACAAACAGGCATTCAGGGTGTGACGGGTCTGGCTTTAGGGTCAACAGGCATTCAGGGAATGACTGGAATTTTTGGGCAGACGGGAGTGAAAGGTGACCAAGGACAAACAGGAATTATAGGTCCAGCAGGATTGACTGGAGCTCCAGGGCCTGATGGTTTAACTGGTGTTCAAGGGCCTACTGGATTGGGCTATGCAGGAATTACTGGTTTCCAAGGAATAACTGGAGTGTCTTCAATAGGACAAACAGGTATTCAGGGCGTGACAGGATTGACTGGCGGGACGGGCATTCAGGGCGTGACGGGAATTGTAGGTGGGACGGGTATTCAGGGCGTGACAGGACTCATCGGAGGAACAGGCATTCAGGGCGTGACAGGACTCATCGGTGGGACGGGCATTCAAGGAGTGACGGGACTCGTCGGAGGAACGGGTATTCAAGGAATAACTGGACTTGCCCTTGGACAAACTGGAATACAAGGAGTGACTGGGTTGGTCGGTGGAACAGGTATTCAAGGCGTGACAGGACTCGTCGGAGGAACAGGAATTCAGGGCGTGACGGGACTCGTCGGAGGAACAGGAATTCAAGGTCTGACGGGACTGGCCTTAGGTGGGACGGGCATTCAGGGCGTGACTGGTTTGATTGGAGGAACAGGCATTCAGGGTGTAACAGGACTCATTGGTGGGACAGGCATTCAAGGTCTGACAGGACTCGTCGGAGGAACAGGAATTCAGGGTCTGACGGGACTGGCCTTAGGTGGGACGGGTATTCAGGGTGTGACAGGACTGACTGGTGGGACGGGTGTTCAGGGTGTGACAGGTTTGATTGGCGGGACAGGCATTCAGGGTGTGACAGGACTGACTGGTGGGACGGGTGTTCAGGGTGTGACAGGTTTGATTGGTGGGACGGGCATTCAGGGCGTGACAGGACTCGTCGGAGGAACTGGCATTCAGGGCGTAACAGGACTCGTTGGTGGGACAGGCATTCAAGGTGTCACTGGATTGATTGGTGGGACGGGCATTCAGGGCGTGACAGGTCTTGTAGGTGGGACGGGCATTCAGGGTGTGACGGGACTGGCTCTTGGTTCAACAGGTATTCAAGGCGTGACGGGGCTCGTCGGAGGAACAGGCATTCAGGGTGTGACAGGGCTCACTGGACAGACGGGCATTCAGGGCGTGACAGGATTGATTGGTGGGACAGGAATTCAAGGTCTGACGGGACTGGCCTTGGGTTCTACAGGCATTCAGGGCGTGACAGGGCTCGTCGGAGGAACTGGAATTCAGGGCGTGACGGGCCTCATCGGTGGGACGGGCATTCAGGGAGTAACAGGACTCGTCGGTGGGACGGGCATTCAGGGAGTAACAGGACTCGTCGGTGGGACGGGTATTCAGGGTGTGACAGGTTTACAGGGTTCTACAGGTATTCAGGGCGTGACAGGGCTTATAGGAGGAACGGGCATTCAAGGTGTGACAGGGCTCGTAGGTGGGACGGGCATTCAGGGCGTGACGGGCATATGGGGCCATACAGGTATTCAAGGTTTAACGGGACTGGCCTTGGGCTCAACAGGCATTCAGGGTCTGACTGGCTTGATTGGCGGAACGGGCATTCAGGGTGTGACTGGGCTCACTGGACAGACGGGCATTCAGGGCGTGACAGGTTTATGGGGTCATACAGGAATTCAAGGTTTAACGGGACTGGCCTTGGGCTCAACAGGAATTCAGGGTGTGACGGGGCTTATAGGCGGAACAGGCATTCAGGGTGTGACAGGGCTTATAGGTGGGACGGGCATTCAGGGCGTGACAGGGCTTATAGGTGGGACGGGCATTCAGGGCGTGACGGGACTCGTCGGAGGCACTGGCATTCAGGGCGTGACAGGGCTCGTCGGAGGCACTGGTATTCAGGGTATTACAGGTTTACAGGGAGGAACGGGTATTCAGGGCGTGACAGGACTCGTCGGAGGAACCGGCATTCAAGGCGTGACAGGACTCGTCGGAGGGACGGGCATTCAGGGCGTGACAGGATTAGCTTTGGGATCAACAGGTATTCAGGGCGTGACAGGACTCGTCGGAGGAACGGGCATTCAGGGCGTGACGGGACTCGTCGGTGGAACGGGCATTCAGGGCGTGACAGGGCTTGTAGGTGGGACGGGCATTCAGGGTGTGACGGGACTGGCCTTGGGCTCAACAGGTATTCAAGGTGTGACTGGTCTTATTGGTGGGACGGGTATTCAGGGTGTGACAGGTTTGATTGGTGGGACGGGTATCCAGGGCGTGACAGGGTTGATCGGTGGGACAGGCATTCAGGGCGTGACGGGACTGGCCTTGGGTTCTACAGGTATTCAGGGCGTGACAGGTATGATTGGTGGGACGGGCATTCAGGGCGTGACAGGACTCGTCGGAGGAACAGGAATTCAGGGCGTGACAGGACTTATCGGAGGAACGGGTATTCAGGGCGTGACAGGGTTCGTTGGCGGGACGGGTATTCAGGGTGTGACAGGTTTGATTGGTGGGACGGGTATCCAAGGCGTGACGGGACTCGTCGGTGGGACGGGTATCCAGGGCGTGACAGGGCTTGTCGGAGGAACGGGCATTCAGGGCGTGACTGGATTGACAGGTGGGACAGGAATTCAGGGCGTGACGGGCCTCATCGGTGGGACAGGCCTTCAGGGAGTGACTGGATTGACTGGCGGGACAGGCATTCAGGGCGTGACGGGACTAGCCTTGGGCTCAACGGGTATTCAGGGCGTGACAGGTTTGATTGGTGGGACGGGCATTCAGGGCGTGACAGGAATATGGGGTCATACAGGCATTCAGGGCGTGACAGGTTTACAGGGAGGAACAGGCATTCAAGGTCTGACGGGACTAGCCTTGGGTTCAACAGGAATACAGGGTGTGACGGGACTCGTCGGAGGAACAGGCACTCAGGGCGTGACAGGACTCGTCGGAGGAACAGGAATCCAAGGCGTGACGGGCATATGGGGCCATACAGGAATTCAAGGTCTGACGGGACTGGCTCTGGGCTCAACGGGTATTCAGGGCGTGACAGGTTTGATTGGTGGGACGGGCATTCAGGGTGTGACGGGACTCGTTGGTGGGACGGGCATTCAAGGAGTGACGGGACTCATCGGTGGGACAGGTATTCAAGGAGTGACGGGACTTGTCGGAGGAACAGGCATTCAGGGCGTGACTGGATTGACTGGCGGGACAGGCATTCAGGGCGTGACGGGACTTGTCGGTGGGACAGGCATTCAGGGCGTGACAGGGCTCATCGGTGGGACGGGTATTCAGGGCGTGACAGGAATTTATGCACAGACGGGTATTCAGGGCGTGACAGGACTCGTCGGAGGAACAGGCATTCATGGCGTAACAGGCTTATGGGGCCATACAGGTATTCAAGGTCTAACGGGACTCGCTTTGGGCTCAACAGGTATTCAGGGCGTGACGGGATTGACTGGTGGAACAGGCATTCAGGGAGTGACAGGACTCGTCGGTGGGACGGGTATTCAGGGTGTGACTGGTTTGATTGGTGGGACAGGTATTCAGGGTGTGACAGGATTGGCTTTGGGTTCTACAGGCATTCAGGGCGTGACAGGCATATGGGGCCATACAGGTATTCAAGGTCTGACGGGACTGGCTCTGGGCTCTACAGGCATTCAGGGCGTGACTGGATTGACTGGCGGGACAGGCATTCAGGGCGTGACAGGACTCGTCGGAGGAACAGGAATCCAGGGCGTGACAGGCGTATGGGGCCATACAGGTATTCAAGGTCTGACGGGACTGGCTCTGGGCTCTACAGGAATTCAGGGCGTGACAGGATTGATTGGTGGGACAGGCATTCAAGGCGTGACGGGACTCATCGGTGGGACGGGCATTCAGGGAGTGACTGGGTTGACAGGTGGGACAGGCATTCAGGGAGTGACTGGACTTGTCGGAGGAACAGGTATTCAGGGCGTGACTGGATTGACTGGCGGGACAGGCATTCAGGGCGTGACGGGCCTCATCGGTGGGACAGGCATTCGGGGCGTGACAGGGCTCGTCGGTGGGACGGGCATTCAGGGCGTGACTGGATTGATAGGTGGGACAGGAATTCAAGGTCTGACGGGACTGGCCTTGGGTTCAACAGGCATTCAGGGAGTGACGGGACTCGTCGGAGGAACAGGAATCCAAGGTGTGACTGGACTCATAGGCGGGACGGGTATTCAGGGTGTGACAGGCCTATGGGGCCATACAGGAATTCAAGGTCTGACGGGACTGGCTCTGGGCTCTACAGGAATTCAGGGCGTGACTGGATTCCAAGGACAAACAGGTATTCAGGGCGTGACAGGGCTTGTCGGTGGGACGGGCATTCAGGGCGTGACAGGTTTGATCGGAGGAACAGGTATTCAGGGCGTGACGGGACTCGTCGGAGGAACAGGTATTCAGGGCGTGACGGGACTCGTCGGAGGAACAGGTATTCAGGGCGTGACTGGGTTGACAGGTGGAACAGGCATTCAGGGCGTGACGGGACTCATTGGCGGGACGGGCATTCAAGGCGTGACGGGCATATGGGGCCATACAGGAATTCAAGGTCTAACGGGACTGGCCTTAGGTTCAACAGGTATTCAGGGCGTGACTGGATTGACTGGCGGGACAGGCATTCAGGGCGTGACAGGGCTCGTCGGAGGAACAGGCATTCAAGGTGTAACTGGTTTCCAAGGTCAAACAGGTATTCAGGGTGTGACTGGACTTGCACTCGGACAAACAGGTATTCAGGGCGTGACGGGACTCATTGGCGGGACGGGTATTCAGGGTGTGACGGGCTTGATCGGCGGGACGGGTATTCAGGGTGTGACGGGACTTGTTGGTGGGACGGGTATTCAGGGTGTGACGGGCCTCGTCGGAGGAACAGGTATTCAGGGCGTGACGGGACTCGTCGGTGGGACAGGCATTCAGGGTGGTATTGGTGGGACGGGTATTCAGGGTGTGACAGGAATTTATGCACAGACGGGTATTCAGGGCGTGACGGGAATTTATGGTCAGACCGGAATAAGAGGAATGACGGGAATTACTGCCGCGACGGGCATTCAGGGCGTGACAGGACTCGTCGGAGGAACAGGTATTCAGGGCGTGACGGGAATTACTGCCGCGACGGGCATTCAGGGCGTGACAGGTTTACAAGGAGGAACAGGAATTCAGGGCGTGACGGGACTCATTGGCGGGACGGGCATTCAGGGTCTAACAGGCCTAGCCTTGGGCTCAACGGGCATTCAGGGCGTGACAGGTCTTATCGGTGGGACGGGTATTCAGGGCGTGACAGGAATTTATGCACAGACGGGTATTCAGGGCGTGACGGGAATCTACGGACAAACTGGAATTAGAGGCATGACGGGAATCACTGCCGCGACGGGCATTCAAGGCGTGACAGGCCTTCAGGGCGGAACTGGTATTCAGGGAATGACGGGAATTACTGCCGCGACGGGCATTCAGGGTGTGACAGGTTTACAAGGAGGAACAGGAATTCAGGGCGTGACGGGAATTACTGCCGCGACGGGCATTCAGGGCGTG
>Ga0315291_10012946_pt1 | contig 10124 bp, 10 predicted proteins | sample YL17G12_20_MG_FD_203070 | JGI IMG/M metagenome (GOLD analysis project Ga0315291, IMG submission 203070) | Sediment microbial communities from Yellowstone Lake, YNP, Wyoming, USA - YL17G12_20 | ecosystem: Environmental > Aquatic > Freshwater > Lake > Sediment | place: USA: Wyoming | collected...
CAGCCCCGCGTTCGGCATGGTGCAGTTGCACGAAAAACGGATAGCGCCAACTGCCCGGTTCGTTGCGCGCCAGCCGCGTCAGCAGGGCCAACGCCAGGCTGCGCATCAAGACCGTCACCACGCGGTGCCCAAGCTGCACCTGCGCACCCGCCTTGCCCATGTCGTGGAGCAAGGCGGCCTGCAGCAGTGCCTGCTCGGAGTGCCCGTCGGCCTGCAGCGTGTGCAGGACGGCGAGGCTGTGCCGCTGCTCTGCAATCGCCATGCCCTGGAACAGCCATCGCTGCGCAGGGTTCAGATGCTCTTCCCACATGCGCGCGTCCACGCTCTCGGCGTGGAACCCTAGCGCCTGCCAGAACTGCCGCACGCGATAGGCGATGCGCAAGCTCACACACCCAGGACAAAGCGGGCCAGGAACTCCACGAGCGGGTCCATGAAGCGCCACAGCAGATTCAAGTGCAGGAACTGGTCGGCTAGAATCACCACCAGGAGCAGCACGGGGCCTTGCTGTTCGAGGATCGTCAGGCGCTGCGACAGGCGGTAGCTCCACATTCCACGGATGCTGCTCAGGATGCCCTGCAAGACACCATATCCGTCCAGGGGCGGCAGGGGGATCAGGTTAAAGACGGCCAGCCCGATGTTGATGAATACTACTTCAAGGAGCAGGATGGATAGTGTGCCCGGAAGGCGCAGGTTGAGACGTAAGGGCAGGCCAATGATCGTAGCAGTCAGCAGATTGGCGAATGGCCCGGCAAAAGAGACAATGCCCATGCCGACGCGCGGTCCGTAGCGCAGGTTGCGCGGGTTGACGGGCACTGGTTTGCCCCAGCCGATGCCTCGCCCCGTCGTGGCCGCGATCAGCATCATGATGCTGCCGACTGGATCCAGGTGCACCAGCGGATTGAGTGAGATGCGTCCCATGTACCGGGCGGTTGGATCGCCCAACCGGTCCGCAACCCAGGCATGAAAGCACTCGTGGACGTCGAGCGCGAGCAGGATACCCAGCACACCGGCGATGATTCCCCTGAGGTCAGTCACGGGTGGCTTTCCCTTCCCAGATCACAAAATGCTCCTTGGTTTGAGTAGCGCGATTATAGCACAAAAGGCTCTGACAAACAACACGGGTTGCTGCACCCCGCCGAGGACCGCCGTGAAGAGGTCATCCAGTAGGTGTACGAGTGCCACGGCGAGGAGCACGCAGCCATGGTCTGTAACGTGGTCACTTACCGCGCCCACTCGGCGGTGCGCGACGTGGCCAAGACGCTGTCCTTTCCGCCCGACGTGATCGACCGTGCGGCCAAGGTGCTCGACACGCATTCTGCAACTAAAGCGGCGGATCTGCTCCCGGCAGCGACTAAAGATGAGCCCCTCGCGCTGCCGCCCGAGGGCGTGGCCCCCAGCTTGCCCTGGCCCATGCTGTCCTAGTTGCTGCGCGCAATCGACGGCGTCCCGCGCCACCTCCTACTGTTGGGCGGTGATGACATGGAGTCTGGCATCATCTGTCGTGCGACAGCCTCAAGTACCGCATTCACAGATATCTCGTACACACAAGGGTGCTGTTGCAGCTCGCGTGCCCCATAGTCCAGCCGGTTGCACGGGATGCAGTCACGGCCAGAAGTGGTCACCAAGTGCTTGTCGGCAGGCCCCCACGGTCCGAACTTGCGCGCGTCCACGGGCCCGTACAGGTGTACGGTGGGCGTGCCGACGGCCACGGCCAGGTGCAACGGGCCGCAGTCCGGACCCAGCACCAGGCGGCAGCGGCGGAACAGGGCCGCCAGTTGGCCCAGCGAGGTCTGGCCCGCCGCCACGATGGGGTTGCACTGCGTGCGCGCGTAGACCGACCAGGCCAGGTCCAGCTCGTCGCGGCCGCCAGTAAGCACGATGCGTGCCTGCCAGCGACGCGCGAGGGCGTCGGCCACCTCAGCCCAGCCCTCGGCCCGCCACAGCTTGACCAGCGCGCCCGCGCCTGGGTGGATCGCCACCAGTGTCTGTCCCGCCTGCACACCGTGGTCATGCAGGTACTGCGCCGCGTGCTCGTCATCTCTGGCGGCGATCACATACTCCAAGGGCCTGGTAGTAACGACTTCAGTTGTTCCGTCCCCAGAAGGAGTCACTGAAGGGGCTACTACCTCATCGCTGGTAGTAATGACTTCAGTCGCTCTCCCCCCAGAACAAGCCTCCGGACTGGCCACTACCCCTGCGCTCTTCAACGCTTCCTGGATCAGCGTCAGGTTCTGCAGCACCTCGTGCCGCTGGCCCACGTAGGGCACAGCGCGCGTCAGGAAGGGCTTGCACTCGGCCACGTCGTAGCCCACGCGGCGCGGGATGCCAGCCAGGTAGGCCAGTAGCGCGCCCCACCAGTGGTCAAAGCGCAGCACGAGTGCCATGTCAAAGCGCCCCGCGCGCAATCGCCCCGCCCAGCGCCACAGCTCGCGGTAGGGCGCCAGCGCCGAGACCTTGGGCCTGCGGCCAAAGCCGGGAAAGTCACACAGAACAAGTTCGTCGAGGTTGGGGAGATTCTCCAGCACGGCTTGGCCCCACGGACCCACCATGCAGGTCAGGTGCGCCTGGGGCAGCGCCTGGCGCAAGGCGCGCAGCGCTGGGGTGGTGAACAGCAGATCGCCAATGTGGTCGGGGCGTATCAGCAGAATGCGCGCGCGACTGCGGAGCAGTGGCAGAGAGTGCGGAGTGGCGACACGGGCAGGCGCGCTCAGCGCGGCGAAAGACCGCAGCATCACCAGCCGCGCGCGCCGTTGGCTAGCGCTCATACGCCTGATCGAGCGGGCCTGTGACGGTGCGCCAGTCATAACGCTGCTCGACAAAAGCACGCGCCGCGCGCCCCAGCTCCTCGCGCCGTCTCGGGTTCTGCAGCAGCGCCAGCACCTGTGCCGCAACATCCGCAGGGCGGTCCGCCAGCACAACCTCGCGGCCCGGGATTACCGGAATGCCCTCGCAGCCCAAAGTCGTGGAGACGATGGCCTTGCCCATGGCCATCGCTTCCAGAACCTTGAGGCGCGTGCCACCGCCGGTAAGCAAGGGCACCACATAGACAGAGGCTGCCGCGATGTAGGGCCGCACATCATCCACGTAGCCAGTGAGCGTCACGCCCGGCTGTGCGGTCAGCGGCGACAGGCGCGCGTGGGGGTTCTTACCCACCACGTAGAGCTGGGCCTGGGGCTCGGCTTGGTGGATCGCAGGCAGCACCTCGGAACAAAACCACAGGATGGCGTCTACGTTGGGGCGAAAGTCCATCTTGCCGGTAAAGACCAGAGCGCACTGCCCCAGAGCGGCCGCCGGCACCACGCCCGGATGGTAGGTTTCGGTGTCGACCCCGTTGGGCACGACCGAAGTCTGCAGCCCGGGCACCAGCCGGGCCAGTGCTTCGGCGTCCGCGGGCGAGCACGCAATGACCTGCTCGGCCTGGCGGCAGACCGCAGCCTCGTAGCGACGCAGCTTCTGCCACTGTAGCCAGGAGTAGGTTGCGCCGAGCCAGCGACGGGGGCGGCGTGAGTCAGCCTCAAAGATGCGCTGCTGCAAGAGGTACTCGGCGTTGTGCGCGTCGAAGATCAGCCGCGGCGCTCCGGTCTCTCGCTGCCGCGCCCACAGGCCATAGCGCGCCATCTCCAGACCCTCGACCTGCAGGACGTCCACGCTCGTTCCTAGCAGCAGGGCCTCCAGTTCTCTCTGGAAAGCGGCGCTCGCAAGACGATGCGCCATATCGGGCAGTGGGGACGTCAGGGCTGTTTGCAGACGGCGCCAGGTGCTGCGCTGTGGCGCTGGCACAGAGCGCACACTCGCGCACAACTCGCGCAGTGGCCCTGGATCTGCCGAGTCTGAGGAGTCAACGAATGAAAGCAGATGCACTTCGTGCCGTCGCGCCACCTGCGCGATCAAGTTGTAGTTGCGGATGGCGGTGCCCTGCTGCGGAGGATAGGGCAACTGCGGGGTGAGGAAGAGGATTCGTTTGTCCATCAGCGGCAACCCTACCTGCTAGGCCAAACGGTGATATATGTCGAGAGTCTCCAGAGCCGCCTTGCGCCAGGAAAACTGGCGAGCGCGCTTCAGCCCCTTGCAGGTCATTTGCTCGCACAGGGCGTCGTCGGACAGGAGACGCCAGATGGCCACGGTCATGCCATCCACGTCCGTCGGTTCCACCAGCAGGGCCGCGTCTCCTACCACCTCCGGCAGTGACGACGTATTGGACACCACGACGGGTGTACCACAGGCCATCGCCTCCAGTGGCGTCAGGCCAAAGCCCTCGTAGAAGGCTGGATGCACGAGCAGCCGCGCCGCGTTGTAGAGGCCCAGCAGGTCTTCCAGCGCGACACGGCCCAGAAAGTGCACGCGGTCTTGCAGCGAAAGCTTATCCACCAGAGTCGAGATCTCGTCCGCGAGCCAGCCCCTTTCGCCGGCCAACACCAGATGGGTCTCTGCGTGATAGTTGTCGAGCAACTGCCTGTAGGCCAGCAACAGCGTCGGCACGTTCTTGCGCGGCTCAATGGTGCTGACAAAGAGAATAAAGTCGGAGGGGATCCCGAAGCGGGTTTCCACCTGCCGGAGCCATTGTTCGTCTCGCACCTGCTGAAAGATGGGACTGGCAGCCTCATAGACCACCGTGATCTTGCTCTCGGACGCTCCCGTCAGACGGATGATGTCACGCTTGGTGCTCTCTGATACGGCAATGATGTGGTCACAGTTGCGCACCGCCTGGTCGATCTGACCATAGTAGCTGGCGCTCTCGGGCGTCAGGAAGTGCGGATAGAGCAGGAAATTGAGGTCATGAATGGTGATAACGGACTTGCAGTTGCGCCGAAAAGGAGGAATAAAGTCCGGGCTATGCAAGAGGTCCAGGCTTGCAGCGGCGATCTCCACGGGTAGCAGCAACTGTTCCAGACGATGATGAGGGGGCGTCCAGAGGGAGCGTTTGCGAAAGTTGGACTGGTCGACAAGCTTGGACTGGTCCTTGCGGCTCTGCAGCACAACGAATTCATCATCGTTGTCCAGGGCTGCGAACTCTTGCAGCAACCGCAGCGTGTATTGACTGATGCCGGCTTGTCTGTAGTAGACGAGTCGCGCGTCTATGCCGACACGCATGGATGGCCCTGTTCTCCTTTGCTGACAAACACGCCCCCCACTTCCGAGACGTGAAATGGGGGGCAACAGTGACCCTTGTAGTGGCTATTCTAGCACGTTATGCCCCATCCGTCAAGCCGAGTCAAGGCTCGCTTGCTTCCATGTCGAGCAGACGGCGCTTCATGTCAAGGCCACCGCCAAAACCGGTCAGTTGCCCCGCCTGTCCCACCACGCGATGACAGGGCACCACGATCGGCAGCGGGTTGGTGGCCATGGCGCGACCCACGGCGCGCGCCGCGTCTGGCGAGCCCACCGCGTTGGCCACCCAGCCATAGGAGCGCACCTGCCCGCGTGGGATGGCGCGCACCGCCTCCCAGACACGCTGCTGGAACCGGGTGGCACGCCGCGTGTCCAGGACCTGATCGTCGAAAGTCACAGGCCCGCCACGGAAATAGCGCTGCAATTTGGCGTGCAGGGCCTCCAGGCGCGCGTCGGTGCCTTCGCGTGCCTGAGGCCACTCGAGCAGCAAGGAGGTCAGAGCGGCCTTGCGCGAGCCTTGCGGCAGTGTGATGCTTACAATCCCCTCTGACGAAGCTGCCGTGCCAACCCAACCCCAATCCGTCGACAAGACGCTGATGATGACATCCATGCGAGGCACCTCCCATCTCATTATACGGCAATTGCGTGCCCGTCCAAGACACATAGCGTGGTGTCCCTTGGAGCCACGCGAGTGCGGCGCTATAATAGCAGCCATGCCAGAAGCAATCGATCCCAATCAGCTTGAACTCCAAGTTGGCGTCGCCAAAGTCAGCAAGTACGCCATGAGCGAGAGTGGCGACACGTTAGAGATGACCGAGCGCCCCCACGGCGGGCTCTCCCTGGTGCTGGCCGACGGTCAACGCAGCGGGCGCGCAGCCAAGCTCATCAGCAACCTGGTGGCCCGCAAGGCCATCTCGCTCCTGGCCGAGGGCGTGCGCGATGGAGCTGCCGCGCGTGCCGCCCACGACTATTTGCGCACCCATCGTGAGGGCAAGGTATCTGCCGAACTCCACATCGTCTCGCTCGACCTGGTGACGCGCACGCTGGTGATCTCGCGCAATAGCCACTGCCCGGCTCTGGTGGTGGACTCGGGCGGCCTACGGCCCTTTGACGAACCCAGCGCAGCGCTCGGTTTCTACGAAAGGACCAAGCCCGTGATCACCGAGCTACCCGTTGCCCCAAACACATGGGTCGTCGTGTTCACAGACGGGGTGCTCGAAGCCGGGACGCGCTTCGGTGCCTCGTTCGACGTTGCGGCACTGGTGGTAGACTGGGTCGCCAGGGGCGCAGGTGGCGCAGCCGCCCTGGCAGATGCGATTCTGGCCCGCGCTGTGGAACTGGACCAGCGCCGCCCACAGGACGACATGAGCGTGTTGACGCTGGCCATCGTGCCGGGCACGGACGTCGCCCCGGCCCGCCGGTTGACCGTGCGGTTTCCGCTACCACCCTTCTAGGGAGCGAGGCCAGCCATGCGAGTGGTCCTGGTGGGGGTATGTGGCAGTGGCAAGTCCACGCTGGCGCAGGGCCTCGTCCGCTTGGGATATGAGGTCAAGGAATGTCGCCAGGAGCACTCGGGGGTCCCTTACATGTGGCAGGTGCTCTCGCGCCCCGACTTGTTGATCTGCCTGGACGCCAGCGAAGAGGAGATCGTGCGGCGCGGACGTCACCTATACACCACTGGTCTGATCGATGAGCAGCGCAAGCGTCTGGCCCACGCCAGAACACATAGCGATCTGTACCTGATGACCGACGGCCTGGACGCGACCCAGGTGCTGGAGCTGGTCGCCGCGTTCCTGGCGGGCTATGCCAAACGGCCAACTGATTTGACAGATGCGCCGGGATAGCATATAATTGTATAAGCGAATATGAGGTGCGCGGGCCACACCCGGCAAGGGTGTGGCTGTTATTTGCCTGAGCGAAGCTTCGGAGGAGCAAGTCGATGCAGCAACGCGATGTGGTTTTGCTGATGATCATCATTGTTCTGGTGGGCATCGCAGCATGGGTGGTGTGGCCCTCGAATCCGGGCCTGCACATCCACTTTGGCCCACTCAACATTGATCGCGATATCTCGGTGCACCAAGGGCTGGATTTGCAGGGCGGAATGCAGACCGTGCTCGAAGCGGATCTGCCTCCCGGGCAAGCCCTGGACCCTGAAGCTATGGCTGCGGCGAAGGGCATCGTCGAGAGCCGCGTCAACGGCCTGGGTGTACGGGAACCGCTGGTGCAGTTGGCGGGCACAAACCGCATCGTGATCGAACTGCCTGGCATCCAGGACCCCGAGCAGGCGATCTCCATCCTGCAACAGACCGGCCTCCTGGAATTCATTGATGCTGGTGGCACGTTTCTGCCCCCTGGCACGGAGGTCAAGACGAGCTTCCGCGAGACTGGCGAGTTCGGCATGGTCAAGCCCACTCCGGCGCCTATCGTGACCGGCACGCCCGCGCCGACAGCCACTTCCACTCCCACGCTCGCTCCGACGGCGGCAACGGGCGTCGTCTCGCCCACAACGACTGCAGAGGCTACACCCACCCAGACTCCTCCGAAGAAGGTCTTCCGCTCGATCATCACCGGACAGCACTTGAAGACCTCACAGGTGGGCCAGGACGAATACGGCCGCCCGGAGATCAACTTCTCGCTGACCGACGAGGGGGCCAGACTCTTTGGTGAATTCACCACAGCCAACGTCGGGCAATTCCTTGCCATAGCGATGGACGGCGTGGTGATCTCGTGCCCGCGCATTGAGACGGCCATCACCGAGGGCTCTGGCCGCATTACGGGCGACTTTAAGCTGGCCGAAGCACGCGCAATCGTCATCCAATTGCGCTACGGCTCGCTGCCCATTCCCCTGAAGGTCATCCAGAACCGCACCGTGGGCCCGACCCTGGGGCAGGACTCGGTCGCCAAGAGCACGCGGGCGGGCATCATTGGCGTGATCATCGTGCTGGTCTTCATGCTGGTCTACTATCGTCTGCACGGCGTTGTGGCCGACATCGCGCTGGTCATCTACGCCCTCGTCACCTTTGCTCTGTTCAAACTCATCCCCGTAACCCTGACTCTGCCCGGCCTCACTGGCTTTCTGTTCTCGGTGGGCACGGCCGTGGACGCCAACATCCTGATCTTTGAGCGCATGAAGGAAGAGCTGCGCCACGGCAAGCGCTTCAGCACTGCCATCGATGCTGGCTTTGACCGCGCCTGGACGTCCATCCGCGACTCGAACCTTTCGACCTGGATCACCTGCGTGATCCTGTACTGGTTCGGCACCAACTTTGGCGCGAGCATGGTCAAAGGCTTTGCTGTCACGCTGTTCCTGGGCGTGCTGATCAGCATGTTCACCGCCATCACCGTCACGCGTACCGTGATCCGCCTGCTCTACGCTATCGGCGGCGAAAAGCTGCGCGAGAGCAAGTGGCTGATCGGTCTCTAGAACTTTCGGGCCAGGACAGAGTCCCTGGCTTGGGGAGGATTTATGACAGACATCATTGGGAAGCGCAAGTGGTACTTTTTGCTCTCGGCCGTGATCATCATCGCGGGACTCACCGCCATGGGCATCTCCTTCGCGCGCTTTGGCAGCCCGCTGCGACTGGGCATCGACTTTACGGGCGGCACGCTGTGGGAACTCGCCTTTGAGAACCCAGTTGCCCCGGCCAGTGTGCGTGAGGTACTGGTCGGCTACGGCTATGGCGACACGACGGTGCAGACCACTACCGACGCCAAGACCGTTCTGATCCGCTGCAAGGAGCTGGCTGCAGGCGAAAAGGTCGAGATTCAGGCCGACCTGACAGCCAACCTTGGTGCGTTCACCGAGCTGCGCTACCAGACTGTGGGCCCCACGGTGGGCCGCGAGGTGACGCGCAGCGCCAGCATTGCCATCGCGGCGGCAGCGCTGGCCATCACGGGCTTTATCATCTTTGCCTGGCGCAAGGTGCCCAACGCCGGGCGCTACGGCCTGTGCGCCACCGCAGCCACGTTGCATGACGTGCTGGTCACAATGGGCGCCTTTTCCATCCTTGGCCTGCTGCTAGGCTGGGAGGCCGACTCGCTCTTCTTGACGGCCATGCTCACGGTGACAGGCTATTCCGTGCAGGACACCATCGTGGTGTTTGACCGCATCCGCGAGAACGTGCCCAAGCGCCGCGGCGAGCCCTATGAGCTGATCGTGAACCGCAGCCTGCTCGAGACGTTGCACCGCTCCCTGGCCACGCAGTTGAACGCCATCTTCATCCTGGTGGCCGTGCTGTTCTTCGGCGGAGCGACAATGCGCCAGTTCATCGCCACGTTGCTGATTGGCCTCATCAGCGGCACCTACTCCTCGATCTTCACAGCTGTGCCCTTGCTGGTGGTCTGGGAAAAGGGCGAGGTCGGCGCTTTCTTCCGCCGCCTGACTGGCCGCTCGCAGGCCAACGCATAGGGAGTCGGACAGATCAAGGGGCGCGGCTCCTCGCGGGAGCCGTGCCCATTTTTTGTTGCCGCGGAGACTGCCGGCCGTGCAAGCACGACCGCGCGTCCCTCAGCGGAGTGCCGATTCTACTCTTAGCTCCAGGCCGGCACGCGCTCATGGGTCAGGCTGCCACTGGCCGACGCAAACCCGATCTCCCAATAGGGGGCCCACGCCAGGGCTGTCAGCCCCACGCGCACAGCGCCACGCGCTGGCCGAATCGGGTAGGTTTCGATCTTATCCTGGGTGGCGGTCCACGTCTGGCTGATGGCTGCGGCCTCTTGCTCCGTGTCCAGGCGCATCTGATCCACCTGGGCCTGTATGCGAGCGATGTCCGCTTCGGACGCTTGGATGTCCGCGCCGGCATTGGCGGTAAGCCGGCGCTTGGTAGCGGCATGCGAGAGAGCTGTGCTTGGGCGACGGCGACCGAAAACCCCGAGCAAGCCTATCACCGTCTCGCCAGCAGAAAGCAGCTCTTCCCGCTTGCGGGCCTCGTACTCTGCCTTGTCCTGCGATAATTGCTGCTGCTCCTTGGCCAGTCGCTCTTCCAAGCGGTCCAGTTGCTTCTGTGACTTCTCCC
>Ga0315291_10012947_pt1 | contig 10124 bp, 17 predicted proteins | sample YL17G12_20_MG_FD_203070 | JGI IMG/M metagenome (GOLD analysis project Ga0315291, IMG submission 203070) | Sediment microbial communities from Yellowstone Lake, YNP, Wyoming, USA - YL17G12_20 | ecosystem: Environmental > Aquatic > Freshwater > Lake > Sediment | place: USA: Wyoming | collected...
ATAATACATATTGGAATCAAATAGAAAAACAAATTGGGAAAGAAAAAACTCATGATTTGAAAGAAGCATTGACAGTTTTGCTTAATTTAGAATTCAAAGATTTATGGTTTGTAGAAGATAAAGGATATGAGATGCACAAAGAATTGAGGAATTTTATTGCTAACGAATGGAAGAAAGAAAAAGATTTTGAAGTTTTGTTAAAGAAATGTGTTGAATATTTGAAATAAAACAACAGAAATTATTAAAAACATTATTTTCATTCATTTTATATGGTTGAAATCAACTTGGGAAATGCAGTTCCTATTTTTGCTCATGATGTTGCTATGTCAACAGTTACTAAGGTGAGAAAAACAAAAAAGGGAAATGTGAAAAAAGAAGCTTATACAGAACTTGTTTTTATTGATGCTGTGAGAAAAACAGCATTAGCAAGAATTGTTCTTCCAATGAGTGTTCTCGAAGAAATGCCAGCAATGATTAGTGAAAGCGTGAGGAAAGTAAAAGAAGACTTGAGAAACAAGGATGTTCCAAAATCAATGAAAGAAGAAAAAACAGAAGTAAAAACTACTAGTGGGAGTTATGTGGGATGAAAAGAGCATACTTTTTTTTAATAGCAATATTTTTAATCCTTGTTGCAGGATTTATTATGTTTAAACCAACAGGAAACACGACATTGACACCAACAAAAATCAAATTAGAAACAAACATGGGAAATATTGTAATAGAACTTTACAAGGAAATGCCTGTAACAGCAGGAAATTTTCAAACTTTAGTAGAACAAGGTTTTTATGATGGAACAATATTTCATAGAGTTATTGCTGGATTCATGATTCAGGGTGGAGACCCAACAGGAACAGGAATGGGTGGTCCAGATTATACAATAAAAGATGAATTCACAAAATCAGCTTTAGACGGAAATGACAGAGGAACAATAGCAATGGCTAATGCAGGTCCAAATACAGGAGGAAGTCAATTCTTCATAAATTTAGTTAACAACGATTATCTAAATGGAAAACATCCAGTATTCGGAAAAGTTGTTGAAGGAATGGATGTTGTTGATAAAATTGCAAAAGTTTCAACAGATGGAAGTGACAGACCAACAAGTGAAGTCAAGATAATAAAAGCAAGTGTGATGTAGGAAGAAAGGTTAATAGCATAATTGAAGTCTGTTGTAAATGTTTAAGTTAATATAATCGTTTTAAACTGCACCCCCGAGTATTCAGTTATCAGTATCATCAATTCCGAGCGAACGAAGTGAACGAGGCATTTTCATTAAATTTTTATACCCCTTTTCATATATCTTATCATGAACGAGGTGGTATTAGCAGGACTTTTAGGAGGAATTGGAGGCATGACAAGAGGATTTGTAGGATTATTAAAAGCTCTTTCAATGCGAAGAAGAATTCTATGGGGATATTATGCTATAACTGTTCTTGTTGCATTAGTTATCGGAATTTTTATAGGAATTATTTTTAATTTTGATACAAGGCTTTCTCTTCTTGCAGGTTATGCAGGAACAGATATCTTGGAAGGAATTTACAAATCTTTCAGCGTGCAAAAAGTTTATACAACAGCGAAGAAGAAATAAAATTTTATAATCATAAGGGTGCCCACAAAATACAAACTTTTATAAATGTGGACACCTATAATATCTTATGTATATAGAAAAAAGAAAATCTGGAAAAAGCATTAAATATTATCTTGTTCATTCTTACAGGGATAATAAAGAGATTAAAAAAATAAGACGCTATCTCGGATTAAATCTCTCCCCAGAAGAATTAGAAAGAAGAAGAAAGATAACTGAGAAAATTATTTTGGAAATTATTAAAGAATTCAATACAGAAATATTCAATTTTTCTCTTTCCGAAAATCAGATAAAAAAACTTAATGAATATGAAGGGAAAATAAAAATTCATCATTTAGATGGGTTTGATTGGAAAAGATTTACAGAAAATTTCGTTTATAACACAAATGCAATAGAAGGTTCAACAGTTCAGTTAGATGAAGTTAAAGAAATATTAGAAAAGAAAAAGAGAGTGTCTGGTTCAGAAGAGGAAGAAACAGAAGGAGTTGCAATAGCAGTTAAATTTATCAGAGAAACAAAAGAAGACTTATCTTTAGAATTAATTAAAAAAATTCATAAAATATGTTTTGAAGATTCAAAACCTTTTGCTGGCCAATTTAGAAATGTTGAAGTTGTTATAAAAAATTCCAAAGGAGAGATTAATCATGTAGGGATGCCTGTTTCTGAATTAAATGAAGAACTAACTGATTTGATAAATTGGTATATTAAAAATAAAAAGAAGTTCAGGCCTCTGATTTTGGCTGCAATAATTCATAATCAATTTGAGCACATCCATCCGTTTCAGGATGGGAATGGAAGAGTTGGCAGATTACTATTGAATTTTATACTTTTAAAAAATAGATATCCTCCTATAAATATAAATTTAGAAGACAGAACAGAATATTATCTATCCCTACAGGAATATTCCAAAGAACATAATCTTAAACCAACAATTAATTTTTTAATAAAGCAATACAATAAGACATTAAGAAAGGTGACTACAAAAAATAAAAAAGGATGAAAGTGGGCACCTGTACAAAATAATTAATAAAAATGACAAAACAAAAACAAAAAATAACTGAAGAGGAAAGTAGAAAAAAATTTCATGATTTTATGTTTAACGAAGAAGGGTATATCTCCATTAAAGAAGCACTTGAAAGAGCCAAGAAAAGATGGCCGAGAAAACAAAAAGTGGATAAAAAATTAACAAACCAATTCAAAAACGGATTAGAAGACTTAAAATCAGGAAGAATAAAAAGAGTTGCTTGAAAATAGTTAATCATCATTGAGGTTCATTGACACGTTTGTTCAACTTAAATATAATCGTCATCAACACTTTGCTTAAATCGTAATATTGTTAAAACGACTTTAGAAATTTCATCACATTAATTTATTCTTAGCGAAGAAATCTGCTGAAAGCGATTTCGTAGCAACAATCTGTTTTCATGCTAAATTAGAAAAGTTTACAAACATATTTCCCTTGTATTATTATGCAACAGCTCATTGATTTTATAATTGAAGCAAGAAAAAGAGGTTTCTCTGATAACAAGATAAAAGAAGCATTGCTTGACAAGGGCTGGGACATTAAAAGAATTGACAGCACATTTGAAACTCTCAATCCAAAGTTTAAATCAAAGAATCAAGTATGTATCTTCCTAAGCGATGATTTGTTGCACACGTTAGAACGTCGAGCGAAGAAGAACATGCAAACTATCAGCGAACAAATCGAAGACATCATAAGAAAGAGCTGTGTATCATTCAAAGGTGGAACCTCCACATCCAACGAGAAGTTGGATGATAAGTTAGTGGGGATATTTAGTAGGAAGAGGGGGGGAAGGAGAGGTAAGAGGTAAGAGGTAAGAGGGGAAGGGGAAGATAGAAAGAGTTTTAAGGAAGAGATTTTTAACAAAAACAATGATAAGAAAAACAACTATTGAAGAAATATCTGAAGTTCTTAAAAAATTCCCTAAAAAATGGGACGGAAAAAATGCAATTACTGAAATGAAAGAAAATAATTTCAATCAATGGCGTCAGATGGAATGGATTGGTTGGTATTTTGAGTTTTTATGTAAGAAATATTTAGATAAGATAATGAAGTTTAATACTATAAAGTATGGTAATACCTCTTTTGACGGATTTTTAGAAGTTCCATTTGATTTCAAATCTCATGCGATTAACACAGAGAGTCATAAAGTTATAATCAATGATACAGAAGCAACAATTAAAGCAATAAAAGAATATGACTATGTTGTTGTCATAATGGCTATTGGAGAAGTTAAATATAATGATAAAAATAGAAGTTTTCAAAAATGGCATGAGAAGATTAAAGGAGGAAAATCGGGATATGAATTAAAAAGAATTGAAAGAGGGGCTTTATCAAGATTAAGAAAAATCGAATTTAATCTTAAAGAATTAATGTTTATTAAAATAAATAAGAGTACCTTAGATAAATCTGGTTCTTTCCAAAAAGATTTTAGAAATGCGGATGGTTCTCCAAGAAGATCAAAAGTGTTATTGGATTTAGAGAAATTAGATGAAGGAGAAATTATTAAGACAATTAAATTTTAACATCCGTTTACCCTTTCCCAATAATTCATTATCTTAACATCTTCTTTTAATCCATTATTATTTAAATAATAATTTAATAAATGTTCAAAAACAATTTTTCCATTTTTATTCAAGTCCCCAACCTTAAAATTTCTCTTAAGCATAAAAGATACAATTCCCATCATTCCACTTCCACCTAATGGATCAAAAATTAAATCTTCTTCATTAGAGAAATGTTCTAATAAACATTGGATTAATTTAAATGGTAATCTTGTTGGATATTTTGGCATATTCATCTTATAATCTCTTTTAAAATTTAAAGTTGTCAGATTTGGTTCCCCATTCTTACAATGATGTGTGGAACATCTTTTATTAAAATGCCATTTATCTCCCTTAGTGAGTAAAAAAAGTTCATATACATTATGAGAAGGTTTTCTACTACATGCTGGAGCAAAATTATATGTCCAATACATTTTACCTTTTAATGTTAATCCCCCAAATTTCATAATTTCATTATGGATTAGATTACTATTATTCCATCCCGAGAAAATTAATGCCTGTCCATTATCTTTTAAATTTCTTTTTATACATTCTAATAATTGTCTTATCTTTTCAGAATATTCATTAACTTTCCATTCAACATAACCATCAACAACATTATCAACATTTCTATTATAATTTCCATTTTTTCCGCTGAATTCTATACCAAATGGAGGATCTGCGATAATTAAATCAGCATTAACATCTATCCAGTGGTTCATATCTTTTATTTCATATTTTTCTAATAATTCCTTAAAATCTTTCATTCTCTTTTTACCTCTTAACTTTCAAAATATCTCACTATTTATCTTTTACTATACTTAAAAAGACGTCAATAAAGCAGAATAATATCAAACCAACACAGATACCAAAACTAAAAATTTTCAAATATTCACATAACATTATATAGGTAGGTACCTACTATTTATAAATGTATCGGTACCTATAAACTTAAATATATATTCTTCTTCTAAAAATAGTGAAACTTCAAAAACATAAAACTAGAAAAAATGAAGATTATTACAAATATGTAGTTGTTATTCCTGAAGATATTATCAAAGACTCTGGTCTTAAAGAAGGAGATGAACTCGAAGCAGAAGCAAAGAAGGGGGAAATAAAGTTGAGGAGAAAATAGAGTATAATAATTCTTAAAAAATAAAGATTCTCTAATAGGATATGTATAATTTCAAAAAAGCAGATTGGAATCGTATTGGTAATCGTAATCCTAAATCTTTTATATGTTGGAATTGTGGAAAAGAAATTGCTTCTGAAAAAGCATATGAGACTTATGATAGTGTGAATGTACATTCATATAGTTTTATTTATATCTGTCCAAATTGTAATGCTCCTTTAATCTTAGACGATAATAAAACAGAAATTTTATTACCCTTACAAGGAAGAGAAATAAACAAACTCCCACAAAATATTGAAACGATTTATTCTGAAATAAGAAAATGTATGCAATCAGGTTGTTTTAATGGGGCAATGATGCTTATGAGAAAATTAATTATGCATATTGCAGTTGAAGAGGGAGATTCTGAAGGAAAAAAATTTGAAGAATATATTGATTTCTTATGTGAAAATGGGATTGTTCCTAAGAAGAGTAAGAATAAAGCAGATTCTGTGAGAACACTTGGAAATTCAACAAATCATGAGATAGAAAACAGAACTCTAGAAGAAGCTAAAAATTGTTTTGGATTTATTGAATTATTATTAAGAGTGAATTATGAATTTGCTGATGAAGAAAATGGATAAAAGAGGACAATTTGATCCAAAAATTATTGCAGGGATATTAGCTGTAATTGTCTTTATAGCTTTTATTTCTTCTCTTAATCAAGTTATTCAATCAACAAGTTGTCAGAATGAAAAATCAGAAATAAATAGATTAAATGGATTATTATCTTCTTGTCAAAGTTCAAATAATGAATTATTAAATTCTCTAAATGTTTGTCTAAATAAATTAAATAATTGTCAAAATGCTCTTAATGAATCAAATGAAAGTTGTAATAAAATAATTCAAAATTTAACCAATCAATATGAATTAAAATTTCAAAAAAATGAAATAACTCTTTATTTCCAAAAAAAATTCAGAATATTTTTATTATTCCTATCCATTCCACTCACTTTGTTTTCTATTGGTATTAAATTTGATAAAAATCAGGAAAAGATTTTATTTATTTTAAAATTAATAATGTGGATTATCTATATAGTAATAACTTTTGTAATGTATCAAGATTTTTTTAGAAATTTCTTTTCCCCCTAAACTCTATAAACTCCCCTCCCTTCCCCTTCTTATGACCCCCACCCAACTCCCCCTCCTCACTTTCCCTCATGAAATAACCTATGATAGAATCTTAAAAAACATATTTGTCTTAGGAAATCTAATTAAAATAGATGGGTTATATCGAATAACTAATGAAGAAAAAAAGATTATTGAAGAAAGTTTAAAGTAAACTTTATAAACGAGATTAAACAATATTTATTAAAGATAAATCTGTCAAAACAAAGATGACTAATCAAGAGCTAACTTTACTAAAAAATTTTGAACAAGATAGCGAGTGGTTTCACAATAATAATAAAGAAATTATAAAAAGAGGTTTTGTTAATAAATTCGTTGCGGTTAAAGATAAAAAAATTATTTCTTCTGGAAAGAATTTAGATGAATTGATAAAAATTTTAGAAGAAAAGGGTGAAAATCCTTCTTATATTTTTATAGAATTTGTTTATCCAGAAGGATTTACTTTAATCCTTTAAAAAAATGAAAAAGATATCTTTGGAAGTATATCATTTTGCAGGAAGTTTAAGAATTATAGCTACTTTTTTATTGAGAGTTGAAGATCCAATTAAAGTATTTCTTCCAATTAAAGCAATTGTAGATACTGGAAGTCCAATAACACTTATTAGTTCTACAGATTTACAAAGAATGAGGATATCAAAACTCCAATTACAAAATATACCTGTAAAAAATAATCCTGTTAATATTGGTGGGGGGCAAATATTTACAAAAGAAATTGAAAAAACAAAAATAAAATTTGGTAATGATATAGAAGTTGAGATGCCTATAAATTTTCCAGTTAAAGGAGAAGGGTCTCAACCAAGTTTATTAGGAATAGATTTTATGTTAAAAACTAAATCTAAACTAATTTTTAATCCTTCAAAAAAAGAAGCATATTTTGAAATCGAAGATTAAAATGACAACCCACTCTAAACTCTCCCCCTCATCACTTTCCCTCATGGAAGAATGCCCTAGATGTTTCTGGCTGACACAACACAAAGTATGGAAGCGTCCATCGGGAATATTTCCAAGTTTGCCAAGTGGGATGGATAGCATACTGAAAAAACATTTTGATAGATTCATGAGAAATAGAGAATTGCCTCCTGAACTTTGCTCAAAAGGAGAATGTCTAGGACTGAAATTATTTGACAATGAAGAAAAACTGAAAGTTTGGAGAAGCAACTTTAAAGGAATTTCTTGGAAAGACAAGGATGGAAATATTCTGCACGGAGCAGTTGATAATTTATTGATGCACGGAAAAAAGATAATTGTTCTTGATTACAAAACGAGAGGTTTCCCATTAAAAGAAGATACTGCAGAGCATTATCGAAATCAATTGGACATTTACAATTTCCTATTAAGAAAAAACGATTATGAAACAGAAGATTTTGCTTTCTTGCTGTTTTATTATCCAAAAGAAGTTTTATCGACAGGAGAAGTCCTCTTCGAAACAGAACTGAAGAAGATGAAAGTCGACACCAGCAACGCAGAAAAAATTTGGAAGAAAGCAATTAAGTTATTGGATGAAGAAGATTGTCCTGAAAAGAAGTGTGTGTGGTGTGAGGGGGTATAATCCCACCCACCCCTACTTTGTCTCACTGCGTTCGAAAATTAATTTAAGGTTAACTAGATACTCAAAGTCCAGCTTAATGTTAGTTTCACCCCGCGACAACCGACTTCAATACACATTAACCTTTCTTTCCCAACACCAAAATAATTTTATACTTCCTCTTTCTAAAATAATAATGGAAATATGTGATAAATGTGGAAACACAATAAAAGATCATTGGGGAGGATTTATAGTTTATTCAGAAGGAGATATAATCTGCTCAAAGTGTTTAGAAGAAAACACTATGGAAGAAAATATGGATATTGAAAAAATAAAATTCAAATGAAATTCCCCAAAGTAGTTCTCCTCTCCCTCCTCGCCCTCGGCTTCCTTGCCCTCGCAATATTTGTTTATTGGATGTTTATCGTTGGTGCTGTCGTGTGCATGATAATTAACCAGAGAGAACTATTTAGAAAGAAGAAGTGATAATCAGATACTCGGGTTGCAGTTTAAAACGACGATGTTAAGTTGAACCGAGCGACTTCACGAGTTTCCGATAATCCAAATCGAGTGAGGTCGGGAGTTAGTGTCAATGAACCACAATATGGGTTAACCTTTCCTAAATCATTTTCTTAACTCTAATCAAGTCTTTTTTCAGATAATTATATAATTTTTCAGCTTCATCTGCGGGAAGCCTTTTTCCTTCTTTTGAATGATTTTTAATCACTAGATATGCTTCATAAGCACTTGTTCCGCCCGAAATTTTATTTATTAAATTTACAAATTCTTTCTTGGAATAATTCTTGTTTTGTATTAGTTTTTTAATTATTTCAATAGTCCTTATTCTTAAAATAATGGTGTATGCAACTCTGTCTCCAAGATATTTTTTGTTATTCTTTTTGGCATCATCAATATATTCTTTGATTACCTTTAATCTATCTTTAGTTGTATCTATATACCATTTTACATTTTTCTTTGTCACTTTTATTTCTAAATCTTTAATGTAATCAGAATTTAGAATCGGTTTCGCTTCCTTTAGCATCTGTCCTACAGGAAATAAGTCATTTTCTAATTTTTGATAAAGTAATTGATAAGAAACTATTAACACATTATACATTCCCTCTTCAATCATTTCTTTATCAATATTATCTGTAATAACCAATATATCTATATCACTTTCTCTTTCTTCTTCTCCTCTTGCATAACTTCCTGCTAAATAGATGCCAATTACTGATTCTAAAGGAATATTTTTTTTCAAAATTTCAAGAATATCATTTAAAATTAAATCTGGTGTTTTTTTTATTAATTCTATTCTTACTTCTTTATCAAGCCATGCTCTAGGAAGTATAACTGCTGAAGAATTTCCTGCCCTGACTGTTTTTTTTATTTGAATTTCCATTTTTGTTTTTAATTTTCTTTTAAATATTTCTCATCTTTTTCTACTTGTTTTGAAAATTTTATGTCGATTTCTTTTTTCCAATAGCCTTTTGTTGTATCTTTTCTGCCCTTTTCATGTTTAATTTTATCTTCATGTTCTTCAATTTGTTCTTTAGTAGATTTTATTCTTTTCTCTCTCAATTTCTTCATTCGTTTTCTATCATTTCCCATAGTCTGTTATATATGTTCTTACATGTACTTACATATTTATAAACTTATGGTTTTTCGAAAATATGAATTAATAAATATAATTATTCAGAATTAATTCCCCATCTTCATAAAACAAGTAGCAGTTCATCACCGGTTAAGGTGATTAGAATTTTCTTTCTATTTTTCCTTCTTACGAAGTGAATGAAGTTATAACCAATTAGTTTTTATCTTAACAAAAAACTATCAAAAAGTGAGGCTTTTAGTAGTCCTATGCTGAAACAATCGCCGAAGCTTTTGTCTTACACAAGGACTCTATCAACGTTGTCTTCTACAACGGCCTTCGTTGAGTCGTTTTGCGGGTGGCTTCAAACTTAGATGCATTCAGTTCTTATCCACACAATGCGTAGCTATGCAGCCTGCCATATGACAACTGCTCACCAGAGGCATCCAAGTCAGGTTCCTCTCGTACTACTGACTTGTTCCACTCACTCAACAACATACCTAGGAGATATTATACAAACTGTCTCGCGACGTTCTTAACCTAGCTAACGATCCCTTTTAATGCG
>Ga0315291_10012949_pt1 | contig 10123 bp, 12 predicted proteins | sample YL17G12_20_MG_FD_203070 | JGI IMG/M metagenome (GOLD analysis project Ga0315291, IMG submission 203070) | Sediment microbial communities from Yellowstone Lake, YNP, Wyoming, USA - YL17G12_20 | ecosystem: Environmental > Aquatic > Freshwater > Lake > Sediment | place: USA: Wyoming | collected...
TCCCCACATGCGGCCCAACTTTCGGTTCCCGTAAAGGTGGCGATTGTATGAGAAGTGAAATTGATCACATCCGTGAACGGCGCCTGGAGTCCCTCCACAAGCACGCCTTTGACCACGCCCCGGGCACCGTGTCCAACTGCCCTGAGTGCCGTCTCATCTCCGCATGGAGGGCCAAGCCATGAGCGACCGCGACATCGCCGCGCTGATCGTCTACGCCATCGTCATCGTCTTCGCCCTCGTCGTCTACGCCCTCGTCGTCTGGCTCACGCTGCATTACGCCTGGGGAAAGAAGCCATGAGCTACGCGATAGGCTTCGTCGCCGGCTTCCTGCTCTACCACTTCCTGATGAACCGGTCGGTGATGATGCGGGACTGCTGTCTCAAGCACTTCGCCACACACGCGGAGTGCGAGTGCCGGGACTGCCACGCTGAAAGGGTGACGCCATGAAGACATCGAACTGTCGCAACTGTGGAGAGAATATCATCTGGACGATCACGCGAAAGGGAAAGCGGATGCCCGTGGACGCAGAACCTGTTAGCAAGGGCAAGTTCATCCTCGACCCAGAAAACGAAGTCGGCGATATCCCGGCGGTGTTCATCGGAGACAATGACAGATACACAGGAGAGCGGTACAATTCCCACTTCGACAGTTGCACCGCACGCAAACACAGAGAAGAGGAGCCAGCGTAATGAGACAGCAACCACTGGTGATCTACCACGGGAAGTGCTACGACGGATTCACCGCAGCGTGGGTGTTCAGGAAGTTTCGTGGCGAAGCCGAGTTCGTAGGAGTGAACTACGGCGACACCACCCACCCAGACTGCAAGGGCAGAGACGTATGGATGATCGACTTCAGCTATCCGCGCGAGATCATGAAGGAGATCATCGTACAGTCGATGACGACGACCGTGCTCGATCACCACAAGACGGCAGAGCACGAACTGAATGGAATACAGACAGAGATACGCATGGAGAAGAAGGTCCAGCGCGAATCAGACAGGATCATCTTCGACATGACCCGCTCCGGTGCTGGGATGATCTTCGACTTCTTGGAGGACGAGATCAGCCGGAAGCGTGGACTGAAGCCTCCCCGGTTCAACGGACAGCGAGCGGAGTGGCTGGTCGACTACGTGGAGGACCGTGACCTGTGGAGGAACAAGCTTTTCCGCAGCAGGGAAGTCAACGCATGGATCTCGGCGGTCCCGATGACATTCGAGGATTGGGACTCACTCTCAGCGCTGACGATAGCAGATGCTGCATCTCGCGGGGACAACGTGCTCGCATACCAGAAACAGTACGGAGAGAAGGTATTGGTATCTGCTCGCACGGAGAAGCTCGGACTGCACGATGTCCCTGCAGTGAACCTCCAGTACGTGAACTGCAGCGAGTACCTTGGCCTGTTGGCGGAAAGAAACCCAGACGCACCATTCGTGGTGGGATACTTCCGTCGAGCAGATGGTAAGTGGCAGTTCTCGCTTCGTTCACGGGGCGAGTTCGACGTTTCTGATGTGGCGAAACAGTTCGGTGGCGGGGGGCACAAGAACGCAGCCGGTTTCGGGATGGCAACATTCCCATGGGTATAGATCCGTGGCCACAGACTACGCCCTCGACAAGATGCTCGAGCGACTCGCCGCAGGGTCTTTTGCCAGATTGGTCGAGCGGTCGCGACCCTATGCCTCAGTGGCTGCCCATGTGGCGCGCATGGCCCAACCCACGACCCGGTCCATGGCTGTACCGGAAGGCACCTGCATAACCTTGGAGGAATGGGCTTCGGTGTCCATCAGTGATCGACTTCAGCTATCGATGTCTGTAGATGAGTACAATCGACACGTGTCCGACGCCTTGCATCATGCGGGACTCGGAAAGGACGTTATGGCGATACGACGTCCATCCATGGACGTAACGACATATACAGGGCCGCTAAGGCCAGAAGTCGTCATCCAGCGACTACATGCCGCGAAGGTGGCTGCGATAGCTAAATCATTGAGCGAGCGAGAACCTGATGTCGTAGCCAAGCCTCAACCCAAGAAGGCTGGCAGATACATCGACTTGACTCGGAAGCGGTAGAATCCATCCAGGAGGTCGGATGGGAAGCATGGTCGAGGGTCTCTCGCCCAAACAGCTAAAGGCAGTCGGGCTCCTGGCTACAGGCGCTTCGAACGAGCGATGCGCGATGGTGATCGGCGTGCGTCCAACAACGATCGCCTCGTGGATGAAGCACGATCCATTCCGCTCAGAGGTTCGGCGTGCAATGGAGCGCATGCGACAGATCTTCGAAGGCCGCATCATGGGCCTGGCCGCGAATGCGGCTGTCGTAGTCGAGCGGATGCTGACGAGCAACGACATGGACGTCCAGGCCGATGGTGCAAAGTTGGCGCTGAACGCTGCGGTGCGCCTGGCTAATCGGTACAAGGAGCTACAGGTAGAGGGTTACGTGCCACCACCAATATTCGTCCTGCCCGAAGGATCTCGCGTCAGCACGGTACGGATCGCGCCCACCCCACCGACCGTCTCGCAGCCACGACTGGTAGAAGGTCGAATCGTGGACGTGAGTGCTCGCGCCGTCACAATTGGCGATGATGACGACGACATAGACTGATGGCGACAGCCCCAGTACAGCGCGACGAGACCAATCGGAAGCCGGTCGAATGGGCATCCGATAAGCAACGGTGGCTATTCGAGTCGGGGCCTCAACCCACACTTCTGTTGGGCGGCGTCAACAGCGCTAAGACATATGGCGCGTGTCTGAAAGTCCTCCACCTTGGTTTCATGTACCCCCACTCTCACATCGCAATCGTGCGGAAGACCTACAAGCAGCTCACCAAGACCACCATGCAGACGTTCTACGCGATGCTGGACCCAGCGCACTATCAGCATGGCACGCGGAACGATAACGACGGGTACTTGCGGCTGAACAACGGAACGGAGATCTTCTTCATCCACCTTGATACACCGAACTCGCTCACGCTCTTGCAGGGTCTCGAACTCAACGCAGCGTTCGTAGATCAGGCTGAAGAGATCAGCGGTCAAGCATGGGAGATCCTGGAGACGCGTGTCGGTCGGTGGTCATACGCCGAGGTCCCGCCGTGGGTGATAGCTCATCACGAAAACGAAACGGGGACGTCCTGGCCATGGACGACCAAAGACGGCAAGCCGATGCCGCCACCCTACCTGTTCGCAACCGCGAACCCTCCCGGAGATGAGTTGCACTGGTTGTGGGAGCACTTCTCTGAGGAGTCTGAGCAGTGGCAGAAGAAGTGGCGTGCGCTCGGGTATCAGTACGAGAAGACGGACACCCGCGAAAATCGGTACGCACTACAACAGAACATCGACACGCTCCTTGCACGAGATGACCAGTGGATAGACAGGTTCGTACGTGGAAACTGGGGAAGGCCGGAGGGATGCATCTTCCGAGTCGATCCACTAAGCATCATCGAACCCGACCAGCACTTTCTATCGATGATCAAGAGCGAGATGCGTCTCGGCCGCGCACTCGACCACGGGGACAACGCGCCCACGTGCTGCCTCTTGGGAGCGGCGGATGGTGAAGGAAACCTCTATATCTGGGCTGAGTACTACCAGGCTGGCGTAGATAAGGCAGGCAACGAGCACAACATAGCAGATCATCGCAAGGCCATATCCAAGATGTGCGAGGGCCTGAGGTTCCAGATAAGCGTAGCCGACCCACAGATCTTCTTCAAGAGCCGCAACATCTCCGGGTACTCCACGCGCTCACAGCGTTGGTCGATAGCTGACGAGTACATGGATAGGCGGCTCATGGACCCGAACACCGCGCTGTCGTTCTCCCAGGCCGACAACAACGAGGATGTGTCTCGGTCGCGTCTTCGGGAGTATCTGCGGGTAGATCCGAAGCACAAGCATCCGATCACAGGACAGATGGGAGCACCGCGACTCTACTTCATCATGCGTTCTGACGAATACCCACAAGGCTGCGACAGGGTCACGGTCGAGTTGAAGGCAGCAAAGCGTATCCAGATCGGAGAGAGCAACGGCCGCGCTATCTTCAGCGACGAACGAGATCCCACGATCTCAGACCATGCGCTCGACGCGCTGCGGTACTACGTGGGTGCCCATCCGATGCCAGTTCCAGCACAGCCGTTGCCCAACAAACCCATGATTCAGATGATCGACAGTGGGCGAGTTATGATGGTCGTCCCACCAATTCAGAGAATGCCATCAGCACCACCAACCGACCGTCCACGTCGAACATGGCGGTCCAGAGCGGGAGGGTACTAGCAGTGAGTGGTACCGTATAAGACTATGGGAACCGAAACTCCGGGTATCACGGCCAGCACCTTTCCGAGCCTCACGTCGGGGAGCGACATCGCCCCGGGCGACGACCAGCTCATAGACGACGAACCGGAACACGACGATCGGTTCGTACGACAACTGTTCAAGCGGATTGCCAGCGGAAAGAAGCCGAAGAAGAGGTGGGAGCGCGACTTTGAGGTCGATCGATCCCACGACTACGTAAAAGGCTTCCAGCGAGCTGTCGAAGACGAGAAGGATGCCCAGGATGAAAAGAAGTACCAGATCAACAAGATCCTGGCATCGCTCAAGGCAAAGATCCCGAACATCTTCTACTACTACCCCTACGTCCGGGTTCGCGCGTCAAGATCTCGCGAAGATACGCCAGAGGAGACTGTCGCGCAGAGGGCGCAACTACTACAGGACACGGTCAACACCATCATCCGCAACCCAGAGACTCGGTTCAAAGACGAATGCATGCTCGCGCTCAAGGAAGCCCAGTGGGCTTTCGGTGTGATCGAGGTGGGATACGAGGCGGATTGGGGCGAGAATCCATACGCAGAAAAACCCCCACTGGTCGAAAACGAAGACGTAGAGCGCGACCTGATCGACTCCGATAGGCTGGTGGACGACGAAGACGTAATCGCGTTTGTGATGAAGACGCTGACGGATGTTCCACACAAGGAAACCTTCTACTGCAAGTACATCCCAGCGAAACAGTTCCTGGTGTCATCGAACGACCGGTCTTCCGTGGAAGCACAGGACTGGGTCGCATACTGGGAATGGATGTACCTCGAAGACATCAAGCGAAGCCCGTCGTTCAAGAACAAAGAGGACATCAAGGCTACCGGGAAATCTGGAGAGTACAGCCTCGATCCTGACCTGACTCCATCGGCGGAAGATAGGGAGGAGACTCCTCCGGACATGGTCCGGGTTTGGAAGTACTGGGACATGCGCGAGCGCAAGCGGTACGTGCTCGCAGAGGGCAACGATACGGTACTGAAGGAAACAGAGTTCACCGAGTTGCCACTGTTCATCCTGCGCATGGAGGTGATGCCCGGGGAGTGGTATCCACTTCCACCGATCTTCAGCCAACTCACGGAACAGGATGAGTTCAATGACGCCCGCGAGTACATGCGGGTCGTTCGGAAGGGGACTCGCCCGAGATACCTCTTCGACAAGAACGCGTTCGATCCAGATGAGTTGGCGAAGTTCGAGACTGATGAGTTCCATACCTTCGTAGCCGTCAACAACGGGAACCTTCAGGCGATCGCAGCAGTGCAACAGCCGTCGTTGGCAGAGACGGCGATTCGGACGTTGGCACTGGCAGAACAGGGGTTCACGGAACAGTCCGGCGTTTCCCAGATGGATCGACTCACCAGGAGCGCAGGCGGCGCTCCAACCGCGACGGAAGTGCAGGCACTGGAACAGAAGGGAAGCGTGCGGGAATCGTACGAGCAGCAACAGGTTGCCGACTGGCTCGGGGCGATATGTCGCGGAATCCTCGTCACGGCGGTGGAGAAGGCTACGCTGCCGATGTGGATCGCGATGAACTCTGATCCGAGATCACCAGCATTCCAGGCCGATGCGACGGCGATCGCTGCGGTGTGGCAACAGATCACATCTGACCAGCTAGAAGACGCAGCAAGCGCAATGAACTGGGACGTGACGGTGGACATCGAGAGCATGTCCCCGGTCTCCGAGATTCAGTACGCCAACAAGCTCATGCAATTCATGAACCTTGTTGCGAGCCCGGGTGTCGGCCAGTTGCTCTCGCTCTCCCCTACGCTACTGAAGCTGATGCTCAACATGATCGGCATCAGGAGCGAAACGGACCAGAGGTCAATCATGGAGGCGCTGCAGAAGCGCGACGAGATGCAACGGGCCATGATGGAAGCACAGGCGAACGCGAACGCTCCGAAGCAGCCGGGGGTGGCCCCCATGCCCGGAGCTGCAAGCCCACAAGTGCCCCCGACGCCCGGACCACCCTCGCCCAACGAACAAGGACCGGCGATACCGGGTCCCGGAGGGCCGCAACCACCGCAACCCGTAGCTCCTCCCGGCCGCCCATCATAGGGTCAGCATATGGATAACTGGGATCGTCGTCCCGACGGAAGCCTGAAGAAGGGCGGGTTTCTAGGAGTTGTCAACCGCCCGGCGGGTGGTGTGTCAACTGAGTACTCCATCGGCATGCCGATCTTTGGTAAGGAAACCGACGTGCCGTCGATGGTCCCAACTCTGACCCCTCATGAGCTATATTTCCTGATGACTCTCCCGCGCGAACAGCCGATACCAGATGTAGTGGCCGACAAGGCCAGGAGGAGCGCCGAGATCAGGATGTCAACGGGGCAGTCGCCGTTCGCGGGGGACAACGAGTCGCCCTCCCCAACACGCGGCCCCGGTCCATGGGCCGACGAGTATGTCCTGCCCGGCGATCAACCATCACGGGTTCTGAATATGCTTCTGAAGTCGTTTCGGAGATGACGATGGACGAACAGAAGTACAGCGATGATGGGAAGACGCTTCACTGCGAGAAGTGTGGCGGGGACTTTGACACGGGCGGGTTCCCGTTCTGCAATGGGAGAGTCGAAGATCACGGGAGAGGAGCTGGCTTCGATGACGCCTTTACACCCTACGTGGACGTCCAGTTGCTCGACAAGAAGGACCCACGATGCACCAGCGTCAACGAACTGGGGATCAGGGGTGTCCCGATAGGGAGTCGATCCGAACGGCGTGGGCTGATGAAGGAGCTGGGTCTCCAGTACGGGAGTCAGAAGTTCGAGGATCGAGGGAAGAAGCGGTACTTTGACATGAGACGGAGTTGACGCATGGGCGACCCGACCAGCTACCTCTTCGGTCATCCCACGACACTTGGTGTTGGCGCGACGAGGCTATCAGATATCGAGACGCCGATGTGCATGCTCACCATCCGGTCGCGCCATGGAAGCGGAGAGATCAGGATCGGAGGTCCAGACCTTTCGGGAGGGCGATACGTCTCGTTTATCATGGCAGGGGAGGCCAAGCATTTCGGACCGTACCATGAGGGGCGCGGGCTCAGGCCCTGTGACATCTACGTCATAGGACAGGCCGGAGAACAGGTAGTATGGGATGGATTGGCCGCGTAAGGGGACGAAATGTACTCGATCTACATCCCGAGCATGGCGATCAAGGACGGCCCGAACCTCGACGCCTTCTCAAGGCTTCGGGTATCGAATCCAATCGGCCTGTTCGACTCTACATTCCAGTACGACCTGCAGACCAGAATCTACTGGCAGGATACGGCGAACGGCGGGACCGTAAGCCACACGGCAGCCTATTCGTCGTCGGCGCTGGTGACAGCGGCGCAACAATCTAGCATGGCTGCGATGCAAACCAAGCTGTACCACAGATACATCCCAGCCAAGAGTCAGCTCATCGTCATGACACAGGTCGTTGGCGCGGCAGTGACCGGTGTCACGAAGAGGGTTGGGTACTTCGACTCGAACGATGGCATCTTTCTTTCTCAGACGTTATCCGGGCTGGCGTTCGTCCGCCGCAGTTCAACATCGGGAAGCCCACAGGAGGAATCCGTACCACAGTACCTGTGGGATCTCGATCGTCTCGATGGGTCCGGACCCAGCCGCATCCGGTTCGACGTGTCCAAGGCAAGCATCCTCGTCATCGACTTGCAGTGGCTTGGGATGGGACGCGTACGGGTCGGCTTCGACATCGGTGGTCAGATCGTTTACGCGCACGAGTTTCTGAACGCCAACGTACTATCAGTGCCCTACATGAGAACAGCGAATCTTCCCATACGGTGGGAGGTGTCGGGCAACGGTGTCGCAACGATGTACGCGACATGCGCGTCGGTCATATCGGAGGGTGGTGCTGAGTTCGACAGGGGATACCTGGCGGAGAAGGCGTCGGGAACCGTTACTGCCGCGTCGGGTGCGCGAACATGCATCGTCGCAATCCGGCCGAAGACAACGCTGAACAGCATCGTCAACCGACTACAGATCACACCGGACATGTTCGGCGCGATCGTAACCGGGGACATCCCGGTTCTATGGGAAGTCCTGTACGACCCTACGATAAGCGGTGGCTCATGGGTGTCCGCAGGCTCGGATTCTGCGGTGGAGTACAACATCACAGCCACATCGATCAGCGCGGGAACGGGAGTGGATGCGTTCTTTGTTCCAGCGCTGTCGAGTGCAGTTGTAACGGCTGCGATGGATTCAGCATATCGGTTGCCACTCGTTCTGGACATCTCAGGCAGTAACCCAATCGCCCTAGCTCTTGTCGCAACGGGCATCGACGGTACATCCACATGCCAGGGCTCGATCACGTGGCGGGAACTCAGGTAGGAGAAGAAGATGGGTGCATCGAACTACTGGAAGGACCGAGTATGCAAGCACATCCTGCGTGAGGGCGCAGCCATGGGCGCGAACACGGGGTGTTTCGTCTCGCTGCACACGGCAGATCCGGGCGGGACAGGAGCCAGCGAGGTCGTGGTCGGAGGTAGCAGCTACACCCGACAGAGCGTTAGCGGTACGGGCACCTTCCCGACGGTCGTCGGCGACTCCGTGACGAACAGCGCTGCGGCGATCAACTTCACTCTCATGCCAGCATGTACAGTCACCCATGTCGGATTATGGGACACGATCGGACCGGTGACTGGAAACTTCCTCCACGGACAGTCGATGACGAGCAAGGCGGTCAACGCAGGAGACACGTTCCAGTTCGCCACGAGCCAGCTCACGATCGACTACTCGGGCACGCGTGGGTACTCGTCCTACCTGACGATCCAACTCCTCAAGCACCTGCTGCTCCAGGCGACCTTCGGACAGCCTGCGGCGAACGGTGTCTCACTGCACACCGCAGACCCCGGTGAGACCGGAGCCAGCGAATGCACAGGAGGCGCGGGACCGTATGCTCGACAGGCTCCGACCTTCGCAGCGCTGTCGGCCGGAACCGGAGCGAAGCTCCTCAACACCGCGATCAACTACGCCGGGATGCCCGCCTGCACGGTGAACTACATCGGGATCTGGGATCAGATCGCTGTCGGTGGGAACTTCCTTCTTGCGCAGACCGTGGCGGCGCTCGCGAAGTCTGTGAACGCGGGCGACACGTTCCAGATCCCGGGCACGGGCACCGGTCTCACCGTGACGATCAGTTAGGCCATGGAGGATACCATGAGTTTCTGGGATTGGTGGTTTGGAGACGACGACGACACCGAGGACTCGTATCGGGCAGGCGGAAGTAGCGGCAGCTTTTGATGATGAAGAAGGTTCTCTACCTCCTGAACATCGACGACTACGCGCCGGAGGTGACGGCGCTGACGTACCCGCTGATCTATCGGTATGCTGACAAGATCGGCGCAGCTGTTCAGATGATCCGCGAGCGCCGTTTCCCGGAGTGGCCAGTCGTCTATGAGAAGCTCCAGATCCACCGGCTCGCACAGGAGAACAGGGCGGACTGGCACATCTACCTCGACTCCGACGCGCTCGTGCATCCGAACACTCCGGACTGGACGAACTTCCTCGCGATGGACACCGTCGCTCACAACGGCGTGGACTTCGCGGCCGTGCGCTGGCGCTACGACGAGTACTTCCTCCGCGACGGGCGGAACGTGGGCTCGTGCAACTGGAACACCATCGCGTCGAAGTGGTGCTTGGACCTGTGGCGGCCGCTCGACGACCTGACGTTCGAGGAGGCGGTCCAGAACATCACGCCTACGCAGGACGAGCGCCGGAGCGGCGTGATCGACGCGGCGCACCTGATCGACGACTACACGCTCTCGCGCAACATCGCCCGCTTCGGCCTCAAGGTGCAGACGTTGATCGCGCTCGAAAAGCGACTCGGCATCGCGGGGCAAG
>Ga0315291_10012950_pt1 | contig 10122 bp, 10 predicted proteins | sample YL17G12_20_MG_FD_203070 | JGI IMG/M metagenome (GOLD analysis project Ga0315291, IMG submission 203070) | Sediment microbial communities from Yellowstone Lake, YNP, Wyoming, USA - YL17G12_20 | ecosystem: Environmental > Aquatic > Freshwater > Lake > Sediment | place: USA: Wyoming | collected...
AGCATCTCCTGGACAAAATGCGTGGAGACTTCACCTTTCAGGAATAAAGGGTTTTCCATAATACGCAGGTGAAACGGCACGGTTGACTTAATAGGGGCGATATGAAATTCGAGCAGCGCCCGGTGCATCTTCCTGATCGCTTCCTGCCGGGAGCGTCCGTAGGTGATCAGTTTTGCCACCAGAGAATCATAATAAGGAGATATCTCATATCCGGGATAAATATGCGTGTCAACCCGCACGCCCGGGCCTCCGGGCAAAATAAGCATCTCGATCTTCCCCGGACAGGGGAGAAAATTATTCTCAAAATCTTCCGCGTTGATGCGGCATTCAATAGCTGCGCCCCTGATCTTCACGTCTTCCTGCCTGAGCTTTATCTTTTCTCCCGCAGCAATGCGGATCTGCTCTTTGATCAGGTCGAGGCCGGTGACCATTTCCGTTACCGGATGCTCAACCTGGATCCTCGTATTCATTTCCATGAAATAAAAATTATTTTTGCTGTCCAGCAGGAATTCAATAGTACCCGCGCTCACATACCCGACTGCCCTTATGCCTTTGAGTGCCGCTTCGCCCAATCTTTTACGCAGCTTCTCATCCACCGCTGGCGATGGCGACTCTTCCAGCAATTTCTGATGACGGCGCTGGATACTGCAATCTCTCTCTCCAAGGTGCAGAAGGTGGCCGTATTTATCCGCAAGGATCTGTATCTCTATATGTCGGGGCTTATCGATATATTTTTCTATATAGACGCTGGAATTCCCGAAATTCGCTTCCGCTTCTGCCTGCGCGGTCATTAAGCTTGAAATCAGGGTAAGGTCGTTGTGGCATACCCTCATCCCCTTGCCGCCGCCGCCGGCCGCGGCCTTGATGATTACCGGGTACCCTATGGACTTGGCGATCCTGAGCGCCTCTTCTTTATTTTTTATGGCATCCCGGCTTCCGGGGACGATCGGCAAACCCGCTTTCTGCATTGTCGAACGGGCAGCCATCTTATCTCCCATGAGGCGGATATTTTCAGGCGTCGGGCCTATAAAGGTGATCTTGCAGGATTCACAAATTTCAGCGAAGTGAGGGTTCTCTGCCAGGAAACCGTATCCCGGATGGATCGCCTCCACATCCGTGATCTCTGCGGCAGAAATTATGGCGGGGATATTCAGGTAGCTGCTGGAGCTGGCTGCCTTACCGATACATATCGCCTCATCGGCAAAGCGCACGTGCAGCGAATTCCTGTCCGCTTCTGAGAAGACCGCTACAGTGCGGATCCCCATTTCGCGGCAGGCGCGGATTATTCTAAGGGCTATTTCGCCCCGGTTGGCAATGAGTATTTTGGAGAACATCTTTTCTTTAGAGGGGTTCGATTAGAAACATCGGCTGGCCGAACTCAACCGGTTCGGCATTGTCGACGAGAATTTCCAGGATCTTGCCCTTGACCTCTGCCTTGATTTCATTCATCAGCTTCATTGCCTCAATGACGCAGATGACCTGGCCCACATCGATAACCTGCCCCACTTCAACATAGGGTGGTGCCTCTGGCGCGGGGGCGCGGTAAAGCGTCCCTACCATCGGCGCCTTTATTTCCAGAGTCTTGACTTGCAGCTTTTCCTGATGCCCTGAAGCCTCTCTTACAACGCTGTCGGAAATAACTTTCTCTTGCGTCACGGTAATGGGGCTTGAGGCCATATCCGTTGCAGATGAGGTTTTTTTAAGCCTCACGCGCATGCCGTCCTTCTCGATCTCCAGCTCCACGAGGTTGTTCTCATTCATCAGATTGATCATTTCCTTGATTTCTTTGATGTTCATATTAACTGACCCTTTCAATGTATCCGCCGGTGCGGGTATCGACCTTGATCACATCTCCCTCATTGATAAATAAAGGAACCTGGATGGCCGCTCCGGTTTCGATTTCCGCTGGCTTTGTCCCGCTCTTTGCGGTGTCCCCCTTGATCCCCGGCTCGGTATGGATGATCCTGACTTCAATAAAGAATGGAAGGTTGATATTCAGGGTATCGTGCTTGTAAAAATATCCCATTACCTCAAGGTTATCCTTAAGGAACTTAGTTTTATCTCCGAGTGAGTCCTCTGAAATCGCCACCTCCTCGAAATTCTCCTGGTCCATAAAGTGATACATCCCGCCTGAGTTATATTGATACTGCAGCTTTCTCTCATCCACAAAAGCCTGATCTATCTTCTCATCTCCGCGGAATGTCCTCTCCTGGATAGTGCCAAGCTTCATGTTGCGCATTTTCGCGCGCACAAAAGCCGCTCCCTTACCGGGTTTGACATGCTCGGTATCAATGACAATGTAAACCTCATCGTCAACCAGAACAGTTACCCCGGCCTTGATTTCATTTATGGATAGAGCCACTTAACACCACACATCCTTCCTTCGTTACTAAAACCATATCCTCTATTCTTATGCCGAATTTTCCGGCCAGATATATACCCGGCTCAACCGTAAAGACCATCCCGGCCCTTAATACGCCCTCGGCCTTACTCCAAATGCGCGGTCCTTCGTGGGTCTTTAACCCTATGCCGTGGCCAAGGCTATGCCCGAAGTAATCGCCGTAACCAGCGCCGGCAATGTAATCGCGGCTAACCCTATCAATTTCAGATAGTTTGATTCCTGGGCGGATCTTCTGGATTGCCAGGCTTTGGGCCTTAAGAACGGTTTTTTTGAGCTGCTGCGCAAGAAAGCTAATTTTACCCAAAAAATATACCCTTGTCAAGTCGGATTTGTACCCTTGGTACTCTACACCGATATCTACCAATACCAATTCGTTATTTTTGATCTTACGGCTTCCCGGGGCATGATGCGGATAGGCTGAATTTGGCCCGGAGGCGATAATTATCTCAAAAGCGCTGCTGCTAGCGCCATGGTAGCGGATAAAACGTTCAAGGTCAGCCGCTACCTCTATTTCTTTTCTGCCCGGCTTGATGGCCTTACCGGCAAACTTTAAAGCCCGGGCAGTTATCTGAATGGCTCTCTTCATCTTCCTTATTTCATCGGGGCCTTTGGCCTCCCGTAATCCTTCGATCAACCCGTCTGTCGCAATGAGCTTGCCTTTATTTTTTAAAACTGCCTCTAGCCTTTTATGCCCTGAGAAAGTGAGCCCCTGCCCTTCAAAGCCTATTGCGTCAAACCCAAGGCCGGCGCAGGCGACAACAATAGAATCAAAGATAGCCCCGCTAGTTTTAACCATTGTAACACCCTCTTTTAAAAGCCGCGGTCTTACCTCCTCGCTATACCTTGAATCCGTGAAATAAATACTGCCCCTTTTGGAAACTAAAAGATAGGAATCGTGGCTTGAAAATTTAACCAGATAGGAAATATTCTCCGGCAGAGTGACCAGAAGACAATCGAGTTTTTCCTTTACCAGCTTTGAGCAGAGCCTCTTTTGCCTTGAATTCATTTTGGATTAAATTATGTCGATCAGGGCTTCCAGTCCTAAGGTGTAACTTTTCTGGCCAAACCCTAGGATGGTGCCCTTGACAACCGAAGTTATAAGGGATTTGTGCCTGAACTCTTCGCGTGAATGGATATTGGAAAGGTGCACTTCCACCGCCGGTATCGCGCTTGCGGCAATGGCATCTCGTATGGCAACGCTGGTGTGCGTGTAAGCAGCGGGATTGATCAGGAGGCCGTCAAACTTATTTTTGCTCTTGCCGATCAAATCGACAATCTCGCCCTCAACGTTAGACTGGGCTATTTTTAAGGTGACTTTACGCTTCTTCGCTATCTTCTTTAATTCGTTATTGATCCGGGAGAGCGTCACCCTGCCGTAAACAGCCGGCTCCCTGGTGCCCAATAATTGCAGATTAGGGCCGTGAATGACTAATACCTTTTTCACCTATTAATCCTCTGCCTCATCAATTAGCATGACCGGTATGCCGTCGCGAACCGGATATTTCTTGCCGCATTTTTTACAGACGATTTTATTATCCTTTAACTCCACATCCCCTTTGCATGCTGGGCAAGCCAAAATATCTAATAAATCTTTATCGATCATTTGCTCTCCTTAATTCCCCGCTATTTCAAATCGGGAATTAACCCCGCAGCCTGCGAACGCAATTTCGAAGAAATTGCGGAGCGTCTAGGCAAGGGGCAATTTATTATTCAACTTTCTTCTCGTTTGCCTTGGAAATATACTGCATCCTTAATTCATAAAGAATATTCTCCAATAACCCCTCCTCCTCCTTGGACAGATTGCCTTTAGTCTTTTCTTTAAGCATGCCTAAAGTGTCAATGAGGAACCTGGCCTGCGTAGGGTCTTCTTCTACCTGGTTAGTGTTGGGGTTAGGGACTTTGCCGAGGGCGATCGATGCCTGCAGCGCAAGCGTAGTGATAAAAAAACTGAAGTCCGGCTCAGGCGGGACAAATTTATCTTCCTTCTTCGCTTTTTCCGTTTCCTTAATTACTGTTTCCTTCCAACTCTCATCAATATTCTTATTATCCTCTTCCACGTGAAGCCCCCCCATTGTTAATATAAAATTATTCCGGCATAGCCGACTACGCTATCCCTGTCCCCCGTCACATCGCCGCTGGTCTGGTACTTGATCAATTTTGCGCTCCTTGCGCCCAAAGATTTGGCGGCCGATATCATAACTATCGCCGGCGCGTATCCGCACATGGATATCCGTAGCCTTTTCACGCGCTCCATAAGTCTATCTTCATCAAGCTCTAGTATGGCCTTTATCGCCTCATTATCCTTATGACTTGCTTCTTCCTGGCTCTCATAATGAGTCATGTCAGAACTGGCGATGATCATGGCTGAATCCTTCATCTTTGACGCCTTTAAAACTGCGGCAATTTCTTTTCCTGTTTCTTTAAGCGCTGCGAGGTCATCGCTCATAAACGCGATCGGGACTATTCTAAAATCGCTCTTAAAATATTGCAGGAACGGTAGCTCGACCTCCAGGGAATGCTCATAAGTGTGCGCTAAGCAATCGTCTTCAAGATACTTTGAGCCGGATAATAGATCCTTGGCGAGAGAGCTGTCAATTTTTACTTCCCCTAACGGCGTCTGCCAGGTGCCATCGGCCATAATACTAAACGCCTTTCCGTAACCGGTGTGGTTCGGGCCTAATAGGATCACCGTGTCCTTGATATTTATATGCGAGATAGTTTCCGCGGCGACTTTTCCGGAATAGATGTAACCGGCATGAGGAAGCATGCAGGCTAGACAATCCTGCTTAATGGCCTGCTTATCAATGAGGGACTCTATTTCTTTTTTTAATTCCTGGGCGGTGCCGGGATAAAATTGTCCGGCAACAGCGGCCTTGCGCGCATTAGATAACGCCATGAAAAACTCTCCCTAAGAATTCTTTGCTTTGCGCCAGATCTATGGCGGTAGCGGGATGATGCGCTTCGATGACTTTAATCGTTTCTTTTTTAAGGTACGGCGTAAACCGGTTAAAATCCAGCTTTCCCTTGCCGGGAGCCATATGGTCCTGGCCGTTCAATACGTCATGCAGATGTATGCCGATCATCTCTTTGGCGTACGCATCCAGAAAATCCTGCTGACGGGCAAGGCCGATGTAATCCATGATCGCCGCGTGGCCGGCATCATGCCAGTAAAAAATATTGGAGCCTTTAAATGTGTCGAGGATTGTGCCGATTTCTTGAAACGACGGGATTTCCCTGTAGTAGAAGCGCGTTTCTACGCCAAGTGAAATTCCCTTACTTTGCGCGTAGCGGTTTAATTCATCGAGGCTTCTGAGGGCATGCTCAAGAAACCTTTCGGATAGATCCTCCCGCTCTTCTATTGCCCTGCTTTTTACTTCCTCAAAATCCGTTGAGCCCTTTAATCCCTTGTCGCATAAATCGATAAGCTCTCTTGTCCTGTCCGGCACCTCCACTCTTCCGCAGTGCAGGATCACAGCTCTTGCCCCAAGGATATCCGCGGTATCTATCGTCCTTTTTGTATATTTCAGGGCAAAAGACCTTTCTTGGCTATCAGGGGAGCTCAGGGAGTAACAATCGGGAAGCGCCTCGTCTCTGGGGAAATCTTCCGGGGCCGGGCAGTAGTTATGCAGGCTTACAATCTTAAATTTAGCGCTTTTTAACAAGCCTTCTATATCAGTAACCATGGAAGCGGTAAGGTTAAAGCTAAGCTCTACTTCGTTAAACCCCGCTTTCTCTATTTCAAAGAGCAGTTCGCATCCGCTGGTATGGCGGAACGCGTTCCAGGAAGAAGAAAGTGCCAAACCCATAGGTTATCTTCTTCCTTTAGCCTTCTTCCTTTTGCGCTCGCTTGGCTTCTCGTAATGCTTGCGGTCGCGGACCTCTTTGAGTATGCCTTCCTGCTCTATTTTCTTCTTGAAACGGCGAAGCGCAGACTCAAAAGACTCGTCTTTCTTGACTTCGACTTCTGACAATGTAATCGACCCCCCTTCATATCCGGATTTTGTTTAATTTAGCCCTATTACTATATCATTGTTTTACAGACGAGTCAAGGCGTTATTCGACTTCAAAAGAGATGACGACGTTAAATGAGAGGCGGGGATAGTCCAGTTCTTTCGGAAACGCGGGGAAAGGCGCTGATTCTCTGACGCTCTTTAAGGCAGTTGCCTGAAGGTAGGGGTTTGCGCTGGATTTTTCCTCTGAAACATGCGCATCTTCCAGGGTGCCGTCCTTTGAGATGATAAAAGAAAGATATGTCTCTCCTGTTTCGGTGCGGGTGTAATTCCGGTATGCGCTGCGGCGTATCTTCTCGCGCACCAGCTGGTAATAGCTGATATACGAGGGATTATTGATCTTGCTTTTATCCATATCGATAGCCGGTAGGGATATTTTTTTCTTTATCGCGATAAAATCGGGCTTAATCATCGACGGCTTATTAATGGCTGCGGCGGAAGATATCATAGCCCTATCCATTTTAAACGGGCTTTTCTCTCCGGGAAAGGCAGCCGGGGAACTCTGGTCAACGGTGATTTTGTCAGGCAATCTCAAAAAAGGTTCCATTTTCGGGATGGCTTTGCCGCTAGTCCCCCTGTTTTTCGTTGCCTGTTTTATGTACTTAACCTCTATTTTCCGTTCCCTGGGATTCTCCGGGCAATATAAAGAGCTGACGTTCTGAAAGACTATAACGCCGTGGGTAGCCAATGAAAGCAGCAATGCTATCTGGAAAACTTTGTCGGAAAACATGGGATTATATTAGCACAGGGACGCATCTTAAGTCAATCGTAAACTGTCATGATTTAGCTGCACCTGGTGATTTGCTCGCTCAAATGTATTTTGCTTTCGGGCTTTGTTCGCGTGCTGAAAATTTTTGCCGTCTGCTTCGGCTTACGGCTCACTTTTGGCCAGTTGACTAACGCAAATGCCTGAGCCTTTCGTTCGCCGTAATTCCTTGCAGACTCAATGTAGACTAGGGGCCAAAAATTTTCTAACCCCACAGGGGTAGGCCTTCCTGTACCGATAAAGGAAGGGCCTAATGCACGCTCACAAACCCTTCAGCAAAACACAATAAACTCGAATACCGCCAGGTGCAGCTTTATCAATAATCTTCAGCTGGCGGGAGGCTTGGCTTGATTTCGAGCGGGGCGTCCGAGGACCCGAGCGGGCATGGTTCACCCGCTATACACATACTAGGTGAGAGCGAGGGCCGCAGGCCGAGCGAAGTTTTGCCACGCTGGGGCAAAACGAGCGCCCCCGCGAGAAACAAGACAAGCCTCCCGCCAGCTTGATCACTGGCTAAAACTCATACTTCAGGCCGCTGGTAACCGATAAATTCGGCATGGGATAGTCGCGGATCACCTGGTATTCCCTGTTTGCAAGGTTCTCTATCGAGAACAAATAGGTGAGCCCATTCCTGAATTTCTTTGACGCATTCAGGCCAAAAATAAAAAACCGTTTTACCTTTATGGAATTCTCGGCATTGTGATAGCGCGTATTCGTGAACTGACAGGTAAGTGCCGCCTGAAAACCATTCAATTCTTTATATTTCAGCCCCAGATCGACCTTATACTGCGGCTGATAGATGAGGAATTTATGCGTCTTATCGTTCATCGCCCGAAGATATGTGTAACCCGTATCAAACTCAAAATTTTTGGGCAGGTAAATGGCGTTGTTTAACTCGATCCCATGGATCACGGCGCTGCCGATATTCTGCGGAGTCCAGACTCCGGCGTCATCCGGCATCCAGTTTATAAGTTCACTGTAATTGCTTCTGTAATAAGTGATATCTGAGGACAGAAAATTCCAGGGCTTAGTATTGAATCCTATCTCAGCGGTTGCGCCCTTTTCCGGCCTTAGGTCAGGATTACCTTTTGCCCAGCCGGTATCAGGCCAATACAGGTCATTAAAAGTGGGCGCGCGGAATGAGCGGCTAATCACGCAGCGCGCGCTTGTTTTGTCGTTAAATTTGTACAGCACGCTGAAGCTGGGATCGATTTGCGTCCCAAAGTTTGAATATCCGTCGACGCGAGCGCCAAGGGTTGCCTTCAGTTTCCCTGATATGTCAAATTGGTTTTCTAGATACCCCGCGCGCACGATATACCGGTGTTTTGCCGTATCAGTGCTGTCATTAGAGTTATGCACATAGTTAAAACCGCATATCGCCTGATAAAGGCTAGTAAACCTTTTAGTAAACTGCAAATCCGTCCCCCAAACTTTAGTGGTATGGACAGACTTGGTGAAAGGAATATCAAAAAGCGATGCCGCGTCATTTTCCATGAATTCCAGCCGGTCGTAATTATTGTATACAGTAGCTAAAACCGCCGTATCGGTATCCGGCTTGAAATCCCAGTTAAATGAGAGAAAATCCTTGATATTCGCCTGTTTATCGTCGGGGTCAAAATTAGTGACGGGCCCGGGAGTGCCGGTCTTGCTTTTATAGAAACCGGTATTTAGTTTGACCTTATTGCTGCTGTTTAGCTGATACTCGAATTTAGTGTTGAAATCCTTGGCGTTAAGCTCTGAATTGGGCCGGAACCCTTCGGAGCTCTGATAATCGCCGGTGATCAGGTATCCGAAATTTGAAATCCTTCCTCCGTTCGATAGCCGTTCATTATATGTCCTTTTTGTCCCGAAGCTCGTAAAAAGTTCTGTTTTCTGTTTTTCTTTCGGCGGCTCCTTGGTGATGATATTGACCGTCCCGCCCATAGCGCCCGCGCCGTAAAGGCTTGAGGCAGGGCCGTGCATCACCTCTATGCGCTCGATATTATCCAAAGGCAAAGCGCTTAAATCCGCTTCTCCGTCCCGCGGGTTGTTGACCGGCCTGCCATCGACCATTACCAGGACCTGGGCCGCGGTTGAGCCGCGCATCCTGATGGTTTTAGTCGCGCCCGGGCCTCCGTAGTTGCTTATATTTACGGAGGTCAACTTATCAATGGCCTCAGCCACGTCATTTGCCTGGGAGGCCTCTATATCTCTTGAGGTGACTATGTCCACTTCGCGGGCGGTAAATCCATACCTTTGTTCGATCCTGGAAGGAGTAACAACTATTTTATTCAGATCAACATCTTCTGCCCAAGCTGTGCCTGATAAAATTAAAGCTAACGCGACTGATTTGACTAAACTCACTTTTCTCATTTTAAAATCCTTTCCCTCGCCTTGCGCAGGTACTTGCCATATGAATAGACGATCGACCGGGCTAACGCAGAAGACCCACACCCAATCCTATATGATGGATTGGTGTAAGCTTTCTGCTTTACCGTTGCGCGGCAGCGCCTGGGATCACACCAGGACTTCCTTCGCCTATCTGGCTTGATTTATTTATATTTTTTTATATCCAGAAACCAGTGCTTCCAAAAACCTTCCTTTAAAACCGGCTCGCTTTCAAGTATCTCTATCCTTCTTTTAAATATCGGCCCGTCGATGACAAGAGTATGGAATTCTCCGTTTTCTCCACAAGGACAGATCTTTCTTGAAACGAGCTCATCCACCAATTCGTTATTCACCTCCCTCCCCACAAAATCCTTATCGAATTTATCCGCCTGGGCGCTGACAACTACCGACCTAAACCCTAGCTTAATAAATTCCCTCACCAGGCTTTCGGGCGACGCGTTCCACAACGGCTCAACTGGCGTAATGCTCAAGTCTTTGCAAACCCGCTCCACCCAATCCTTATGTTCATCAAGATAAATATCCCCGAATACCATTGCCTCTATACCCTGAATCTGCGA
>Ga0315291_10012954_pt1 | contig 10121 bp, 9 predicted proteins | sample YL17G12_20_MG_FD_203070 | JGI IMG/M metagenome (GOLD analysis project Ga0315291, IMG submission 203070) | Sediment microbial communities from Yellowstone Lake, YNP, Wyoming, USA - YL17G12_20 | ecosystem: Environmental > Aquatic > Freshwater > Lake > Sediment | place: USA: Wyoming | collected...
AATCGCGACCTGATATGAAAAATCCGCCCCGGTGGCGAAGGGCGGGTCAATGTAGATGAGGTTTACCTTCCCTGCGAACTCGTCCAGCAGCGCGGGCAGGACGTACTTCTTGTCGCCCCAGATGAGGCGGTTGCGCCATTCGGTGGCGCGGCCCGCCGTGAACAGGTCCAGGGCCAGTTGGCGGTCCTGGGCGGTCTCGTTCACGGTTTCCACGGTCTGGAAGGGGAGTTTCAGCCGCACGGGAGCCGCGCGGTTGCCGTCGGCGTCGTATTTGCCTTCCCAAATGAGTTCGGCCATCGGGAGCCTCCTGATCGGGGTCAATTCTGAGGAATAGTATAGGGCAAGCGCGGAAGGACGTCAATGTAGGGGCGAAGCATTCCCAGGCAAGTGACTGCCATTGAGAATCTCCCCATTGCGAGACGCTTCGCTTGTGGGAGTGTCCGCTGGGAATGCCTCGCCCCTACTCCTGCAGATCTTCCACCCGCGTCCCCAACCCTTCGGCCAGGCTCTTTCTTGCCGTTGCGACGCGAGCCTGGAACGCGGGATCGTTCTCCAGCCGGTAGTCAAACCAGTCATCTTCGGAGGCGAACCCTACCAGAACGCCGGCGGGCTTTCCGTGGCGCAGAATGACAATCTCTTCGTCTTCCGCCAGCCGCAGGTACTCCGACAAGCGGTCTTTCACTTCAGACAACGCAACTCGCTTCATTTCGCCTTCCCCATTTCTTCTAGCCAAGCGCGAGCGTCGGATTTCGCAACAATGGCCAGAACCTGCACCGACTGCCCCACAACGTCATAGAATACGCGAATATCCCCAACACGCAGGCGGTACTGCGGCTGGCTCAAGCCGCGCAAGCGTTTGATGCTGCTCCGGCTTCTCCGCTCTGGCGCATGGCGCAAATGCCTTTCAAGCGCGTCGCGTACCGTAGAGCGGTCTCTGGCTGACAACCGCATCAAATCTTGAATCGCTTCCGGAGCGAAAACGATCTCGTACCTCATTCTGGCTATATTATAGCCAGATTACGAGGGATTGTCAAGGAGAGACGCAACGAGCGACGTACCTCCGAGGTGCGTCGCTCGTTCTGGGGTTCACTTGGCGACGCGGGCGACGACCCGCCGCAGTTCCGTTGCGCTGAATGGCTTGACCAGCCGAGGCTGCTGGGTTTCTTCCAGGAACACCACCGTCCGCTGGTCGGCGATGTCGCCCGTGATGAAAATCACGCGCCCGGCCAGGTCTGGATAGAGCACCTGCACCTCAGCAAAGAACTGGTCGCCACGCATGGTGGGCATCTTCACATCGGAGATGATCAGGTCTGGCCGCGCATCGGCCAATGCCGCCAGTGCCTCCTGGCCGTTGGCTACCATCGTGACATGGTGGCCCGACCGCTGGAGCACTTTGGCGATGAAGGCGGCCACGGCAGGTTCGTCTTCCACCACCAAGATGTGGCGCGAGGCGATTGTCCGCGGTTCTGCGTCCTCTGCCATCGCAGTGGCCTCGGCAGTGGCGACGATCGGCAGATCCACGAAGAAGCGGCTCCCCTGCCCTGGGCGGCTTTCAAACGAAATGGAGCCGCCGTGTTGTTGGACGATTCCCTGAGCGATGGACAGTCCAAGCCCTGTGCCTTCGGACTTGGTGGTGAAGAACGGCTCAAAGACGCGCGGCTGGACTCCCAGCGGGATGCCGGGGCCGTCATCCGCTACTTCCACCCGCAGGATGTGCGAGTCTAGTACGCAAGTCTTGACGGTCAGATGCCCGCGGCCGTGGGTCCGTGACATGGCCTGGTGAGCATTGTTGACCAGGTTCAGAAAGACCTGGTGCAACTGATGAGGGTCGGCCAGCGTCCTGGGCAAGCCGCAATCCAGGTACGTCTCCACGACGATGTTGTCCACGTGGAGTTGGTAGGACTTGAGTTGGAGCACCTCGCGGAGGGGCTGGTTCACGTCCACCCACTCGCGGCGGGGCTCGTGCTTGCGGACGACTGACAGCAGCCCTTGCACGATGGTGCGCGAGCGGAGCGCCGCCTCAACAATCTGGTGCAGGTCTGCCTTCAAGGGTTCGGCTTGGGGATCTTCTTCCAGAAGTTGCGCGTACCCCAGGACTGCGGTGAGGGGGTTGTTGAGTTCGTGGGCGACGCCGGAAACCAGTTCGCCGATGAGGGATAGTTTCTCGGTCTGGACGAGGAGATCGCGGGCGACTTGCAGTTCGCGCAATTGCTCGGCGACTTTGGTATAGAGCCGGGCGTTCTGGATAGCCACGGCTGCCTCGCCAGACAGGGCCGTCAGAAACGTGTGGAGCGAGCGGTCAAAGCCGTTGGCTGTCTTTGCGAAGACGGACAGCACGCCGATGACTTGCTCCCCCGCGACCAGGGGAAATCCCCAGTAGGTTCCGATTTGCATGTCGGCAAGTGGCTTGAGGGCGGGTGTGTCCGACCGGTCTGCGAGCCGCGAGATGGAGGTTGCGCTTCCCGCCGCCACCACCTGCTCGACCAGGTGATTCAGCGGGGCGTGGCCGCCCGGGCCCGACAGGAGTGCATCCAGGCCGGCCTGTTCGGCCAGAGTTTGCAGGGGGGTGTCGCCGTTTGCCAGCGTCACCGCCGCGCCTACGACTCCCGGCAGATTACGGATGTGCTCCAGCAGGATGCGCAGCGTGTCGCGCAATTCCAACGTGGACGATACGGCCAGGTCCACATCGCGCAGAGCGGTCAGCCGTGCCAGGTTCTGCTGCGCCTCTTCCAGCAGGCGGGAGCGGATCACAGCGAGGGCCACCTGGCGGCCCAGCCCGCAGAGGGTCTCCAGCCTGGCCGCAGGCACGTTCTCGTTCCGTTGCAGGGCCACGCAGAGCGAGCCGAGGAGTTCGTCGTGGTGAATGAGCGGGACGCTCAGGGTGGCCGCGATGCCCCGATGGCGCAGGTAGAGTGGAGCCTGGTCGCCCAGGTGGACGACTTGCGCGGTTTCGCCCGCGCAGATCGGGTGCGTTGTGCCCATCGCCCGCAGCAGTTCGGCGGCCTCTTCGGGCGGGATGCGGTGAGATGCGGCGATGCGGCTGGAGTCCCCATCCTTCAGGGAGACTGCGCCCCCTACGCCGTTCATCATCTCCGCGACTTTCGCCAGCACTCGGCCCAGCATCTCGTCCAGGGGGATCAGTTCGCTGGTGATCTGACCCACTTCGTTGACGAGCGCCAGTTCTCGGTTGCGGCTTTTGACCTGCTCGCGTAGCGAGAGGACGAAAATCAGCGCGGCTATCCCGATCAGCGGCGCGAGCGCCGCAAGCCAGGGCCACAGATCTCCCTGTGTAGCGGCGGCTGAAAACCGTGGTAGATCCTGGGGCAGAAGAACCGCTGGTTGGAATGCAAACGGAAACAGGGCAAGGAGAAATCTTCCCCGTGCCCGCAGCAATTTACACGCAGTGGGCGATAACAGCAGCGATTTCTTCATTTTTCCCCGCCCGGCTTTTCCCGCAGGCCACGAGAATGCGTCGGGGGCGGCCTCAATGTTCGCACTCATAGCATACACGATGCTACTGATTTGGCACTGATTTGGCGCGGCGCGAAGCCCCGTTGCTGTTAAGGTTCCTTCACATTGACGGAACAGGCGCATGGTGCTACTATACCGCCGCAGAGATGGAACCACGGGTGAGCGCCGATTCATGCGGAGTTCTGTGTTCATCTGTTGTCTCGCCATTTTGGAAAGGAGGAACGCCATGCCTACCGAATCTGCATCTCAAGCCCTGAGCATCCTTCGGGACGGGAGCCAATTCCAGTGGTACGTCATCCCTTTGTTCGCCCTGGTGGTCTATGTGTATGCCGTGGAGGTTGAGCGGCGTAACTGGAATCTGGTCTTCGCCGGGCTGGCCTTCTGGGGCATGGATTGGTTCAACGAAATCTGGAACGGCCTCGTTTTCCATTTCACACAGGTTGCCCCGGTGTGGGGCGCACCGGGGAAGACAGCGTTCCTCATCCTCATCGGGCTGAACATTGAAATATGCTTCATGTTCGCCATAGCAGGCATCACCTTCTCCAAGATGCTGCCTGCGGACAAGAAGATGAAGGTGCTGGGCATCCCCAACCGGCTGCTCTTCGCGGTCGCCGGCTCCATCTTCTGCGTTTTCGTGGAGGTGCTCCTTAACGCTGCGAACGCCCTCACGTGGGACTACTCCTGGTGGGGCGCAGGCGCGCCCTGGCTCATCTTCCTCATCGGCTACTTGCCTTTCTTCCTAGTGGCGTTCTGGGTTCACGACATGGAGAGCGTGCGGAAAAAGGCCATCACCGTTGGCAGCATCCTGGGGTTTGACTTGCTTTGCCTGGTCGTATTTGCGGGCATCTTGGGATGGATTTAAGGCGGTAGAGGGGATCATGCCCGTGCGGCAATACCGGTTTCGCTCAGAAACGCGAGCGCTGGACGACGCGGCCCGCGCCACCGCTCCGGGGCGCTTCGTCCATCTGCCCGATGGGTTGACTCACTACGAACTGGCAGGCCCTCCAGACGCGCAGACGGTCGTCCTTGTGCATGGCTTCTCCATCCCGTATTACATCTGGGATCCCACCTTTGCCGCGCTGGTGGAAGCAGGTTTCCGCACCCTGCGCTTCGACCTGTACGGGCGCGGCTTCTCCGACAGGCCAGACGCGGAGTACAACGCCGATCTCTATGACCGCCAATTGTCCGGTCTGCTGGACTCGCTGGACATCCGCGCGCCGGTGGATGTGGCGGGTCTGTCTATGGGCGGGCCTGTCACTGTCCACTTCGCCGACCGCCATCCGGAGCGGGTGCGCCGCCTGGTTCTGGTGGACCCCGCCGGTTTTCCGCTTAAGCAGCCGCTTGCGGCAGGCCTGATCCGTGCGCCGCTCGTGGGTGAATGGCTCATGGATCGGTTCGGAGGCCAGATTCTCGTAAAGGGCTTGGTGAAAGACCTAAAGGAGCCTTCGCGATTCCCGGACTACCAGCAGCGATACCGAACCCAGATGCAGTACGCGGGATTCAAGCGCGCACTGCTGTCCACCCTGCGGAGCGGGTTCCTGACTCGCGCGGCAGATGCTTATCGGCGCGTGGGGGAGCAGAAGAGGCCCGTTCTACTCATCTGGGGCCGCGAGGACAGTGTCATCCCCTTCGCGATCAGCGACAAGGTGAAAGCGGCCATCCCGCACGCGGAGTTCCACGCCATTGACGACGCGGGCCACGTGCCGCACCTTGAGCGCCCCGACGCGGTCAACCCGATTTTGATTGAATTCCTGCGGGCGATGAGGTAGGGGCGAAGCATTTGGAGGGAACGCCTTGCCCGGCGGCAAGCGCCCGCCTCCAAATGCTTCGCCCCTACTCCGGATCGGCTACCGATGCACAATTCGCTGGACATCACACGTGTCAACCGATACCTGGCGCACAAGCAGCGCCTGCTGCCGGGGTCGCGCGCCGCCGATGTGATGCATGCCACTCGCGACATCGTGGCCCTGCACGCGACAGGGCCCGCCGGACCTTACCTTTCCCTGTGGGCGCGGATGGACGATTTCGAACGCGCGGCGCTGGAAGACTTGCTCTACGAGCGCCGCGAACTGGCGCGGGTGATTTGCATGCGCTCCACCCTTCACCTGGTGCCAACCGCCGAGTTCCCCCTGTTCTTCCAGGCCTACATCCAGCGCGTCCGTCACGAGTCGCGCCGCCGGGCAAAGTTCCTTCTTGAGGGGATGGAACTTGCCCAGTCGGGGGAAGCGGAGTCCCTGCTGGAGTTGCTCCACGCCCGTGTTCTGGAGTTCGTCAGGGGCCGAGGGGTTGCGTCGGCGCAGGAAATCAATCGAGCCGTGCCCGAGCTGGGAGCCAGATACACTTATGCCTGGGGCAAATCCTATGTCGGCGAGTTCAGCATCGGCACGCGCATTCTGGGGGGCATGTGCGATCTGGGGCTGCTGGTTCGAGCGCGGCCTCGCGGAACCTGGCAGAGCAGTCTTTACGAATACGCCCCCCTGTCCGACTGGCTGCCGGATGTGGTTCTGGACTCTGTGACAGCCGATGCGGCGCGATCCTGGCTGGTGGGCCGGTACCTCACTACCTTCGGCCCGGCCACCCTGGATGACGCGCAATGGTGGACGGGCTTCACCAAAGGCGAGACGAAGAAGGCTCTGGCGGGATTGGGTCAGGAGGTTGTGGAGGTGAGCATAGAGGGCTTGGGCGACGGTTATTTGATGCTCGCCGACGATGTCGAGCGACTGCGCGATTTCACCGCGCCGGATGAGCCTTACGCCTTCCTGCTCCCGACTCTGGACCCGTACATCATGGGATATGGGGATCGCCGCCGCTTCCTGGCGCCGGAGCACCGCGACAAAATCATTGAGCGCGCGGGCAACGCCGTGCCCACAGTCTGGGCAAACGGGAGGGTGGTTGGCGCGTGGCTGCAGCGCAAGGATGGGAGCGTGACATATGGCCTGTTTGAGCTGGTTGAAGAGGACGTTCTGCCGCTGCTGGAGGGCGAAATCCGGCGGCTGGAGGGATTCATGGGCGGGGAGGTCATCGCTTCCCGATACTATACGCCGTTCACCCGTGCGTTGAGGTGAAAATGATCAAAAACATCAAAGCCATCACTGCATCCTGCTACGTTTCGATGTTCTTCCTGGGCGTTTCGGCTTCTGTGGTTGGGGCGGCGGCGCGGAACATCGGTCTGTCGCCCTACCAGATCGGCTTGCTCCTGGCGGCGCAGAACATCGGGTTCATGGCGTCCGTCTTTCTGTCCGGAACTCTGTCCGACTCCTACGACAAGCCGCGAATTCTGATGATTGGCAGTCTGATCTTGTCCGCCGGGCTACTGGCTTTCTACCGCACTCAGCTGCTCTGGGTGAACATGGTTGTCATACTCCTGATCGGCGCGGGCATGGCAACCTATGAAGGTGTGACCGACCCGCTGCTCGTGGACTCGCACGGTGAGCGGGCCACCTTTCACATCAACATCAACCACTTCTTCGTCAACTTCGGCGCGGCGATGATGCCCCTGTACATGATCTTCCTTCGGGAGGACTGGCAGCGCGCCGTTGCGCAGGCCGGGTTCGCCGTGCTGGTCATTGCAGCGGTCTTCGGCGCAACGCGGGTCAAAGCTGCGCGCAAACGGGCGGCAAGTTACGCGGAACGGTTCCGCATCCTGGCGCGGGAAAGGGTCTTGCTGCTTCTGGCTCTGGCGATGGTTGCTGCCGCAGGCGTGGAACTGGGCACCATGGGCATCCTGACCACGTATCTCATGGAACTGCGGGGGTTTTCGCAGGTGACCTCCAAGATTGGGCTGGTCGTGTTTTTCCTGGGGATGGCGGTCGGCAGAATCGTCGCCGGATTTCTGACACGGAAAGGCGGGATTGTGCGATACACCCTGGGATTTCTTGGGGTGTGCATTTTTGCCTTCGCCGCGCTGTACTTCGTGGACGTGGGCGGGTTCACCTATGTCACCATCGCGCTGGCCGGGCTGGCCCTTTCCGCGCCACTGCCGCTGATGCTGGCGCTGGCGGGGCTTCTGTACCCTAACATTGCGGGGACCGCGATGGCGGCGCTGAAGCTCTCTGCGGGGCTGGGCGGGGTGATTGTGCCGTTCCTCATGTCGCTTGTCACGAAGGCAGCCTCGCTGGAGGTTGCGCTGGCCGTCTTTCCCGCGGTGTGTCTGGCGGGGTTCATGACCCTGTTGGTTGCAGCCAGGCGCATCCGGCCCGCCGCCCCCGCCGAGGGTTCGGGCCCGCAACTGGAGGCGCGATGAGCCGAACGCTGTACGGAGCCGTCGCGGGCGTTCTCGTAGGGCTGGGCGAGGATACGCTCCTCACCACCCGGCAGACCGAGATCCAGGTGACCTTTGCGGGCGTTGAGGGCGACAGGCACGCGGGCATCACCAGGCTTTCCGACGGCAGAACACCCCATTACCCGCGCGGGACGGAGATCCGGAACAGCCGCCAGGTGTCCATCGTTTCTGTGGAAGAACTTGGAGTAATCGCGGCGGATTTGGGAGTGGCCGAAGTGTTGCCCGAATGGCTGGGGGCAAACATCGTGCTGCGCGACATCCCCAGCCTCACCGACCTTCCCCCATCCACGCGCCTCTATTTCCCGGAAGATGCCACACTTGTTGTGGAAGGGGAGAACCTTCCGTGCCCCGCCCCTGGAAAAGTGATGCAGGATTCCCATCCGGATGTGCCCAATCTATCTGCGCGGTTTGTCAAAGCTGCGCTCCACAGGCGTGGGATTGTCGCTTGGGTGGAACGACCTGGAATCATCCGCGTGGGAGACCGGATACAAGTTGAGATCCCGTAGCAGGTCCGGTACGGATCGTAGCGGTGAATGGACATTCGCGAGGAGGTGAACATGAAGATCCCGCTGTATCAGGTTGACGCTTTTACCAGCAAAGTGTTCGGGGGAAATCCTGCGGCGGTTTGCCCGCTGGAGGGGTGGCTTTCTGACGAGCTGATGCAGGCTATCGCGGCGGAAAACAACCTTTCCGAAACGGCCTTCTTCGTGAGGGAAGGCGACGGCTTCTGGCTGAGGTGGTTCACGCCTGTGATGGAGGTGGACTTGTGCGGCCATGCGACCCTCGCCTCTGCCCACGTACTGTTCCATCACCTGCGCTACCGCCGAGGGCCAATTCATTTCTACACACTGAGCGGCCTGCTCCAAGTAGGCAGGGACGGCAGCCTGCTCTGCATGGATTTTCCGGCCAGAGCACCGTCGTCGGTCCAAGCGCCACAGCCGCTCCTGGATGGGCTGGGTCGGATCCCCGCAGGGGTTTTCAAGGCCAGGGACTACATGGCCGTGTTTGAGCGCGAGGAAGACGTCAGGGCCATCCAGCCTAGCCTCAGCGCCTTGATGGAGTTGGATTGCCTGGGGATCATCGCAACTGCGCCGGGAAGGAATGTTGACTTCGTTTCCAGGTTCTTCGCTCCGCGAGCGGGAATTCCAGAGGACCCCGTGACAGGTTCCGCCCACACCATGCTGGTTCCCTACTGGGCACAACGGCTGGGCAAGAAGTCTCTGCATGCTTTGCAGGTGTCCAGAAGAGGCGGCGAGCTCTTCTGCGAGCACAGGGGGGAGCGAGTCTCCATCGCGGGCAAGGCCGTCACATACGCCGTAGGCACGATATACTTGTAGGGAGCGATTCTCCTTCAAAGCGCTTCTCAACAGAGTTTCTAGAACACCGTCGTGCAGACGGGCTTGGTTTCGACGGCGAAGATGCGCTCCACCGCGTCGGCCCAGGCGGGGTCCGAAATGTCGGCCAGACCGTAGTGGTGCAGGGCCCTAAACGGCACGACGCCCATTATCAGCGAGGAGAACTCGGCGATGTCCAGGCGCACCTCGGCGTCGGGGCGACCACTTTCCACGATTTGCGCCCGCCCATTCACAAAGCGCACCAGGACGCTTCCATCGTTTTCGGGCAGAAAGCTATCGGTCACTGTGAGTTTCAGCGTGCAAGTCTGCCCGCCGAAGTCGCGGCTCTCCAGGACCTGAAAGAGCCTTCTGACGTCGGTCACCCGGTACATGATCCCCAGCCCTGCGGCGCAGATCTGGTGCGCCGCGTGCGGGATCAGGTTGCCTGTGCCATCGCGGGCATCTGCCAACAGGTGGTGGAAGAACTCATCCTGGGTATTGATGATGATTCGGTTCACCTGGTCGGCCTGGGAGTGGAGAAAGGTGAGCAGTTCGGAGAGGGCCTCCCTGTCCTCGTAGATGAACTCGCGGATGTGCAGGTCGTTGCAGATGAAGTTGCGTTCGTGCGCCCGCTCAAACGCGAAGGCAAGGTAGCCCTGGATCGCATTGCCGTCCGCGACGCCGACCAACTGCACTTCGGGACGGTCAAACACCCAGGCAGCCTCGCTCTGGGTCTTTTCCAGCATCCCGTGGGTGCGGGCTACCTGCCGGTTGTAACAGGCGACTAGGGCTGGTGCGTCTCCTGCGCTCAGGAATCGTACTCGCGCCTTTGAGGGGCCTTTGGGCAGGGCGTCGGGTCTCACCCTGTATTGGCGCATGGGCGCGCCGTAGCCGAAACCCATCTTCTTGTAGAAGTCGAGGCGGAACGGGTAGAGCAGGGTCAGGCATGCCCCGCGCTCCCGATAGTGGCGCAGGAACTCGAGGACCATGTCACGGGCCACCTTCTCTTTCTTGTGCGGCAGATCCACGGCGAC
>Ga0315291_10012955_pt1 | contig 10121 bp, 9 predicted proteins | sample YL17G12_20_MG_FD_203070 | JGI IMG/M metagenome (GOLD analysis project Ga0315291, IMG submission 203070) | Sediment microbial communities from Yellowstone Lake, YNP, Wyoming, USA - YL17G12_20 | ecosystem: Environmental > Aquatic > Freshwater > Lake > Sediment | place: USA: Wyoming | collected...
GTCGTGGGTGTGATGGTGATAAGTGTGAATATGTTCCGATGATGTTATCTCAATAATTATGATCTAATTAAATTAATTATGTATTATTAAATACATAAATGGAAGAACGACTCTTTTCTAATGAATTGTATCTGATGAACCTGATTAGACATGCTAAATCTCCCAAGGATATTATGGCTATTTGTAATCTAAATAGTACCACTCTAAGATTAACAGGACAAGATGCTGATATCTGGAAAGTATTATTATCAGAGGATTATGGTTGGGATTCGAATATGTATGATGCATTCAGAGATACTTATATCCGATATAGATTCGATCCAAGATCTAAAATGATCGAAGCATATAGAGATTATTTCTCATTTGATCGATATTATATCAATCCTTATTCATTTATTATTACATTCTATAATTGTAAATTAAAAGTACCATTAGGGAGTAAGAACATCGGCGATGTTATTCCTATGATTGATGCTATTATCAACTTAAGTTTATTTACATATAAAATGAATGATCCTGATTATGATGATTCTGAGGAAAAAATTCGAGATGATGATAAAGGATTACTTCGTCAGATGAATTATAAGAAATGGTAAATGTATGTTAAATCTATTATTTAATAGATTTATAAATTCACAAAGAAATATCGATCCGTCTTTTGAATTTTGTTGATGTTCTGTATTCTTTGATATAATACTTCATATGTCGTTTGGTGTTAATATACTTAAAACTATAAACATCAAGATTCTGTTTATAATAGATAGATTCTGGATCATCACGCATGTGATGTATCATCCAAATATGTATTAATATTGGTGTAGAACTTTTATATGGTATAATTATGGTACATCCCTTCATAATATGTTGTTCTAACTTTCTATATTGAGAACTATTAAATGGTAGTGGTGAGACAGGATATGATTCAAATTTAATAATTTCATCATCAATGTATGTAACATATTCTCCTACCCACGATATACATCGATAAACAAATAATCTAACAGCACATGTTATTTCATCATATTTCTTCCTGATGAGTTTATCAAAATATTCATCTTTCAATAATTCATAATGATGTTTATTTAACTGTCTCATATCAATTATTTCTACATAATTCAGGTATTGACATACTTGATAGAATATATCAGGATGTATAATCTCATAATTCATTTAATATTTGATTTAGATCAAATATCAATCATTCTTATATTCTTATATTTTCGAATTAACTTCGATTCATCTTATTCATCCAGATAATAAAGATAATCAAAATCAAAAACATAATAACAATAATTATAGTAATACCAATCGATGATATCCAAATAATACTAGCATCACCACATTCAATGATACTATTTAATGCATCTTTTTCATCTCTAATACTCGAGGAAATAACATGAGTATCTTGAAAAAATATACTCGGATGGATACTGATACATTTGAGATATCCGTTAGAACATTGTTTCCTTAACATCATATCGATAGTAAAATGATAATCTATAGATAATAACTTCTTAATACCTCGATATGTTAACATATAAGCATGTGTTGTTAAAGGTGCTGAATTTTCATACATTCTCTCTGTACCTTTGATATGTTTATAGTTCAAACAATTATCCATAGCCTTTCCTAAATATAGAATATCAAATGTTCCTAGATCAGGAAGACCATCTAATTTTATTAATAATTCATCCTTAGAAATATAAGAATGAATATCATCCTCGATGATTAAAATTGCTTTGAGTTTTTTCTTATAAGCTTCTTTCCAGATCTTATAATGACCTAGAAAACAGCTTTGTGATTTATTATCAATACACCATTTAGGCATTTTCTTCTCATAATCCTTATCTGAACTTAAATCGATAGTTTTGATGGCCGAGAAACGTTCATGTTCAATCTCTAATTTATCTAATATCTCTTTGACTTTCTCATATCTTTGTGGTTTATCATCCATATTTAAAACGAAACATCCATCCCATGGATACATGATTTATAATCATCGTTAAATAATTATATATCTCTGAATAGAGATATGTTTCATTTGGTGGTTCTTTTCCAAGATGTCTTATTATCTGGACTATGTGATTTGTTCTTCATCGAAAAGTATGTACCAATAATTATTGATTCATCGATACCAGTCAACTTAGCAGCTTCTTGGAAACTAATCGATATACTCATGTAAGTAGCATAGATCAACATATGACTCTTCAATTCTTTAACACTCCTACCAGTTTGAAATGATATTTGATCATATGATAATCCATCTAGGTAACCTCGGATCATCTGTTCGATATTTTGGAAATAGTCTTTCGGCATACTTTTCATGATAATATCTTTCGATACATCAATGTATTCTGGACTTAATTTAGTTAGTTCAACAACACGATCTATCGGTAAACAGAAACTGAGATAAATGGCATGTTTCTCCAGAATATCAGTAACATCTTTCATTTTCTTATTATGATCAATTGATAATTGAAGTAACGATTTACCTGAATAGTTTTCACGTATAATCGATATTATATCATCGAAATGTATGGATTTTTTCTTATTAACATTCCCACTCGGTGATAACATTTTTATTTAGAGATGTTTATTTATGTTAGATATCACTTTTGGGTTATATACATAACATATAAACATATGAATAAATAAATTGACATAATATCTATAACATTATAGATATAAAATAAATCAATGGAGGAGATTCTACTATCTGATGTTTTCGAGACAATATCCGATAATCTATCAGCATATGATATATTGAAATTAGGATGGATCAATCAAAGTATCAGACAGAAGTATAGTGATACTAAAATATGGAAGAAAAAGATACTTGAAGATTTTAAGGTTGAACCGGCTACTGATGATCCGAGAAAAGAGTATTTCGTGAGAAAGTTGTTTCCTATGGGATCATACATTGAATATGATGATATCATAAAATGGATACCACTCAAAGAAGGAGAGGCTATTCGATCTATATATGCGGAGAACTACAAGATTATTACTTTGAAAGAAGCTATCAGTGAGCTACAAAATACAAATAATCATGTTAATGTAACACCAGGTGGAACATTCATGCTTGATCTAGATTCAGAAATAGTTGATGTTTTCAGTACATGGAAAGGTATGATTGAAATAGCTGAGGCTATTGGATCGGATTATAACGTCTCACATTATCGAGATACAGTTTATCCTCGAGCTCCAGATCCATTGAGGAAAGATAGGACTAATAAGATTTCACGTCTTATCTTTCCTCCTAATGACAAATATGGATTAGAGTATTCAGCTGATATGCTCGGAATAATAGATCGTATACCAACATTTCAAGATGAAGTGATTATATTAAATGATGGATATGGACGTATCGAAAAAGTATCTAATAAATATGTTACTGATATTATGAAGAAATATAGAGATATCAGAGCTGGTTTTGATTATATCAAAATAGGTGAAATTAGGATTCCTAATAGTTCTGATAATGATGAGATCATGGATATACTTGATGAGATGGATCAACTACATATGTGATTTAATCACATGAATATCTATTTAATAATAGATATAATTTACAGATATAACTTCTAAAACTCAATCTGAGCATCAGGGATAGCATAATCATCTTCCTCTTCTTCCTCTTCTTTGTTATCTAATAGCTCAATATCTTCATCGTCAAAAACGCTATCATGAACTGCTTGATTACGACGTCTCTTAATCTCAGCATTCTCTTCCTTGGTGACCACTTTGAGATTCATCGATAGTCCCAAACCATTAATATAATGACTCAATCGGATGTATGTATAGGGAACATTAACTCGTCCAAATTTAGCATCGTTCTTACACTTCTTACATTTAGCGATACCTAGAAAAGCATTAACAATAGCCAGCCAACCACAGTTACGACAATAGGTCGTTTCGAATCCTGTAGCCGCTGAAACAAGCCTCTCTCTAAGGAAAGCTGTACCTCCGTGTGATAAAGCATTGTCACGTTCCATTTCACCAAATCTCACACCTGAAGTCTTAGAAGAACCACTAGGAGCATGACTCTTTGCATTGATAGCTCCAAAGTGTCTCATCTGAATCTTATCAAGAACATGATGGCGGAGAGCTTGGAAATATACAGGTCCTCGATACATTGCTACTTCCATTGGAAGTCCAGTTCTACCAGAGATCATATATTCTTTACCCGATGGAAGAAAACCATGATCTCTCAAAATCGCTTCATACTTTCCCTGTTCAAAAACTCTGAATGCTGTAGCGTTAACATGCTCTCCGATAATCGAAGCAGCTTTACTAGCTAACATTTCCATCAAATATGCTAAGGTCATTCTACTCACAATACAATGTGGATTGATTATCAGGTCGGGCCTGGGAGCGGACATCGGATTCATACTAAACATTAAATCCTCTTCGCGAGCTTGTAATCCTTCAGTGCCTTTCTGAGCATTGCGAGGAGAGAACTTATCACCTATTTGTGGAGTTCGATATTCTCTCAACTTAACAATAACGAACTGTTCATAGGAAATAGTTCGATCAATCATTACGGTGTCAACTCTTCCTATCTTACCTTTCTCAGCATATACTGAAGCATCAGTGATAACTCCATTTCTAGAATCTCTTATCTTACCAATAACACATTGACCTTCCTTGATATATTCTCCAACTTTAGGAAGACCATTAGCTTCGATCGTATCGAACTTACCAGGAACATCATTGAGTTTACTGGGAGGACGACCTAACTTCTCAACATACTTATCCATCGATTCTAATTTGGTATCGTAGTTCATATACTTCATGATTCTGAATAGACCACGATCAAGAGATGCCTTGTTGAAAACGAAAGCATCTTCCTGGGTATATCCTTTATATACACCAATCATAACTTCAGCCGTATCACCACTCGGTTTTGAATTCATTCCAATAAACTTGTTCATCTGAGGTTCATAGATAGGTCGAGTCGGATAAGACAATACCTTCACGGTACCATCAAATCGATCACTATGGTTAGAATGATAGGTTCCTAGAGCCTGTTTTCCCATGTTAGTTTGGAACACCAACCGAGGTCCTTGATTATGATTAGCAGCAGGAATAACTGAAGCAGCAAATCCCATCATGCTAGTTGGATCCATCTCACAATGAGTGAAGTTCTTGATCTTAAGTTCTTTCGATAGATCATCCACAGTTTCAACGGGAGTTTGATACTGTTCTCTCATGTTCTTGATGTAAACACAAATATAGGAATACTCCAGTTCCATCGAATCAAGATATTCAATACACCCATGTCTTAACGCTTCAGAGAAGGTCATATCCCAGGCACCAGGGATCTCATCAATTACTAACCTATTGGTTTCTTGATTGACAACTAATAAAGGTCTGATCAAACGGCCATCATCAGTATAGACATATAGAACATCATCAGTGGGAATGTAACATATAGATGTTGAGAAAGGAATAGATCCATTAAGTTTCAACTTAACAAGCTTTCTCTTCAAATCCATCGGATCACAGAAACCTAGAATCTTACCGTTCAACATTACCTTAGCATTAGATCCTGTCGGGGAATAAACACTTATATTCTGAGAAATGAATCTCCTAACCTCAACTTCTGATTCATTTAATGTAATTCCTGAAGTGATCGCAGTATGCTTGGTAGCACCAATCTTAGAACCATCAGGTGTTTCAATAGTACAAACTAATCCGTATTGAGAGCCTTGTCCCATTCTCATGGCAACACTCTTATTGTTCTCTGATATGGCAACATCAATCGTAGTAAGATGGCTAATCGTGGCTAGAAGACTTTCACGTTTCAATATTTGAACCATATCAGTTCTAATATTCTTACTACGAATACCCCAACTGTTAGAATGAAAAGAGCTTTCAAAGACATTCTTGACTTTCTCGTTAGCACTAATGAATTTGGCTACCTCTTTAGCACCAGAAGCTGGATGTTTGGTTAATTCACTATTGATGTCGTCTTTAACGTCTCTCCATATAGTACGAAACAAATCAGTAATATTTCTACCATCAGTTATGATACGTTTATTACTCCATAGATCAGGATCATCAAGTTTCCTGAAGCCACAATGATATTCAGCTAGTCTGACTGTCATTATCGATAATAGATTGGCCTTCATATATCTAATAGTATCAACGTCAGTATATTCCTGATTGATGTGAGGATACAGTTCTTCATCAAGAAGAGACATTACAGCTTTGTTCATATCAAACTTAGGAATAACAACAGGTGCAGCATTCTTTGTTTTCTTGGTCATACGACGAGCATGATTAGCATTGAAACTCTTTTCCATCTTCTCGCCGATATACTTAACGTCATTAGCAACCACTAATAGCTTATTAATGCTAATCGTCAACATATATCTGATCTTGTTGCGATGTTCTTCTTTGGCAAACATCAAGATCATACCAAGAATCTTCTGCGGATCAGTAATACCAAGAAGGCGAAACATTTGGAAGACACCAATAGAGTTAGTCTTCTTAGCATTCTTAGTTGATTTGAGAAATCCGTTCAACTCCAATTTGAAAGCGCCTTTAGAGTTACGGAAGATTCGAACCATCTTAGTATTGCTATTACTAGTGCAAGTTAAGAAACATTCATTTCTCAACTTACCTTTATGTAGAAGAATCTTGTTACATCTCAACTTCTCACCAAACGGCAATGTCTTCTCGACACCTTTGGAGATGAAATAACCTAGAGAATCATCTGGATCTTCACCCATTGCTTGGCGTTCCATTGGAGTCTTACCATAAAGATAACAATATTTACTGCCTAGCATTAAATTGAGACTACCAATCGGAACATCAGGAACAACATCCTCTCGTTTATCAGGATATGTTACCACCACATTAGTCTCTAGTTTGAGAACATAACTACGACCATTCTTTCGGGCGATCTGTGGAATAAGAGGTATTTCCTTGTTAGCTGTCTTAATAACTGTCTTGATAACACTAGCTCCTCGGAATGTGACAATACCTCCTGATGGTGTTGGTATTATAGTCTGATGAATGATATTCCAGATATCATCGATGCACTGATCATAGGCCTCAATCCTTGGCTTAGATATTCCAGAATAATCAGTGAATTTACCGAGCAAAATTCCTGATTCATCTAATTTGATATCCATAACATCATTGATGATTATAGGTACCGCATTAGGTGCTAATGGCGGTGGAAGTATAATTCTGATAGGTTGTTCCATTTTAATCCGATTGTTAATATTTTATTATCAATTTGATTTATATGTTTGACTCACATGAAAATACGATTAATGTTAACAAGATACATAAATCGAAAATATTAGATGTCGGAGACTTATCGATATTTCGATAATTGAATATCTGTAATTACAGATATTTATTTACTGTCATTTCTATGTTATATTATTAACAAAGAATTGACAATTTAGAGGACCCATCGCTGGGCGAAGACAGCGCCAAACGACGTGCCGAAAAGGATCATACCAATGAACCACAGGAAGAGAGTCAAAATGACAGCCGTCTTATAGTCAATATCAGTCCAATGATCATTCATATTAACAATAGAATTATTGTACGTCTGTTGGATCAGATACGCAATCAATAGAAATAGGGCGACCAGCAAGATAATACCGAAGAACATCCACTCAGAAGACATTGCCATTATGTTTTATAACAGATAAAAGAAAAATCGAAAATCGAAAATTTCCCCAAACTAATTATATAAATTATTTAAAGAAATGATTCTAATGTTTTAACCGTAGATTATCCGGAATTTAATGTTAAATTTATAAGATGATCAAACCGTTGATTGCTTAACGCTCCAATCAATAAGTTCCTCATTATTAGCTTTCAAAATTTCATTAACTTTAACGAAATGTTGACATCCTAAGAATTTCTGCTCTCTTCCATTATTCATTCCTGAAGGATGAGGTGCTTTCAAGATAATCGATTTATTAGGAAGATACTTAGAACATCTCTCAGCATCTTTACCCCATAAAAGAACGATCGGTTTAGGATTGTACTTACCCACCTCATTCAAAATAGTGATAACAACACTCTTCCAAATGTCACCATGACTCTTAGCCTCGCCTCGTTGAACTGTGAGACAAGTATTCAGAAGAAGAACACCTTGTCGAGCCCAATTAGTTAGATCACCATAATATTTCTGAATGGAAGCATGTGGAACCGTTGAGCCTATCTCAAGTAGAATATTTAACAGACTAGAAGGAACCTTTTCACCCGGTCTAACACTGAATGATAATCCCATGGCTTGAGGCAGACCAGTGTTACCCATTCCATGATAAGGATCTTGACCAATGATGATAACTTTAACCTTGCTAGGAGGCACTAAATCGAGAGCATTAAATAACTCTCTCTTCAGAGGAAACCATTTACCATGTTTCTCTTCTTTATATTTCAAGATACCCGAAATATGAGTAATATCTTTAGTACAAAACTCGAAAACAGATCCCCATCCTGTTGGAGTCTTATATTTGAGCAATTCTTCCAATGTCATACTCTCAATATTCTTTTGTTCTGGTTCAACAGGAATTATCTCTTGGTTTATTACTGTTGATGGAGTCTCATCTTTGATCTGTAGTATCTCAACCAATTCATTGAATAAATCATCCTTATTCTGGTTAGATGCTTGATTCGAGATATCCATGATTAATTAGGTTTGATAGTTTTATTGATATTTGATTTTATAAATTATCATTTTAACCTGAAATTATGGCTAATATATGTTTATAATAAAATGATAGAATTTTTCTCAGATTTACATATATAATCCACTATTGATTTCTTACAAACCTACCGATGCAATCCAAGCTAGATAACAAGTTCGACGAGGTCGAAAAATCTCAAAATCATCAAATCTTCAATGACCTCGTTAATGCCATTGGCAGAGAGGACATGATTAACCTCAGCTCTATCAATACTCCGAGAGAATTGCTCCAGAAGTTACAAACTTATTGTAGTACTATCCTAGGAGATAAACCAAAGGTTGAGAAGACAGGTTTTATAACTGATCCACCAAAGCTTCCTCATACAATGGATCTTCTTCATCCTTCTATTATGGCTCACATTCAAAACAGAAGAAGTCCTGAATGTAAGATTGTTTTGATCACTGATATCACAACTAGGTCATATGGCCTATTTGGTGATACAAAACTGATCGGATATGTTTTACCATTGGAAAATTATGCTACCTATAACAAGACTGGTGGCCTTTACGGTAGAGGATGGTACTTTGCAAAGAACAAAGCTCAAGTTATTGTTGATGCGTTGACCTCTCTTAACATTAAGTTCGACATTCTTAGTAATACTGTCGCCTATAATGTTTACATAAGTAGTAAGACACGTAAATTGTAGTTTATCTGTAAATATCTGTCTTCGGACAGATATTATAAAATGATAGAATTTTTAGAAATATAAATATATAACACACTATTGATTTCTACGAAAACAACCGATGCAATCCAAGCTAGACATTCCCTATACTGAAGCCGAAAAGATTGAGATTAACCAACTCATCATGAATGTTGTGGGACAACTAAGTGAAAAATCTTTTGATGATCACCTTCCAGCATCAAGTCCAAGAGAAGCTCTCCTTTTCTTCCGGTTGTTCTCTGATAAGCTATTAGGAGTTGAACAGAAACCGATCATTGATCATATGATCAAAACTCCAACAAATCCTCAGTATTATCTACCTCAAATGGTCTCTATCCCTGTGATGCAACCACCTCAGCTGTCTCCTCCCAAAGATCGTTTTCCTCCAGCTCTTTTAGCTTACATCCAATCAAGAAGGGGTGCTGATACAAAGATCGTTCTGATCACTGATGCACGAGAGAAATCTCATGGTCTCTTTGGTGACACTAAGACAATCAAGGATATTGTTCCTTTGAAGAACTACGCTGTTTTCAACAACACTGATGCTATCTATGGTGCTGGATGGTTTCTTTCAAAGAACAAGGGTCAAGATCTTGTTGAGAAGTTGAACTCTCTGAACATCAAGTTCGACATTGTCAATGATTCTGATGCTAAGAAGATCATTCTAGGTACCTAGAATCTCTATTCATGTTTATATCTGTCTTCGGACAGATATTTAATCCATAGAATATATA
>Ga0315291_10012958_pt1 | contig 10119 bp, 8 predicted proteins | sample YL17G12_20_MG_FD_203070 | JGI IMG/M metagenome (GOLD analysis project Ga0315291, IMG submission 203070) | Sediment microbial communities from Yellowstone Lake, YNP, Wyoming, USA - YL17G12_20 | ecosystem: Environmental > Aquatic > Freshwater > Lake > Sediment | place: USA: Wyoming | collected...
CCCGGCCACAAAGCACAAGACCGGGATCAGTACCCAAGCCTTGCTGGACGCCTGGCGCATCGTGAGTTTCCCTCAGGGCAATCGGTCAGGTGGCACCGCATTGTTGGCTACGTTTCACAAGCCTGGCCGGGCACCGCAGCCGCAGTTGACCCATCAATCATCGTAGCATAGCTTGTCTCTGTGGACAAGTCCCGATTTGGCCTTCTCGAAGCTTCTGGTGTATAATATTTTGTTGGTGCATGGTGAGCGAACACAATCGCTCTTTTTGTTGCTAGGAGGACAGTGTGGCCGAACTAACCGAGATTCGCTGGCATGGGCGTGGAGGTCAGGGCGTGGTTACCGCCGGCAAGATGCTGGCCCAGGTTGCCCTGGACAGCGGACTGTACTTCCAGGCCTTTCCCGACTACGGCCCGGAGCGAGCCGGCGCGCCCATCAGGGCCTTCACGCGCACGAGCCCAAAACCGATCCACAGGCACTGTCAGATACAAGAACCAGACATCGTTCTCGTGCTGGACCCGACGTTGCTGGAGGCCGTCAACGTGGCTGAAGGCCTGAAGAAGGATGGGGTTCTGTTGGTCAACACCGACCAATCGCCAGCCGAAGTTCGCGACATAGTGGGGTTCCGCACGGGCAAGGTCTTCACGGTGAACGCCACGAAGATCGCACTCGAGACCCTCGGACGCGAGATCACCAACACACCAATGCTGGGCGCCTTGGTCAAAGCCACGGGTATCCTGAGCGTTGAGGAGCTGATCGCTCAGACTCGCAAGCAATTCGGGGACAAGTTCGGCACAGAGGTGGTGAAGCGAAACGTGGAAGCTGTCCAGCGGGCGGCAGACGAGGTTCGGGAGGGTTAGATGGCGGATTTGAACGCCGGTTGGAAAACAATCCCCATTGGCGGCAAGATAGTCGAGGCTGGCAACGCGCGCGAATACGAGACGGGCAGCTGGCGGGCGATGAGGCCCGGACTGGATAAAGAGAAGTGCACCAACTGCCTGCAATGCTGGGTCTTCTGCCCCGATGCTGCCATCGATGTCCAGGACGGGGAGATGGTCGGGTTCCACTTGAAGTACTGCAAGGGTTGCGGCATCTGCGCTTCGATCTGCCCGGTCGAGGCCATCGCCATGGTGGGGGAGGCGGAAGCTGAGGGCTAGCAGTTTACTTCCCTAGTTGCCTTGGACAGGAGGGGTTATCAGGATGAGTAGATTCGAAGCCATGGATGGCAACACCGCCACTGCGGAGGCCATGCGCCAGATCAACCCCGATGTGGTAGCTGCCTATCCCATCACGCCCCAAACGAACATAGTACAGGTCTTCTCGCAGTTCGTGGCGGATGGGGAGGTAGATACGGAATTCGTCAGGGTGGAGAGCGAGCACAGCGCCATGGCTGCCTGCATCGGCGCTTCTGCGGCTGGGGGGAGGGTGATGACCGCCACTTCCGCCAACGGGCTGGCCTTCATGTGGGAGATGGTGTACATCGCCGCTTCCAACAGGGCGCCTCTGGTGATGGCGGTGGTCAATCGGGCCCTTTCGGGGCCGATCAACATCCACTGCGACCACAGCGACTCCATGGGTACCCGTGATTCCGGCTGGATCCAGCTCTATGGCGAGGACCCTCAGGAGGCATACGACAACTGCATCCAGGCGGTGCGCATCGCTGAGCATGAGGACGTGCTCTTGCCCGTGATGAGCATGTTCGACGGTTTCATCACCAGCCATGGCCTGGAGCGAGTACAAATAGAGGATGATGAGGCTGTTCGGGATTTCGTCGGCGCGTTCAAGGCCCACGAGCCTTTGCTGGACGTGGACCATCCGGTGACCTACGGTCCTCTGGACTTCTACGACTTCTACATGGAACACAAGCGACAGCAAGTGGAGGGGATGAAGCACGCCCACAGGGTCATTCCCGAGGTGGCGGCGGACTTTGAGAAACGCTTCGGGCGGCGGTATGGCTTCTTCGAGGAGTACCGGTTGGATGGCGCTGAACTGGCGCTGGTGGTCCTATCCTCAACTGCGGGCACCGCGAAGAGCGTCGTGGACGATCTGCGCTCCCAGGGATTGAAGGTAGGATTGCTCAAACCTCGCGTCTTCCGCCCGTTCCCGGACGAGGAGCTTGCAGACGCCCTGCGAGACAAGGCAGCGATAGGCGTGATGGACCGATCAGACTCTTTCGGCGCCCCTGGGGGCCCGCTGTTCGTGGAGCTATCGGCGGCCTGCAAGATACATGACGTACGGGGCAAGATAGTGGATTACGTCTTTGGCCTGGGGGGACGCGATACCACCCCTGACCAGATCGAGAGTGTGTTCCGCGACTTGGCAGAGATCGCCGAGACGGGGAAGATCAAGCAGTTGGTCACCTACCTCGGTGTGCGGGAGTAGCGAGGCTCAAAGACAGTGTGCCGTGGGCAAGGTTGACGATGCTGCGCTTCTCAGAGGGAAACGAATATGGCAACAGCGCTGAAACTGAAGGAACTATCTAAGAAGGAAGACCGCCTGACGTCCGGGCACCGGCTCTGTGCTGGCTGCGCGGCGCCGATCATCGTGCGCCAGATCCTGGCCGCCATTGATGAGCCGGTCGTGGTTGCCAACGCCACCGGCTGTCTGGAGGTCTCGACCACCATCTACCCCTACACTGCCTGGAATGTGCCCTGGATCCACACCGCCTTCGAGACCGCGGCTTCCACCATCAGCGGCGTGGAGGCCATGTATCGCTCTCTGGTCAAGCAGGGCAAGATGGAGGACCGAGGGCTCAAGTTCGTGGCCTTCGGGGGCGATGGTGGCACCTACGACATTGGGATCCAGGCCTTGTCGGGGATGATGGAACGGGGTCACAAGGCCCTCTACGTCTGCTACAACAACGAGGCCTACATGAACACGGGAATCCAGCGCTCCGGGGCTACGCCCCTTGGCGCGTGGACGACCACCACGCCTGTGGGTAGCGTTGTCCAGGGCAAGCCGCGCCATCGGAAGGACCTGACGGCTATCGCCGCTGCTCATGACATACCCTACGCCGCTCAGGCCTCGCCTCACAACTGGCGAGACCTGATGAAGAAGGTCCGCAAGGCCGTGGCCGCGAACGGCGCCTCTTTCATCAATGTGTTGTCCTCCTGCAACCGTGGCTGGCGTCACGAGACAGACCAGGCGCTAGAGGTCACTCGGCTGGCGGTGGAGACCTGCTACTGGCCCCTCTACGAGGTGGAGGACGGGGAGTGGAAGCTGACCCACCGGCCCAAGGAGAAGCTGCCCATCGAGGAGTTTCTCAAGCCTCAGGGGCGCTTCCGGCACCTCTTCAGCGAGCAGAACAAACACATCATCGAGGAGTTGCAGGCCGAGGTGGATCGCAAGTGGAGGCAACTCCTCCAACGGTGCGGCGAGGAAGAGTAAACGCGCTTCGTTGAAGTTCAAGGGCAGCATCGCCGGAAGGTGGTGCCGCCCCCTTTTTTAGCCCAGAATCTCGCACCGTGACCCGAATTACTGCCATCCTCTACCGGACTTGACACTCTTTCACGGCCTAGGTATACTTTCACCGTACGGTGAAAGTCGCCTTCTGAGTGAAAATAAGATGCCTAGTCAGAGTGAAATCGCAGGAGAATTGCGCCAGCAATGGGCTGACCTGCTTCCGCGGGTTCAGTTGCTCCGAGTGCAAGAGGATGCACCGTTGCCGGGCGGACGAAGTGTGCGGTACGACCTGTTGCTCGAAGTTCAGATCGGTGACGCCCGACGCTACCTTGTTTGCGAGGTGAAGTCGGTCGGCGAACCCCGCTACCTGCATCAGGCTATCTCACAGCTCAAGGCAGTGTCGGCTGGTGGAGGCGGTGCAGTTCCAGTAGTAGTGGCGCCGCATATCTCCGAAGAAGGTCGGCGGCTGTGTCGTGATGCCGGCGTGGGCTACATAGACCTTACCGGGAATGTGCTCCTCCAGTTCGACAATGTCCTGATCGAACGGACGAGCTCGAACACACCTGCTAGCAAGCTGAGGGCGAAGTCTCCCGACATCTTCGCCCCTAAGTCGTCAAGAGCGTTGAGGGTTCTCCTGGAGAACCCCAATACACCTTGGACGCTGGCGAGCCTCTCGGAGGAAGCAGGGGTTAGCCTTGGCCTCGTGCATCGGGTGGTGAATGCCCTGACGGAGCGGGGATATGTGGACAAGACCCGGGGTGCAATCTTGCTGGTCCGAGCTGGCGACTTGCTGGACTCCTGGGCGGAGAGGTACCGCCTCGATGCTGGCCGAGATCATACATACTACTCCTTCCGCCGGAGCTTCTCAGAGTTTGCCACTGATCTGGAAGCCCTGGCGCGACGATCGGGTCTTGTCTACGCGCTTACATCACATGCAGGCGCCTCCCTGGTTGCGCCTTTTGTTCGCTTCACCGACGTACATTTCTACTATGCAGGTGACCTGGAGATAGTGACCACTGGCCTTGATCTGCGCCCTGTTGAGATGGGTGGGACTATTCATGTGTTGAGACCCTATGATGCTGGTGTCTTCTACAAGGCACAACGAATAGGTGGCGCGTCGGTCGTCTGCAACACGCAGCTCTACTTGGATCTCTTCAACTACCCTGCGCGGGGGCGGGAACAGGCCCAGTTCCTACGCCAACAGACAATGTCGTTCTGAGGGGGGGGTGGTCATGGCACGTCTGCAAGGCGACTACTATCCGGAAGTGGTTGAGGCGTCCCTCTCCGTGCTCGTAGAACTGGCGACGATGCTCAGGAGATACAGAGGCGCACTGGTTCTAATTGGCGGTTGGGTTCCCTACTTCATCTTACAGCAGTACGGGCAGAAGCAAACCGAATTCAGGCATGTTGGCTCCATCGATATCGACTTGGTGATCGACCCCGCTGTCATCACGGAGGATGTGTACGCAACGGTCGCAGATCTCCTCCTTGAGCGTGGCTACCAGAGGTCGCCCAACGTACTGTACCAGTTCTTGCGCACGATCACGGCACCCGGAGGCGGACAGCAGCATACGGTAGGCGTTGACTTCCTGACACCAGAGGGCCCCGAGAGCCGGGGGAGAAGCCACAGGCATCGAACTATCCAGCCGGGTTTGAATGCAAGGACCCTAGACGGGGCAGAGGTCGCACTGTCCCACAACTTTCCCCTGCAGATCGCGGGCCTGCTGCCCGGCAATGGGTGGACGGAAGTGGTCATCAATGTGGCAGACCTGGTCGCGTGCTTGGCCTTGAAGGGTATTGCGCTCGGTGAGCGGTACCGTGAGAAGGATGCCTACGATATCTATGCGGTCTGCGCATACCACCGCGGAGGGCCAGGCGCGGTCGCTGATCGATTGAGGCCTTTGCTGGACAGCCCAGTGCTGGAGCGCGGACTGGGGGCCATAGCGGGTCGGTTCGAGAGCCCGGACGCTGAGGGACCATGGTGGGTGGCGAACTTCCTATCGCAGGACGACCCTGACGAGCACGCGAGGGTGCGGCAGGATGCCTTCATGACGGTGAATGAGTTATTGCGGTTGCTCATGGTCTCACCGGGTGCCTGATATGGTGGGCCCGGCGGGGCCACAGAGCGAGGTCGGAAGACAGGAGGGAATACAGGCAGCAGCGCCGGAAGGTGGTGCTGCCCTTTTGCTTTCTGTGCCTGTCAATTCCCGACGACAGGTAGATACCTGGGGACAACGTCGACCCCTGGCGCTCATCCTCCTAGATCGGGAGACTCCCCAGAAGTAACGGCCCAACGTGGACGTCCAGTCCTTCCAGGCAGAGAAACAACTCGTATCTGCCAGCGGGCAGCTCGGCAGGCAGCAGCAGGTTGTGCTGGTCGCGGATGATCTCCCCCGAGCCCCAGAGGTTAGGGGGATACTCCCCTCCCACGGGCTTCACGTCTCGATTTACCACCACGTTGCCCGTCTCATCCTGCAACTGGAGGGTAAGCGTGAAGTTGGCATCTATCTTGCCCACCGCTTGCCAGAAGAGGGTCAGGTGGAGGGTGTCCCCAGGACGGACAGGCTCGTCGGGCAAGTGCTCGAATCCCAGCTTGGAGAGGTTGTGGCCCAGCAGGCGCACCAGTCCAAAGTCTGCCTCACGCCTGTACTGGATGCCCAGGGCCTCGATGGGCGGTGGCGCTTCCGGCTGGAGGACCTGAATCGGCTCCAGCAGGATGTGGTCGCCAAGGGGTTCACCGTCCCTTGACACGGGCAGCCTCTCGCCCGTCTCCAGGTTGTACATGCCGATCTCCAACTGGTGCTCTCCCGGCGGCGTCCCCGGCAGGACCAGCACCCCGTAGTTGTCGGCGATTACCTCTCCTTCCTGCCACGTGGTGGTCGGCCTGGTCCCGCCCACCGGCTCGGCGTCTCTCTGCCCCACGATGTGCGACCGGGCATCCAGGATGTGGGTGAAGACCTTGTACCGCTGGTCGATGGGCTTTGACGCCTGCCAGAAGAGCGTGAGATGGAGGATGTCGCCCGCTGCAACCTCCGAACTGGAGATGCTGTAGCCCAGCAGGGCTATCTCGTCGCCAAGCATGAGCTCGAGGGGATGTTGTATCTCCGCACTGATCTCCGCTCGAGGCACGGCGTAGATGGCCAGCCGCACATTTCCGTGCCACGAATCGAGGGCCTTGAAGGTCCGCTGATCCAGCCAGCCCTCGATGAAGCGGCCTGGGTCGCTCTCATCCGTGCCCCAGAACAAAGCGTAGAGCTGCCGATGCTGAGCCACGATCTCTTCCAACGCCTCGCGCGTCTTGCCCTCGTCGAGGGGACGCTGGCCGGGCAGAGGATAGATGGGCAGGTCTCCACGGTAGTAGTAGGAGAAGATCTCTATCTGCCCAGGCGCATTCAAAATGATGGCAGCGCCCTCCTGTCCAGCGGCGCTGATGTAGCTGGCGATCCCTCTGTAGTCGTCGCGAGCGTATCGTTCATCGTAGTAGTAATTCCGTAGGGACAGCGCACTGGCGACCACGACGAACACCAGAATAAGGCCAACAAGGCACCAGCGGGTGACGGCACGGGCCCGACCCTCGCCGTCCGTTGTGAGCCACTCCCCGCTTGCCCCCCTCGCTACAACGAGACAGAAGGCGGGCGCGACTAGGAGAAGGAACTTGGGGTCATAGGCCGGGCGGCTCAAGGAGAGCACGTACATGACCAGAACGGGCAGACAGAGGTAGAGCACGCAGCAGAGAAGGCCGTTGAGCTCGGGTCGCGGCAAGATCTCCGGCAGGCCCGGCCTCCTCTGGCCGGGAGGCCAGCCCACAAAGGGCAGAGCCCCCAGCAGGAGCAGCACGCCGAAGCCCATCACCACGGGGGTGGTGAGGGGCTCCACCGACAGACCCAGACCGAACACCCGGAGAAGCTCCTCCATCAGGAACCGTAGACTCAAGGATGGGCTAACGGCGGGCCAGGTGGTCAGTTGCCCCCCCGCTAGTCTCAGCCAGGGAAGGTACAGGGCCGCAATGACCAGTTGTGCGCCGGCCCAGGCTGCTAGCCTGTGAAACCGACGCAGGGATGAGTAGGCGATCATACCCAGTCCGTATGCTATGTTCGTCACCAGGGGGATAGTGAAGGCGAAATAGTGAGTGTACAGGGCCGCCGTCGCGAAACAGACGTAGAGCAACGCGCACAGGGTAGTGCGACCGCGCGGGCCATCTCCCACAGCGGTCCACGATCTCATCCACCTGACGGAGAAGAGCACGGCCAAGGCCGACCACAGGGCCACCAGGATGTACATCCTGGCCTCTTGGGAGTAGTAGACCTGGAAAGGGGAGATGGCGGCCAGGAAGGCCGCGATGTACGCCACGCGTCGATGGAACAACTCCCGTCCCAGCACAAAGGTGGCGCACACCAGCATGGTGCCGGCCAGGGCGGAAAGGGAGCGGAGAGCGATCTCGCTATGGCCCCAGAGGAGCACCCAGAAATGCAGGAGATAGTAGTAGAGGGGCGGATGGATGTCGTGAGCGGCATCGCGGGTAATGCTGGAAAGGCCGCGCAGGGCCAGGGCGGCGCTATTGCCCTCGTCCGCCCACAGGCTCTGTCCGTCGAGGCGATACCAGCGCAGGCCAAGTGAGAGAAGCAGGATCAGTCCAAGAACCAGCCACTCGAACCAGACCCGCTTGATACTCAGCATGGAGAGCCCCGAGGCATCCAGTGCCGCCACACCACGAACAGGATGAAGACAGACGAACCGGTGAGAACCAGAAGCGAAAGGCCGCGCTGGACCAGGAAGAGAGGCGTGCGGCGAACGATCAGTCCATCGATGGCGACTCGACCAGTGCCACCGGCTGTGTCGGCGACCCTCAATCGCACCTCGTGTTGGCCCTCGGCCAGGCCGCTGACCAGAGGCACCTCCTCCCCATAAGTGGCACTGCAACTGCGGAGATCCGGCCGCGTGCTCCGGCCGTCTATGGTGACCTCTAGACTGACCGGGTTCGCATCGCACACGGGCACCAGGCTGAGATCGGTGCCCCAGAAGGTGAAACTCAGGCTATCCCCTGCACGGTCGCTGATGCGGTAACTGCCCAGCACCGCCTGATCGTCCTCCACATCCTCCCAGGACCCCTCGTAGGTCAATGCCCAGTGGTCCTGTTGATGGTACCCCAGTCCCAGTATCGGCGGAGAGGTGGCTTGCTCTTGGAGGGCGTAGTACACCGGATGGGCATAGAAACTTGGCTCCATCATACGGAAGTAGTAGAAGGCCTGGTTCTTCTCGTGATCGCTGGGCCTCTTGAAGAACCAGTAGCTCATCACACCCATCCACGGCCACTCCTCTTGGGCCATCCGATAGGCGGCAGCCGAGTACTCGGCCTGCAGTTCCTCGCTCACTCTCCCATAATACGGGAAGCCATCGAACTCACGAGGCAAGGCGTTCCAACCCACCTCCGAGGCCCAGATGGGCTTGTTGGCATCTCCATTCTGGACCATCAACTCCCGGATCAGCATCACACGTGAGAAGTTGACGCGGTCCGGGTGCACGCGGCGATCGGTGGGGCCATTCCACAACCCATACCCCTGGACTGACAGCACGTCGAAATAGTCCTGCGCCCCGGCATCGTACATCCTCTGCAGGAAGACGAGATCCATCAAGTTGCGTTCGCTCATCTCCGTCGTGGGCGCCAGCCCGGCGGACAGGATGACCACGTCAGGGTCGGCCTCTTTGGCCCTGGTATACCCCACCTTGAGAAGTTCAGTGTAGGCCTCTGGGTCGACGGGCGCCTCACCCCATTCGGGATAGATGTTGGGCTCGTTCCAGATCTGGTAGTACTTGATTTGTCCCCTGTACCTGCTGACTACGGCAAATACGAAGTCGCCGTAGTCGGCAAAGTCATCGGGCGGTCCCAGAGTTCCCCCCTCATTCCCCGCCGCCCGGCTCCAGGCTGGCGGATTGTCCAGGCGAACGATCAGCTCTATGCCGTACTCCTCGGCCAACTCGACGATGTGATCGTATTTCTCCCAGGAGGAGATCTCGCGGCCCTGGCGGCGATCCACGAAGATGCCCTTGCCTTCGATCTCGATGTCCTCCCAGGGGAACTCTTGCCTGATCCATTTGAACCCGGCATCGCTGATCAAGCGCAACGAACGGTGGATCTTCCAGTCATCCACCTCCTGCTCCAGGAAGGTGTTGATGCCGTAGGGGTTCATGCCAGCATGGGCGACGGGCACGTAGGGCTCAACGTCAGGCGCAGGCCGCTCCAGTCTGATGAGGACCAGAGCCCCCAGACCCTTGATCTGCTCCACTAGCTTCCTCTCGCCCGTCCAGTCGCTGAGAGCAGCCGCCATTGCTCCTGATAGACGACCAACGGCGAAGATCAGCAAGACGGCTGAGGCTATGAGGATGGCTAGGATGCTGGTCTTCCTAAACATGGACAGATGTCCTGCGGCGAGGATCGGTTCATTATACCCTTCGGCGTCTGGTGGTCGCAAACATCAGACACGCAGGTGTTTGGCCAATGTTGGCCGGAGGGTACTGTGGGGCAAAAGGGACCGGAGCATGCGCGGTTAAGCCAGTAGGAAGCACGGTAAAGACAGCAAAGACGTGCCTCTGCAAGTATTACCGAGCGGCTGGGCGGGAAAGCAGGGGAGTTGCTTGCCTGCGCAACCTTAAACTTTGGGGCGCCGGGCGACACGTTTCAACCGCTCAGATTGGCACGGCCGATGGTCCGGAGGAGCTAGT
>Ga0315291_10012961_pt1 | contig 10117 bp, 8 predicted proteins | sample YL17G12_20_MG_FD_203070 | JGI IMG/M metagenome (GOLD analysis project Ga0315291, IMG submission 203070) | Sediment microbial communities from Yellowstone Lake, YNP, Wyoming, USA - YL17G12_20 | ecosystem: Environmental > Aquatic > Freshwater > Lake > Sediment | place: USA: Wyoming | collected...
GGCCGAACTTGGCGCTCTCGCTGAACTCGCCTTACGACGCGCAACGCAGCCAGTTGATGCCGATCAACCGGAAGCACCCGCTGGCCGGCGTGCTGAGCGCGTGCGAGGATTATGCCGCGATCACCGGGCGGCGGCTGGTCCTGGAGTACGTCCTGCTGGGCGGCACCAACACGTCGGCCCAGGCTGCCCGCGACGTGGCGGAGATAGCCCGCAAGCTGCGGGCCCTGGTGAACCTGATAGAGCTCAACCCGGTGGCCGGATGCGGCTTCCGGCCGCCCTCAAGGGAAGAGACGACCGAGTTCAGGCGCGTCCTGACGGAGAGCGGCGTCCAGGTGACGCAGCGATTCCGGCGCGGCCGCGATATCACGGCAGCCTGCGGCCAGCTCACGGGCCGCCATCCGCATCAGCCGGCCAGCGCGAAGCGTCGGCCGAGCGCGGTGACCGAGAGGACTCCGAGAGACGGATGACAGGACAGGACCGGGTCAAGTTGGTGGCCTTTGACATGGAGGGCTGCCTGACGGCCGACCCCACGGTCTGGGAGATCATGCACCGCAAGCTGGGCACGTGGGAGTCGCACGGGCTGCCGTACTGGAACCGCTACCGGGCAGGCGAGCTGGAGTATGACGAGTTCGCCCGCATGGACGTTGCCGTCTGGCGGGGCGCGCCGGCGGACCTGCTGGCGGCGGCGGCATCCGAAGTGCCGCTAATGCGCGGATGCGCAGAACTGCTCGGGGCGCTGTCCGCGGCCGGCATACGCGCCGCTGTGATCACCAACGGCCTCGCGTGCGTGGCCGACCGTTTCAGGGACGCCTTCGGAATCGAGCATACGTACGCCAACCGCGTGCTGGTCGAAGGGCGGCGGCTGACCGGGGGACTCGAGATCTGCGTTCCGTACGCGCGCAAGGGGCACGTCCTGCGGCGTCTGGCGAGGCAGTTGGGCCTGCGGCGTGAGGAATTGGCCGCCGTTGGCGACAGTCCCTCGGACATCGCCATGCTCCGCGCCGTCCGGGTCGCGGTGGCGGTTCAGCCTTGCGCCCCCGAGGTGGCAACCGCGGCGACGCACGTCCTTCAGGACGGCGACCTGAGGTCCCTGGTGCCGGTGTTCATGCCCGGCGGGGCCGGCCCAAGCGGCGCGGATCAGTCAATGTAGCTCAGGTCCTGCAGCCGTTTCGTGACCACCTTCCGGTCGTCCTCGCTCATCTCCGCGCCGACCATCGCTTCGGTGTCAAGGGCCTCTATCTTCGCCCGGAGGGCGGCGGCAATGCGGGGCTCGCGGAGGGCGATGTTCCGCCTCTCCAGCGGGTCCGCGGCGAGGTTGTGGAGTTCCGGCTCGAAGGCGTCAATGTACGGCGCGTGGATGTACTTGTATCTGTTGTCTACGCGGATGCCGGAAAGCCACTCCGCCCTGTCGGGCAGCGCCGTGCCGACGTTCCTTGACCGTACAGCAGATTCCCTCTACAATACGCGGCCTATGAGAGCGGCGGGAGCGCACGTTACGTCGGACATCCGCGGCCTGCTGGTCTCTGCGGTCATCCCCGTCTACAACGAAGAGGAGGCCATCGGGCAGGTCGCGAGCGAAGTGCGCCAGGCGACGGAGCCCTCCGGCTATCGCCATGAGATCCTCGTCGTAGACGACTGCTCGACCGACAAGACAGCCCGGGCCGCCATATCGGAAGGCGTGCGGGCGGTGCGGCGGCGCGCCACCAGTGATCGGGAACTCCGTTATTGGCGACGGATCTACCATGAGGATGAAGCCTTCCTCTGACGTGTCGGAGCTCTACGCATGGCTCGGGCTGCGGCACGTGCCGCGGCTGCTGGCCATGGTAGACCGCAACCCCCTGAGCCCGACGTACGGCTGCTTCGACAGGCAGTTCTGGCATTACCGGACGGCGGACTTCCCGTGCGGCATGAACCAGGAGTTCGGCCTGCCGTTTGCGCTTGCCTATGCGTACGAGCTGCCCGGAAGCCGCTGGCGCGGCGAGGCGCGGCTGAGGGAGCTCTCGCTGGCCGCCGTTGAGTTCGCGCGGCGCTCGGAGCATTGGGACGGGTCGTGCGACGACTATTATCCTTTCGAGCGCGCGCTCGGGGCGACGTGCTTTGCGCTCTACGCCTGCGCGGAGAGCTGCCGGGTGCTCGATTGCCAGGACACCGAGCTCCTGGCGCACCTGGCGCGGCGCGGGCGGTTCGTGCGGGCTCACCAGGAGAGCGGCCGGCTGAGCAACCACCAGGCGCTCGCAGCGCTCGCCTTGTTCACGGCGTCGCGCCTGGTGGACGACGGCGCTCTGGAGCCTGCCGCGCGCGAACGGGCCGAGCTGGCGCTGTCCTGGCAGGACCCGGAAGGATGGTTCGTGGAATACGAGGGCTGCGACCCCGGCTACCTGACGCTGACGATCAGCTTCCTGGCGAAGCTGCGGCAGGCGAGCGGCTGGGGGTTTCTCGACGAGCCGCTCGAGCAAGCGGTCACCTGCGCGCGTGACTTCCTGCATCCAGACGGCTCGTTCGGCGGCGAGTACGGCAGCCGGAACACGTTCAACTACATGCCGCACGGCTTCGAGCTGCTGGCGGACCGGCTGCCCGCCGCGAGGGAGGTGGCCGACGGATGGCTCTGGGGCGCCCTGCATGACCATGACGCGGTGAACGACGACGACCGCGTCTTCGTCCATTCCGCGTTCGACCAGCTCCAGGCCGCTCACACGGTGCTCGAACGGGGCGATCGCCCGCTTCCCGCGGAGCCGCCGGCGATGCGGCCGGGCGTCCGCCATTACGAGCACGCGGGCCTGCTCGTGGTCGAGAGCGGCCGCCTGCACCTGGTCATGGCGCTGCGCAAGGGCGGCGTCTTCAAGGCTTGGCTGGACGGGCGGCTCGTGGCGAGCGACACGGGCCTCGTGGCGGCATCGGCACGCGGTGGGAGAACGCTCGTGAGCCACCTGAGCCACCCGGTGAGCGGCACGGAAGCCCAGGCGGCGAGCGAGGTGGACGTGCGGCGCGGCAGGGCGCGCGTGATCGCGCCGCTTGGCTGGACGCGCCGGCGGCTGCCTTCGCCGCTCAAGCAAGCGCTCTTCCGCGCGGTGACGGGAACCGTGGGGCGCGTTGCGCCGAACCTGGTGCGCGGCGCGCTGCAGCGAGCGCTCATCACGGGCAGGCGGCTTGCGCCCTTCACGCTCCAGCGCGAGCTGGACTGGTCGTCGGACCCGCCGACGGTCACGGACACGCTACGGGCCTCGCCCGGCGCGCCGGCCCTGTCGAAGCTCTACCGCTCGACCGACGCAACGTCCATCTACGTGGCGACGTCGAACGGGGGGCAGGACGGCGCGTTGCTGCTTTGGGAGGACCTGAGCGAGCATCTGCATGAGCTGCGCGAGTCGGGCAGCGTCAGCATCCGCCGGGAGCTGAAGGCATGAAGAAGGGCACTTTTAGGCTGCTCGCCCGCGTGGGAGCCTTGCTCCTTGGCATGGCTATCCTGGGGGTCCTCCTTCGGAAGGCCGGCTGGGCGGACCTGCGAAGCGTCATACAGGCCGCCGATCCGTTGCTACTCGCGGTGGCCTTCTGCTTCTTCATCCCGCAGGTGGCGGTGATGGCCTGGCGATGGCAGCTCATCGGCGGCACCGCGCACGGGTTCTCATTCGTTGGATCGTGCCGGATGGTGCTCTCCGCGTCGGCGCTGAACGTCGTGCTGCCGAGCAAGCTCGGGGACCTGTGCAAGGGGTTCATGCTGAGCGGCGAAGGCGGCACGGACGTGCCGCGCGGGCTCGGCCTGGCCGCGCTGGACAAGCTCCTGGACATCCTGGGCCTGGCAGCGGTGCTCTTCATAGCGGGCGCATTCGCCGCCAAGCCGGAGCCGTGGGTGCTCGCCTTCTGGGCGGCGACGGGCGCGGGCCTGCTCGCGCTGCTCTACCTCCTTCACCGGGCGCGCCGCATAGAGACGACGCCCCGGCACAAGCTTCTCGGGGCGCTCGCCCGCGGCCTGAACGCTGCGATCGAGGTGCGGCACCATCGCGGGCCCTGGCTGGGGTCGCTCGGGTTGTCACTGCTTCTGTGGGGGCTGCACGTCGGCCAGATCTTTGTCTTCTACCACGGCGTGGGGACGGCGGCGCCGACGGCCGTCATCTGGAGCCGCGTGCCCATCGGCCTCTTCGTCGGCCTGCTGCCGGTCACGCTCGCAGGCATCGGCACGCGCGACGGCGCGTTCTTCCTGCTGATGGCGCCATGGGACCCGCGGCCCGTCATCGCGTGGCTCGGGCTGTTCTGCACGCTGCGCTACGTGGTCATGGCGCTCTTAGGCGTGCCGGCCGTAATGGGCCTGGGCTCCCTGCTTGCGGCATCGCGGCGGGCCAGGGACTTGCCGCAGCCGGCGGTCCCGCAGGACGGAAAGTGAAGGGGCAACCACATGGCAGAGCCGCCCGCCGTAGCGCATCAGGAGCGCCCCTCAAGCAAAGCGCCTGCCATCGTCCTTGCGACGGTCCTCGTCTGCGCGGCCGTCATCATGTGGACGGCTTACTTCGACGAATGGCTTTCACCCTACCTGTTCGACGGCGACGCGCAGCAGCACGTCTGGTGGACCTACAGGTGGTCGGACCCGGAGCTTTTCCCTAACGATCCGATCTACCGTTTCTTCTCGCTGCCCATCTTCGCGCCGCTCGGATACCAGGCCATCTACCGCGCGCTCGTGCCGTCTGTTGATGCGGAGAAGCTGAGCAAAGCGCTGCCCGTGCCGCTGATGGTCTTCGTCGTGCTGGCCTGCTTCGTCACCTTCAGGCGTTGGTGCAAGGGGGAATGGCTGGGGCCGACGCTGGCGACTTTTCTGTTCGTTCTGATCTGCACGCGCTACTTAAGGGGCGGCCTGCCGCGCTCGTTCGCCATGCCGGTCGTGGCCGCCTTTGCGTGGCTGTCCACGTCGAGGCGGGTCTGGCCCCTGGGCGTGGGACTGTTGATCGCGGTCCTCTTCTACCCGCCTCCCGTGACGGTGCTGGGACTCACCTCACTGGCAATCATCGTCTGGCGCCGGCGGCAGGGCGACCTTGCGATGAAGGATCTGGCCGCCTATGGGGCAATCACGATTCTGGCCGCCGGCGTGTTCCTGGCCTGCTATGTCGTGGCAAAGCCCAAGTGGGTCGGCCACCGGCCGACCGCTGAGCAGGCGCGCTCCATGCCGGAGTTCTTCACCGAGGAAGGCGGAGGCCACGGGCGCGGAGCCATGTTGGGGACTTCGCCAGTTGAGTTCTACCTCACGAGCCAGCGCACCGGCCTGGGCACCCGCACGCTGTACCTGATGCCGCTGCTCGTCCTGGGCGTGGCGGTAGCCGCATGCAGGCGATTCCGCGATCCAGTGCCGCCGCTCATTCCGGGGATGATCGTGGCCTCGCTGGCGCTTTTCGTAGCGGCGCACATCCTGCTCCCCAAGCTCTTCTACCCAAACCGCCACGTGCGGTACACGATGCCCGTGCCGATTCTCGGCCTGACGGCGCTGGCGGTCACGTGGCTCGCCGGCTCGGTGGTGTCACGCCGGCCCGGCGCGCGCAGCCTGGGCCGGCGCTACTGGTGGCTTGCGCTGCTCCCATTCGTCTTGCTCGCCGCCTACCGCATTGCGGGAGCCGTGCATGCCGCCCGCACACTCCCCGCGCCGGACCCGTCGCAAGTGGCCGTCATCGAGTTCTGCCGACAGACTCCTAAGGACACGCTCTTCGCGGGCCTGCCTTCGCAGATGGATCCCATCCCGCTCTTGGCGAGACGCAGCGTCCTCGCCTCCTATGAGACCGCGCTGCCGCAGTACATGGGCTACTACGATCTGGTGCTGGCGCGCATGCAGGACGAACTGCGGCTGCTCTATGCGACGACGTGGCAGCAGGCCCTGGACGTCGCGGGGAAGTACAGGGTTGGCTACGTGATCGTGCCGCGCAACCTGCTGGCCCCGAAGCGGCCTTACGCCGCTCCGCCGAGCAGGGAACTGGAGATGGAGCTGAGGAAGCATGCGTCGGCGGAAGGAGCCGTCATGCTCGATCCGCCGCCCGGCCGGCGGGCGCTAAGGACGGAGCTATGGGACATCGTGGACGTGCGGCCGTAGCGCCGATTGCCTTTGCCTGAGTCTGTGGCGGAGATGACGCGGCGCAAGCTCATGCGGCGCATGTTGGGGCAGAAGGGCGGCCTCTCGCCCGTGGATCGGGAGGACGTGGAGAGACGTGCAACGAGCGCCCTTCACGGGCCTCAACTCGCCCTTCGCTTCGATCACGCCATCCCGAACCACGATGGTGATGACAGCGAGACCTGGCCCGCCTTCCACTGTCCCGTGGGTGATGCTCCGAGGGCCCTGTTGGTGTTTGCCGTGCTGCCGAAACGGAAGCGTGCCTCGGTCGCCCTCCCTCCGGATCTCCCGCAGGATGGCGGTGTAGATGGTCGCCGCCGGGGTCTTGCCGTCGGTCTTCCAGCAGCCGTTCTCCGGGGCACGCTCGACGATGGCTTTGCAGGAGAGCGCCTCGCCGGTCTCCTCAAGGACCTTCGCCCCGGCGTTCAGGCGTGGCCCGGTTCGCAGACGTAGCCCGCCCTCAGGCAGTCTATCACGAGCAAGAGGACGTTCGTCTTCTTCATGGTGGTTCCCGCCGCCGGTCACACTACGGCGATGCCCGCTCCCCGCCTGCGGCGCAGCGCCCTCCTGTGCCGGATAGTCTCACATGCGCCTGGAGGGAATCAAGTCCCGCGAGGTGCACCTCGAGCCAGGCGCCCGCTGCGCCGCGCAGCTCACCCGCCGAGGACGTCTCGTACGGTCTGCTGCAACACGCCGGGGTCTACAGGCTTCTCCACGTAGGCGGCCGGCTCCTCGCCCAGGAAGTCCCCCATCTGCTGGGCGGAGAAGGAGATGCCGAGCCGTCCGCCGACGCCCGTGAGCATCACCACGGGAATCGTCCGCAACCTGGGGTCTCTGCGCATTTCGGCAAAGGCGGTGAAGCCGTCCTTGCCGGGCATCTGAACATCCATGATAACCAGGCGCGGCTGGGTTGTGCGCGCAATGGCGAGGCCCTCATCCGCGTTCGACGCCGCGGCCACTTCGTAGCCTGCCTCTTCCAGGGCCGTCCTGACGAACTCAACGGCGTCCGCCTCGTCGTCCACAACCAGAACCGTGCCCTTGTCCTTCTCGGCCATCACCACCTCCCTGTCAAATGGGCCGCCCTTGGGCCCGGGGCTGCACTCCCGTTGTTACGACAGAGCGGTCTCTTCCTCGTCGCTCTGGGCAGGTATGAGCATGCTCACAGCCGCGCCGTGCCCCGGCTCGGATGTCACTTCGACCCGGCCGTGGTGCTCCTCGATGACCTTCTTCACCAGGGCCAGCCCGAGGCCGGTGCCGCGGCTCCCTTTGGTTGTGAAGAAAGGCTCGAACAGGCGGGCCTGCGCCTCGGGTGTCATGCCCGGGCCGTCGTCCTCCACCACGATCCTGACAAGCCTGTCCTGCGGGTCCGCACCGACGGCGACCCGAACGTGGCACCCGGCGGAGCACGCCTCGATGGCGTTGGTCAGCAGGTTGAGCACGACGCGCTTGATGCCCGTCGGGTCCACCTCGGCCACGGGTTCGCCTTCCGAGGCGAGCGATGTGGCTACGCCTTTGGCGTGGGCAGACTCCTCGACCAGCGCCAGGGTCTCTTGCAGGAGCGGCCGCAGGTCGGTGCGCTCGCGCACAAGCAGCCCCGTTCGGCAGTAGGCAAGCATGTCCTTGACCAGGTCGGACATGAAGCCGGCGTTCCGCTTCACCATCTCCCAGCCCTTGACGACCTTCTCCTGCTCGCCCTTCCTGATGCCGAGGTCAAGTATGTAGGCGCCGCCCTGGAGGCCGTTCAGAGTGTTCTTGACGCAATGTGCAAGGCTCGCAACCGCTTGCCCGACCGCAGCCAGACGTTCGCGAGCGACTATCTCGCGGTGCAGCCGGGCGTTCTCCGCAGCGACGGCCACCTGTCCCGCGATGGTGACCAGGAGCTGAAGGTCGTCCACGGTGAAGGGCTGGCCGCCGCTGGTCGTATCCACCTGGATCGCCCCGAGCGCCTTGGCGCCCATCAGGAGAGGGCTGCACATGGTGGAACGGACGTTCTGACCCACGATGCTCTGCGCAGAGGCAAGCTGGGCGTCGGACTGAGCGTCGCTGGCCAGCACAGCCTTGCCCCGGGTGACGGCGAGCTCGAACAGCGTGCGCGACATGCCGGCTCGAGCGGGCTCGCGGCCGGCACGCGTCACGGACAGGCGAAGGTCGGCGCCTGAGCCTCCCGCGCCCAGCAGGACGGCGTGCGCGTGGTCAGCCTGGCTGTAGACGCGCAGAAGCTCTCCCAAGGCGAGTTCGACGAGCGCCACGATATCCAGGGCGCCGCAGGACCGCTCGGAGATGTCGCGAAGCACTTCGAGGCGCGCGCGCAGCTTGAACGCAACGGGTGAGTCGGTCGTCTCGTCTCCCAGTGCAGCCTGATCGGCGTCCACCATGCCGACCACAGTCGCCGTGGCGTCGTCCAACAACAGGGCCTCATGCGGCGGCATGTAGTCGTCGTCCAGGACGAACGTCAGGCGACAGTCGCCGACGCTGATCCAGTCCCCATCGTGCAGCTGCATCCTGGAGACATTGGATCCGTTGACAACCGTCCCGTTGGCGCTGGCCATGTCCTCGACATAGTAGCCGCCATCGGCACGTGTGATCCGCGCATGTCGGCGCGAGACAAGAGGGCCGGAGATGACCACGTCGCATTCGGGCGCACGCCCCAGGACAGCCTGATCGCCCAGGAGCAGTTCGCGCTGTTCGGCCTGGCCCTGGATGACGACGACCTTCGCCATGAGCCCCCGCGAACGATGTGGGACGACCGTCGGATGGACTGCTGCCAACCGCGCAACGAGCACCATTTCGGTGGATTTTATGCCCTGTGCTTCGTCGTGTCAAGGCGCAACGGCGCCGGCCGCCCGCGGCGCCCCGACCTGACGGGGCCGATGCCACCTACTACGCCGGGCCTCCTCTGCGCGATCACGATGGCATCACCCCGGCACCTGGGGCCCGATGTACGAGGTGGCAGCGACCACGTCGTCGTACCACATCGTCTGGATCGAGGGCGTGCTGCTTGAGTGCGCAAGGATGATGACGTGGTTCGGCTTGAGCGCCTCGACGTCGCGGAATCGGAGGTTGGGGAAATCGCCTCCGAGCTTGCCGTCCACCCAGAAGGCGACGCGCCCGTCCCGCTCGCCGGGCGTGTTCGCCGCGACCATGAGTTCGTAGCAGTACCAGCGGTCCCGCTCCACATTCAGGTCGGGCCGGGGGACGAAGTCCTTTGCGAACAGCCGCTTGTTCTCAGGAGGGATCACTTCTCCCGTGGGAAAGAGCAGATCGCCCCATTTGCGGCCCTGATCCATGTGGTAGCAGTAGACGTTGATCCTCCCCGGCGGCCGCTCGGACGAGTCGCGCCGGGGCGGCAGTGTGTCGAGCAACGCAACGAAGTGACTGCGCCCATCCGGGACCACGCCCGTGGCACTTCCCATTGCCAGCGTCACGCCCGGGGCGCCCGCCAGAATGCACATGCCGGTGTGATGGCAGCCCGGGTAGTCCTTCGCATACTTCATGTAGTAGCGCAGGTAGAGGGTATCGAACCCGTCCTTGAACTGCTTCACCGCGTTGTGGTTGCCCGGTTGCCTGTGCGTTATCTCCACGGCCTGTCTGCCGCTGTGGACGTGCTCAGGGTCCCTCGTGACGATGGGCGTGCCAACGACGCTGTCCCACTTCTTCCCCTTTTGTTTCTCAACGCCCGCCGCGATCACCGCATCTTCGATCTCCTCGAAGCCGTCTGCGAAGACGACCGCCGGGTCTTCTTCGATGCCCTTGTCTCCAGGATACCGTGCGGCGACGCCGTTGCCCTCAGGCAGTTGCGGCAGCATGGCTGATGCCTTCCGTCCGCTGGTGGTGCACGTCAAGATGGCAAGCCCCGGAGCCAGTGTAGCCCGGGAGCCGGGCTCCGCGCAATCTCATGCTCAGGCAAAGCCCCTGTTGCCGGCAGGCCGCTCCGCGGCGTCGCCAGTCGGGTCGCGTGCCGGACGTGTGGAGCGCGAAGGAGGTGAACCTGCAGAGGACGGTGCGCCTGTCGAACCGCTGCGACGCCATCGTGCAGCG
>Ga0315291_10012962_pt1 | contig 10117 bp, 12 predicted proteins | sample YL17G12_20_MG_FD_203070 | JGI IMG/M metagenome (GOLD analysis project Ga0315291, IMG submission 203070) | Sediment microbial communities from Yellowstone Lake, YNP, Wyoming, USA - YL17G12_20 | ecosystem: Environmental > Aquatic > Freshwater > Lake > Sediment | place: USA: Wyoming | collected...
AAAACCTTCTGGATGGATCCATTTCGCTTGAAGAGGCCGAAAAGGAGTTAAAAGCAAATCGAGTGGAAATTATTGATGAGTTTGTCCGGATTGATTTCCAGAGAGATATAAGAACTGGGATCCCTGAGATGATTTTTGCCGAAGGGAAGGATCCGAAAGATATTGCAATTATTTCAATGAAAATGGCGGAAAGGAATAATTTTTCTATTGTAACAAGGATTAATGAAAATCAGCTCTCTCAAATAAGAAAATTTATTGATAATAGATTTGAATTTGAATATAATGAACGGGCTAGGATAATTGTTATTAAAAAGCAAGGATTTATCTTTGAAAAAACAGATGGACTCGTTGGAATCATTACTGCAGGCACGAGTGACATTCCAGTTGCTGAAGAAGCAAGGGTCATTGCTGAAGCAATGGGATGCACCGTATTAAAAGCTTATGACGTTGGGGTGGCAGGATTACATAGAGTATTTCCACCTTTAAGTGAAATGCAAAAAGCAGATGTTGATTGCATAATTGTTGTGGCTGGAATGGAAGGTACATTAGCAGGTATCGTGGCATCTCTAGTAGATGTTCCTGTAATTGGAGTTCCACGATCTATTGGATATGGCTTTGGGGAGAAAGGTATAAGCGCGCTTTCTACGATGCTCAATTCTTGCTCACCATTGGTAACAGTAAATATTGATAATGGGTTTGGAGCGGGTGTTATTGCAAGTAAGATTGCAAATAGAGTTTCCAAATTCCGAAACAAAATAAATTCGGTGAAATTTTCAGATGAATGAAAAATATCAAAGATTTAGTGTTTCATTACCAAAAGATCTCTTAGAAGATTTCGATTCTGTTCTTAATCTAGTTGGAATGTCGCGTTCTGATGCAATCAGAAAGGCGATGCGCGATTATATTACTGGAATTAGATGGCAATTAACTCCAAAAGAAGGAATTATTGTAGGATCCGTTACATTAATTTTAGATCACGAACAAAAGCAAGGAATAATGGATGAGTTAAACGAATTGGAACATCATTATCTTAATGTCATTACTGCATCTCTCCATATTCATTTAGATGAACGCAATTGCATGATGGTATTAACTGTCCGTGGTGCCGCAGAAGAAATCCTAAATTTAACGATGGAATTACAAAAAAAACCTGAAATAAAAGAGACAAAATTAACACTAATCTCTACAGGAAAAAAATTCGAATAAATCTCGAAAACGGCATCAGAAGTTTTGAAAAGCAGCTGAATCCTCTTAAAAATAAAATTCGATGCATTTCTTAATAATTAAATGCATTTAGGCTTGAAAACTGCATTTGTAATTAAATCTCACTATTTTTTGTTTGTGTGGTTCTTTTAAGTATTTTTTCGAATTAACTAACAAAACCATCCCATCAACCAAATTCAAAAAAAGTATAATCTAGGTTCAAAGGAGGTAAATAAAAATTCAAACCATAATATATTGGACAACGATTTGCCAGTTTCTAGTAAATATCGGAATTTTCGCGCTATCCTTCTATGTTTTATTTCGCAAATGGCATCAAGCATCTCCAAGATACATCTCGGACCTTCCTTTTATTCTGGCCTTAACCTATATATTTTTAATTAGTGATCGATTAGATAGTATATTAGGATTAAGCGGTATTATGCCAATAACCGAAATAAGTCAACTTATCAATATAATCGGATTTGCAGCAATTCTCGGAATAAATTTACTCATTATGTTGACCATTTGGATCCCTGAAAAGAAGCGAATCAGAGCGATTTTTATGATCGCTTGGCTTTGTCTATGGATTTTCATGATAATCATTTTCATAGAAACGCCTGATACTATTCATTCAATTCTGTTCCTGATGTCACTTCCAACCTTGATATTAATGGCGATTACTTGGTTTTTCTGTTATTTCCAGAAGCGATTGTCCATAATCAATCCGCTTCTCGTAGCGATTGGAACTACCGGTCTTATTTTCTCGACTCTACTTAAAGCTGTTTTTACAACAATTGGAAATCCTATTGGCTATGTTTTTACAGACTTGCATTGGATAGCTCTCTTTATAGACATTATTTGTTATACAATAATGCTGGTTGGTTTTACAAGGCAAATGTCGTACTAATTTTATATTCAACTATTTTTTTTTATAATTACCTTTCTAAATGCAATCCTTTTTCTATTTGGTCATTAAAACTCCGATAGGAAGACTTGCTTTACGCCATTCGGCAATCTTTCCTGTATAACTCGTTTCAATTTGAGTTCTACCATGTGTTCCTAAAATGAACATCACTGAATTCTTTTTTAATTGTTTAAACATTCCTGTTAACCATTTTGAAGTTCTTAAAATAAGTTTAGAAATAAGATCTTCTGGTGGTGTTTTTTGAAATTGCATTGAACGTTTATATAAGTTTTCAAAATCAAGAAAATGGAGTGAAAGAAAACTAACACGATTGAGTAGTTTGGATCCTTGAACCCAGGTATTCATATCATTTGCTGTCGATATTCTTTCAGCAGGTCCAGAAAATCTTTGAAGATCACTTTCTTGCCCTATCATCGTAACTGTTTTGCCATTATCTTGAAGGAATTTTATTAAATGAAAATTACTCTCCTCCGAGCCACCCAAAATGAGTGCATTGAGCATAGAAGGCGTATAGGGATTGGTAGTTTCAAATAATAAAAGATATTGGGATTCTCTGATTACAAATTCTGGTTTATATATCGTTATTTCAAACAAACCGAAGTTATCTAAGATTACAAGAACTACTTGATCAATAGGATCTATCGAAATTCCCTCAATAGGTGATGGGATATTATCGGGCGGACTTAAACCAAACAATTTTATTATTGTAGAAGGAATTTGTTCTGAAGTTCCTGTGAAGGTAGGCAGTTCATCACTACTCATTTCAATCGCATCTGGTTCGTTATATATCTTAAAAATTAAAGCATGACTTTAAGAATTATTTGGATGATTTTTTACCTTTTTAAATTATAAAAAAATTGCTTTTTATGGTAAGCCCCCAGCGGGGATTGAACCCGCGACCTCCACATTACCGATGTAGCGCTCTGGCCGGCTGAGCTATGGGGGCATATTTTGTTTTTTTTCAATTATTTTTATATTTGATTATCTTTCAAACTTATAAAAGTTTGGAAGTAGTGGTGGAGCGACGGGCGGACAGCGAAGTATGATAAGTATTCCATACTATCCGCCGTGTATGGAAGAGAGAAAAGTAATTTGATCTCCATCAGAAAAAGGAGTTTTCAATTTTTGCAATGTTTGAACTTCAGCATTATTTATAAAAATTAAAATATCAGGATTAATTTCTTTAGTTTTCTTATTAATTATTAAATCATTAAATTCATTCCCTATTTCACTGGTTAATTTAACGATTAAATCTTCTAAGGTGAAACTTGATGACTTAATTGTCAAATTTATTTGATCTTTTCCAACAACTGACTTTAAGGCAGCTAGAAATCGAATTTGGAGATGAATATTCATTTTCGACTCTCGAATTTATTAAATCTAAGAATTTTCAGGATATATTTCAATTTGAGAGGGAATTTTATCCCCACTAAAATTAATGACGAAGATTCTGGCAATATTAAAAATTCGTTTCGCATCTGTGCGTAATTCTTCTATATTAAAAATTTCAAAGTATAAGATCTTTTGTAACCAGTATTGGATTATTTTCTGAATCGGAAATAAGAGATCATAAAATGGATTAGAGGAATTTATCTTATAATAAAGTAATTCTTGTATATCGTTAGGATCGCCTAAGCATAAATGAATCGCTTTTTGAAATTTTTCCATTGCTTGCAGAACTAAATTTGCGGAAAGAAGTGGTTCTTCAGTGTGATATGAAGCGCTTATATCTGCTGTTGCTTCTCTAAAAAATCGAATGATCCATCCTTGTATCAAAGGATCAAGGATTATAAACGTCAAAAATCATCTCAAAACCATCGAAGTTGAATGTCAAAGATTATGCATTAAAGGATTTATTTTCGTCCATTTGCTCCCTATTGTGCTCTATAGCAGCTAATCGGGTTATATATCCTGCAATTTTGTTTCTAAAGTGCTTTGATGGAGTCGTTGAAATTTTTGCTAATACCTCTTTATTATGATCAAAATCTTTACCAAAATGATTCCCAAATCGATGATAAATATCATATGCCAATCTTTTTATTGTCTCTGTCCGAACTTTGCCACACATCTTAGTATCACACAAATTTTTCAGTTGCAATTATTATTCATATTTCATTAAAAAAATTTTCGTTTATTGAAATTGAATAGTCTGAATTTTTTTTTATAAATAATGCTAAAAATCTATGTGTATATTCTCAATATTTTGTTTCTATTCTTTATTTAAATCATTTACTGAGTTAGAAGATTTATAATATCTCAGTTTAAAAGTAATTTGATATTTTCTATTATAATTTTATCCCGATCCTTAGATTTTCTTCGATTTTTTAATCTATCTGGCACTGTGGCTTCTAATTAATTTATTGAATTGTTGTAGATTTTTCTTTAAAATAAATCGTGGTCTTTATTTAGATTTTCTAGAACAAAATTGATGGTTTTAAATAAAGAACCTTTTTAGGAGACGTTAAGGTGAAACCTGAAGTTCTATTATTTCATCCCCCAAATATATTGGATCCAAAGGCATTAAAAAAAGCTGTTATGTATCCCTTAATGAGTGGATATGGATTATTACATATTGGAACTTATTTGAAAACTCTTGGTTACGAGGTTGAATGCTGGAATATTCCATTAGCTTATTATCAAGGCTATAACAATGATCAAATCACACAAATTCTCAAAAAAAAGAATCCAATTCTTATAGGAATTGAGCTAAATTGGCTCCATTTAAGTAAAGGCGCCTTAGATTTAGTTGAATTTTTAAAAAGTATATTTATTAATGTTCCAATTGTAATAGGAGGTGTTCATGCTACTATTTTTGCTGAAGAATTAATTCAATCAGATAATTCGATAGATATCATCGTAAAAGGTGAAGCCGAAAAAATAATGGAAGATATACTCAATAAGCTAGAAAAAAATCAAGAATTTAATGGAATTTCTGGTACCATTACAAAAAAAGACGGAAAAATAACTAATAACCAAGGAAAAAATATTTTTGAAGATATTGATTTAATCCCGCCCTACTCAATAGATTTTTTAAGACCAAAAAATCTAAACTCAGTTGATCTAGCAATGGTAAACACTTGTCGTGGTCCATGTGTTTATAATTGCATACATTGTTTGGGGAGTAATGTCTGCTATTCCCTATCACCTCGTTCAAAAATAATATTTCATTCTACCTCTTGGGTAGTTGAGCAAATTCAGCAACTTTTAGACCTTGGTTTAAAGCGAATTGGAATTCAAGATTATTGTTATAGTAATCCTCAGTTCATTAGCGACCTAGCAAAAGCAATTCAAAAAGAAAATTTGCGTGATTCAATAGAATTTTTCAATTTTGCATTAGTGCCAACCCCTAAAATAAATCGCAGGATAATGAATGACTTAGCAAAGGCAGGTGTTGATAATGTTGATATTGGAATAGAATCCGGATCTAATCATATTCTTTCAATTTTAAAAAGGCCATATAATTCTCAACAGGCTTCTGATTTCATTAGTAATGCCATTAGATGTGGAATTATTCCTAAAACTTTCTGGATGATTACCGGCTTTGAAAGACAAGATGACTTAACTACTAATATAAAATTCTTAAAATCAACCATTGAAATGGGGGCAATTCCGAAATGGGTTACACCACTTTGCGTTTTGCCAAAAACTCAACTCTTTAATAACTCAAAAGATTATGAAGTTAAGATGAGGTTTTCGTCATTTAATGATTATTTAAAATTTTCCACAGAAAAACATAATCGTAATGCCTATTATCCTAATTTAATGACTCATGAAACCAATTTAATGAATGTACTTGATATATTAAAGGCAGTAAATGATTTTAAATCGGCTATAATACACAATAAGGATTTAATTATTGAAAAACAGGTGGAAAATAAAAAATATTTTCTATCTGTTCATCCAAAATTAGATGAAAATCAATTGATTCAAAGAATTGAATCTGGTTTAGAATCCCTTCGAGGAACATTTTTTTAAATGTAAGTTCTTTATTTTATTTCAATGAGTAAAAGTAAAAATATTAATGCAATTATTTTTGATTTAGATGGGACCTTAATATATTTTAAAATAGACTACTTGTCTGCAAGACGAGAAATTATTAATAAGTTAGTTTTATCAGGAATACCTGATTCGCTCATTTCTGAAAACCAAAGAATCATGGATATAATTAAGATTGTTGAAAATTATTTTAATGAAATAGTTAAAATACCGGATAAATTACCAACCATTAAAAAGGAAATCAATGACATAGTCACAAAGTATGAAATGGATGCAGCCAAAAAAACAGATTTAATACCAGGCGCTAAAGACTTATTAATGATTTTAAAAGAGAGAAAATATAAAATAGGATTATTCACATTAGAAAATAGAAAAATTACAAATTATATTTTAAAGAAATTTTCAATAATACCTTATTTTAATTCAATTATAACCCGTGATGATGTCAACAATCCTAAACCACATCCAGATCACTTAAAATTAGCCCTTGATCAGTTGAAGGTTACCTCAGATAAAATAATCGTTGTTGGGGATAACCCAATAGATTTTGAATGTGCAAAACAATTAAATGCCTTGACAGTCGCGCTATTGAACGATCGCCATACAAAAGATGAATTATTAAATTCTGGAGCAAATTACACTATTGAAAATTTATTGGATATCCTTCAAATAATAGAAGCAATAGATAATTAATTTTTAAAATAAAATTATAATTGATTAACAGAATCTAACTTCTACTTTCCATACTAATTAGCCCTTTTATTCACCTATTATGGTCAAATAAAGAATTCTACTTCTCTTCTGAGTATCAAACTCATAAAATACTAATTGTTGCCATGTTCCATGGATAAGGATTCCATTTTTAAATGGAACTGTTAAAGACGATCCAATTAAAGAGGCTCTGACATGAGAATGTCCATTATAATCGCCCCAAGTCATATGATGTGCGTAATTAACATCCTTTGGAGCAATTCTTTCTAACATGGCGGGAAAATCCTTCATAAGCCCTGGCTCAAATTCGATTGTGAATATTCCTCCAGTAGCTCCGGCGATAAAAATATTACAAATACCATTTTTAAGACCAGATTCTTTGATTTCTGTTTCCACTTCTGGGGTTATATCAACCATATCGTTTTCGCCTTTGTCCGAAAATTCAATTGTGGAAGTAATTACTGCCATTTTTATCTCCTCATTTTATCTCTCTATTTTTAAAAAGGATTTAAGATATCTATTAAAATTATTTTTATACAAATAATTGTTATTAAATAGATTTTATTAATTTCAATAAACTCAAAATCTGGTGTCTAATTTAAATGGAAACTATCATTGAACTTGTTAATGTGTCAAAAACATATATTTTAGGGGAGATTGAGGTTAATGCTCTACGGAAAGTTAACTTGAAAATTTATCGGGGTGAAATGCTTGGAATTATGGGACCTTCTGGTAGTGGAAAAACGACATTATTAAATCTCATTGGAACCTTAGATAAGCCCGATACAGGTAAGATATTTATTGAAGGGATAGACACGATCGCATTACGTGAAAGTGAATTGGTTAATTTAAGACGAAGAACTATTGGTTATATTTTCCAATTCTACAACTTAATTCCTACTTTAACAGCCTTGGATAATGTCGGTCTACCGATGCTATTAGCTGGGGTAGGTCGGGAAAAGAAGGAAAGAAGATCTATGGAATTATTAGAATTAGTTGGTTTGAAAAATCGAATATATCATAAACCCGATGAGTTGAGTGGTGGAGAACAACAAAGAGTCGCCATTGCACGTGCATTAGCAAATGATCCCGCAATAATTTTAGCCGATGAACCCACAGGAGATTTGGATGAGGAAACTGGCATCGAGATAATTAAACAAATGCGTGCGATAATCGAAAAAGAGAAAAAAACCTTAATTATCGTTACGCATGATCCTGCAATAGCAAGATATACGACTCGTATATTAAATTTAAGGGATGGCCAAATTATTCAAAAGTAGAATAAAATGATTTAAGTATTACTGCATTAATAATTTGCCGAACTCATGTAACGCATCAATACCTCGGACTTCTACCGAGCTCAATGGAATCTCAATCAAATTGAAATCATTGGAATAAATTTGGCGAATTTCATTTAAATTGCGCAAATGCATATTATGTCGGGAGTGACAAAAACGGCAATTCTCTGTTTCAGGAGTTATCATGTTAATTATGATATTGGATATTGGTATCTCATATTCATACAATGATTGAATTAACCGTTCGGTTTCATAAACTGCCATTAATTCAGGTATCATTACAATAACAAAAGAGGTTCTATCGACGTTTGATAATTCTTGAATCGCTTTTTCTATTGTTTCCTTCATACGATTCAAATCTTCAAGCTGATCGCCTTTCTCTTCGGCATCCTTTCGCGTAAATAAGCCTTTTAATTTCCCCCAAACTTGACCCATTTTGAGCCGAAAAGTAATTAATTTTCCGAAAAAGCTATTTAGAACTTCAGGAAGACTAAGAAGGCGAAGCGTATGTCCAGTTGGGGCCGTATCGAAAATTATGAAATCGTATTCAGTTGTTTGGATAAATTCAAGTACTTTAGAAAAAGCAAGTGCTTCATCGGATCCGGGAGGAGACATTGATTGAAGATCATCAAAATCACCAAACATTTTTAATTCTTGTGGGAGTTCCATATTCGAATCTTGCATTGAAGCCTGATATTTCATAAATTCTTTTTTGGGATTTATCTCAAGTGCAGAAAGATTCCTTACTCCATTTACAGGTACAACTTCTCCTCCTGATACGTCCTGTGCCAGACTATCACTGAGCGAATGTGCTGGATCAGTTGATAAAATTAAAACTTCCCGATCGGTATTTTCTGCAGTCCAAATTGCAGTCGATGTCGCACATGTAGTTTTTCCTACACCTCCTTTACCGCCAAACAATAAAAACCGCATGCTAGGTTTATTAATCATATCTCTAATCGTCATTTTTTGTTCCATTTTTAAACCATCCAATAATTCCTCTTTTATAATTCAATCATCCACTGGTGAATTTATTATAGACACCCGTTTTTAAAAAGTCTTAAAAGCTTATACTCATAACTTCATTTCCCATTCAGAAAAAAAATTACGTAGAACTTGATGCTAAAGGCAATATAAAAGTGATAAAAAGAATTACGCTTCCGATTAAAATAAGCGGAGGAAAAATCTTATTATATTTTCCAATTAATAAACCTAAAACTAGACATAGGATTCCAATCCAATATAAGGCATACAACCATCCAACCGACTCTATAATAATTTTATAGGGTGGGTATAATCCACTTATTGTAAATGGAAATGAGCCCAAACTCCAGGAAATTAATAAATATCCTTCGATTAAAATAAAACCCAAAAATAATCCCGTAGCTTTAGATTCAATAGTGATTTTCCTTTCGTTGGAATCAACTTTTTTACTCATAAATACTTTTTAACAATTTATAAATTTAAAATTTCTATTGCAAATAATAATGAGCTCAATTTTTTATGCTTAAAAAAAGGAGAAATCAGATTTGAATGAGAAGGAAAAACAGAAAGAAATGGCGGCACAAGCTGCTATAGAACATATTGAAACAGATCAAGTAATAGGAATTGGATCCGGGTCAACAATTGAATATTTTATAAAATTATTGCGACAACGAATGCTATCGGAAGAATTAAAAATTGCAGCTGTTCCCACATCATATCAATCGGCCTTTTTATGCATACAGAATCAGATTCCATTAACGACTTTAAATGAACACCCCGAACTTGAACTTGCTATTGATGGCGCTGACGAAATTGATTCTTCACTAAATTTAATTAAGGGAGCAGGTGCTGCACTTACCCAAGAAAAAATTGTCGATTCAATGGCAAAAAGATTCATTATCATTGCTGATGAATCGAAAATGGTCAAAAATTTAGGTGAAAAAATGCCAATCCCAATCGAGATAATTCCATTGGCGTTAGCTTGTGTTACTAAACGACT
>Ga0315291_10012965_pt1 | contig 10116 bp, 15 predicted proteins | sample YL17G12_20_MG_FD_203070 | JGI IMG/M metagenome (GOLD analysis project Ga0315291, IMG submission 203070) | Sediment microbial communities from Yellowstone Lake, YNP, Wyoming, USA - YL17G12_20 | ecosystem: Environmental > Aquatic > Freshwater > Lake > Sediment | place: USA: Wyoming | collected...
TGCTACGAATCAACTGCAAAAATTCCGATAGAGTAATTGTTGTTGTGGGTTTAACTTGTTGGATGCCACCACGATAAAAAGAGAACCCGCTTTGCACAGGTTTTATATCTGCCATTTCAGCCTCGTGGCCCTAACGTCCTCGCTCTTCTACATTGAAAAAAGATTGAATCTCTAAAGCAGCCTGGATGACTTCCGGCGGAAATGTGGCAGCAATTTCTTCGGCGTTCATTTTTCGATCAACTCCGTACAAGCAACTCGAATGAATGCAGAACGAGAAAGGTACATTTCAGCCGCTTTCTGGTCAATTTTTTCTACCAAATCATTTGGCATTTCGCAATGAACCATGCCAGCTGCAGTTTAGAAATTGGTTTATATGTTGTGTATACAAAAAAGCGAGATTGTATATCCTTTCAATAATGAAAAGAATTCAGTCAGGGAAGAATTTCTTAAATTTTTTGTCCAACTTTGCATAAGTTTTCTTCCAGACCTTTTCAGGATGTTCCGTTATCTTTCTTTCTGATGTGCTATATGGTGCTATTGAGAGGATCAAGTCCTGTATCATTTCATTATCAAGGAGATTAGCATCTTCATTACAAACTGCGGGTAGGAATTTTTTTACGTTCTGGATAATTGCTTTCGCTGTCTGCAACTCTTCTGTTTTCAGCTTAAGAACATACCAACCACCTAGCTTTCCTATGATACCTAGCTTTTCCATTTCTTTTACCTTAGCGTTTATTCTGGGATTCTGTTGCTCTACGTCTGCGGGGCATTTGAATTTGTCTTTCAAGAGAAGATGTGCCATAATTTTCACATAATTTGCATCCTCAAATTTCTTACTCATTTTGATCTCTCCTGGATCCGGAGAGCCTCTCTCAATGCTTTAGGATTCTCTCGCACTGCTTGAATCAATAGTTTAGGCAGATCTTGTAATTGTTTTCTTAGCTCTTCTGTCTCGGCCTTGAGTTTCTCATAATCTTCTCGGACTTTGACAAGCTCATTACTAACAATAACTTTGGCAGTGTCCTTTTGGTAGGCCCCTGATCTGCGGACATAAAGCGCTACTTCCTTGCTGCTAAAAGACCAACCGTAACGCTGGCAGATAGCCATAACATTTCCGTTAAGTTCTTTTGCGTAATACGTGGCACTTGAATGTCGTAATGCGTGGGCGCTAATAGATTTCTTAAACAGTTTTTCACCATTTATTTTTATTGCTGTTGAATAGTAAGGATAACTCACATCAAATAAAGGGCTATCGTCTTTCTTCTGTATGAACCAGTTGCTATTGTAGAATGTAAGAATGTCCTCTGTGAAAAGTGGGACAGGAATTTTTCTCGTCATTGTTTTGGATTCATTACAGGATAACCAAAAGCATTTCTTAGTGTCCTCATATTGTTCATAGGTTAGATCCTTTTTTCTCATAGAGAGCATCTCTTGGATTCTAAACCCACTATCAAATAATAGCAGCGTCATTAATTGTAGTTCTGGTTTGTCAAAAGCTGCAGCTAGTTTTCTTACTTCTAGAATAGAAAGCACAGGCCTTTCCTCTGGTCTTTCATCTTTCGCAATCTTGGTATGAATAAACGCAACTTCGGAAGGGTATATCTCATTGTTTCCCTTCAACCATTTATAGAACTGCTTGAGGAATTTTTTTATATCACTTTTGGTAGAACCGGAAAACTCTTCTCCATTTTTCTTCTTGAATTTGTTGGTGTGCAGTCTAGTAATAAATGCTTCTATATCATCTCTGCTTGCTTCATCATATCGTTTGTTAAGACCCCTTGCTGCAGTCTTGAACATAAGAAAGAGCTTGTCTATTCGTGTCTTTGTCACGCCTGCATTAAGTAAATTATGATAGTACTTCTCCCATATCCCCTTATTCATCTGGAAGGTCTTTTCTTCGTTGGTATCTTTGACCATAAATTAGAAAGAAAGAGGCTTGGATATATAAACATTATGCTCTTTTAGTATAGAATATATTATGGTCCCCGCAAGGGCGGTTTCTCCTTTCTATATATTTAGGGCATAAGATATATTGACAACTTAAATTAAAATGTCTAGGCAGTTAGTAACCCTTCTTATATACTCTTGGTGTTGGCTACGTTTCGATTCTTCTTAGTGTTACTTAAGTATATTGATATGTGTGTGGCGAGGTTACAATAGGAGAGAGGCCTGTAACATCTACATAAGGAAGCGCTAATGTAATTTTCAAAGGAAAACTTCAAGAGATTAATACGCATTAGCCTTGCCTCCGGTCCGGCTCGGTTTCAATTCATTAAACCCTTTAGTTAAGTTATATATATGGTTGGCGCCATGCCATATTAGGCGACAGGGCCATGCCAAAGAGCTATTACGAACTCTAATAGCAATTTTATGTGAAAAAGTCTAAAGGATTGATTAATTTGATTGTGTTTGAATGCTTTACTTGTTATTTTAATTAAGATTATGGTATTTTTTCCAAGTTGTGCTTTGGTGTCTAGCTTTTCTTTTTCTTTCTCAGCCTTTTAGACATTAGTACACAGGATTCGACCTTAAAACCTTTATTCTCGTAAAAATTAATGAGTGAAGCATTAGTTCTCACGTAACATTTTGCTTTACGTTCTTTAGAAAGGAAACTCTCTGCTTCTCGTAATAACTTGGTAGCGATTTTCTCGTTTCGATATGGCAAAAATACAAATAGATGCCCGAGAACGTTACGACCACACAGGATATAACCCTTTATGACGAAGTTTTCTTCGTACACGAAGACACGACCTAGCAAGATATAAAAAAGTACATAAACACAAGTTCAACGTGCAAAGCAAGGACTCTGTTAAGTGGGTAAAGTTCATGCGGTTCTTTAAGGCATGAATAAGCTATTTCAAGCAAAGTATCCTTATCTCTTAGGTGGGCTTTTCGAATCATTTTTTTAGTCTCAAGGAAAGTAATGATATTTTTTGAAATTTCTTTTTGACTCTGTTTAACTTTTGGTCTAACTTCTCTTGTTGTTGCTGGAACTTTTGATGTAATGCTTTTTGTTTGCTTTGTAATCGTTTGACCTTATCCATTTTCATATAAGCAGGCTTGAGCGATCAAAAGGTAATAGCTATTCTTCTGTTTCCATAATACCTTTTGACAGATATTTGCTAACATCTGGCTTTTCCTGTAAGTATCTTGTTCGCTTTCCAAGCGTAAGATAGTGCCATTGATCCATACTAAACTGGCCTAGTAATACTTTTAGGCCACAGTGTGCCAGTTTCTTAAGCGCTCCTCCTTTTGAATCGAGATTAAACATATACATGGATATGGATAACATAAGCTCGTCATAGTCATTAAGCTTTACAGGCAAAGGTCCCTTTACTTTATTAGCGGTATCATAACAAACAAAAGGTTTTTTGATTATTGACATAATGTTACATCTCCTTATTTCTTTGAGGTAATATTGTTGGATCTTCTATCCAGTTACAATTGAGACATTGTTCTAATCCATCTCCGCTGGAACTTTCTTCCATCCACACAGTTTCGGAACCGCATTTGGGACATTTCATTTTCAATCTAAACATAGGAAACAAAAGGTTTTTTGATTATTGACATAAAGCCCTCCTCTGTATCGAAGCTAGGCAATCATCAACATTATGATTGATCTGCCTTTGCGTCCTCTTATGGTTTGCTAGGCTTCTTAAGTGGCCATTCGCTTTGAGAAAAGGGCAGGGCAGCCATTGGTTTATTCCATAATCCCTGCAAATATCCGGCCTGTCATTGTAAATACTGCATCTCTTGTTTTGTAAGAATATACAAGTTAGGCCCTCTATTGGTTCTGGCACAACTTCGCCCTTGATCTCTAAAAGCTTGAAAGGCTTTTTCGCTTCTGCCTTGACCTTTTCCCAAAGTTCTTTTGGTATTGGTACAGGCCCGCAGCAATCCGCATTACAAAGTCCTTTCTCGAAAGCTAACTGACAATCAAATGTCATTTGAAATAACCTCTTTGAATATAGGAAAATCTTTTTTGGCTTGATCTAATGTTGCGTAGCTCCAACCGTAGCCGCCAAAGTCTTCATTGGTAGCGTATTTCTCCATGTGTGTAAAGCCTATTAGTTTGCCTGTTATCCATTTAGGGGGTATTATCATCACCCTGATCTTATGTACCTCATAGCCACATATAGGGCCACCGTTAGGGCCTCTTACAATCACTAGAGCATAATCATTAATGCGCTTAAGTAACTTGTAATGCAGCCCGTTTGTCTTGAATTCCTCGGGCAAAGGTTTAATTTCTTTTTCCATTTTCTTGGGGATAATATCGCAAATTGCCTTTGTTGCACTTTGGGCAAAGTTTGCCTCTCAAGGCTGTGCTTAGGAAGATCTGGCCGCATCTCTTGCACCAGCGCTTACGTACCCAGGAAGAAGGCCTGCGCTCTCTTGCCTTCATTTGAACCTTAACCTTTGGGCCTGATACGATAATTCTGCCTCCCACAAACAACACACTTGGCTTTTTGCATCTTCACTGGACCTTTTGTCTTTGGCCGCTCAAAGTTCTCGAGATTTTTGAATTCCTGATACTGTTTACAACTCATGCAATACATCATTGTAGTTTTGTCTATCTTCTCGGGCTGCGCCTGTTCTTGGCTTGCTTGATCTTCCGGCATAGCTTCCGGTTGTTTTGTTCTGAAAAAAAAGCTCATGTTTTTACCTCCTTGTTTTCTGATTGAAGCCTAGCTATTTCGCCATTACAAAACGCTATCTGCTTTGCGACTTCTTCCGCTTCTCTTGAATGCGCAAGCATCTGGCTCTCAATCTTTGTGAGTTTACCCCTCAAATATTCACGCTTGCGCATAAAATCCTCTATTCTGGGCCTAGACCAAAACATTTTCAATCTCTGCCTCCTGGGCTGCTTGCTTTGTGCTTACCCAAATCGCAACGCCATTGCCAACATAATCGGGTGACTGTGGTGTTTTCTTGTCCTTATTCTTGAACGCAGCTAGCTTAATAGTGCCTAGCAAGCTAATCGAAAGATACTTCTCGCCAACTGCTAATCCTTTTTTTTCTTCCATGATTTCAATCCTCCTTATGTTTTTCACAAAAATTAGGCAAGGCTTAGCATCACACCTCCGCAAAGCCTTACCGGTAAAAATCAAGGGCAGGTGGAAAGACACACCTGCCCTACTGGTTTCGGTTTCTGATATTTGAAAATGAAAAAGGCAGGGTGGCCAGTTTCCCTGCCTTTCTGACGGGCGCCTGGGTGACCTGTGCAGGAAACCATAGCGCCCTATCAGTATGAATCTTATGTATTTCTTTTCTTCATCTTTTGAATGATTTTTTTAGGAATGTATTTTCTCCCTCCCACCAGATATAATTATTATCAAGGATTCCAGTATTGGAAAATTTATTCTGGACTGCAATTCTGTAAGATATTTCGCACTCAACTTCCTCTGTTTTTGGATAGATTCGTGTTAGCATTGCTAGCCTATTCCAATTGTTGCGCAGTTTTTCACCAAGGCTTTTTCCAAACCCCCCAGGTGTAATGGGGCTTGAGAGAATTCTCTCATTTGACCTTTTCCTCCTGCACTTGCGATGCTTTTAGGCAGCCTTCACAGATAGGCTTGCCTTGGGGATTCATTAGGTTCGCTTCACTTTTGCTCCCGCAAACACAGCAAGGGAGAAAGATTTTAGGAAAGGAGTCAAAATCTTTGGAAACAGGCGGCAAAACACCCTGTAAATCACAATTGATTTTTAACACAGCGTCTAAGTCCTCTAACTGCTTGCCCCAGTCTCCGGGATATTTTGACTGCTTATTTATAAATAAAGATTCATAGAGTTGTCTCCATTTGACTGTTATTAACTCCTTTTTGATGCCTTTTTGACGCCTTTTATAGTAAACTTGGTTTCCCTCCTTGTGGCTAATTATCGCTATTTGTAGGTTATTTATCCCTTTTTGACTGCTTTTTACGGTGCCCCAGGAGACCTTCATTTCCTCTTGTAGTTCTTGGCGCGTATATATCTCCGAATTTTTCCGATCGCATATTGAATTTACGGCAGTAATGGCACGCTGCAACCGTTGATCTCCAAGGCCTGCATAAGTGTGATTAAAAAAGTCTGCCGAAATTATCATGGCTGCCAGAAAATCAAAAGGGGCACCAACGATTTTGTTATCCGAATCTAAATCACGCTGCAACTGGTGAAGCCATGCAATAGCTGCCGCCAACGCAAGAAACCGTTTTGTGTCTCGCATACTCCTAGGATCTGTGCAGTCAAAGAAGCCAGAAGGTAAATCTCCTAACCAGGGAAAAATTACTTTATTATATTTTAACAAAGATTGAATGCCTGCTCTAATCCAACTTTCTGGCTCGGGAAGTTTTTTGCCAGACCATATTAATAAAGTATCATCATTTACTGCACGAATCTTTTCCTTTCCGGCAGAAATGGCACAGATAATAAAACGAGTGTCTAATTCATCATCTGATAAGAGTTCGGTGCTGCCATAAAGCACCGTTTTTTGACCTTGATTAATGACCTCGGTTTCCCATGAACGACCAACAGCTTTCTTTTTCATTGCAGAGGTGCCACCTTCTGTTAGCTGTTTAACCGTTTCTAGGAGGGTTGCATTTGCTCCCCTATCATCATTTTTTAAATTTATCTCGGAGCAAGCAATAATTTTTTTATCCTGTAAGCTGTCTTGCATTGTCGCATTAGTAGCGCTAGTTAAAAACAAAGTATCATTTATGGGAAAATGCAAAAAACAAGTATGAATTAAATTGTCTTTTCCTTCCGAACGCCCTCCCTTAAATGCCACGCTTTTGTGGTTTGCTGGAGATTCGAGGTAAGCACTGCAGCACGTTGAGAAGGCAAGCATTTTCTCTGGGTCGTCATGCAAATGTGTTTTAGATAATTCGCTGTGGATTAGCAACAATAGCTTTGGATCCTTGAAATTTTCTTCAGCCTTTTTTAGGAGTTCCGTTGAGACAGGCTCTTCTTGCAGTTGTTTTGAATTGGACACAAATCTTTGGGCGGTATCAAAAGTTCGTTCTCGATAGTTTTGTGTATCCGTGGACCATTTAACGAAAGTTTTTTCCATTTTTTGAAAAATTTCGTCCTTTTTTTTGCCTTGACGAAGGAGGCGGCAAATCTCTCGGCATTCGTCAGCAGACCTAGTTTCATCATGTATTTTTTTTTTCGGCACAGCATCAGACACCACAGTTTGCAGTTTGTCAAAAATCTCCGCAGCAGGATTATAATAAGTGGTTGGATCATATGACACATAGCAGGCCCTACAAATATCATGCGTGGCAGCGTCCAACTTTGAGAAGTCTAAATCATAAATGCTGGCTAGATAATTATAAAAGGCCATTACATGATTAGAAAATTTTTCAGCATCAAAAGGCACATGGATAAATAGTTTGAAACCCATACCACTAGGGCTGATAAACAAGGCAGCCACATATTGATCTTTGACCAGTCTGCTCCGCAGTGCTTGCAGGTTTGAAAGAGAAAGACCGTCAATGTCAATGACAGCATAGCCACTTTGAGAAAGAAGGCCTGTTTTTTTCCTTGTTGAAAAAATACCAGCAGGCGTTACGTAGTCCATTTGTGCTTTGAGTCGTTGGCGCTTGTCGTCGTCTCGTTCTGCCCGGATTTTTGCGATCTGTAATGAATATTTCTTGCTACGAATCAACTGCAAAAATTCCGATAGAGTAATTGTTGTTGTGGGTTTAACTTGTTGGATGCCACCACGATAAAAAGAGAACCCGCTTTGCACAGGTTTTATATCTGCCATTTTAGCTTTCAGCCTCGAGCTTGTCTGCCAGTGGAGAAAACCCTGTGGCTAACAAAGCAATTTTTACGTCCTGGGAAAATTCTTCCCAATGTTGACGACCCCAAGATTCAAGCTCGATTAATTCTTTGCTTTTCATGCGCTTGCCTCTTCTTCGTCGAGTAATTTCTTAACAGCAATGCGCACTATTGCTGCTCGGCTAATCATCAGCTCTTCACTGTGACGATCCAAGCGAGACTTTAACGTCGCTGGGAATGGGATAATCATTGTATTAGTTTTATCAACCATTATGACCTTGATAAAAGGAAAGTTTATAAATATTATTGTGATGTAATAACTAAAAGCAGGCTTGATATAATTGATATAACAATAAAATATATATATTTGAGTAGATTCTTTTATTTTTATGAATACATCTGATCTTTACTCCCTTATGCTGGGTATAAGTTTGGCTGCTTTCGATTACATAGCATATAAGCATGAGTTGGATACATTTGACAAGAGTGTGAATAGGAAGCAGATATTTGACTTATTGCAGAAAAAGAAACTTACTATTAGCCAAATTCATAGGGAAATTAAGTTAAGTTACCAAAGTACCTTTGCTCATATAAAATATTTGGAAGATTTAGGCCTTGTTCGATGTGAGAAGCAGGAGAAACAACAGGGTAGGAGTGTTGTAGTAATAGTATTAGATATAAATATAAACAAATTGCTAGATATTCGCAAGCAGCAAAGTCTTAAGCATCTTGCGGATGATAACCCACGATGCACAAAAAAGCAGATAAAAGAATTACTAGAAATGTATATTAAGGCTGCCTTAGATAAAGGTATCACACCGAAAACTTAGTATGATGCTCTTCCCTCACATTATGTTTACAGTTCGATGTGCAGGAAAAGTATTTAAATAGTATTGTATTCTTTTCCTCGGAATGGCCGAGAATGACATCTACGACAGCGAAACAAAATATAAGAGAGTGATTTCTGAGCTGGATAATTTTAGATATACACCAAAGGAAAGACTTACTATCCTTAAACTCCCACAGAAGAACGTAGGTAAATATTTCTGCAAGAATAAGACTAATATGCAATACTTCAAACCATTAATAAAACACTTTGAAGTTACTGATCTGTCTTATGTTCAGCGGCTTAGAAGGTTGCAAACATTTAAGCAGATCCTTCATTATACTAGCAAGGATCTCAAAAATATTGACTCAAAGGATGACAGGCAAGAAATAGAAAACATCATAATCCTTGCACGCAAGGATCTCTCGGATATTTCTGTGAGTTATTTTATAGCTGACCTAAAATATACCTGGAAGATCCTTTTCCCTGCCAGGGACGAGAAAGGCAGGCCTGACGAAACAAGAATCCCTTACTGTGTCCGTCACTTGAAAAGAAAGGTTGATGTTTCCAGGGAGAAGCTCCGGCCTGATAGGATGAACATAGACGAATATATCAAGATACTTGACTATGCCTCAAGAGATCCAAGGCTGCAATTTTACATAGCTCTTGCATACGAAAGCTTAGGCAGACCTCAAGAGATCTTAAGAAGGAAGTTGAAGGATATAAAACTCTATGACAACTATGCAAAGATATACATATCAGAGGGAGGCAAGGAAGGATGTGGTATTTTAAGGTGTGCAGATTCTTATAGTTACTTATTGAAATTGCTTGATATACATCCACAAAGATCAAACCCCAAGGCCTACATCTTCTTTCTTAAGGAGGGAGATGCTGCCAAAGGAATGAGCATAGCCCTGGTAAATAAGATGCTTAGGAATATCTGTGAGAAGCTGAAGATTGACAAGCCGATCAGGAGCTACTCTTTTAAGCGAAACAATGTTACTAATCTTAGGTTATTAGGAGAGGATGACAAAGACATACAGAGCAGGGCGAGATGGAAGAGTACTAAGCAACTACATACTTACGATATAGCTTCACAAGAGGAAGCCTTCGAGGCTGATTTAATAAAGAAAGGGATCCTCAAACCTAAGACAAAGGAGCAAAAGAAGGTAGCGCCAACTACTAAGCTGTGCGCTTACTGTGGTATCATTAATACTATTACAGCCAAAACTTGTTCGGGCTGCAAGCGATTACTCTGGAAGGAGGACATCGAAGCAGAGGAGAAGGACAAGCAAAAGAAAGAGCTGGATCTTATGAACAGACTCGAAAGACAAGAGAAAAGTCTAGAAGAACTAAGAATATTTATTTTGAAGGACCAAAAGAATAAAAGAAATAATATAGAGAGGAGTTAGACAATCTTCTTCTTATTGATAACTTAAGTATATTGATATGTGTGTGGCGAGGTTACAATAGGAGAGAGGCCTGTAACATCTACATAAGGAAGCGCTAATGTAATTTTCAAAGGAAAACTT
>Ga0315291_10012966_pt1 | contig 10115 bp, 9 predicted proteins | sample YL17G12_20_MG_FD_203070 | JGI IMG/M metagenome (GOLD analysis project Ga0315291, IMG submission 203070) | Sediment microbial communities from Yellowstone Lake, YNP, Wyoming, USA - YL17G12_20 | ecosystem: Environmental > Aquatic > Freshwater > Lake > Sediment | place: USA: Wyoming | collected...
GGACTCCGGCGGCTTCGCCATGGTCCGTGGACCGATCTTGAGCTGCGAACCGGTCGCCAAAGTGGTCTGCTTCATGCTGAGCCTCTGCCAGATGTCCGTCAGCACTTCCGATTGTCCCCTGGCGGCCGCCCAGGCGGGCACGACGATGCTTGCCACGCGTCGCACGCTGGCGCCGCCGGCGGCAAACAGCCCGACAATCAGGCTGTCCGCCAGGAGTGCCAGACCTACGAACCACATCGCGGAGATGAGGATGAAGGCGCCGAGTCTGGCGAAACCGCCCTTGAGAAAGGCGGCCGTGGAGATGCCGAGTACCCCGCCGGAGCCCATCGGGAAGGAATAGACCCTGTGGGGCCAGAAACTATAGAAGGTGGCCGAGGCCGCCGCCGTCAACAGGACAAGGCCGATGAGTCGAAACACGGGCTGATCGAGCGGCCGGCGGAGCAGCTTGGCGCCGAAGTAGCAGACGCCCGACAGGAGAATCACGAACGCGCCGGGGCCGATGTAATACAGCAGGTAATAGGCCGCGAAAGCCCCCATCGACCCGCACCAGTTCGCCGGCGGCTTGTTATGCGGGTGTACATATTGGCTCGGCCAGTCGGCAATATTGAAGCTCAGACAACTGAATAACAGCGCGAAGCACAAACCGACGCCCAAACACAATGCCGCCGCCCTGGCACCGGCGCCGAAAATGACCTGTCTTGCCCTCTTCGCACGTGTTCCCTTGTTTCTCTTCACAGCATCGACTCCTGTGATATGTCCGATAATAGCCGCGTTGCAGATGTCGGTAGACTCTCCGTCCGAACCCGACTTACCCGTATATCGGCAGTCCATTCCCCTTTTCTACATTATTCGCCCTGTTTATCTGACCCTTCCCTCCCGCCGGCACCGAGAGGCCCGCAGTGCGGAGAAGGAGAGGACGGTGAGAAGATTAGAAGGTGAGAAGGTAGGGAAGGCACGGAAAATGTTTCAACCGCAGATCAGACAAGCGCGAGCGAAGCGCGGCAAGAACGCAGATGGAGACAGATAGTTGGCCGGACTCTGACTTGCCGCCTCGCGGCCCCGCCCCCACTCTTGCCTGTCCCTTGTCACCTGTCGCTTGCGACTTCGCTAACCCCTTTGCTGATTGCGACTTACGCAAGTTCCTCCAGGAACACAGCGGACAGGTTTAATTCCGCGCTGACTTCTTACGCGGATAGCTTGGCCTTCTGAAGAGTTGCCAAGCCAAGATATATTTCACACAGGGCTCTCCGTTGGCTTTGGTGTCGCCGCGCAACGTCTTTATCAGCGTCCAGCCCAGCTTCAGATAGTGGTTGACCTCTCTCTCATCCAGCAATTCCTTCACCGCCTTCGTTGGGCGGTCGTCGCTTTGGGCCATGACCAATCCCCTTCTTTTTGTGGACTTTGGCGTGGTTGTGCGCATACGTCGATCTTGGGGCTTGCGCAAACCACGCATAGGTGTCTGTCCTCCGTCTCCAGAATCTTGCACCAGCTCAACATACGTCGCGGTCTCGCCGGATCTGAAATTCAGACGTCGAGCATCTCGCATTCCACGCAGGGTTTCCATCAACACCTTTAACATCTCTTCCTTTTTCTGCGCCTGCGGGCGCTTCTCCAGGCGAGCGCAAACGTGAGAAAAGAGCTCCCGCTGCTTCAGGGGTCCCCTCCGGTGAAGCTCCTGACGAATAATTAGCTCCAGTTCCTTCTTACTCAGCGCAAAATCGCCTGTTTCAGAGGGACCATCAGGAACTTCGCGCCCATCGATTCGTAGCGTGTAGCCCTTGTCAGCCATTCTCTTTGTCTCCTGTAATTGCACACGGACTCAGAGGGAATCTATTCTACTCGCCTTCATCAAACCGATCCTCAAACGGGTCCTCGTTTGCACACCGGGAAGGTCGCTTCCGCGCCCAATGGGTTGCCGGTAGTAGCTCATCGGCGAAGAAACAAGGCCCTTTATCACAGCGAGCAACAACCCTGCCCAAGACCCTCTGCGATGGTTGCGTCAAGCACGCAACGGAGTTCCAGAAGCCCGGTCGTAGAGTCGTCCGTCGACTGACCCCGCTTTCTCCTCGGTTAGTCTGCTTGGAGACTGCCGAACAACTCGAGTTGCCTGCTATTCTCCGCGCTCTTGACTCGCACCGTTTCAAGGATCATGCAGTGGGGATTCACAGATTCCCGCTGTACGCGATGGCGTGCTATTTCACAATAACCTGGATGCAGGTCAATCCCAATCCATTTGCGCCCAAGGGCCCTGGCCGCAACGCAGGTAGCACCTGCGCCATTGAACATGTCAAGGACTATGTCCCCTCCGAATCCGGCATCTGGACACTCCGCAAACGTGTACATCATAATCAATCTCTGCGGAAGTACGACTGGAAAGGGTGCTGGGTGACCGCCTGCCCTCTGCACGTCCTCCGGGTACATCGGCCACACTTGCATAGCCAAGTTTCGCCATTCGTCCTGTGACAACTTGCTTGGTTCCTTTGCCTCACGTGCGATAGTCGGTGGTGCACCATCCTTTACGTACACATTGATGAACTCAATCGTATTGTCCTCGTAGATGTTCGGCGGATATGGATAGCTTCCAAACATCTTGACTGATGTTTGCTTCTGCCACACGAAAAGGCTGAATCTGTGCAGGCCGCGGATGTTGTCTAAAATAGTCCGTTCGATGTCACTGCTGATGTTTTTTATGTGGCGGGTATGCGCGCTGTTCACCACCTTCTTAGGAATAGGCATAATTGGAGTGACTATGGCTAGCTTTCCATTCGGGATCAGAACTCGCTCCGCCTCTTGCCAGATCGGAAGCAGTTCAGCCAAGTAATCCTCATAACTGGTTTGCCCGATCTGCCCAGGGATGCCATAATCGACCACATTCCAGTAAGGCGGGCTTGTAACGGCTAGCGCCACACACTCACCTGGGATCTTTGACAAAGCACCCAGCGCATCGTCGTTGATGATCTTGTTCAACAAAAGCTCTGGCCAATTTGATTCTTTAGGTATCCTGTACATTCAGTCCATGCTCTTTAAACTTAATAAACTTCTGATAATCCGATTTCAGAAGACCAATTCTTGAATACCGGGCACTCTCCGGAAACTGCGAGGCCAAAATGATGCCACGCACATTATTCTGTGCTCTTGCTATGTTCCTGTGGACCCAGCCAATATAGCGCAGGATCTGCCCAAACACTGAGTCGCGGGCTTCGTCCGCCTTGATCTCAACAACTACGTACTGGCCTCCCTCGCTCAGACACAGCATATCAATTCTTCCTATAGGCGTAGCATACTGCCGCCCATCGTTCGCGAGTACGAGGCCTTTCTCAAGAAGATCAGGATGTGTGCAATAGAATGTCTCGATGTCCTTCTCGATCTGGGCCCTGGCAACGCTTGCAACGTCCGTCTCAGTGAGCAAATCCTTATGTTCTTCCACCGCAGACTTCGCACGTTCCATGTCAGCCTTCGTGACAGCATCTTGGACTAGCGAGAGCAAATAGGTCAGCCACGTTGGGCCAGCCTTCGGGTTGCCATAGTATGCAAACCAATCCGCCATCGTCCGAAACGTCGTGACTTTCAGCTTTGGGAGGACTCTGTCTATGATTTCATTGACTGTCTTGATGGCGCTACATGTGATTACACCGTCGTCGATAGCCAGATATCCAGGGAATGCGAAAAATGCTCTCTGGTAGCTGGCATCCTGGTGAATCCGAGTGAAACGTCTCTGTGTTCCTGGGTGTCCGGTTTCCTCAGAATCGTCAGGCTGGATCGACATTGCAGTGGTACGTGCTCTGGCCAATATTTCTTCCTGGTGCTTCTCGCTAATATCTCTCCACGAGAGAATGAAGCGAACCACCTTGTCGACCTCATCCTGCGATTGAGCAAGGTTTACGAAGAGTTCATACTCAGTCGGGTCGATTCGATAGTCGCACCCTTTCAACACCTGCAGAAGAAACACGTGTGGGAGGAGTCCACCAAAGCTTTCCGCGTATGCCCCTTTAAGACTCGGATTGGGATACTGGTACTTGACAATCTGCGCCTCAATGACGCGCCTTCTGTCCTCAGGCGCAGCGCTGAGCAAATCGAGCCCAACATCGGTGATCATGACGTCGGTTTCATTCTCCACCCATAGCAGGCCCAGCGTCTCCAGCAGCTTCTTCGATATTCGCACTAACGCCGTCCTGTCTGGAAGCGACCCCTCGTCCCGGTAGGGAACCAATACAGCAGAACCTTTTAACCGATCGAGGATTCGATCTTGAGTCGCCGGATTCCACACCTGCTCGAGGAACTCATCGAAGATGACCTTCAGTATCGCAGCTACTGCCTGTACGTTCTCGTCGTTCAGGGTCCGCCATTTCGGTATGTACCAGTAGGTGCAACTCTGGGAGTAGTCCTCCAAGAACTCTGTAAAGATGTCCCGAAACGGAAATGACTTCGGCAGCTTCCTCACAAGTGGCTACCCATCCTTAAAAAAACGCGACGATTCAGCGTTTACACGATGTCTGGCCCCAAGCCCACCGTCGACAACGCAAGCTCCCATTCCAGTACTGTATCACAAACTCGCGTGATCCTCAAGGCCAGTCACACAGAACGCGGTTCGTTTGTCGGTTTAGATTACGGCCGCGCCGCATGATAGACCATAGACGTGGCGATTGTCAACCTCCTCTTGGGAACGCAATGATGTCAGGTACAAACAGCACGAAGATCACCCATAAGTCCTTGTGAGGCAAGGGATTGGCAAAAAGCGTCTCCCATGTTTGGGGCTTCGCGCTCCGTCTCTTTGATTTACAGATTACCAGAGGGGGCGGGTAAGTGTTAAGCGTGGAGTGTGAAGTGCGCAGTCAGAGCCCGGCTGGCTATCTGTGTCCATCTGCGTTCATCTGCGGTTTCGATCAGGCCTTAGGCATGAGGCCGGGGTGGTAGCCCGTCCGTCGTCCTGCGTCGTGCGTCAGGCGTAGACAAGCGGTGTGCGGTGCACACCCTGCCGGCTACGGGCGTCTGCGTCCTCGGTTCTCTGGTACCCGTCCTCTTCCCCTGGCCCTGGCTCGCCCGCCCGTCCGCCGACCTCGGTTCTCCGTCCTCCGTCTTCGGTCCTCTGTCCTCCTCTTCCCCTCTTTCCTTCCTGCCTTCTTACCTTTCGAGCCTCCGGCCTTCTCACATTCTCTCGCCGCGGCGTCCCGCTGAGCGTAGAGTTCCGCGCGTCGCGGGGCCGGCCATTCCTCGGGGAAATTGAGCCGGGCGAACTCGGGGGACAGCTCGACCGCCTTGCGGTCGTGCGCCCGAGCCGCTTCGATCTCGTCCGTGAAATAGCCGAGGAAGAAATTCTGGCCCTTGTAGTAGATGTCGGCGCGGTACTTGCCGCAGTCCTTGCTATAGTTGACGCCCCGGAACCGGGAGAGCGTGCCGCGCTTCTTGCTTCGGTTGCACGCGTTTTCCTGGTGGGTGCAGACCCGCAGGTTGTCCCGGGTGTTGTCGAGCTTGCTGAGATTCTGGTGATCGACGATCATCCCCTCGGGCGGCTGCATGATCTCGCGGTGCATGTAGATATGCTTTTGCTTCTCCAGCCGTGCGGCGTATCCGCCCCGCAGGCTCCAGGTCCACTGACTGAGCCATTCATAGTCGGCGGCGTCCACGTAGGTGTAGACCCCGCCGCCCAGCGGGATCATCTTAACCATCTCGCCCTTGGGCGTGGGCGGCTGGCCCCGAAAATTCGGGCAGACCCGTCCCGGCGGGCACTCCCTCATTCGCCCGAGCGATTCCGGATGGTTGGCGCACGCCGGGCGGGTGGGGACCCCGACCGAAAGAGTCCACATCGCCTGACGGCGGTCCCAGTACGAGTACACACAGTTGCAGCAGCTTTCGCTCTGGGCCATGAGTTCTCCCTTCCGCCTGGACGTTGTCCGTTGCGGGTTCCCAGTGGTCAGCCGTTCCGACGCGTCGCGTCACGCGACATCGTCTATATGGTAAATTAACCATGCATCGGCGTCAACAGAAATATCGACAAAATACGCACGCATTTGAGGGATTGCAGCTTTTTCGCCAACCTTGCTATGATTCGGATGTATATGCTGTCGGAAGACGCTTTGTGCGCGGGCGTCGTTGGGCAGGACGATGGGGCAAGGGGAGCAGGGATGAAGCTTTCGGTAGCGGCCAATTACGATTTGGATTTGGTGCCGAAGCTGGCCGGCTTTCCGGTCGCGGAGGTGTATGGCAAGCTCCCCGTCGATGTGGTAGGGGGCGGCAGGCCCGGCTATATGAGCACGCGCCTGGCGAAGCGGGAGCTGGCGGAGTATGTAGCGGCCCTCAATCGGCACGACATTGCTTTCAATTACCTTCTGAACAGCTCGTGCCAGGGCAATCGCGAGTGGAGTCGGCATTGGCAAAAGAAGCTGATGCGGCTGCTGGACACGCTGGGCTCGATGGGAGTTCGCCGGCTTACAATCTCCACGCCGTACCTGCTGGAACGCGTCAAGGCGGCCTTTCCCGATTTTTGCATCAAAGCCGGAATCTACGCCCAAATCGATACGCCTCGGCGGGCCCGCTTCTGGCAGGACCTCGGCGCGGATGCCCTGACGCTCGAGGCCTTCTCGATCAACCGTGATCTGCCTGCTCTGCGGGCGATTCGGGCGGCCGTCAATTGCGAGCTTCAGTTGATCGCCAACCACCCCTGTCTGCCGAACTGCCCGACGCAGCCGTATCACCAGGCCGGCATTTCGCACGGCTCCGATGGCTCACGCAACCTCTTTATCGACTACTGCTTTCTCTCCTGCACCCTGAGGCGCCTGGAAGATCCGTCCTTGTTCATCAAAGCCGCGTGGATACGGCCCGAAGACATCGCTTTCTATGAGGCGATGGGATACGAGAACTTCAAAATCCTGGAGCGGGGCATCCCCTCGGCGGACCTGCTCAAGCGGGTGGAAGCCTACAGTCGGCGCTGCTCGGGCGAGAACCTGGCGGACCTGATTCTACCGTATGGATTCAAGCAAGCCCCCGCGAAGCCGAGCTTCTGGTTTCTGCGCCACTTCCTCCGACCGGGCCAGGTCAATCCGCTCAAGCTCCGGCCCTACTATGTCATGCTGAAAAGGCACGGCATGCTGTTCCCGCTGGCCAGGAATCCCTTCCGGATCGATCCGGCGCGCATCGGGCCCGACTTTATCAAGGAATTCGAACACCGTCATTGCTCTCATCTGTCTTGTGCGGACTGCCATTATTGCGAGGAGATTGCGGCCCGGGCGGTTACCGTCGATCCCGACTTTCGCCAGGAACAGTTGGAGCAGGTCAGGAAAGCCAGGCAAGCACTTCTGGACGGGGGGTTGTGGGGTGTTTAAGCAGCGTGCACGAGGCGCGGAGTTCCTGGACGCACCCGGCGGCGATCCACGGCTGGTGGAACAAAGCTACAGATTCATGAAACTCGTCAATCGGATCGGCGGCGGGATTCGCGTCGTCCGCGAGTTCTTCGCCCGGGAACTCCCGAACGTCCCCAAGGGAAAGCTCGTGAGGGTCCTCGACCTCGGGTCCGCCGACTGCGACATTCCGATTGCCGTCACGCGCTGGGCAAAGGAGCGGGGCTACAACGTGGAGTTCACGTGTCTCGATCATGATCCGACGGCGACGGAACTGGCGCGGCAAGCCGTCGCCCGCTGCCACTGCGACACCATCCGGGTGGAACAGGCGGACATCTTCCGCTATCAGCCCGCCGCGGACTTCGACTACGCCATGGGCTCCATGTTCTTCCATCACTTCACCAACGAGGAAATTCACAGGCTGATCGCACTCCTGCAAGGCTTCGTGCGCAAGGCACTGCTGGTCAATGACCTGCACCGCTGCCGGCTGAATTATCTTGTCTGCTACATCCTGACCATTCCCCTCGACCGGCGTATCCAGCACGATGGCTTGCTCTCGATCCTGCGGGGTTTCAAGCCGGGCGAGCTGGCCCAGATTCTGAGAGAGCACGATCCGGCGGCGGTGGTCCGACGGTTCTGGTTCTGCCGGGTCTCGGGCGTCGCCCGTTTCGATCGGAAGGGGGGACCATGAAGGCGATCCTGTCGGCACTGGCCACGGCGAATCCTCAGCGCTATGCGACCCAGCGGGAAATCTGCGCGTATCTCGAAGCACATTTCGCTATGGAGCCGGCCGAGCGGGAATTGTACCGACAACTCCTCCTGGAAGGGCCGATCCGGGGCCGATACATCGCCGTGGATGTGGACGAGGAGATCTGTTCCCAGGATCCCGATTCCCTGATCGGCCGCTTCACGAAGCACGGTCGTCGCATCGCCGCCGAAGCCGCTCGCGCTGCCCTGCATCGGGCGGGTCTGGAACCCGCGGGCGTTGAGGGACTCATCGTCAACACCTGTACGGGTTACTTGTGTCCGGGACTGTCGTCCTATCTCATCGAGGACCTTGGCCTGCCGGCGTTCACCTGTGCCCTGGACCTCATGGGCATGGGCTGTGGCGGGGCGATTCCCAACCTGGAAGCCGCCTGCCGGATGATTCAGTCCGGGGCCAGGAAGACGGTTTTGTGCCTGTCCGTCGAGATCTGTTCGGCCACGTTCTTCACCGGGCCCGACCCGGACCTCATCGTCAGCAACAGTATCTTCGCAGACGGCGCTTCCGCGGCGGTTCTCAGCGCGAGCCTCAACGGAGACCCGGCGGGCGGACTGCTCCGCTTCATCGATTTTGAGTCCGTCACATTGCCCAAGTACCGTGAGCAACTGCGCTATACGACGAAAGGAGGGCGATTGCGGAACGTGCTGACACGAAACGTCCCGGTCATTGGGGCCAAGGCCGTCGCTCAGGTCGTTCAACGTCTGCTGGGTCGGCACAGCTTGACAATCGACGATATCGACCGGTGGGCCGTTCATCCCGGGGGCACCCAGGTGCTCAAGGCCGTCGCCAAGCACATCGGACTGACGCCCGAAATGCTCCGATTCTCCTACGAGACGTTCTACGAGTATGGCAACATGTCCTCGCCCTCGGTCATGTTCGTGCTCGACCGGATCCTGCGCCAGGCCCCGCCGCAGACGGGCGACCGCGCCCTGCTCCTGTCCTTCGGCGCCGGCTTCACCGCCTTCGCCGCCCTCGTCGAGTTTTGCTGAACTACTCAATCCCGGGAGGTGATCGGCCAGAGAGTGCAGATCAAGGACGTATGGTCATCCCAGAGGCTAAGGGATCCAAGGCCGGATACATTTAATCGCTATCCAAAAACGTATATATTATCCCCGGGTCCACTTGAATATGTGAGGTTATCGAAGACATCCCTCCAGCCACGCTTGCCTTTTCCGTCGTCGCTTGATGGTTGATGTTTCTTGGCCTCTTCATCAACCAGCTCTTTCTTAGCTGGCACAGTTTTTTTCACTTTATCCACATCCCGGTCCATTGCTCTCTCCTTCCCCTGTGATTCAATTTCTGCTGGTCAGTTGACCTTAGGGCTACCGGAAAAAACCTCAATGAAAACGTCCTGTAATGTCGATATGGGAAGCGTCCTGGACCCTTGGAGAAAGGAGGCTTCTCATGGAACTGAAAGACCTTGCCCGCCGGCTCCCCGACGAAATCTGGGCCGTATTCGAGCCGCTCTTGCCACCGGTGGTATGGGTCGGCAATGGCCGCAAGCCCCGCAGCAATCGCGAGTGCCTCCACGGCATTCTGTATGTCTTGGTGACGGGAATTCCGTGGGACATGATGCCCAAAGGATTCCCCTCGTACAAGACCTGCGAGAAGCGTTTCACCCAGTGGCTGGAACGCGGCATTTTCCAAGAGGCTTGGCGCATTTTGGTAGGACGGTACGAATGTCTGCGAGGAATCAATGGGGACCAGATCTGCCTCGATGGGTCCAAACACCCCTCAAAAAAGGGGGCCAACAGACCGGGCCCAGCCCGGTAGATCGCGGCAAATCCGGCACCAATATCCACTTGGCGACGGATGGCCGGGGCATGCCCTTGGGGGTGGTGATCACCGGCGCTAACGCCAACGACGGGCAGCAGGCCGGGGACGTGCTCGGAGCGCTGGTGATCCAGCCGCCGGCGCCCGAACACCGACCGGAATCGCCGGATATTCGAGATTTGCCCTCGGCACGAGGAGACGGGGCGTATGGCAACGAACCCACCCGCCAACGCGCGGCGGCGAGC
>Ga0315291_10012967_pt1 | contig 10114 bp, 6 predicted proteins | sample YL17G12_20_MG_FD_203070 | JGI IMG/M metagenome (GOLD analysis project Ga0315291, IMG submission 203070) | Sediment microbial communities from Yellowstone Lake, YNP, Wyoming, USA - YL17G12_20 | ecosystem: Environmental > Aquatic > Freshwater > Lake > Sediment | place: USA: Wyoming | collected...
TCTGGGCGGATTCGGCCCCTGCCAGGCCGATGGGATATCCATTACGCCGGCGTCTGTCAGAATACCGCAGGAAACGAACTGATTACGCGAGTAAGTTATCAGCTTCATATATCGGTCCTTTCGCGGACAAGACAGCATTATTGAACTATCGAATACGCATTTTACCGCATCTTATCTGCCGGAGCGATACAATCCTGCCGGACATGCCGTTGTGGCTTGCACTCAGACGCGGATTAACATGGTTTTTTGTTTTGCCACAGAGGTCACAGAGAGCACAGAGGTTTTGGTCAGCTTGGTGTTCTCGGCACGCACCGTCCTCAAAACGAGTTTTTGCGGCGGTGCCATGTCTTCGTCCACAAGGTTAACTGCGTTGCCCTTATATTTAAGCTGGCCGAAACAGGTTGGCTTGATATTGGATACTGGATACTCGCGGTTCGTGACCCGTCTCTCGTGACTCGCGGCTCGGCGAGAAAATCCGAAGCATGAAGTTCTAATCCGCCATACAGAGTAGCGGACAAGCTCCGAAACAAGTACGAATAACCAAAATACAAAATTCAAAACAAAAATTAGCAGGGAAGAAAAATTAGGCGCAGGTTGTCCAGGTTAACATGGAGTTTTTGTACAGAGATATAAGTATATAAGTATATGCGTATATACTTATGGACTGCCTTAAGAATTATGGATTTGAGAATCATGTTTTTTGGATTATGGCGATCCCGTCGGGGGAGGAATTTCAGTAAGTGGCAATGCTATATAGTGCCAGTATTCACGATGGGGACAGGAGAAGCGGTTTTTTCAGTAGGTGGCAATGCCATATATCGCAGATATTCATAGTTGGGGCAGAATTGCGAGAATGAGGGGTTTAGAATGTAGAAAGTAGAATTTCTGAGTCCCAGATAAAGAAGTTCTGGGATCTCTGCTACGCTTCGAGGGGCAGGTGAGGCAGGCTTCGCCCGGGAAGTGATTCATCTATATAAGTATATGCGTATATACTTATGGACTACGTAAGGCCCTAATGGCCGTGGCAACCTCCATCCAACTCAAAACTAACTACCTACATCTCTATCAGGCATGGCCTCATTCCCCTTAACTCGCAGTATCCATACCGTTTGCCTCACGAACGAATTTAACTATTTTCTCGACCTTCTCATTAAGGTCGAACACATTCAATTGGGCAATCTCCTTGACCACTTCTTTGGCTACCTTAACTTTATCTACTTTGAAATCCGCAGTTCCAGATGAAACTTCTGGAGACTCTAAGGGATTGTCGTATTTGCCAGCAGATCGAATTTTAACTACGCTTGGATGCACATTCTTAATGGCCTGCTCTAAAAGTTTCTTATTGATGTAATTCTCTATTACTCGCCCTTCGGTGACCCAAGCAAAACCCGGGCCATTATTAAATTCGCCACTCACACGATTTTTGGTTTCGTTAATATCGTCGTTTTCATCAGACTTATCGCTGTCGATGACTATCGATATATGCCGATTTAGTCGCCGAAGCGATATGAAATCATCGACCTCCGGGTCGTTGGCACTAAGGTGCTTTAGAAGTCTCCCACCATAGAACATAATTGAGTAGTGCAACCCTTCGATCGATTCCGACGAAATACTCCGAATCCAATGATTCAGATAAATCCTATCTGATGGTCCTTCCACCCAAACGACACAATTCGCTTGCAGAAGGTCGGAGGATCTATAACCCAAATCATCGCATATGCGTGACTTGTCTGTATCGCTTAAAGCAATTTCTACCCGCGATTCTCCGTTTTCCAGCGTAACGTGAAAGACCACTGCATCGGGCGTGTCGAGTATATGTGCAGAATGCGTGCTAATGAAATACTGATTGGAAGTATTCTCATTCAGGTACTTCAATAATTGTTTCTGTAGAAATGGATGGAGGTGTATTTCCGGCTCTTCTATACAGAGGACTTGATTCTGGAGCACCGTACCTGCAGCAGCCATAATAATCACCTCATGAATTCCTGTCCCCAAAGAAGTCAAGGGCAATGTCTTTCCATCCATCTCTACCAAGATAGTCTCCTTGGTATGTGGAATCTTTAGCATAGCATTAGGATTCCCAACAACAGTTTGTAGAAACTGGTTGATTCCGTCAAACCTATCTCTATCCCTTAATCGCTCAAGCTCTGGGGCTTGCAACTCCATCAGTTTGTCTATCAAACCTACCCCGCTGAGGTCACCCTCGCTTGCGCTCCCCTTTTTCACTTCTCTAAAAGCTGGAATCAGGTCCACTTTCGGTGGTGGCAAGTTGATAGGACTCAGTGCCTGAAGCGTCTGGGGTATCCAATGCGCCCTAATCTCTCCACCGCTACTCCCCATCAGTTTGCTCCAAATTATTTCCCATTCCGAGTCGTTCAGAACATGCTCCCCATAAATATCATCTAATAGTTTTGCAGACAGTGCGTTCTTCCCTACGCCCTCGTACCGAAACCAAACTATCTCGCTTCCTTGAGACAAGGTCTTGCTATAGAGAATTTTCTCCACAAGTCTTATCGCATTTTTATTGCTCCCCAGCCGTTCTTCCAATTGTTTCAGCAAGGCCTTGTAACTACCACTACCAACGCGTAAGCCAAATTCCACAATTTGCTTTCCGGAGGTTTTTCCCATGTGCTTGTCCACTGACGTAAGCTTCAACGCTTCACATCGCAGAGCTGTTGCGTAGTGCTGTTTCAAGAACGACAGGATGTTCGACTTCCCGCAGTTATTCTGCCCTATGAAAAAGTTGATCTTCTTCAGAGGTCCTATCCTCTGCACATCCTGCCCAAAGCTCCTGTACTCTGTGATACCCAGCCCGTCGATGAACATAGCGGCTTGCTCACCCATATATACCTCCGACACTTAAATTTCTCTTAGACTTCTCCAAGGTTTTTCTGCCATCGCATTCAAAAACCTATATTCCCGCCAAATCAACTATAAATCCTCACAAACCACAAACCATTTTTACCCCCGAAAACCGACAAAGAAAAGGGGCAAGACCCGAATTTCGGATTGATGATTGCAAATCTCGGATTTTAGATCCTTCGGCTTGGTTCGACTGCGCTCACCACGGGTCGCTCATGACAAGTTCACAATTGATGGAGATTGCCACGCATCGCTCTGCGATGCTCGCAATGACACCAGGCATCGAGTAAACATCACTCAAGCGCGCACAAACGCGCAGGGGGCATCCAATTTATTATTTATTATTGACTATTTACTATTTAGCTACCGCCACTTCGTGTCTCTGCACGCTCTCCGTTCTCTGCGGCAAAGCTACTGCGAAGGATAAATGTGAACTCTGTGGGTTTCAATCAAATCTGCATATTACCAAAATTCAAAATACAAAACGGAGTGTTTTGGACATTCGGGTTTTGATATTGTTTCAGATTTTGTGCTTAGTGCTTCGGATTTAACCACGTCTGTCGTCCGTCATCGGTCGTCCTTCGTAAGTGGCGGTGTCCCATCGAAGTTCGCTTTAACATTCCGATTTGGCTTGAACGGCTCTGTATTCTGCCGGTCCTTCTCTATCGCCGCATTCGATATGGGTACGCCTTCAGGCAGATACCTCTAACGCATGACAAATTCGCCATTGTTGACGCCCAAGATTACGACCGCCTGGCTAAGTTCAAATGGCACGTCAGCAAAAGTATCCACACCTTTTACGCCAGGCGTAAAGTCGCCCGTAAAAAAAACAAGAAAACCGCTATTTACATGCACCGACAGATAATAAAAGTTCCTGCGGGTTTTGTCGTTGACCATATCAATCATAACGGCCTCGATAACCGAAAGGCGAACCTCCGTCCTGCAACCCGCGCCCAGAATATCCGTCACTCCAAGAAAACCAGAAACAAATTCCGGTCAAATTATAAGGGGCTGTTTCACCGCGGCGACGGAATGTGGCGTGCCCTAATCACCGTTGATGGCAGAAGGATATATCTGGGCTGTTTCAAAGACGAAATCGACGCCGCCAAAGCATACGACACGGCTGCGAAGAAATATTTTGGCGAATTTGCTAATCTGAATTTTTCTCCTTCGCAAAAATTCTAATTGATTTGCCTGCCTCAGCCGATAATATAAAGCTGGTAAGACGACTGTTAGCCAATTTTGCAGGCGAAAAATAATAAAGGAGAACCAAATATGTGCAGGACTTGTGGCTGTAGCGCGGGCAAGAAAACCAAAGCCAAGCCGAAAAAGAGTGCAAAGAAAGTCGGGAAAAAGAGATAGCCGCTGCTTATCCGATAATTAAGAGGCGCTAACCCGTTCTTTCCTTACCAAGCCGGCCCCCGGCGCAAGAGGGAAGGGACCATCCCAAACTTCCCCTCTCAACAAAAATCCCTAATCTCTTATGCACTTTTGACCTTCTGTCGTCCATCGTCCTTCGTCCCTGCCCCCTGATTTCCTGCTTCCCCGATATCCTTCTTCCTGCTCCTCTGATTCCCTGATGTTCTTTTACCTGTGTTCTCTCTGCGTTCTCCGCGGTAATAGAATCTGTGCAATCTGCAATCTGAAATCCCAAATCCACAATCCCTTCTTCTGTTCTCCCTTTTCCCTTATGCACTTGTGCACCTATCTATCACAGCCCCTTCGCCGTCTTGAACTTCCCCGACTAACGACCCTGCAAATTTACTTGAAGGGTATTTAATTCTTACGTTCCGTATGATATACTCCTGAACATTAGATATTGTACGTTGGGCTTGCCCCAACAATTGCCGCTCCCGGCAAGTATAAACAGGAAATATCAGTTAGGAATATCTGATGCCATTTAAAACATTTGGTCTTTCCGACCCGCTGGTGCAGGGTATTCTTGCTGCCGGCTACGCCGCTCCCACCGAAGTTCAGTTGCAGGTGATTCCAGCCGCAATTGCCGGCAAAGATATTATCGGCTGCGCCCAGACCGGCACGGGCAAAACCGCCGCTTTTGTGTTGCCCATTTTGAACCGGCTCAGCCACGAGCACCCTGCCAAAAGGAGAGTTATTCGGTCGCTTATCCTGACGCCGACCCGCGAGCTGGCATTGCAAATCGAAAAGTTCATACTCCGCTATGGTCGATTCCTGCATTTGCGGACCCTGGTCGTTTATGGCGGCGTAAATATCAAGGGGCAGTTGACCGCACTTCATAATGGCGTTGACATAGTTGTCGCAACGCCGGGACGACTCCTCGACCATATGCAGCGACGCACTATCGACCTGCGGCACGTTGAGGTGCTGGTTCTCGATGAAGCCGACCGGATGTTCGATATGGGCTTCATCAGGGACGTGCAAAAAATCATCGCCGCTGTGCCCAAAAATCGCCAGACCATGCTTTTTTCAGCCACAGTAACTCCTGAAATAAGCACGCTGGCCGCAGGCGTTCAGAAGTCGCCTATAATGATACAAATTGGCCGGCCGCGCAACCCCATCGAAACAATTACACAACATATCTATCTGGTAGAGAGGGAACAGAAAATTAGTCTTCTTCTGCACCTGCTCCGCGGCGCCCACTTGTCCAGTGTGCTGCTCTTTTCCCGCACCAAGCACGGAGCGGACAAGATTAACCGCTACCTCGAGCGGGCAGGCGTTGTATCGGTGGCGATACACTCAGGCCGCAACCAGAGCCAGCGCGAGCGTGCGATGGATGGCTTCAAAGGCGGCGAATACCGCGTTATGGTTGCAACCGATATCGCTGCCCGCGGCATCGATGTTACCGGCATCTCGCACGTCATCAATTTCGATGTCCCCGTCAATCCGGAAGACTACATTCATCGCATTGGCCGCACAGGCCGCGCCGAAGCCACGGGAGACGCCATTACCTTTGTCTCACGTGATGAGCACAAGTATCTTCGTCAGATTGAAAAATTCATATCGCGCCAATTCACCCCGGTGGAATGTCCCGGCTTTACCTACACCAAACCCGTTACGCCGAAACCGCTGTTAGGGCTGCACAGAGGGAGGTTTTCAACTGCCGGCAGGAGGTCGCATTTTGCTTCTCGGCGCCGCCGACCACGCCCAAGACGTTAATCCCCAAACAGTTGCCTGCCCGCCTCCGGCGGGACTATATACCAACGACTAACGACTATTTTCCTTTCGCCTTCTTCCCTATTCCGGCGTATAATACGCAGTATGGCTCACGCCATTACATCAATCCACGGCACGGAATTTATCCGCCTTCGGCGTGAAGGAGAACCAATATGAAATACTCGCAGGTAAAACTAAAATAAGGGGATTCTAATGGAACCGTTTAATAAGCCATTAAGTGAAATTACGATTGATGACATAAGTATAATTGTTCGAGACAAAGTTCCAGAGAGCAGAAATCTGGACTACAAAAGGGAACTGCCGCCGTTAACAGAAGCTGGTAATAAAGAATTACTTAAAGATATTAGTGCTTTTGCCAATACGGTTGGTGGATACCTTATTTATGGTGTTGATGAAAAAGAAGGTGTGCCAACAGAAATACTTGGAGTGGAGGTCGAAGATTTTGATAAACTCAAGCAACGTTTTGAAAATTTGCTCAGGACAGGGGCTGACCCTGTTATTAGGGGAGTTGATTTTCATGCGGTTGACGTTAATTGATCAAGAAAAGTGGTGATTATAAAGATACCCAGAAGCATTGCCAGACCTCATGTTGTCCGCATTAAGGACCATTTCCGCTTTTATGGCAGAAATTCTAGTGGAGTTCATCAGCTTGAAGTGGAGGATTTAAGAAGAGCGTTTTTGGAGTCGGAGACGCTCGCTACAAAAATTAGAAACTTCAGAACTGACAGGATTTCAGCGATATCAACGAATGAAACATTTATGCCATTGAATCTAGGGGCGAAAATTGTACTTCATTTAATACCTGATTCATCTTTTGAACTTGGGAAAAGGTATGATTTTGGTAAGGAATGGATATCGGATTTCCCACCTATTTATTTTTATAATAGTAGTGGCTGGAGCCAAAGAATAACCTTTGATGGAATAATGACCTACACGGGTAATGATAAAGAAGGTATTGTATATTATTATACTCATGTGTTTAACAATGGAATTTTAGAAGCAGTAGACGCTTTTTCGCTTCAAATACAAGGAGAGAAAAAAATAATACCTTCTGTTGGCTATGAGGAGGAACTAATAGATGCTCTAAATAAATATCTTTACTCATTCAAAAAATATCAAATTGAGTTGCCTGCTTGGGTGTGTTTATCACTGATAGGCATCAAAGGTTACGTAATGGGGGTAAATGAATTCTGGTTTCGTGATAGAAAAGTTTACCCTATTGATAGAGATGAATTAATTATCTTGCCAATAAGAATTGAGAGCTATGATTTGCCGGTAGATAGGATTTTGAAACCAGCATTTGATTCGATTTGGAATGCATGTGGCTATAAACAATCTCTAAATTATGATGAAAATGAAACTTGGAAACGCAAGAGTAGATAGAAACATCTGTCATTTTATTTAAATTGTAGTAGTCATTATGGCCTGTCGAAAAAGTCCCATTTTTTGTATTTTTTGAGTATCACATTGATGTTGTAAATAAGACAGGTGTTAGATTTTTTTGAAGTGCGGAATATAAATGCGAAAACCAGTACCCGAAGATTTTGGCCTGACAAGTCAAGAGTACGCATCTCTGGCGGCGGAACGTACTCGGCTCCGCGAAGCTATTGATATACAACCCAGTTCTGTTTGCTGGGTTGAAGCACTGATTGGAGGTGCCATAGTAGCCTTCATTCTTGGTTTTTTCGGAGGAGCAGCGGGGTTAGGCGTAGCGTTTGTTTTGGATAAAGTGTTTGGCGAGCAAAGCGGTCGCACCTTTGGACTTCCCTTTATGATTGGTGGGGCTATTATCGGGGCGTCCTATGGTTTAATTAGCATATTGACAGAACCATATAGGGAGCAAAGAAAGCTGACACGATATCGCAAACAACTTTCGGATCCCCAATACCACAAAGTTGCACTATATGAGGAGGCGATCAGAAGATACGAATACCGCCAAGAGAGGTATTGGAAGTCGCTAAAAGGTGCGGAATTTGAAAGAGCGTTGGCCCGTTTATATACAGACATGGGATACTCGGTTCACCAGACGAAAGGTTCCGGTGACGAAGGCATTGACTTGATACTGCGGAAGGATAACAAAGAAATAATCGTACAATGCAAAGGACATGAAAAACCAATTGGTGTAGGGGCTGTTCGAGACCTTTATGGTGTGATGATGCATTCAGGAGCCGAAGGTGCGGTTCTTGCATGTCCTGTTGGCTTTACTGATGGGGTCAGAAAGTTTGCAAATGGGAAGCCTATAGATCTTCTTGCTGCGAAAGAGATCGTTGAAATGGCAGAAAGTGTTCACAACGACAAAAAGAAAGAATAAGTAGTAGAATAACAGGGGAATGTTTAATTTTTTTTCTTCGCCGCCTTGCCCTCCGTAGCTTTTTTATTTTGCATTTTTAATTCCTCTACGACCTCCGCGGTAATAGAATCTGTGCAATCTGCAATTGGAAAACGAAAATCGTAAATTCTTACGCCGATTTGTGGTCTAAGAATCCTTCGAGCCGGCGGGCACGCACGGGGTGCTGCAACTTTCTTATCGCCTTTGCCTCAACCTGCCTGACTCGCTCGCGCGTAACCTTGAAGATTCTGCCGACTTCTTCCAGCGTATAGGTATAGCCATCCCCGATTCCGTATCGCAGCTTGATAATCTCGCGTTCGCGGTATGAAAGCGTCTTTAAGACCAAATCGATTCTTTCCTTGAGCATTTCCTGAGTGGCCGACAGCACCGGCGAGTCAATATTCTCATCTTCGATGAAGTCGCCGAAGTAGCTGTCTTCGCTTTCGCCTATCGGCCTGTCTAAGCTGATTGGATGCTTTGAAATGTTGAGCACCCTGCGTGTCTCCTCTAAGCTCATAACGGCCTCGGTGGCGATTTCTTCTATCGTCGGCTCTCTACCGAGTTTCTGAAGCAGCACTTTGCCGGCTGTTCGCAGCCGGCTCATTGTCTCTATCATATGCACCGGAATCCGAATTGTGCGTGCGTGGTCGGCAATCGCACGCGTAATCGCCTGCCGAATCCACCAGGTGGCGTATGTGCTGAATTTATATCCCCTGTGGTACTCGTATTTGTCCACAGCCCTCATCAGGCCCGTATTGCCTTCCTGAATTAAATCCAGAAAGGAAAGCCCGCGGTTACGGTATTTCTTGGCGATAGAGACCACCAGTCTGAGGTTTGCGCTCGAGAGTGTTCGTTTTGATTCCTCGTATTGGGTGAATATTCTGTCTGTTGCGTGCAGCCGTTTATCAAGCTGTTCCGGCGTTTCGAGAACCAGCTCCTGCAGACCGGCCATCTCCTGCCTCATTGCCTCGATGTCCTGGCTGGTTATATCCTTAGTATTGGGTCCCGCTGAGATGGCTTGTTCCAGTTGGTGCATTTTCGCACAAATACCGTGCAGCTTGTTTTTCATTGGCTGAATTCTGCTGGTTCGCAAACTAAGCTCTTCAAGCAGCAGAGCGATTTTTCGCTTGTTTCGGTATATTCGCCTTAATTGCGGCTTGAATGCGTCTTTATCCTGTGCCTCGATAAATTTTTTGAACAGATTCTGGTTGATTTTGAGCAGTTTCTCTACGGTTTTGACGTCCTCGGGCAGGCGTTTTTTTATCACGCCTTTTGTGAACTCATGAGCCGTCCCGGTTTTAATTGTCCTGTCGAACGACATCATCCCGTCTTGCACCTGTTGCAGCAAATCGAGGACGTTCCTGGCACAATACTCACATTGCAGCATTTTTCTTCTAAAGGCCATTCGTGTTATTTCAATCTTTCGTGCCAGAGAGATTTCATCTTTTCGTGTCAGCAGCGGTATCTGGCCCATTTGCGTTAGATACATTCGAATAGGGTCGTCGATTCTTCGTTTGCCCTCTTCGGTGACAAGCTCTTTTTCGAGCAGCTCATCCTCTTCTTTGAGCGGTTCTTCTTTGGCGGCTTCTTCTTCCCCTAAAGACCCTTCGGGTGCTTCAAAACCTTCCTCCTGCGGTTTGGCGGCTTGTTGAGATTCCACATCAGCTTCATCGAGCAGACTGATTCCCATTTCGTCCAGCGTGGCTAACAGGCCATCCAGGCGGCTGGGGCTGATGCTCTCATCGGGCAGGTCCTCACTCATTTCCTCAT
>Ga0315291_10012969_pt1 | contig 10114 bp, 6 predicted proteins | sample YL17G12_20_MG_FD_203070 | JGI IMG/M metagenome (GOLD analysis project Ga0315291, IMG submission 203070) | Sediment microbial communities from Yellowstone Lake, YNP, Wyoming, USA - YL17G12_20 | ecosystem: Environmental > Aquatic > Freshwater > Lake > Sediment | place: USA: Wyoming | collected...
GCTGGCGATGAGGGGGACTCCGAGCGGAATCAGCCGCGCTTTGGCGTCGCGCAGGATAGGGACTTCTTCGTCCGCGCCGGGGTTGCTGAGGCCGACGGCATTGATGAGGCCGTGTCCCCAATCCAGGACAGTAGGGTTGGGATGCCCCTCGCGGGGCGTCGGGCCGCACGACTTGGATGTCACCGCGCCGGCCCCGCACCGCGCCACCCGGTGGAGCAGTTCCGCGCTGGTTCCGAGAATGCCCGACGCCAGCACAAGGGGGTTGGAAAGGCGCACGCCACACAGGGAGACGGACAGATCGGGCACGGTCATTCCTTGTCGGCCTCCAAATACGCAATGACCTGGGCGCGCTGCGCGTCGGTGATACAGCCGCGCTTGACCAGGATGTCCATCAGCCGCTGGAGGGTGAAGGCGCTGTGCAGGGCGTATCCGGCGCGCGCTAGTTCCTCCGCCGCGCCCTGCTCGCGGTCAATCAGCACGACCACGTCGCGGGCCTGCACCCCTTCAGATTCCAGCGACTGGATGACCTCTATCTTACTGGCCCCGGTCGTCGCCAGATCGTCCACGATGGCTGCCGTCTCGCCGGGTTGATACAGGCCCTCAATGGAGCGGCGCGTGCCGTACTCCTTGACCTCGCGCCGGGGATAAATCATCGGTTTGCCCGTGAGCAGCGAGACCGCCGTCCCGATGGGCATCGCGGCGTAGGGGATTGCGGCGATACGGTCGCACGGGATGCCGCACAGAATTCGCGCATACACGTCGGCGACGCGATTCAGAACGGCGGGATACGATGCCAACACGCGCAGGTCAAGATAGATGGGCGACATCTTGCCGGACTTGAGGCGGAACTCCCCGAAACGCACCGCGCCGCAATCAAAGAGCGCCACGGCCAGATCCTCGTCCGTTCCGATGGGGATGCCGGGCTTTCGACTTCCCTGGATGGCCCCGTGCAGTTCCTGCGCGGCTTTGCGGGGATTCTCGGCGTAGAGAATGCTGCGCGACGCGGCGATGAGCACCCGAGAACCTCCGGCGTCCAGTCCATTCGCCAGCGTGGCTTCCAAATCGCCGCCCTGCGCCCCGACGCCGGGGACCAGGAACCAACGGTCGGGGGCGGCGGCGCGAATCTGCCCAAGCCGCTCCGCCTGGGTCGCGCCCGCCACCAGCCCCACGTTGGGCGGAGTCTCTCTCCCGATGCGGCAGGCCACCTGCAGGAACAGCGGCTCGCCCAGGGGCGCAAAGGTCTGGAACTCCTCCGCGCCGGGGTTGGAGGTAAGGCACAGGACGAACAGCCCTCGGTCAGCGTACTTCAGAAACGGCGACAGCGACTCCAAGCCCAGGTATGGGTTCACCGTGAGCGCATCGGCTTCCCACACATCAAAGGCGGCGCGAGCGTAGGCCGCCGCCGTGCTTCCAATGTCGCCGCGCTTGGCGTCCAGGATGACGGGAATTTCCGGCGAAATGGCCGCAATGGTGGATTGAAGGGCGCGTAAGCCGTCGAGCCCCAGCGCCTCGTAGAAAGCGAAGTTGGGCTTGAAGGCTGCCGCCAGGTCCGCCGTCTGCTCCACGATGAAGCGGTTGAAGGCGGCGATGGGGTCATCCGCGCTCTTGAATCGCGACGGAATCTGCGCCGGGTCGGGGTCCAGCCCCACGCACAGGAGCGACCCTGACCGCTCCACCGACGCCGTCAGTTTCTCCAGAAATGGCTGCGTATTCCTTGCCACATCCCACCTCCCAGACAAGGTTTCACCACAGAGCCCACAGAGAACACAGAGAAAAACAAGTAGGAACTATCTTCGGTTGATTCTTTGTTCGTAACTACTCAATCTGTCATTCTGAGCGGAGCGAAGAATCTCCTTGCCGCGAGCATGAGACTCTTCGCTGCGCTCAGAGTGACAAAGGGGCTGAGCAGTTGTCTCTAATCTTTCTTTTCCTCTGTGTTCTCTGTGGTGTGTCTTTTTGTTATACCCGGCCGAGGACGGCGGCCAGCAGCGCCATGCGGACGTACATGCCGTTCTTCATCTGGCGGAAGTACGACGCCCGCGGGTCTGCGTCCACGGCATAACTGATTTCGCCCACGCGCGGGAGCGGATGCATCACAGTCATAGTCGCTTTGGCATGCTTCATCAGTTCCGGCGTGATCGTGTAGAAGTCCTTCACCGCCTCGTATTGCGTCAGGTCCGCGAACCGTTCCTTCTGCACGCGGGTCACGTAGAGGACATCGGCCTTGTCAATCGCCTTCGCCACATCCTCCATCTCCTGGTACTCCATGCCTTTCTGCTTGACTTCCTCAAGCAATTCCGGCGGCAGGCGCAGAATTTCGGGCGAGACGAAGTTGAACTTGACGTTGAACAGGCTGAGCAGGCGGGTCAAGGAATGGACGGTGCGGCCATACTTCAGGTCGCCGACCATCGTCACGGTCAGCCCGTCCACACGCTGGTGGTCTTCTTCAATGGTGAAGATGTCCAGCAGGGCCTGAGTGGGGTGCTCGCCAACCCCGTCGCCCGCGTTGATGACGGGTTTCTCGCAATAGTGGGCGGCGATGCCGGCAGAACCTACCTCCGGGTGGCGGAGGACGATCACGTCGGTGTAGGATTCCAGCGTCCGCACGGTGTCGGGCAGAGACTCGCCTTTGGTCACGGATGAGTAGACCACCTCGTTGATGGGGATGACCGCGCCGCCCAGTCGGGACATGGCCGCGATGAACGATGAACTGGTGCGGGTGCTGGGCTCGTAGAACAGCGATGCCATCACCTTGCCTTGCAGCAGGTTGGAGTGGCCCACCCGTTCCACGATGACGCGCATCTCCTCGGCCAGCCCGAACAGGTAGCCCAGGTTCTCGCGGTCAAACTGCTTCACAGACAGGATGTCCTGTCCCCGGAACGGGTTGCGTCCTTTGATGGGTTTGGGCGTCATTGGATTGCCTCCGTATGAGATGAATTCTTGTGTTGCGTGATGGATGATTCGTGTTTCCCTTTGTGCCTTCGTATCTTTGTGGTTGTTTCTATATCACATTCTGTCCGAACCCAGATGAGACGTGGACCTTCCCATCGGCCCAGGCACGCGCGCCGCGCACCCTGGTTTCCACGACTCGCGCGGTCACGGCCATGCCCTCGAACGGCGTCCACTTGCACAACATCTGCATCTCACTCCCCCGGATCTCAGCGCGAACGCTGGTTTCCGCCATGACGTGCGTCTCTGGTGGCGGTTTGAGGCCGAAGGTTCTCGCGGGCGCGCCGTGCATCATATCCGCGAGTTTCTCCATCGTCAACCGCCCCTCGCCCACAGCACTAAGCATGAGCGGCAGCGCGGTTTCCAGACCGGGAACGCCGGGGGGTGGGGTGCCGCTCCGCTTTTCCGACAGCGTGTGGGGGGCGTGGTCGGTGGCGAGCATGTCAATGACATCCAGGTTGTCCCACAGCGCCTGCTGGTCTTCGCGGGTCCCCAGGGGCGGGCGCATCTGCCCCAGACTGCCAAGCCGCGCGGCGTCCGCTTCGGTCAGGAACAGGTGGTGCGGCGTGACTTCGCAGGTGACTCTGAACTCTTGCTCCTTGGCCTTGCGAATGGCGGCGATTTGCCATGCCTGAGACACGTGGCAGATGTGAACCCGCTTGCCGTACAGGCGGCCCAACAGGATCGCCGCGAGCATAGCGGAACCTTCGGCGTGGACGGCGATGGGCTTGTAGGCAGGCCAGACCCGGAACAAGTGGGCCAGCGCAGCGGGGTCCTCCACCAGGAGCGGGCCAAAGGTGTGGGTCATGTAAAGTTTCATCCCGACGCACCGCCAGGCGGCTTCGCCCAGCAAGCCCACATTGCCCTCCGTCCCGCCCCACCAGAAACCGTAATCGCAGACGGCCTCGGCGGCGGCCCGCTCCTTTGCGGCAAGGACGTCCAGGTCGGCGATGGGTGGTTTGTTGTTGGGCATGTCCAGCACGCACCAGTAGCCGCCCGCCAGGGCCGCGGACGTCCCTGCGAGGAATGTCTCTTTGTGTGTGCCCCCTGGGTCGCGCAGGTGTACGTGCGGGTCTATTGCGGCTGGCAACTGGATGATTGTCACCGTCTCACCTCACAAAAACGCCGAAGCGTCGGCTTCGGCGTCATTGCTCAAGCGTTGAAATAGAGGGCCATTTCGTAGGGATGCGGCCTCTTCTGCAACTCCCGCACCTCTGTCTCTCGTTTATACTGCACCCAGAACTCAATCAAATCCCTGGGGAAAACATTCTCCTCCAACAGAAACTCGTGATCCGCCGTGAGCGCGCTCAAGGCTTCGTCCAGGTCGGTTGGCAGGGCGCGGATGGCCGCTTTCTGTTCGGGAGACTGGATGAAGACATTGTTGTCGTACGGCCCGAACCCTTCAGCAGTCGGATCCAATTTACGCTGAATCCCGCTGATCCCCGCCATCAACTGGGCCGCCAGGGCCAAGTACACGTTGCACGTCGCGTCGGGCGGGCGGAACTCAAACCGCTTGGTTTCCGGCGTGACGGCATACTCCGGAACCCGCACCGCCGCGCTCCGGTTGCCCCTGGAGAAGAACAGGCACACTGGAGCCTCGTATCCGGGAACCAGCCTGCGGTACGAGTTGGTGCTCGGATTGGTCAGCCCCGCCAGCGCCGGTCCGTGGCTCAACAGCCCCGCAATGTGCGAACGCGCGAGCTTGCTCAGCCCTGCGTACCCCTTGGCGTCGTAGAACAAGGGCTTGCCGCCCTTGAATAGGTGCTGGTGAAAGTGCATCCCGCTCCCTGCCTCGCCGAAAAGTGGCTTGGGCATAAAGGTGACGGCCTTGTTCCGGCGCCGCGCGACGTTGCGGATGAAGTGCTTGACCATCATCACCACGTCGCCGCTGCGCACCAGCCCGCCCATGGGCACTTCTATCTCACACTGGCCTGGGCCGCCCGCCTCGTGGTGATGATACTTGATGGGTACGCCCGCGTCTTCCAGGAGCGTGCAGACCTCCGAGCGCAGGTCGTTGAGCGCGTCGTGGGGCGGTATCGCGTGGTAGCCGCCGTGTCTGGGTAGTTCCAGCGCCAGCCCAGCGCGCCCGGCCCGCCAGTAGGCTTCCTCGGAGTCCAGTTCAAACCCGGTGCGGTGCGGCTCGTTGGAGATGGTCACGCTGTCAAAGACGTAGAATTCCAACTCCGGGCCCCAGCGGCTCTCGTCCGCGATGCCGGTCTGTCGCAGGTGGGCTTCGGCCCTCTGAGCGACGTTGCGCGGGTCCCAACCGAAGGTCTTCTTGCTGGCCGCTTCCACAATGGAGCAAATGAAACTCAACGTGGGCGCTTCGCAGAATACATCTATCCAGCCCGTGCTCAGATCCGGGATGAGGGCCATGTCGCCTGCTTCCACGCTCTTGAACCCAACGCTGGAGCCGTCAAACCCGACCCCATCCTGCATCAACTTCTCGTCCAGCAGGTGGGCCGAGAGTGTGACATGCCGCCACCGCCCCCACAGGTCGCAGAACTTCAAGTCCACCAGGCGGATACAATGTTGTTCAACGTACCGGATGGCTTCCTGAACGTCAGCGAACATCGCTCTTCATCACCCATTCGTGACAGAATAAGTGCCTTCGCGGCGACACTGCCGACCGGAAGGCTGGCCTATTATACGCAAAACCCGCTGGCGGCAAAAAGCGGCTGGCACAAAAAGAGCAGGTTAGCGTCGCGCTCCCTGCTCTTTTGCATCTCACGGCCTCACACTCACGCCGTCCACTGCTGGATCAACGCCGAAACCTCTTCGGTGTGGATGAAATCGCAGAATCCCACGCGCACGCACACTTCCGGGTGTTCCGCGTTGCTAAAGAAGTAGAGCGTGCGCTTGAAAGGCCCTTCCTTGAAGGGCAACACTGCCCCGCGCCCCGCCTCGGCGGCTCTGCGGGCGGCGATCTTGGACAGGATCGCAATGCCTAGCCCTGCGTCCACGGCGGATATCACGGCTTCGGGACACCCCAATTCCATAATGTTTTCAAACAGTCCGGGGGACTTCGCAAAGCGCTTCAACTCGCGCCAGATCGGATCCGTCGCCGAATGTCCCTGCTCGCGCAGAAGCGGAGTGCCGCCGTCCTGCAGGTCTCGGAGCGACACTTCGGTCTGGCTCGCCCACGGGTGTCCCTTCGGCACCAGCAGAACCGTCTCATCCTCCATGAACTCGCGGGTCTTGATGATGCGGTGACGGGGTTCGTATCCCAAGACGCCCATGTGGATTTCCTGGGCGAGCACTTTCTCAAGTGCTGTTTCCTGATCCATCACGTTGAGTTGGATGTTGACTTCTGGATGCTGTTGCCTGAAGAGAAGAATCAGCCGCGGGAGGATGTATTGGGCGGGGGTGGCTGCGCAGCCAATGGTCAACTGCCCGATGAGTTTGCCGCGAAGGGAAAACATGGTCTCTTCAATGTGGTTGGACAGCCCCATCATCTGGCGCGCCAGGGGGACGAGGGCATGGCCCGCCTCGGTGAGCACTACGTTCCGCCCCGTGCGGCGGAAGAGTTCTATCCCCATTTTCTGCTCCAGCGCCTGGATCTGAAGGCTGACGGCGGGCTGGCTCATCCTCAGTTTCTTGGCGGCTGCGGAGAAACTACTCTCCTCAACGGCAGCGAGAAAGATGGTGATCTTGTGGGTGTCTAGCATAGTTTTCCTCAATAGGATTGCTGGATATATTATATCGCACCTTTACAAATTCGCCAACGCTGGTGCGCAGAGCAAATGAGAATACCCACCACAAAGGCACTAAGGCACGAAGGACAATCTCATTTCTTTGTGGCTTCGTGTCTTTGTGGTTTGCCTTTGTTCAGGTTTTTGACAGAACCGCGCTTCTTGCGCATAATACTACCAACAATTGAACACAATCCCAAAAGGCTGTGATGGAGAAGATTGGACGGCAGTAGCCCGCCAGGGAGGAATGGCCGCAGACTGGAAGCCATTCTCGGTGCACAGCCGTTGAGGTTCCCTCCTGAGCCGACGGGTGAACGCCGGTTCGCTGGCCAGTAGTCCGCTCCGGAAGCCCACCGTTACCGGGCAGCCAGTAAGCCACTTTGGCCGCTGGTGCTGAGAGGGCCCCTTGGGGCCAAGCAGGGTGGTACCGCGAAGTCGTGAAGCCGCTTCGTCCCTGGTGGACGGCGGCTTTTCTGTTTTTTGGCCCCAGGCTTCCAAAGTCTCCGAGACTTCGGAAGTCTGGGCGGACATCAGGAGGCGAAGACCATGATAGAGCAACTGCAACAACTCAAAGACGCTGCCCTGGCTGCCCTGGCGCGAGTGGAGGGAATGCCCGCGCTGGAATCCTGGCGGACAGAATACCTGGGCAAGAAGAGTTTTGTCACCAACGTGCTGAAAAGCGTGGGCCAACTGCCGCCCGAAGACCGCCCAGTCACTGGCAAATTCGCAAACGAGGTCCGGCTGGCGCTGGAGGCGGCGCTGACCCTGGCGAGGGAGCGCGTCTTATCGTTGGAGCAGGAGCGCGCAGCTCAGGCAGAGCGGGTGGACGTGACCCTGCCCGGCAGACCCGTCTCGCTGGGCCACGTGCATCCCGTCACCCAGACCCTGCGAGAGATCTATGACATCTTCGCCGAGATGGGATTCCAGGTTTACTACGCGCCCGATGTGGAAACCGACGAGATGAACTTCCAGATGCTCAACATGCCTCCAGACCATCCGGCGCGTGACATGTGGAGCACGTTCTACACCACGCGCGACGGCGTCCTGCTTCGCACGCACACATCGCCCGGCCAGATCCGCGCTATGCGCCAGTTCTGCCCGGAGCCGATTCGCGTCATCCTGCCCGGACGGTGCTACCGCTACGAGGCCGTGACGGCGCGCTCCGAGTCCATGTTCTATCAGGTGGAGGGGCTGGCGGTGGGCAAGAATATCACGATGGCCGACCTGAAGGGCGTGATTACCGACTTTGCGAGGCGGCTCTACGGCGCAGACCGGCAGGTGCGGTTTCGGTGCAGTTATTTCCCGTTCACCGAGCCGAGCATGGAGGTGGACGTGAGCTGCATCCTCTGCGACGGCAAGGGCTGCCGCGTCTGCAAGCACACCGGCTGGGTGGAAATCGCCGGGTCGGGCATGGTGCATCCCCAGGTGCTGCGCAACGGCGGCTACGACCCGGAGGAATACACCGGCTTCGCCTTCGGCATGGGGCCTGACCGGGTCACCATGCTGAAGTACGGGATTGACGACATCCGCTATTTCTACAGCGACGACCTGCGCTTCCTGGCGCAGTTCTAGCCATTTGTCATTCTGAGGAGCGAAGCGACGAAGAATCTCGCTGCGCAACGGAGATTCTTCGCTTCGCTCAGAATGACGGTCCATAAGGAGAGACTGACATGAAAGTGCCGCTGAGTTGGCTGAAAGAATACGTGGACATCACCCTGCCTGTGGAGAAACTGGCCGAGCGCATGACTCTGGCCGGGTTGGAGGTGGAGCAGATTGACCGCATCGGCGCGGAGTGGGACAGAGACATGGTTTTCGTCGGCGAAGTCATGGAGGTGCGGCCGCACCCCAATGCTGACCGCCTCACCATCGCCGTGGTGAACTACGGGCGCGGGACGCCGATGGCCGTCGTCACTGGCGCGCCCAATATCCGCGTGGGCGACAAGGGCCAGAAGGTCGCCTTCGCCACCGTGGGCGCACGCCTGATAGACGGCCACTCCGAAACGTTGCAATACAGTACGCTCAAGCCCACCAAAATCCGCGGCGTCGCCAGCGAAGGCATGGTCTGCTCCGAGAAGGAACTGGGGCTGTCGGACGAACACGAAGGGATCATCATCCTGGACGACGACGCCCCCGTGGGAATGCCCCTGGACGACTACATGGGCGACGCGGTGTTTGAGTTGAACATCACGCCCAACGTGTCCCGCTGCCTGTCGGTCATCGGCGTTGCGCGGGAGGTGGCCGCCCTGACAGGGCAGAAGGCCCGCGTTCCAAAGCCCGTGACGCCAGCCGAAGGGTCGCCGCTGGTCGGCCAGGTGGAAATCATCATAGAAGACCCCGACCTTTGCAACCGCTACTCTGGAGCGCTCGTGCGCGGGGTGAAAATCGGCCCATCGCCAAAATGGATGCAGCGCCGTTTGACCCTGGCGGGGATGCGCCCCATCAGCAACATCGTGGACATCACCAACTACGTCATGCTGGAATGGGGCCAGCCGCTCCATGCCTTTGACTATGACCTGCTGCGCCCCGCCCGCCGCGGAGGCCCGCCTACCATCATCGTCCGCCGGGCAAAGTCGGGCGAGAAGATGACCACACTGGACGGCGTGGATCGGCAGTTGACACCCGACATACTCCTGATTACCGATGGCGGCGGGCCTGTCGCCATCGCGGGGGTCATGGGCGGCCTGGAAAGCGAAGTCACCGACCGGACGCGCAACGTGCTGATTGAAGCGGCGAACTTCTACAACATCAACAACCGCCGCACGTCTCAGGCGCTCAAACTGCCCAGCGAGGCGTCCATGCGCTTCAGTCGGGGCATCGCCGCGTCCACAACGGAACCGGCTGTGACCCGCGCAGCGGAATTGATGCGCACGCTCGCGGGGGGAGTCGTGGCCCAGGGCCTGGCGGACAACTATCCCGTGCCCCAGAAGCGGCGCACGGTTCTCCTGCGCCCGGCCCAGATGGAACGGGTCGTGGGCATCCAGCCAAGCGCAGGCGAGGTTCAAGAGATTCTGGAGCGACTGGAGTTTGAGTGTAAGGTAGTCCCTCAGGGCCTGGAAGTGACCGTTCCGCTCCACCGACTGGACGTGGAGATAGAGGCGGACCTGCTGGAGGAAGTGGCCCGCATGGTGGGCTATGACAAAATCCCGACCACGCGGATGCGCGACGAACTTCCGCCCCAGCGCAGCAATCCGGTCCTCGCGCTGGACGAGAAGGTACGGAGCACGCTGGTCGGCTGCGGCCTGTACGAGGCCCTCACCTACTCGCTGATGGGGGTGGAGGAGCAGGATCGACTTCTGCCGCCCACTGCCAGGGAGGACAAGGCCGTCCGCCCGACCGAACCGGGCATGGGCCTGCGGGATATGCTCCCGTGTATTCTGGCGGGGGATGCCTGCGTGACCCTGGCGAACCCCATGACGCCAGAGCGGACAATCATGCGCACGACCCTTCTGGCGAGCCTGGTGGGGATAGCCGCC
>Ga0315291_10012973_pt1 | contig 10112 bp, 10 predicted proteins | sample YL17G12_20_MG_FD_203070 | JGI IMG/M metagenome (GOLD analysis project Ga0315291, IMG submission 203070) | Sediment microbial communities from Yellowstone Lake, YNP, Wyoming, USA - YL17G12_20 | ecosystem: Environmental > Aquatic > Freshwater > Lake > Sediment | place: USA: Wyoming | collected...
TCCTGCACACCCTGAAAGACCAATACGACGTCGGATTGGATATGGTCTTCATGGATTGGACCACCGTTTACTTTGAAGCCAAGCCGTCGGATTATATCAAATACGGGCATAGTCGTGATCATCGACCTGATCGACCGCAGATCACCATCGGCCTGGCACAGGATCAACGATCACAACTCCCAGTTGGACTCAGCATACAACCCGGAAATATCAATGATCAAACCCATTTCAAAATAACCTATAGGGAGATCAAACCAGGTCTACGGACCGGTAGTGTCCTGGTTTTTGATGCTGGTGCCACTGGCATCCCTAACCTGGACCTTCTCGTATCGGACAAGATGAAATATCTTTCCCGCATGAAACTCAACCAGAGCGACATCAAACAACATCTAAACAGGTTTAACAAGGATGAATGGACACAAATCGTGACAGGTAACAAGGATGAACAGGTGTATGGGAAACAGCTGGTGTTTCCCAGCAGGACCAAATACCTGTATTTCTCCCAGAATCTCCATGATGATACACTGATGAACAGACGAAAACACCTCGAACAAGAATATGATGAGGCACTCAGCCTCTGGAAGACCATACAGGCCAAAAAACAACCACGTCAGAAATACCGCAACAGCAATCACTTCCTGCAAACACACCTCTCCTATACCTTCCCCATCACAGGATTAACTCGCGAGGAGGCCATAGCACGTGCGTTACAGCTTTCCATCACCGGGAAAGAAGGATTTTTTGCACTGGTCTCAAACAAAGATTTCTCACTTCACGAAGCACTACAATTTTACCGCGAAAAGGACTGCGTGGAGAAGCTGTTCAACAGCATTAAAAACGAACTTCATATCCGTCCTACACGCTGCTGGACACAGGAGGCCATCGACGGATCCGTCCTCATCGTGTTCCTTGCTCAGCTTGTCATAAGTTTGCTTCGGTACAAACATGCTGCGTTGCGAAATGTTTCCACAAAATTCATCTTGCAAAGTCTGAGCAATTTCGCACTTACTATCATTGTGTGTAAAAATGGGGTAAAAAACCGTGTTTTTTCCAATTTTGATTGGATCAATACCCTTATTTTTTGTGGAAAAACACCAGGAACATAGATTTTTTGCTTATTTTTCTGGCTGAAAACCAGAAAATATTGTGAAGTGCGAAATGTGCTCTAATCAAGAAAAGAACGGTCAACTGCGAAAGTCAGGTGGGTAACCAGTATTATTCCAATACGAATCGTGAAAATCATCTCTGGTATCATGTTTATCGTTTTTGGATTGGTGATGCTGATACGAAAGGAGAAAGAGTCTGAACCGAAAAAGTTCTACAACAATCCATTTGTCTCAGGGTTCCTCCTCATCCTGTTAGCTGAGTGGGGGGATAAAACACAGATTGCTTCTGTGCTGTTTGCAACCAAATATAACGCGGTGATGGTGCTCTGTGGAACCATGCTTGCTCTTACCTTGGTATCGATTATGGCTGTGTATTTTGGGAAATTCATTGCAGAGCGAATCAATAAAAAGGTGCTGACAAGAGTCGCGGCAGTCGTCTTCATCATCATGGGTGTTGTGTTCTTTTTCTAACGAGTCTAATACTACAACAGCATCGAAGTTACCAGGTAAAAGAAGAATCAGGATAAGATGTTGTTTATCTTAGAGAAGTTTTACCGCAATATGTGACCAGGGCACTTGTGTCAGTTTCCAGGTGTTTCCTGTTGTGGTGATCTGAGCGATTTGAGAGCTATCCGGGTTGATGTTCTTTTTATCGAGTTTTCTGAGTTGGTCGATTGCTTCATCTTCTGTTGCGAAAAGATATTTTTCTTTCCCGGTGTCCAGACAATATAGCATGTTGTCGATTTTCAAACCTTTGATTGCTTGTTCAGAGCCAGGTTCGTTAGCCACCGGTGATTCCGATGGTATTTTTTTATCAGTTGGCATTTGAGTACGAGCAGGTTGATCCGTTAAAATATTTTTCATTGCATTCACCTCACACGTACAATACATTCGCATCGTTGTATAAATATTTATGGCCGTTAATTTTTATTAGCTTGTTGTATACTGTTGGAATTTATGGAATTTCCCAGACGAATCTATTTAAAGCTCCACTTTTTTACTTGGCTGAACTACTATGCACGATCGGTTTTATCTTCGTCTGCTTTCGTCATTATATATCTCCACGTTTTTCATTCGTGCGAGTTTTGGGATTATGCTGGCGACGCTCCCTATTTATTTGAATATTACCACGGGGTTTATTGGATATGGTGTTGTTGCTGCGGCCTCACCCTTATTTGAGATGGGTACTGTTTTGTTTATCGGAGCGGTGGTGGATCGGTATGGCAGAAAAATTGTATTGTTATCCGGTCTTCTCACTGCGGCACTGTTTCTTTTTCTTCTTTCCCTTACAAAAAACCTGTATGTGATCTTTTGTATAAATGCGGCTCATGGGATGGCTGCAGGTGCCATTCTTGTTGCATCATTAGCGCTCTTAACCGATTACGCGCCAGAGAACAGACGAGGACGGGAAATGGGCGCGTTTGATGCGTTCAATATGCTTGGATGGGTTGTTGGCTACGCAGTGGGGGCACTATTCCTTGAGTTTTTAAAAGGTTCTCTCTGGCAGACGTTTGTGATTGCTGCTGCGATGGCGTTGTTTGGGTGTGTGTATTGTTTTTTAAATATCACGGAGCCAAAGAAATACAATGTTGTTTGCAAGAAAATCAGGTTTGATGCGATTATAGATGTGCTCAAGCAACGTTCGATTCTTCTGCTGACGCTTCCGTGGTTTATCGTGTTTATGATTATCGGGGCAGTGATGACATTTCTAACGGTCTCGACGTCCCAGGGTGTTCTTACGATTTCACCGCTTCTTCTCTCAGTTATTATTGGTGGAGCAGGGGTCGTACTGATTCTGACACAGATTTTTTATGGGCGACTTTCTGATAAGTATGGCCGTCTGCCGATTATGGTAGTGGGTACTATCGGGTTTGTTGGGTTAATGACGGTGATTGGAATTGGATATGGTCTTGCTCCGACAACCAATGGAGAGGATGTGAAAAACAGCATCATCAGGTTCTGGCCGCTTCTCGGGGTTTTTGGGCTCATGGCTCTTGCGTTTGGCCCGTCTGCATTATCGTCACTTGCGGATGAGGCACAGGAGAAAACACGCGGGGTGACCATGGCGGTGTATAGTATTGTGATTAGTGCAGGGATGTTTGTTGGGGTGCCTGCAGTCGCAGCGATTTTTGACCGATATGGAGGACCGGGTGTGTTGTTCTTTATGATCGGGTGCGCGATAGCGATGCTGTGCCTGATGATTGCTCGCTATGTTGAACTGAAACATCGGAAAAAACAAAGGATGACGTAACGAGGAGATAGTGTAAAAACATCTGATTTCTCAGATTGTCTTCTTTTTCCTTTTTGTATCATTGTTACGCACAAAAATATTCGGTTCTAAGGATATGTTTTTAAGGGAAGAATTGTTATGAAATCGTAGTTGATGGAGGATTGATGAATGGCAAAAAACAAAAAACATGAAACTTTACAAGGGGCTATCGAAAAAATTGATAGGAAAATAAATAAAGAAATGAAAAAGATGAAAAAAAAGTAATGTGGTATCCATATGTTTATTCCTGATAAGCTCGGACTTCCTACATTTGACGAAATGATAGGAAATAAAAAACCTTCTACGGGTAGAACATCATGCCCCAAATCAGTAAAAGAAAAGGTCTGGAGGGAATACAACGGAAATAGGATGAATGGGGAATGTTACGCATGCGAAACAAAAATATCATACACTAATTTTGAGGTAGGACATAATAAAGCACGTTCAAAGGGTGGGAAATGGACGGTTGCTAACTGTAGACCTATCTGTCGGTCATGTAATCGGTCTATGGGGACGATGACCATTGAAGCATTTAAGAAAAAATATTTTACAAAGAAGAAAACACCGAAGAAACCTATTAAGAAGAAACCAATGAAACGAAAACAAAAAGACCCTTACGATTTATCTCAATATATGCCAAAGCTATAGCAGATGTCAACGATTAGCACAAAAAAATATAAACGTGGAACGTCATTCATGGACTGTAACAAAAGCATGGTAAAATGGGGTTTCATCGATGGATTTCAAAAAGCTTAATAAAAACCCCCTATTGAGACAAAACCATCATTTTTAGTCTTTTTTTAGTCTGGCTCCATATGGAGGTAAAAATAACTTAAAGCCAGTTTTTTGTCTTTGCACAATCAATGACACTCCCACCACCTACTGCAATAATACTCTCAATGTTCTGTTCTCTGCAGAGTTTTATCCCCTGTCGTACACTAGTAATCCGCGGGTTTGGTTGTACTCCGAGAAGCTCGTGATAGACCATAGAATTCCTTGTTAAAATATTCGTTACCGAATCATATAATCCGGTTTTTTTTATACTTCCTCCACCGTAGACAAACAAGATATTTTTCCCGTATTGTTTGAGTTCTTCACCGAGTCGCTCAATTTTATTTTTCCCAAAAAAAATTTTTGTTGAAATCGCATAATTGAAATCAAGCATTGGTCTGCCTCTGTTTTGTCGTCTATGGCTTTACGGAATTTAAACATCAGTAAAGAAACAGCAGTTTTTTTTAACAAATCAGCTGATTGTTTTTTGATTTGAAAAAAGGTACTTGACAGTAAGGAACCCTAGTGTTGTTCCAAGAAAGATCCCGATAATTGCAGATATTTTTTCGAACATCGTCATACTGACTGAACTTTGTATGACGTAACCGCACAAGAGAATGGTTCCTGCTCCTATGACGTATTTGATGTACTTGTCTGTTTTTTGATTCCCATGGGGAATATACGAAGGAGCTTTTTTACGAATCTCCATATATTCCTGACAGGCGTCACAGTACCATTTATTGGTCGTTGGATCTAATCGAAGTGCGGAGAAACACTCTGCGCAGTGAGGATGGTGATAAAACGATGGTTTGGTTTTTCCTTTTCCGATTTGCTTGAACAAGGGAGATGTAAAACTCCGTTTGAGAAACAGCGGGGTGAGAAAACAACTGGTAAAGATAAGAAACAGGGTCGCTGTTCGTACTTGATTAGCAAGAAAACCACCAGGATCGCCAAAGACACCTCGCTCAATACCTGTTGATACAATGATCAATGCGACCCCCATCACCGGCATCATACCGATACCGACACTGATCGCTTCTCTTCGCTTTAACCCAGAGATTCGTGCTCCGAAGGAGCTGCCAAGGAAATTTCCAAGCATGGCAAAGACGATAAACGCGGTGCAAAAAAGGAGGAGGGACGTCATCTGATTTGATCGAAAAATAGATAAAAAGTCGAAACTAGCTCCCACCCAGACGAAAAACAAGGGGACAAAAAATGCATAACCAATGGTTTTAATGTAATCAACGAGGATTCCTGCCTGCGGTGTTTTTTTGATAAAAAGACCAGCAATGAATGCTCCAATAACCGCAGTAAGCCCCATTTTTTCAGCAAACGCTGCAAATAAAAAACAAATACCTAAACCGATTGTGAGGATAACAATGGGCGCATGACGTTTTGTATTACTCTTTGATATATACCGAACAACGAGAAAACCAACAATGATGGTGAGAATGAAAAATAGGGAAATCTGTAGAAGAAGAACAAACGAGTTACCGACTCCGAACACCAACGCAAAGAACACCATAGCAAGGACATCATTAACAACCAATGCGGTGCGTAACGTTAAGCCGACACGAGACGCTAATAAATCCATATCTGATAGAATTCTTATAGCTATGGTTGTCGATGTCGCTAAAAAAATCGTACCTATCGCCATAGACTGAATGAGAGATAAACGGAACAATTGTCCAACGAAACATCCGAAAAGAAAGGGGATAATAATTCCGAAAATACCGACACCTAGTCCCGCTTTCCTTGTCTTTTTCAGATCACTTAGATTCGTCTCAAGTCCAACAATGAATAAGAGAAAGACCACGCCGATGAAAGCGATTTCTTTAAACTCTGGAGATGTCAAATCAAGGTTGAATTCAAAAAGAGACGTATTCATAACAGTAAACGATGATCCAGATAACAACCCGATACAGCAAGGACCAAGGAGAATTCCTGCCAGGATTTCCCCAATAACTCCCGGCTGCTTAATCTTTTCAAATACGATATTGAAAAGCTTAGCAAAAATAATCGCGAGAGTAATTTCCAGTAACATCCCATGCATCCCTTAACAGTAAACCTATGGAGATGGGTATCGATTCTTGGTATTTAAAATCATGGAAAAATCGACTCTCAGAGATTTTAAATAACCTTCTCATGATTAATAATACTGAAGGAAATGAGTGATAAACATTCAGTGATTGCCGAGTTATATGAGTTCAAGGTAAAAGACCTTTTAGAGCCCATCGATGCAAAGATTTCATATGTAGAAAAAACAGATGCTATTGAACAAGTTTTCTTGTTGTTGGGTAAAAAAAATCATGTCTGGGTAGTTGATGATAGTATCGCATTACATGTTCTTGGGGTGATTACTGAGTCTGATACACTCCAGCTTTTTGCACCCCCCTACACCCCTCTGCAATCTTTTGATAAACCTACACTGCAATCATTTCAATACGGGCTGGCAACGACTGCGGAGGAGATTATGTCCAAACGACCAATCACCGCAAACCCAAACGAAAAAATAATCGACGTGATAGCGAAGATGAAACTACATAAAATCAAACAACTCCCAGTTGTTGATGAAAATGAACGACTGATTGGTGAGGTTTCTTTGAGTCGTCTCATTCAGGAATATTCGAAGCGGCAAGCTGAAATTATTAAGAAGAAAAAAACCGATATTACCTAAAAAACTTTTTAGGACTTTTATTGTGGTTGTCAACTTAAGAAATTAATATGATAGCCCCCATCTACATTTTTGGGGTAACAAAAATGGATGGGATGCTATCACATTTGGAGAAATTGTTAGAAGCTAAAAATGTTTTTGTAAGAAATCGTAAACAAAGAAGAACCCGTGCGTTAGGGATTCTCATGTACCATTATGGACTCTCCCTGAGAAAATGTAAAACCATTGTATCTTCTTTTGAAGATATCAGCCATGAAGCAATACGTAAATGGTATCATAAAACGGATACCATTTTTTCAGTAGGAAAATGCTATAGAGAAACGATCGCTGTTGATGAAACAAAGCTTTAGATCAATGGAAAACTGTATATTTTATGGGCAGCAATAGATACGAGTAACTGGGAAGTACTAGGTGTATGGGTCTCTAAAGGTCGTTCATCAATAGAAGCATATAGTTTCTTAAACTATGTTCTTAAAAAATGCACCAATCAACCAAAGATTTTGGTTGATGGCGGGCCATGGTATAAACCTGCTCTTGAACGATTAAACGTTGAATGGGAACATGTTACTTTTGGGCTTCATAATCCTATAGAACAATGGTTTTTTCTATTAAAGCATCGAATAAAACTATTTTATAGAAATTGGCCGCATAATGCCACTGTTGGTAGCACTCAACAGTGGATTGACTGTTTTGTATCAATGTATCACTTTACGAGGTGCTAAAGTTGACAGCCACCTTTTATTAATAGAAAGTTTTATATCGGAAGGGTCTATATTATCACATGGGGAAACTATGAAGAAACATCTATTAAATCTATTAATCACTGGAATTGTATGTCTAACGCTGCTTACAACCATCCAACCGGTTTCTGCGTATTCTCATGAAATGCAGACACAAAACACCAATACACAAACCAATCAAGTCATTGATGATATGGGTACTATTGGTCCGAGTTGGTACACCAAACCAACGAGCTATGCACAGCTTATCAGCTGGTACCAAGCGTTAGAAACGACGTATCCTGGATATCTACAGGTTTTCAAAGCAAATGAGTTATATAATACAGGTGTAGTAACCGGGGGATACGATCTCTATTACGTACGAATCACGAACGAAGCATTAGGTTTACATAAACCAGAAGTTCTTTTCCTTGGAGGTCCACATGGTGATGAAACCGTTGGAACCGTTGGTATGTACTGGTTTACCGATTGGATAATACGTATGGCATTTACTGATGAACCTTGCCAAGAATATTCGAAAGACTGGTTACGATGGCTTATCGATAATAGAGAAATTTACTTCGAGGTTTCACATAATCCTTATGGATTTGATCATGGTCCCCAGCGTTATGATGGAAATGGTTGGGATCTTAACAGAGAGGCAGATATGGATGGCCCTGGCACACCCACCGGAGGTGTTTGGGCGAGTGTAAATGGAAAAACACTCCGGGCGTTTATCGACAATCATACGATTCGAATAGGAGGTGATTTTCATGGCGGTGCTAGATTGTTATTGTATCCATGGGGTTCAACCCATAGCAGCATCGTCGGAACAAGTCCAATCACAGGATATTCTTACAATTATGCCCCGCCTGATTTTTATTTCTTTGATGCATCGAGTCTTAGATTAGGTAATTATATAGGTGATTACGGTGGGAACCTTGACAAGTATAGCATAGGTACAATTCCTGATACGGTAGGATATGTAGTACAAGGAGGAATTGCTCCTTGGGCATATGGTGCAGATGTTGTAAAAAATCCTGTTGAGGACCCATACGTTAAAGATGAAACTTGGGGTAACTATCCTGGAGCAGGGGTCCTATGGCTCTCACCGGAAATGTCTAATACAAAAAACCCTGCGGAATCTTCCTTTGGGAATGATACTGTTGCACGATACGGTGCAGAGGTCCGCCGTGTGATATTGCATCAAACGGATCTTGCGCAGCCCTACATTCGACTGCAACCAGGAACTGTGGAAAATAACTCCATTATCATCCCTGGCACTTCTTTAACGATTAACTGGCAGGTGAACGGAAGTATGGTCGTTGATCATACATCTATCCAGTGGGGAACAAACCCGGACCCAATTAACAACCCGCAATTTTACACCACTGATTATGACGAACACGCGGGTATGTACCTTGGCGGAACTGGTTGGGATGCTGCAAACAATGGGCAGACCAATAGCGTCACATACAGTGAAAATATTACGCCACCTTCATCTGGTGAGTATTATTTTGTTGTCAAGACACAAGTCGATCAGATTTACGCCAGTGTCCTTCGCCCCGATGTTTATAGAACCAACCCCTACCTACGCCTGATTAAAGAACGAACCAATGCGTCCTACTACGAGGAACTCGAAGGAACAGATGGGACGGAAATAATCGAGGGACAGACATGGTGGTATAGCCCGGTTATTCATATATCGGTAATCCCAGAAAACACAGCACCGAATAAACCGGACAAACCCAGTGGACAAGAGAAAGGAAAAATAGGACAAACCTACTCATATTCCACGAGCACAACAGACCCTGACGGCGACCAAGTGTATTATATGTGGGACTGGGGTGACGGGAATTTCAGCGAATGGCTCGGTCCGTATGATTCAGGAGCAGAGGCAAGTGCTGAAAAGTCCTGGAGTGTTAAAGGGGATTACAGCATTAAAGTGAAAGCAAAAGATACCTCTGGGGCGGAGAGCGCCTGGTCAGATCCGTTATCGATTACCATGCCTACAAGCAAGAGTACGCAGATGATGTCGTTACTCGCACAGTTCCTTCACAATCTATTGCAGTTCCTTCAAAATCTATTGAAATAAAACATGAAAGGGGCAATTGAAACACTGCGTTACCTGTTCAGGAATAGACCGTAATCCTACGAATATCTATTTCTTTCTTTTTTCCTCCATTAATTCACAATTTCAAATTAACTTTGTAAATCTGTAAAGATAATCAACAGGAGATGTGAACGAGGTTTTACTGGTATGAATTCATTTTTGTATAATTTACTAGTAAATTTCCCCATTCTGCTGATCTATGTATATTTTTACTAGGATAAAAGATAATCATTCCAGTCAACTATCCGCTTTGATTATACTATTCATCCAGTTGGGAATACTGGAAGCAGTTCCACTTCGCGAAATGACGCCACATTTACGCCCGCACTGGGATTTTAACGCGTAAATGACGTCACATTATAGTATGTCTTATCTGTTGAGACAAAGTAAAAATTGATTTCTTCGAATCACTTCCAATATTAACTCCTATTAGGTTTTTTTTAAAAACCTATACATCTAA
>Ga0315291_10012974_pt1 | contig 10112 bp, 6 predicted proteins | sample YL17G12_20_MG_FD_203070 | JGI IMG/M metagenome (GOLD analysis project Ga0315291, IMG submission 203070) | Sediment microbial communities from Yellowstone Lake, YNP, Wyoming, USA - YL17G12_20 | ecosystem: Environmental > Aquatic > Freshwater > Lake > Sediment | place: USA: Wyoming | collected...
GGCATTTGCTAACCATGCCAGTCTGGCCATTGAGAACTCACACCTCTACCAGAGTTTAGAGGAGAAGATAGCGGAGTTGAGCAGCGCCTACCAGGAGCTTCGGGAGAACCGGGATAAACTGCTTCGCTACGAGCGGTTATCGGCGGTGGGCAATGTGGCAGCGAGGATTACCCATGAGATCAGGAACCCCCTGGTGGCGATAGGGGGATTCGCCCGACGCATCCTGAAAAGGGATCAGGAGGGAGAGGTAAACAGAAACTATCTGAGAATCATCGTAGAGGAAATAAGCCGCCTGGAAAATACGCTGGCGAGCATTCTTGCCTTTACCAAACCTGCTGAACCTCAATGTAGTGCTACCGATGTGAATACTATTGTGAAGACCACGTTGGAGGTGATGGGCATAGAGCTAGAGAAGAACAACATCAGCGTGGAGGAGTACTATGATGTGCATCTGCCCCTGCTCTGGCTGGATGAGAACCAGATACGACAAGTAATGATCAACCTCTTTAGGAATGCGATACAGGCTATGCCGGATGGCGGTACCGTTACCGTTGCTACTATCGCTGAGCACCTGTGGGTGAAGGTTGAAATCGCTGACACCGGGGTAGGGATTACAGATGAGGATATGGACAGGCTGTTTGACGCCTTCTTTACCAGTAAGTCCACCGGATCGGGCCTCGGGCTCACCGTATCAGCTCAAATCATCAACCACCATGGAGGTACCATTGAAGTGAGGAAGAGAGAACCGAGGGGAACCACTTTTACAGTAAAGCTCCCGGTTACCCCACCTCCCGAAAAGGCAATCACCTAACCGACGCAATTCCCTTGTATCCTCTGATTTTCCTCACCTTTGTTCCACTCACTCATCTATAAAGGACACCACACCCTCTCTTCTGCTGAGAATTGCGAAAGCAATTTTTATTTTTACCAATAGCTATTATACTTCAACTAATTATATTCTCTTTTTCTCCGGCCCTTGCGCTTTTTAAAAAAAATGTGTTAGGTTTAGATGCTACCACACATCTACAGAGTTAAAAGAAAGGGTTGTAAGAAAGTGAAATCCCTTAACCTTAGTATACAATCCTGGGACGGCCATGAAAGAAGGAAAAGGGCGAGAAGAACGGAAGATGTGCAGAGGTGCATTTTCTGCAATGAATTTTTCTCCTGGCACTCGTGCGGTCCTCTCTGTTCAGCATGCGTCCCTATTATACTCTCGTCCTATAAAAGAAGAGGCGTAATTATTGACATCATCGCATGCTGTGTTTACCAATGTGGCTAATTTCATCTCATGGTGAGAAAAACTTTAAAACCACTCTGCACCTCGAAACGTTACTACTACTACATTCTCATAAATAACCTTCACCTCCTTTCAGGGTAGAGAAGGATGATAGCTTTTTAAAGCCCCTCCTTTTTAAGCTATCGTCCTTCTTACCATTAACAGTATCCCTAACGTGATTACTGTGTGAAACCCCTCTCAAATCCCACTATCCGCAAAAAATCTGCTCTGCGTGCTTCCCATTGTCTCATCCCCTTTTACTGAGCTCTAGGGAACTTTATCATTTGACAACAACTGGTTTTGATATTATAAGTAGAAGGTGTGGTAGTAAGTACACGAGAGAGAACTCGTATATTTTACCAACGCACCACCTCATTTTTTTTCATACTATCTCGTTCCCCCAAGAAAGGAGCACACCTATGATACAATTTCTCATACCTCTCCTCTTCATTATTTTTGTTCTGAGTCAGGTTGTAAAAATATTGAATGAGTATGAAAGGGGCGTCATTTTCCGACTGGGAAGATTAATCTCCACCAAAGGCCCCGGTATCATTTTTCTCATCCCCTTTGTGGATAAGCTGCAAAGGGTAAGCTTAAGGCTGGAAACCCTTGATGTCCCTCCCCAAGATGTCATTACCAGGGACAACGTCTCCATCCAGGTCAATGCAGTAGTGTACTATCGGATTATCGACCCCAACAACGCGATAGTGGAAGTTGAAGACTACGCTTACGCGACCTCACAACTTGCGCAAACTACACTGAGAAGTGTCTGTGGGCAGGCAGAGTTGGATGAGCTTCTTGCCGCAAGGGAAAAGATAAGTATTCGTCTCCAGGAAATACTCGATAAGGACACCGACCCCTGGGGTATCAAGGTTTCTAAAGTAGAGGTAAAACACATTGATTTACCTCTCGAGATGAAGCGGGCAATGGCCAAACAGGCCGAGGCAGAACGATTGAGAAGGGCAAAGGTAATCCACGCTGAAGGGGAATATCAGGCTGCTACCAGACTTTCAGATGCAGCCAGTATTATCTCAAAAGATTCCACCGCCATACACCTACGCTACCTACAAACTCTTTCAGAGGTCGCTACCGAAAAAAATTCAGTTACCCTCTTCCCTGTGCCCATAGACCTCTTTAACCTCTTCTCTAAAGTAATGGATAAGGAGTAAAATCTTAATCGTCAAAGTTTCCTTCATGACCATGAGGCTTGCCAATCAGCTTTGCCTTTTCCACTATTTTACTCTCAGTCCATTCCACGGGATCCTCAATGCGGGTTGCCTTTGCACCAAGGTTATAGAAGCCTGCTTTTAAGATGGCTTCAATGGCAAGGGGTGCAGTATCTTTAGCGTTAAACACATTTACCAGCATATCATAGGTAAAATCCTCCACCGCCTTTATCATGCGCTCCCTTATTTCTTTTGGCTGTGTTAATAATTTGTTTTCAAAAGGGAGGTTGAGTTTTTTATAGTCACCACCCTTAATCCCTTTCGACTGGGAATAGCCCACCATCTCAGACCACATCTCCTCCGAAACACCTGAACCTTTAACCTTGATGAGGTTTCCACTCTCATCCAGTATGGCATTTCCGTAATCATTGACCTTCACACCCCAGGAAACCATCTGAAGCGCGGTGGCAACATTCGCCTTGGTGGTAGGGGTTTGTGCAGCAATTTCTCTCAGCCTGTCAGAGTTATTCCCCGAGGTACCGTGCTGTGCGCCGGACACCTTATACTTTTCCAGCGCGCGGTGTATCTCAGCAGTGAGACCAACCTGTATCCCCTGGCCGCTTGCCTCTATTCCATGGGTAGTACCATTATTGAGCGCAATCCAGTCGGGAAAGATAGCCTGGGCATTGAGACCCCGTATGAGAAATAGTGCCTCTTCAACCGTGGAGAGTCCCTCTTCTCCTTTTATTTCACCCACCTCTGTTTCAAGACCGGCCCATGGGGGTACAAATCGGTTGAGCTCAATGGTGGCAAGGAGGTTTTTATCATCGGGGAGGTGAGAGGCATCGATGGCAATTGAGGTGATACCGGCATCAAACATACTGGGAATTTCTGTCTTCGCTATCTCAACGTCTTTTTCACCTTTAATGCCGTAGTGGTCCGCGTGAACTGCTACGGGAATGGTGATACCGAGCTCGTTGCATATCGTATCAATGAAGGTAGCCATATTCCAGTAGTTAACCGCACAGTAGGCACTGGCACCACCCTCTGACTTCGCAATCTCTATCAGAATGGCAGCATTCGCCCGCTGCGCAGCCTTGAGGGCACCTCGAATAACAAAAACACTCCGCCCGTTTGCAGCCATGGTCATTGCCTTACCCTTAGCCATCAAAGCTCTGTCAATAACCTTACCACTCACCAGTAAAGCTTGCGAGTGGGGAAAGAGCTTTACCATGTTTGGTGGTCGCCCTATCTCAAGAGCCTTTTCAAAGTCTGAAAAATAGCGCTGTGCTGTCATAGTGTGTCTCCTTACTATTTAATTTTGATGATAATTTATTAAATACTCAACCCTTCCAACCCCTAAACCCTACTTCCAGTATTTCACCGTTTCTTTAAGCCTCGGTAGTTGATCCCTGGGCAATTCTTGCCAGTACTGCGGTTAATAGTCTCCAGAATTTTTCCACGCTGATGACACTGACTGCCTCCTGAGGAGAGTGAGCATTCACGATGTCGGGCCCAATGGAAATCATATCCATAGTACCCAATTTCTTTCCGATGACACCGCACTCAAGACCGGCGTGGGTTGCCTCACGCGTGGGACGTCTTCCAAATAGCTCTTGGTACACGTTCTCTACAATGTGGAGCAGTGTGGAATCAGTATTCGGTCGCCAGCCAGGGTATGGCTCTACCACCCGGTGGGTGGCCCCTGCAAGTTGAGCCACTGCCACGACCTGATCCATGGTTGCCTTAAGCGCCTGTGGCACAGAGGAGCGAGAGCTATTGTGGACGGTGAAAACGCCGTCCTTGAGATGAGCGGTGGCAAGGTTGGTTGAGGTTTCAACTAGACCGGGCATCTCCTGGCTCATCGCGAGCACCCCGTTGGGGAATGCGAGCAGCATAGTGACCAGAGTTTCAAATGATTTCTTACCCACCACCTGGGGTGGCAGAGTGGCAGGGGTAACGATACTCTGCATTTCGCGCTCGTGGGGAAACTCGACCTGAAACGACTTGTGCAGATCACTCACCATTGAATGGAGTTGTGACACATTGCCAATGGGTAGTGCAACCACCGCAATGGCCTCACGAGGTATGGCATTGTGTTTGTCGCCGCCGCGAAAGTCAGCCAGTGCAATCTCCAGCCCTTTAAGGGCAGAGAGGCTCCGCGACATCAGTTTTATTGCATTGGCACGATTCTCGTGGATATCGAGCCCGGAGTGACCTCCTCGTAAACCGGTGAGCTTTAACTGGACTCCCACAGCTCCCTGCGGTACCTCGGTCCAGTCAAGTGGTAGCTGGGTGGTAACCCCACCCCCACCCGCACACCCGATACAAACAGTGTGTGCTTTTTCAGAATCAAGATTGAGAAGTATCCGGCCAGTCACCAACGATGGAGAAAGCCTCGTCGCTCCATTCAATCCCGTCTCTTCATCAACGGTGAGGAGAATTTCCAGCGGACCGTGGACAAAATCATCTGAGAGAGCCACTGCGAACGCCGCTGCTACTCCAATCCCATTATCAGCACCCAGCGTGGTTCCCTGAGCCTTTATCCAGTCACCTCCGCGCACCACCCGAATCGCATCCCTGGCAAAATCAAACCCTACATCCTCATTCTTCTCACAGACCATGTCCAGGTGTCCCTGTAACACTACCGTCGGTGAATGCTCATATCCCTTGGTAGCAGGGACGGTGATACCCATATTGCCAGCCTCGTCCTGTACGACAGTAAACCCTGCATCTCCCGCCACTTGACGCAGGTGGGTAGCGAGGAGTGTTTCATGTTTTGACCCGTGGGGAATACCCACAATCTGTGCAAACAATCCCCACAACGTTTGAGGTCTTAAACCGATAAGCGCGTCTGACATGCGACACCCTTTAATTCCCTTCCTCTATCCTTTTCCTCACCTCAGTATAGTAAAAAAGTATCAAAATTGCATTGGCAAATCAACATAAAAACTTCTGCTACCATATACTATATGCCGAAAAAAGGTTTGACAGAGAGGTCTCCTTACCCTATAGTGGCTGGAAACATTGTCATAGCACCACAAATTAATTAACCACTACCAAGAGGAACACACCCATGAGACCATTGATTATCATCGGTAAGTGCTTACACACGCTACCTCTCCTATCCCTTTCCCTACTGCTTACCATTACTGCATGTAAAAATAACGATACCCCTGTAGCAGAAAACTCTTCCCCATCACAGAAGGAGGAACAAATAACTTCTACAAAAGATAGTTCTTCACTCCCTCCAGAGGTGGTGGTTGAGGTAAATGGAGTGAAACTCACTGAGAGTGAGATCAAAGTAAAAACAAATAAGGCATTTGAATCTATAAAAAGTCAGTTGCCCCAGGACCAAATGGAGCAGATGAGACTCAATATCCGCAAAACTTTTATTGAGAATTTCATAGTTCGCACCCTCCTTGAGCAAGAGGCAGATACCCGCAAGATCACCGCGAGCGAAGCTGAAACCAATCAAGCTGCCACTGAATTTGAAAAGCGACTCCCCCAGGGAATAACACTTGAATCCGTGTTCACTACCGGCGGCATTAGCAAAGAAGAGTTCCTGAAAGATATTACCTTTTCGGTGCGAGCCAATAAACTATTTGATGCGGAGTTAACCATTCCCACCCCCACCGATGCAGAGATAACAGAATACTACACTGCCAACCAATCACAATTCGACACTCCCGAAACGGTCCACGCTCGTCATATCCTTATCAAGGTAAGTGATAAAGACGATGAAAAGATTAAGGCTGAGAAGATGGCAAAAATTGAAGGGATAAGAAAACAGCTCCTCGGAGGAGCTGACTTTGAAAAACTTGCCCGAGAACATTCAGAATGCCCGAGCAAGGAAAAAGGTGGCGACCTGGGGACCTTTTCCCGGGGGAAAATGGTAAAGCCTTTTGAAGATGCCGCCTTTAACCAGAAGGTTAATGAAATTGGATCTGTAGTGAGTACTCAGTTTGGCTACCACCTCATCAAGATACTAGAACACAACCCGGCAAAAACAAAAACATTTGATGAGGTACAAGATAAGGTAAGAGAGCTGCTGACCCAGCAGAAAAAACAGGAAATGGTAAAAAACTATCTCGCCCAGCTAAAGCAGAAGGCAAAAATTGTCTACAGAGATGCTAAGGATTCATCACCGCAATAATCTTTAAGCACTGCCCCGTTATCAATTAAGTCCTAGGAGCCTGTCGGAATACCCACTTGTATGGAGGCTGTTGAAAAATGTTCAGATGCAAGGCGCGCGAAATCCTGAGGAATGAGGCGTACTCGTGCAGTACGCTGCAATGACGAAGGATGAGTGCAACACAGCAGATGGACGTTTTCCGACAGCCTCCTAGACCATTTCTGTCACGAGCTAGTAAGTTACCAAAAAGACACCTACTGCAAAATTCTATAGTCTCTTCCTTACAAGCAATCCCGCGCTCACTCACTATCTCTGCCTGTCAATGGTAAAAACCCATCGATGAACTCTCGTAACTCACCCTGAAACTCCTCATTATCCTTAAGCATCGCTACTATGACGGGACTCACTTCATAGTACAACTTTACAATTTCTTGCCCTTCTTTTGTGGTATTCAACACATTGTCTCGTAAAAATCTTAAAAGAGCTGCCTCTGGAGAGTATTCACCATATACTTGCTCTACCGGGCAGGGCCCTCCCACGGTAGTAGTGGTAGAAGAGGCAGTGGAAGTGGTGGTTGAACCAGCAGTAGTAGTGGTGCTACCCCCCGGGTTCCACCCGGCAAGCCTCGCCATCATCCACCAGAATGCTTTTCCTTTCAATTGGCAGTTCAAACAATGAGAATGCGCACAATCATCGCATGATATGCACTGACTAGGGTGAGCGGCACACCACTCATCCGCCCAGTTACCACTATCATAATAGCACCCATCATCCGCACCGCGATCTAGAAAATAGTTACCGTCAGGATCATAACTCTCAATATCCGCAAAATCGAAGAGAATCTTGTTGTTGGCAGTACAATAGCTGCGAATTTGATTGTTCCGTAGGTGCAGGTTTCCTAACTCACCTGTTCCATCCAGGTGGCCTGTCATATAAATGAATGTGACATCAGGGTAATCTGCCTCAAGTTGGTTCATCAGGGTGAGGTAAGTAGTGATATCATTTTGAGCAGCATCAGACACCTGGCCACACCACGACCACATGATGAGATTTCGGTCATTACCTGGGGTGTTGAGTAGATCACGAGTCCTCTGTGCCCAGGTAGTTCGATCGGGATTTCCTAGGTCACCATCCGGTTCATAGTCATGGAGGGAAAGTGCGCTACTACTACCATCATAGTTATAATTGTATAATGAACCATTGGCCTCCATTAAAATATCCATTCCCATGACAATCTGGCTCCCATGGGAGGTATGTCCATAGGAAATCCTGAAGTCAGCTTTTGCTTGGTTTATCCAGTACTCTGAAACCTGGCTGATATCAGTACAGGTATGGTCAATAATAATAGCTGCGGCATACAGCCTGAAAGGAGTTACCAGGAACAGAAGACAAAGCAACCACACTACACGCGTAGTACCTTTTTTACCTAACTCTCTCATGACTTTTCTCCTTATGAATTTAAAAGTTTGTTATTACCCATGGTATCCTGAAAAGATGAAAATGTCTAGATTTTATGTGGTCTATCAAGTCGTCCTAAAAAATAATTGCGAAAAATTGTAATAACTGTTATTTTTAAGTAAAGAAATCTCTTGAATTCGACTATCCCCGCCCCAAGTGGCGGGGATAGTCGAATTCAAGAGATTTCTAAAATGCATTTTTTGAGCCATTCATCCCCACAGCTGAGCTGTGGGGTATTCTGGCGGATCTTTATAAAGGGAGGTGTGTTTCAGATACCTATTTATGAATTAAAATTAATGCTTAATGTCGAAATGTGATAATAGCAAAAAAGCCCCCTCAATTATTACTGAAGTGCCACACATAATAAGACCTACTCGTCTTCTTCCTTAAGCACTTCCAATACTATATCAATCATTTCCCTTACTTCTACCTTGAATGCTTTATCCTCTTCCATCGCCTTCACAATCACTGGACTCCATTCATAATAGAGCCTTATGAGTTCCTGTCCGTCATTAGTTTTACTTAAAACGTTATCTCTGTAGTATCTCAGGAGTTCTGTTTGTTCTGAATGCTCACCATACAGCGTTTCTGTGAGGCAAGGTGGATTAGTTGTTGAGGTGGTAGTTGAGCTTGGTATAGTGGTTGAATCAGCTGTGCTTGTTGTAGTACTCGTTGTTGGCGGGAGCACTCCATCGTAATGTAATATAACAGCTGACGTATCAAGATCACCACCCACAACAAAAATGTCACTAGGAGAACTTCCCCACACATCAAAAAGGTTATATGATGTCCCGCTATCCATAAGAGACCAGGTTGAGCCATCATAGTGAAGAATAACACCACCTAACCCTACAGCAAAAACGTCATTAGCTGAGCTACCCCACACGCCATAAAGATAAGTTTCTGTTCCACTATCCATAGAAGACCATTGAGCGCCATCATAGTGAAGAATAACACCATCATAACCTACAGCAAAAACATCATTAGCTGAGCTACCCCACACGCCATGAAGACAATTTTCTGTTCCACTATCCATAGAAGACCATTGAGCGCCATCATAGTGAAGAATAACACTACCTTCCCACCAACCAAAGAGACGATTTTCTGTTCCACTATCTATAGAAGACCATTGAGAACTATCATAGTGAAGAATAACGCTACCTTCCCCAAAAGTCGAAGAAAAATGATCTGCACCCACAACAAAAATGTCACTAGGAGAACTTCCCCACACATCAAAAAGACGCTCTGTTGTCCCAAATCTTATGGGGGACCACTCTAATCCATCATAGTGTGAGATAATACCATCACCACCTACAGCAAAAACATCATCTGACGCGTTCCCCCAGACACCAAAGGGAGCTGGGATCTGTTCACTAGTGGGCATAGGCGACCAATTAGTCCCATCGTAATGAAGTATGTCTTCACCAACAACAATAATATCGTTAGGTGATGTACCCCATATATCACTAATACCGACTGAGAGGCTAGGATCAGGTGTTGGAGCTGTATAAATTTTAGACCAAGTTTCCCCATCATAGCAGTATATGTAGAAATTAGACATGGCATAAACATCTGTTCCAGAACTGCCCCATATTGCCTCAAACTGTCTGATAGGAAAGCTCTCCATTACTGTCCAACCAGCTTTAGCAACACCATAGGATAACATACATAATGATATCGTGAAAAAGATAATCAAAATTAGTTTTTTTAATGAGTCTTTTTCCATTTGTTACCTCCTCCCTTTTTTATATTAAAATAAAATTTTAATTTTTTAAGTATTTGAATTTTAAATTAAACAATGCTACTTCTCCTCAAAGCAATTCTAAAAGGTTATCAAACATCTGTTTGACTTCTTCCTTGAACCCTTCATCCTCATTCACCATCTTAATTATCACGGGACTCCATTCATAGTACAACCTGATTATCTCCTTTCCTTCAGAAGTTGTGCTAAGGAATTGCGCAGAAATAACTTGAACAATAAACGATGCTGGTGTATACTCTCTGCATGGTAGAGCATCGCATAATTCAAGAGAAGTACAAAGCGCTCAACGAATTTTTTGATGAACGTGGTCGACGA
>Ga0315291_10012981_pt1 | contig 10107 bp, 16 predicted proteins | sample YL17G12_20_MG_FD_203070 | JGI IMG/M metagenome (GOLD analysis project Ga0315291, IMG submission 203070) | Sediment microbial communities from Yellowstone Lake, YNP, Wyoming, USA - YL17G12_20 | ecosystem: Environmental > Aquatic > Freshwater > Lake > Sediment | place: USA: Wyoming | collected...
CGAGCCGCACAATCCAGAGTTGCACGGTAATGAGGCCGAGATTGCCAAGAGGGAGAACGGCTTTCTTACCACCCAGGTGGACATCACCATTACTCCGTTGGATCCCACCCGCAAGCTGATCTCCAGGAGCATGGGCGCCAAGAACCGCAAGAAGCCAGAGTTTCAACGCGTGGTGCGACCGTCTATCGAGGCCCTGGCGGAACGTATCGCCAGTGTCAAAGGCTTGCAGGTGGGCCAGTTCAACCCGCTTCGTGAGTTTACCGGCTTGTGGGTTGGCGGGGAATTTGTTCCCCGACCGGATGACCCGCAGTGGACTACCCTCAAATTCACCGATGTGTATGCCAACCAGCCGGAATGCGCGCAGGCAGCCGCTACATACTACAACCGCGAGGTTGAAACTGGTGAGACGTCCGCCGGGGCTGAGGACAATGGCCGCGATGCTGAGAAAGCCGCTTTGCTGCCATTCATTCCCCCACTGTGGGAACAGTCTGGCCATGATGTAAGCAAGATGGCTGAAGCGTTGGCTAAGAATCCGCTTCTGTCAATGCACTTCACGATGGACTCTCCAGAAGTCAAGGAAATCGTGGAGGCAGAGATCCCGTACTAAGAAGGTACTATGCCAGAACTACATAAGATGACACTAGATTACTACCAGCACAATGGCAAGTTTCTCTGGTTTGATGAGATGGGCATAGTCTACTATGGCCCTGATACCAGTAGGCTTATCTGCCCTGAGGGAATGAGTGCTATAGGCAAATTCCCCATTAGTCTCGTTGACGTAAAAAACGCCTTTGCTCTTGGCTTGTTAGTCGGGCGAGGGCAAACAGAACATGAGGAGGATACAAGCAATGTGTGACTATAAGATCGTTAGGGATGACAAGGGCGTTCTGTCTGTTGAGGTGGCTGACAAGTTGGCTGCCGAGATGCTGGTGGCCACCTATGTCCCAGACTTTGAGGACCAGGGCTTGACGTTCGCTGAGGCATATAACTTGGCGTGCGAACGTGATGAGGAAGCAGCCGCACAGTTGGAAACAGACGCCAGCAACGCCAAGAACCATAAGAACTATGAAGCCGAGGACCCCACTTTCACGGCGATGGTCAATGCCGCGCTGGCACGCGCTGAGGAAGAAGACGCCGCGCAGGCTGAGCAAGAATACCACTTCATCGTTGGCACTCTGTTGGACGTGCCGGCCGTGGGGGTGGCAGTCTGATGAGCCTCAAGGCGGTCATCCTCGCGTCAACTGAGCCACAGTCAATCAAGGCTTTAGACTACGGTGTGCCCACGCTCGTACAGGCGCTACCATGCGCCGATGCGTGGTTGGCAACCGACAGTACCACACTTGTTGTGGAAAGAAAGACCTTGAGTGATTTGCTGGCAAGCATCAGGGATGGCCGCCTTTTTGACCAAGCTGCCCGCCTCGTGGCACAAAGCAAGTGGTGCTATGAAGTGGTAACGGAACTGCCAGTAGTGCGCTCTGGTTGCGTGTTCCTGAACGGGAACACGAGTGAATGGAAGTGGGCGAGCGTCCAGGGCGCGCTACTGACGATTCAAGAAATGGGTGTTGAGGTTGTGTGGTGGGAAGCCAGTTATCCTAAGTGCCTGGAATGGCTGGCAAACCGTGACCGAGATACCGTACACGTCAAGCCTCAAAAACGCGATGCAGTGATGCAATCGCCTGCTGAGACCATCTTATGCGCACTTCCAGGCATAGGCGATGGTCGGGCAGGTGCTTTGCTAGAACACTGCGGAACCGCTGCTTACGCTTTGCAGTTCTTGACAGGCAATGGCGGTGGCTCTGTACCAGGTATAGGACCAGGCACAAAAACCGCTGTTAGAAGCGCGCTAGGCTTGACAGATGACTTAGTGCTAACAGTTGTAGGAAAAGGAGAGACGGCATGACCGATGAAGAAAAAAAGCGCAGTTGCTATGATTGCGAACTTTATGGCCAGTGTGGTCTTATGGCAGATGTTTACACAGCAATACGTTGCCATAGACAGAAACTAATAGATGCAGTACTCAGACGGGCTGACATCTTTGACACGCTCGCAGAGATATGCAACCAGTATACGAAGATGAAAGGGGCAGAAACGAAATGAGTGACAAGAACTTAGTCCCCGTGACAGGGGATACTTGGGCAACCATCAAGGCAATCGCGCCAGTCGCACAGGCAAGCCGGATGTTTGGCGTTACGATTGAGCAAGCCGCGATTGTCATGCTCAAAGGCCACGAATTAGGGTTGGGCCTAGCAGGGGCCTTTGAGTTTATCCACGTCATAGACGGGAAACCGTCTCTTAGTCCCAAAGGGATGATGGCCTTGATCCATAACGATGGCCGCATTGAGGTCAAACTAACCAGGCTTGTGGACAAGTCAGGCAAGTTTGAGGGGTACGAATGCTGGATGAAACGCAAGGATACCGGCTTTGAGCATTCTGCCCGCTTTACTCTCCAGGATGCTGTAAAAGCCGGTTTGATGAAGGACAAAAGCTCATGGGAAAAGTACCCTGAGAACATGTGCCAGTGGCGGGCCATTGGCTTTGCGGGCGATGTAGTATGCCCTGATGTAGGAGGGGGGATGCTACGGCCAGAAGAGCTGGGCGCGGAAGTGGACGCAGAAGGAACGCCAGTTGTAACAGCATCTTGGCATGTGGTAGAGGAGAAACCACAACCTCAGTCTGCCAAGATAGAAACGCCAGCAGCAAACTCTCAACCCGTAGTGCCTGGGACGCTAGAAACAGCCAAAATCAAGATGTTTTTTGAGCCTGAGAAGCCAGCAGAGCCGGTCAAAGCGCCAGAGGCTAAAGAACCAGAGTTGGTCAAGGAACAGGAAACGCCTACAACCACCATCCCCGACAACCTCACGGTGGCCGACCTCTTGAGCCGCGGTTATGGTGTGGCGGATTTGCAGACCGCAATCCAGGCTTTGCAAGCGGAAGGCATGACGGTCCACTTCCCACCCGCTACGAGCGAAGAATGCAAGTTGGTGCTGGAAAGGCTAGAAGCAAAATGAGATATGCACAAATAAGAACTGTATACGGGTAGCACGGGCAAGGGGATATTTCTAATGCTTGACCACTTGTCATACTCTAGCATAAATCAATGGCACCTCTGCCCACGAGGATGGCGACTAAAGTATGTGGACAAGGTGCAAACCCCATCGGGAAGCGCGCTTGTCTTTGGAGGCGCGTTTCACGACACCTTGGAGGCCGCGATCGGCGCGCTTGCTCTAGGCCATGTCAATTCGTCTGAGACTGCATGGCTATTGCAGTTGTGGTCTGAGAAGTGGCAAGCCAAGATTGCCAAAGAGCAAGTTGCCTGGGGCGGAGGCTCGCCAGAAGAACTGGCAGCGCTAGGAGCCAGGATGCTAGGCAACAAGTTAGAAGTCTCTGGAAGTGGTCCTAATAGGGTAGAGACAATGCCGCAGTTCCTTGCCAAGATTGTGCCCATGATGGACGGTGACAAGCCGATGATAGAGCGCAAGATAGAATTGCGAGTGCCAGGTGTCCCCATCCCCGTGATAGGCTACATAGACATCATCACGGCTGACGGTGTGCCGGGTGACTTCAAAACTGCTGCTAAAGCATGGTATGCTGACAAAGCGCATGAAGAGATGCAACCCACCTACTACCTAGCAGCACTGGCACAAATGGGTATGCCAGTACCCGATGGCAAGTTCCGATACTACGTTTTTACGAAAGCGCAGAAACCGAAAGCGCAAATCATAGAGACGCAACGATCTGCCAGTGATATGCTATGGTTGTTTGAGGTCATAGTAGAAACTTGGCAGGCAATCCAGGCAGGCAGTTTCCCACCCAACCCGTGCACCTGGAAGTGCTCGCCTCAGTATTGCGGATACTGGCAGACGTGTGGAGGAAAGGAGTAAGACATGGCAAAGTGTAGCCAGTGCCTATGGAAGTGGCCTATCACTGGCTGGTGGTGTTACCACTTCAAAACACGTTCTAAGAGATATTGCCCCAAGTTCGTAAAAGCGGGCGGCAAGTGGGCACGGAAGTAGCTAGAGAGGCCAGGTTAGTTTAACCGGCAAAACGTCTGACCTGTAATCAGAAGTTCTAGGTTCGAGCCCTAGACTTGGCTTTTAGTAAGACAGTCTTCATAACTGGAGTGCAAAATGTGTGAGTGTTACGCTGACGAAATACGCCGAGAGATAGAGGAACAGGAACGCAGGGCGATCATGGCTGACTTGCTGGCTTTGGAACTGGCAACCAGAACGCCAGCCAGTGTTGTAAAAGTGGTGGCCGTGATTATGCCTACTACAGAGGGGGATTAGCATGGACATTTTGCATCTTACGGGTTGGATGATTCGCAGCGATTCTAAATTGCTCAATTGGCTATGGTTGCAGTTGGCACGGTGGCTCTATGGCCGTGAGGAGCAAAAACGCGATGAAGATTATAACTAGCATGTCCCGATTCCGTTTTGAGGAATTACGCCAGGGAATTCTTGACGGTACTTTGGCCGCGAAATGGCTGCCACTTGAGGGCCATGAGGATTCACTGACTAAATCTCAGCGTGTAGAATCGCGCCAAGTTATGGCATTGGTTAATCTCTGGGAACAATCTCCAGCTGCAATAAAGCGCCTAGTTACAGAAAGCTGGCGCGAGTTTCGCATCGTGGAAAGAGGTGGTCTGGTATTTGCTGAGATAGTCAAGGTAAGAAATAGGCAATGAACATCACCTTTTTACCCTCTCCCTACCAGTGGCAGATATGGAGGAAGTATGAAAAAGCAAGCAACAAATGTTAATAGACTTTGCCTTGAGGGGAATGGTGGAGGGGATTACCTCACAATGGAAGTATTACCCGATGGGCGTGTATCCCTAGAAGTGGGGCATTGCTGCGTTGTGATGATTAACCATATTGTGCCAGTTGAATTTATCACAGCCGCATTATCTAGGGCTGTAGAAGATAATGGGCCAAAAGAGATGCTAGAGCAAATTGGATGGTCCAAAGACTTTACTGACAAACTCACCGCGCAAGTAGAGCGCCGATAGCCTAAGAGATGAACATTAACTTTCTACCCAGTCAGTACCAGTGGAGTATTTTCGCTTTTGTCCAGAGCGGGCAAGGGCATGGCGTTATCGAGGCGGTCGCGGGATCCGGAAAGACCACAACAATTATAACTGCGACTCAGTTGACGCGCACAACTGACCGTATAGGTTACTGTGCATTTAGTGTCCACATTGTTGAGGCATTGCGTGAGAAAGTGCCTGTCCATGTTGCTGGCAATGTCGTTACTCTTAACAGTCTAGGCAATTCCAATATCCGTAACACTTGGCGCAATGTTCAATTTGACAAAGACAAACTCCTGCACCTCCTGGCAGGTCATCAGACCAATGGCTATGATGGTGCCACGATGCGCCTTATATCGCTCTGCAAGGCGAATCTCTTAGAACCTACTTTTGTCAACCTGGACTACATTAGCGACCGATGGGATATTGACGTACCAGAGGAAGAGCGCGAAAGTATTTACCGCCTAACTGCCACGGTCCACAGGGAAAGCATAGAGCAAAGAAGCGTAATTGACTATGATGACCAGATTTTCTTTTCCGCAACTGGCGCAGTGGGCTGTAAACAATTCGATGTGCTTTTCATAGACGAAGCGCAAGACCTGAACCGAGCGCAGATAAAAATGGTACTCAAGAGTGTCAAGGTTAGCGGGCGTATCATTGCTGTGGGCGACCGTTGGCAGTCCATCTTTGGCTTCCGCGGCGCGGATACAGATGCAATACCAAACATCATAGAGGCTACACACGCCAGCACTTTACCTCTAAGCATCTGCTATCGTTGCCCATCCTCGCATGTGGCGCTTGCTCAGCAGTTAGTTCCGCAAATCGAGGCTAGGGAAGATGCGCCGGAGGGTGTCATAGAAGATATGGACCAGGGGAAGTTTACTGAGCGAGTGCTACCAGGTGACTTAGTAGTCTGTAGGTGTAACGCGCCACTTGTGAGGCCGGCTATGAGGCTCATTGCCAATGGAATCAAGGCAGTCATTCTTGGCCGCGATATAGGCCAGGGACTTATGGCACTTGTGCGCAAGGTCCAGAAGCAACGAAACACATTTGACTTACTCTCTACTCTCATGGCACTTGAGCAATACGTATCTAGTGAGAGTGCCAAACTCTATTCAACTGGCAAGGCAATGAAGGCACAAAGCCTACAAGACCGCGCTGACACTATCGAGGCTTTGGCAGAAGGGTGCCAGTCTTTCGCGGACCTGGAAGCCAAGATAGCAAGCGTGTTCTCAGACGACCAGCAAGGCATCACGTTTTCAACGGTGCACCGTGCTAAAGGCACCGAGGCTGACCGAGTGTTCATTTTGGAACCTCGCTTGATGCCCCACCCGAAAGCGTCCAAACCATGGGAAGTCCAGCAAGAGCGCAATATCAAATACGTTGCGCTGACTAGGGCAAAGCAGGAATTGTATTTTGTAAACTAGAAAAGGAGAAATATGAATCCCAACGACTTTAGACGAATTGACTTGGCTTGTGAGACGGATGGTACTCATCCCGCATTAGAAACCGTCTACTTGCACGAAGGCCACCTATATGCAGCAGATGGCTATATCGCGGTCAGGTTGCCAGTATCACCAGAAGAAGGTGACAGCGATGGACTTCTGCCCCGACGGGCTGTGAAGATAGCACGCATGGCGCGGAAACGTCTTGTTGCTGGTACAGAGTTGGTTACAGTCCATTTTGGATCCCACGATGCTGTATTCCAGCGTCCACAGGTAGAGGAACATCACAAGAACGCTCTGGGGATATACAACAGTCCCAAGGTACTTAACCGCCCTGGCGCTCATCCCGATACGCACAACTCGCATTTTGTCATTGATGCGCGTTTGCTGTGGCGACTGGCAAAGACAATTTGTGAACGGGGAAGCATGGAGGGATATGGCCTCAAGGTCTATCTTGGCAATGGCGCTGATGTTCCCATCTTGGTACAGCCATGTGGTGAAAGTGACGTGTTGGGAGCGATTATGCCAATGGCACGGGTAAAGGCTGACGATATGTCAAAGGACAAGTTAGACCTCTGGCGCACTCTTGGCAAACTGAAAGAGGCCATTTGCAACGAGGCTGACAAAGTCGAATTGAGTGGTGAACTGCTGGAAGAATTGCGCAAGTTGCTATGAGGAGGCTACTGTGAAAGTGACAATCGAAATCTCAGCAGGTGAATTAGAACGCCTTGAGAAGTTATTGGTCAAGCAGGCTATGTTAGTCAAGTCGGGCTTCATAAATGCTGCTTGGGGGGATAGCATTTTGGCGCGCGTGTACGATGCTGCCAAGATGCAAGAGGAGCAAAAGTGACCGACGCTGAACCTCTCTCTATCGAGGCTCTTAAGTTGCGGATGGAGCGCCACTACAAACTAGCAACACGCCACCAGCAAAAAGGTGCCGAGTTTGAAAAGCGCTGGCGGGCCGCGGTGTATCCGGTAGAGGAGCAAGAAGAAGTTATCGAGATAGACTTTGCTGAGTATGAACAAGGAGCAAAATGACAAACTGGCGACATCGTGACAAACCGAGCGAGAACTACTTAGGCGCTATTCTGCGAGGCTATGACAAGGCCAAACTAGAAGGCACTGAGGTTACACCTAGCAAAATATGGAATTACGTAGCGATGGAGTGCTTCCACATGCCGGGTGGATTTCGCACAATGTTTGCCTGGGATTCGCGCAAGAGTGTGAACCGAGTGGGCGACATTTTAGAGGCTATCGAGGCTGAACTTGTGCCAGGATTGCGCATAGTGAGAGAGAATCGTAAAGTGCGGGTGATAGAGCAATGATTGAGTACCACGAGTGGCACGGCCTATACCGCGAGAGTTGGGGGAAAACTATTGTTCCCGCTGCCTATGCCCATCCCGCGAAGTTTCGCCCCGCCCTCATCCGGTGCATCTACGCCCACCTGCTGGAGCAGGGGTACCTCCAGGCCGGGCAGGTAGTTCTCGATCCGTTCGCTGGCGTAGCCTTGGGGGCATTGCACGCCATGCAGAACGGGCTAGTTTGGCTTGGCGTGGAACTCGAAAGCCGCTTCGTTGCATTGGGCCAGCAGAATATAGACTTGTGGAACAAGCGATATAGTGCCATGCCAGGCTGGGGCCGCGCCACGATCCTCCAGGGTGACAGCCGCCGTCTGTGCGAGGTGCTGGCGGGGGCGGGAGTGGCGGGGGCGGTGTCGAGTCCGCCCTTTGGCAATAGCCTAGAAAGCAAAGATCGTAATTTTCAGGCGGCGGCACGGCCAGGGCGGACCATTCAATGTGCTGAATATGGCACCACACAAGGCCAACTCGCCTCCCTTCCCGAAGGCGACGCGCCGCAGGTGCCCAGCGCGGTGGTATCGAGTATGCCGTATGCGGAAACCGACTTGCAAGGTGGAAGGCGTGGCGGTACTGGCGTGGGCGCAAGGCACCAGGATTTGGCAATAGATGAGCGGGCAAGCCTTGCCAGTGGTATAGGCTATGGTACAGCACAAGGCAACCTCGGCAACCTGCCCGCTGGTGAACCTCCCGCCGCTGTGGTATCCTCAATGCCATTCACGAACTCTCTCGCCTCAGACGATCCCGACAAGCGCGGCGGCCTATTCCGTGACCCTCGGCGGCGCGGGGACAGGAACATGACGGGCGAGTATGGCGCAAGCAATGGGCAGATCGGGGCAATGCGGGAGGGTGAGCCGCCGAGTGCGGTTGTGGCTTCACCGCCTTGGGCTAATTCGCTGAATAATGACGGGAGAGGGGCCGCTGACTTAAAGGTGGTGCGACAGTTAGAGGAAAAGTATCACAGGAGATTTACCGATAGGTCTTTTTGCCCTACTGATTACGGTGCAAGTAAAGGCCAGTTGGGCGCAATGGCGGAAGGGCAGCCGGTACAGGTACAGGCCAGTGTGGCGAGTCCGCCTTTTGAGAAAAGCCTGGATAATATCTTGCCGCGTGCCGATGATGGGCATGATGGCAGTGCCGTAGCAACTTTTAGGCGCACAGGCCAGTGGCCAGAACGCAGGCCAAAGGGATTAGGCTACGGTCAGACCGACGGTCAACTCGGCACCGAATCCGGCACCACATTTTGGGAAGCATCCGCCGAGATTATGCGCCAGGTGTACCAGGTCCTGGCACCTGGAGGATACACGGCATGGGTGTGCAAAGCGTTCGTGCGAAAAGGCGCACTGGTAGACTTCCCTGGTCAGTGGCAGGCGCTCGGTGAGTCGTGCGGGTTCGAGACGATAGAGGTTATCCGCGCGTGGCTGGTGGAGGATAATGGCGCGCAATGGACATTAGAGAATGGATTAGAGGAAAGACGCATTGAGCGGAAAAGCTTCTTTCGTCTTCTCAGCGAGAGACGGGCACGGGCGCAAAAGTATTGGCAATCGGTACCGCGCGCAGATCAGGCGCGTTATCTGTGGCAAGCACGGCATGACCGATGGGACGATTACAAGTGCCGTTGGTTCGTAGTGCTGTTATCTATCCTGCTGAATGGATGGGGCCAGATAGAAATGGATGCTGAGGCATTAGCAGAACGTCTCGGAGTGCTACCAGACGAAATCAGCGACAAACCTACCCGCCCAACACGAAATAGCATTATTCATACCGCGCAGATGACTGCTTACATCGAGGCAGGAATGCCTCAGATAGAAATTGAGACAGCAATTGACTACGAAGTGGTCTTGATACAACGCAAGGTGAGAAATGAGTAACTTAGACAAGTGGACGTTAACTTTTGCGTTCTTTGTGGTGTTTGCTGCTTTGGCAGTAGCAGCACTGGCAAGATAGTAGGGGGAGCAAGGAGACAATTTAGAGATGGGGCAGCAAGTAGACGTAGAAAAAGACACGAAAAAGAGAATAGCTACACATACCGAGATTGCTAGAATGTATTGGATGAAGCGTATGGCCGATACGATGTACTCGCGCGGTCAATTCTACCGATACGGAGAAGGTGTTTGGGAGCCAATTCACGACCTACTCATCAGTAGGGAACTTTGGAGGCACCTAACAGCCTATGAGGAAAAAGGGGTTAGACCTACACGGGATGTGAAAAACTCAGTGGGTGACGCTATCAAGGCTGAATTGTTTGTACCGGAGGACTACCTAGTTGCTAACGATAACCTAG
>Ga0315291_10012983_pt1 | contig 10107 bp, 9 predicted proteins | sample YL17G12_20_MG_FD_203070 | JGI IMG/M metagenome (GOLD analysis project Ga0315291, IMG submission 203070) | Sediment microbial communities from Yellowstone Lake, YNP, Wyoming, USA - YL17G12_20 | ecosystem: Environmental > Aquatic > Freshwater > Lake > Sediment | place: USA: Wyoming | collected...
TATTCCCGGAGGACCGCCTTGTTTTTCGGGTCGCCGGCATTTGCGGCCTTGTAGTGGAGGGCGGCGCTCGGGATGTTCTTCTCCCCTTTATAAATGCGAGCCAGGCTGAGGTTGGCTTCGACGGATTCCGGGGAGTAGAAGAGAGCCGTGAGGAAGCCTTTTTTCCCGGCTTCGATGTTCCCGGCCGCGGCGGCCCTTTTCGCTTCGGCCAGCAGCTCTTCGGTCTTCTTCTCGCGCAGAGCCTCGAACCTGGGCTTGACCCAGGAATGCTCCGGGTCCCTCTTCAAAACCTCCCGATAGTCGGAGAACACTTGGTCCTCCAGTCCTTTGGCCTCGTCGATCTGAGCCAGCCCTAGATACGCGGGAATGAGGTCGGGATCGAGCTTCAGGGCCTCCTTGAAGCTCGACTCCGCCGACGCCAGGTCCTGCGCCTGGAAGCGGATGAAGCCCAGCCCGAGGTAGAAGACCGGGCTGTCCGGACCGAGCTGGAGAAGTGATTTTTCGGCCCTGCCGCTGTCGCCCATCTTAAGGTATTTCCAGGCTTCGTCGGCCGCGATCCGTTGTTCGAGCGACATTTGCGTCGTGAGAGATTGGGGCAGATCCTCGATATAGAAAGAAGGGGGTTGCGGCTTGAAGGTGGCGCAAGCCCATGGCAGGGACATGAGGAAAAGAATGAGAAGCGACTTCTTCACCATCGGTCTTCTCCTTTTTCCAGGAATGGCATGTAGCTGACAATGACCGCCGGGTCGGCCATGATCTTGAAATTCACACCCTCGTCCCGTTCCCTTCTTTTCAGGATGATGGAGCGCTGGGATAAGGAGCGGGTCATTTCTTCGCGGTCCCTGGGGATCAAAAGGTAGAACAGACGGTAGTCCCGGAAGAGCATCTCCCGGAGCTTCTCCATCAGGTCCGGGATCCCCTCCCCGGTCAAGGCCGAGATATAGAGGGTCCGGCCCTCCGGGGCCCCGTTCCTGCGGAGGAGGTCCTCCCGGTCGGCTTCCGGCAGGAGGTCGATCTTGTTGAAAACCTTGAGGATGGGAACATCGGGGACGCCGATCTTGGCCAGAACGGTCTCTACGGCCCGGGCCTGTTCTTGGGAATGGGGACTGGTCGCGTCAATGATGTGGCAGATGGCATCCGCAACCCGGACCTCTTCCAATGTGGCTTGGAAGGAGGTCACAAGTTCCAAAGGCAGTCTCTTGATGAACCCGACGGTGTCCGAAAGAAAAAAGTGAAGGCCGTCCGGGTAGGAGACGCGGCGCAGGACGGGATCCAGAGTGGCGAAGAGATTGGGCGAAGTGAACCGCCGCTCCCGTGCCAGGTTGTTGAATAGGGTGGATTTCCCGGTGCTCGTATAACCGACCAGGGAGACCGTCGGCACGGGGCTCTTCCGGCGGCTTTCCCTCTGGCCTGCCCGCCTCTCTTGGATACCCGCAATGTCCCTCTTGATCCTGGTGATCCTGTCCGTGATCTTTCGACGGTCCGCCTCGAGTTTCTTTTCACCCGGGCCCCGGGTGCCGATACCGGCGCCGAGGCGGGACAGGGCGATGCCCTTGCCGGCCAGGCGGGGGAGGAGGTAGGAAAGTTGGGCCAGCTCGACTTGGAGCTTGCCTTCGTTCGACCGGGCCCTCTGGGCGAAGATGTCCAGGATGAGCTGGGTCCTGTCGATGACCTTGGGCCCGAGATCGTCCTCAAGGTTGCGCTGCTGCGTCGGGGTCAGGTTATGGTCGAAAATAACCAGACCGGCCCCCAGCTCTTTCTTCCGTTCGCGGACCTCTTCCACCTTGCCCTCGCCCAGAAAGCGCCCGGGATTCGCCCGGGGCCGGTTCTGGAAGATCTTATCAGCGACCTCGGCGCCGGCGGCCGCAGCCAGGCCGGCCAGCTCTTCCATGGAGTCCCCGGCCTCTTCCTTTTCCTTCTTGTTCGTGGCCAGGTGGACAAGGATGGCTTTTTCCATGGGCCTCTATTGTATGTTTTTTGCCAGGTGGTTCTCAAGGGCCGCGTCATCTTCAGGCGAAAACCAGGCGACCCCCTCCATCTTCCGGAACCAAGTCATCTGGCGTTTGGCGTAATGCCGTGTGTCGAGCTTGGTCCGGGCCTTAGCCTCTTCCAAGCCGACCTCGTTCCGGATGAATTTCAGGGCCCACCGGTAGCCGAGAGCCCGGAACGGCGGGGCATCCTCGGGGACGCCCTGCCCCAGAAGACGGTTGACCTCATCCACGAGTCCGCCCGCGAACATGCGTTCGACGCGGTTCTCGATCCTCTCGTAGAGCGCCTGCCTCTCCAATCTCAGTCCGATTCTGATCAGATGGAAATCCTTGACAAAGGACTCCGTGCCGCGGAAATGTTCAGAGATGGTTTTTCCGGTCGTCTCGAAGACCTCCAGGGCGCGGACGATCCGGACCTTGTCCCGGCTCCGGACCTTCCGGGCGTAGGCGGGGTCGATCGCCTCCAGCCTGTTGAAGAGGGTTCCCAGGCCCTTCTCCGCCGCTTCGGCCTCGAGCCGCCGCCGGATCTCCGGATCCCGGCCGGCGCCGGGGAACAGGCCGTCCAGGAGGGCTTTGACGTAAAGACCCGTGCCTCCGATGATGAAAGGGAGCTTTTTTTTCCCAAGGATGCCGTCCACGGCCCGCAGCGCCCCTGCGACGAAATCGGCGGCCGTGAATTGGTCTGAAGGGTCGGCGACGTCGAGAAGGTGGTGGGGGACCGTCCGGCGGGCCTCAAGGGAGGGCTTGTCCGTCCCGATGTCGAAGCCCCGGTAGACCTGCATGGAGTCGCAATTGATGATCTCCCCGCTGAACTTCAGGGCGAGCTTAAGGCCTGTCCGGCTTTTTCCCACGCCCGTGGGCCCAAGGATGATGACGAGGTTCCCGGCTTCAGAGTCCAATTTTCCCCAGCAGCCAGAGAGCGAGGAGCGTCACGAAGAGGAGCAGTCCCGCGAGCTGTCTCCTTTTCAATGCAGGTCCCCGATCCTTCCCAACCCCTTGACGAGGGCGGATTCGTGTCCGTTCCCGAGCGTGCGCTTGACGGCCAGGACCTCGGCGGCCAGGACCTCGTCGAAACTCCGGAGGAGACTCCGCTTGCTCTCGTCGGTCGAGACCCCCAGGTTTTTCTTGAGCAGGGTTCGGAGCTCGATTCGCCCGTCCGGCTTCAGTTCGCAGTTCTGGAATATCGGGTCGATCCGGTCCTTGATCTCGTCCAACGAATTTTCGATGACGTTAAGAGCTACGGGTCCGATCTCCTTGGAGATGTACTTGTAGATGAAGGAACACTGGTCGTTGAAGGCGGCGAAAAGGCGGTCCAGGTCGCTTATGGAGAACTCGGGCAGGGGTTTATTGTTCTTCCCCTTGGCCTTGGGGGTCCCGAGGACGTCCAGGGTGAGGAGGGCGAAAAGGGCTCTCTTGGTTTCCCGCGAACCCAGCACGCTCGACGCGCACAACTCGTCGACGCTTCCGGCGGCGGCCGCGGCGCCGAGAAGATAGCGTTCAGGAGCCGCGAGCTCGGGCTGTTCGTTCGCCCGGGACGATAGACTCTGGACGGTTTCGCCCGTCGAGGGCAGATGCGCTTCGATGAGATCGAAGTTTCCCATCCGGCGGATCCCTTCCAAGATGAGACCGGGAAGAGGGATGTCGCGGACCAAAAGGGTCCCAGGCTTCGGCTGTCCCGGTTCGAAAGCATAATTGCCATCCGGCCAGTCGAACACCGGGAAGATTTCCCCGATCGAGAAGTTCTCGATGAGTTTCAAGAGGCGGGCCGGCGTGAAAATGCCCGATTCGACAAGGGCACGCAGGGGGTCCATCTCCCTTTCCGCGGCGGCGGCGCCGCTCCGGGCCAGGTCGCCGGGCCGGACCAGCCCTAAAGCCTCCAGGGATCTCAGGAAACCGGGCTCGTCGAATGTGCTCCGTTCGACGGCCAGTTCCCCTTTATCGAATAAAAAGGACCTTTCCGCGGGACCCCTTCGGACCCGGAGGAAGCCGGACCGCTCTTCGCGCCAGATCGAAGCCAGGACCTGGGGAAAAGGGGTCTCGGCGATTTCGCCCTGGAACGGGTTGTTCTCCATATGATTAATGTAGTGATGAAAGGAGGGGCTGTCAATCGAAAAGAGTTGGACAGGGCCGTCTCCGAACCGCACTTCTCAGCGCCTTCGGAACTCGCGTGTCTGATAGCCTTCGATGGCCGTGATGCTATTCGGAGGGCATGGGTAAGGGCTTTGCTCCCGCTCCGATCAAGAAACGCCTGAGACTCGCGTCCTTCTCGGCTCCTCAAGCCCAAGACTCCAGGCAGATTTAATGAGCTGAAGGAAACCCATCCTCGGAGCCTTGGGCCATCGGAGGCCTGCGGCTACCCTCGTCGGACGCTCGTCTCATGCTGATCTCCGCATGGTCGCTGCAGCCCTTACTCATGCCCTCCTATCATAGTCCTCGAAGGACGGTCCATCCCGTCCAAGCCCCCAACCCACACTAAATGTAAGAGAACCTTGTTTTCAAAGAAACTAATGAAACGTAAATCTAGCTTATCTAGCCTGTCCGGCTCTTACTTTATATATTGCAGTCCGATGATGCCCAGCGCGATGTAGATGAGGCTTTTCAGGAGCCAGAAGCCGTAGGAGAGGAACATGGCCTTTTTGAGCTCGATCTTGAAGATCGAGGAGAGTCCGAAGGCCAGGATCCCGAACATCCAAAGCTGGAAGAAATCGATCTGTCCGAGCACGATATAAGCGGGAGACGCGACCTCCATTCTGGGAAAGAGCAGGGCCAGGCTCGTCGAGGTCTGCATGACCGACTTCTTGGCGGAGATGAGCAAAAGGCGCACGGCGTTGCCCAGGAGTTTATCCACGAAGTTGGCGTGGATGACCGCGCTGATGATCTGGGCGTACTTCCCCTGCGAGGAGACGAACCGGCCCAGGATCATGAGGATCAGGCTCGAGAACAGGAGCCCGATGAGGCTCATGGCGGGGCCGACGATCACGTTCCGGATGATGATGCCCGACTTGGGGGCGTTCTCGAACTTTGCCACGTACTCGTTGTACCGGGTCTCGCCCATGCGCTGCTTGAGCTTGGCGTTGTCCTTCATCATCTGGAGCTGGTCGTTCTGGGAATAGGGCGCGATGAAATAAGAGAAGATGGCCAGGAGGATGAGGAGGACGACGAGGGCGTCGGCCCAAATCGGCTTCTCGGCAAGGGCCTGGAACATCTGCCTGGGGCTGAAGAAGATCCCTTCCAAACGCTTGAAAAATGACATGTCAGGCTCCTTTTCGTTCTTCCCGCTCGATCTCGCCGTCGCGCAGGTGGATGATGCGCTGGGTCTGATCGGCGACATCCCTGTCATGGGTCACGATGATGATGGTATTTCCCTTGGAGTGGATTTTATGAAAGAGCTTGAGGATCTCCTGGCCGGTCTTGGAGTCGAGGTTCCCGGTCGGCTCGTCCGCCAGGAGGAGGGACGGCTCGTTGACCAGTGCTCGGGCGATGGCTACCCTCTGCCGCTCGCCGCCCGAGAGCTCGGCGGGCTTGTGCTGCATGCGGTCCTTCATCTCCACCATCTCCAGGGCCCGGCGGGCCTTGTCCTCGCGTTCCTTTTTCCTGAACCCTGCGTAGATCATGGGCAGCTCGACGTTCCGGAAGGCCGTTGCCCGGGGGAGAAGGTTGAAGATCTGGAAGACGAAACCGATCTCCTTGTTCCGGATGTGGGCCAGATCGTCCTCGCTCATGGCGCTGACCAGCTTTCCATTGAGGATGTAGGCGCCTTCCGTTGGGGTGTCCAGGCAGCCGATGAGGTTCATGAGCGTGGATTTCCCGGACCCGGAAGGCCCCATGATGGCCACAAATTCGTTGCGGGCGATGGTGAAGGAGACCCTGCAGAGAGCCTTCACTTCCTGCTTTTCGAGATTGTAGGTTTTCGAGAGGTTCTCGACCGAGATCATGACGTCGTTCGAGGGGGCCATGGTCACTTCGCCTTCTTCTCTTCGGACTTGATCAGGATGCCGTCCTTGAGTTCCCGGAGGGAGTTGTAAGGACCGGTCACGATCTCCTGGCCTTCCTTGAGACCCGAGAGGACCTCGATGTTCATGCCGCCGGTGATGCCCTTGGCAACCGGCTGAAACTTCACCCGGCTGTTCTCGACCATGTAGACCCCCTCTTCCTCTTTGGCGTCCTTTTTGTCCTTATCCGACGCCGGCTTTTCCCTCACAACGAGAGAGGCGATGGGCACGGCCAGGACGCCTTTTTTCTCGGCCGTGACGATATCGGCGGACGCCGAGAGACCGGGCTTGAGCTTCTGAGAGGGGTTCTCAAGCGTGATGATGACCTTGAAGTCCTTGGATTCCTGGGTGGTCGTCGCCGTTGTCTTCTGCAGGGCCGAGCTGCCGATCTCGGTCACCTTTCCCTTGAAGACGACATCCGGAAACGCGTCGACACGGACGTTTGTCGCCTGACCCAGCTGGACTCCGACGACATCCGTCTCGTCCACCTCGACCTCGACCTCCATGACGGAGAGGTCGGCGATGGTCATGAGGACCGTGCCGGGATTATTCATGGTGCCGATGATAGCCACCTCGCCCTCCTCGACCCTGAGGCTGGTGATCATCCCGTCGATCGGCGAGATGAAGGTCGTCTTGTTCAGCGTGTCCAGAGTGCTTTTCAGCGAAGCCTCGGCCTGCTGGATCAGGGAATTGATCGCCCGGACCTGGGCGTTCGAAACGTCGTATTGAGCCTTGGCCATTTCCAGCTGGTCCTTGGAGACGAGCTGTTCGTCATAGAGCCTTTTCTGACGGTCGTAGGCGTTCTTGTCCCTCTGGAGCCGGGCCTCCTCCTGGATGAGCTGGGCCTTGCTGGACCGGATGGCGGCCCGGTTTCCCTCGGCGGCGGCTTCAAATTGAGTAGCGTCGAGCTTCAGCAGAAAATCCCCTGCCTTGACCACATCGCCTTCCTTGACCCCGATCTTGATGATCCGGCCTGGAACGTGGGCGCTGATGTTGACGTTCTTTTTCGGCTTGATCTCTCCGGAGGCCGATATGATCGAGGTCAGGTCGCTCGCCTTGACCTTTTCGATGGTCACCCTGACGGTCTTTTCCCTCTGGGCCCTCAGGTTAAAGAGGACGATGAGGGCGATGACGAGAACGACGCCCAGGACGACGAGCGCCCGTTTCTTTCTCTGGAAAAAGCTTTTCTTTTCGGCCATTGTCGTGTCCCTTCCAATTTTCACGCAGATACGAATACCTATTGTATATTACGGAAGGTCAAGAATAAAGTTTTTTGGGTTTTCCGGATTGCCTCACAAGGGACAAGTTGGTAAGATAAGGCCGTTATGGACAGGCGTGACGAGTTCCTCGAGGCGGCCAAGGTCGCCGCCCGGGAAGCCGGCGGCCTCCTCCGGGAGAACGCGGACAAGCGCGGCGAGATCATGTTCAAAGGGGTCGTCGACCTCGTGACCCACTTTGATAAGCAGTCCCAGGATTTGATCTTCCGGCGCCTTTCGGCCGCCTTCCCCGGCCACGGATTCCTGGGGGAAGAAGGATTGTCCCTGCCGGGGACGTCCGAGTGCCGCTGGATCATCGATCCCATTGACGGGACAACCAATTTCGCCCACACCTTCCCCGTTTTCTGCGTGTCCATCGCCCTCGAACAAAAGGGAGAGATCGTGTTGGGAGTCGTTTACGATCCCATGAGGGACGAGCTCTTTGAGGCCGTTAGAGGGTGTGGGGCTTTCCGGAACGGCGCCCGTGTCAGGGTCTCGGACATCCCCGAGCTTGGAAAAGCCCTTCTGGCCACGGGTTTCCCATATGACGTCCGGACGAGCAGCTTCAACAATGTCAGGGAGTTCAATGCCTTCATCGTCCGTGCCCAGGCTATCCGCCGCTGCGGCTCGGCCGCCCTGGACCTCTGTTATGTGGCCTGCGGCCGTTTTGACGGCTTCTGGGAACTCAAGCTCAAGCCCTGGGACGTAGCCGCCGGGGCGCTGATCGTGGAGGAGGCGGGGGGGAGGGTCTCGGATTTCGAAGGTCGGGCCTTCGGCCCTTTCAACCAGCGGGCCCTGGCTTCGAACGGGCGCATCCATGAGGAGATGAGGGCGGTCCTAAAAGATTGCGGCGAAAACGAAAAATAAGGACGTTTTCCCTAATAAGATGAACAAAAAAGTCCTCATCTTTCTTTTGGCGGCGGCCGTTCTTTGCTTCGACGGTCCAGGTTTGCCGTGCGGAAGAGGGACCCGCCTATCCTCCGAGCTCGTCCTTGTCAAGAAGATCACTGTTCCGGCGAACGCCGGCTGGGTGGACACGGGCATCGATGTCGAGGAGGGCCGGGAATTCGTTTTCCAGGGCGAAGGCCGGATCTCCCTCCAGAAAGGAAACCCCGATGCCGGCTGTGATCCCCAGGGTTATGACATCCAGGGCCTTCATCAGCCCCTTCCCGACTGCAATCTGGGCTGTCTGGCCGGCAAGGTCACCCGGATCCTGGCCGTCCGGATGGACGAGAAGACCGGTGAAGAGGTCCGCGACGAGCTCATCAAGTTTTTCTATATCGGACGCGAGCAGACGGTGTCCCTACCCCTTCAAGGCCGCCTCTTCTTGGGGGTCAACGAGAACGTCGTCAAAGACAACGACGGTGAATTTACCGTATCGATTTACGAAAAGAGTTAAGTAAGCCGGGCAGGCGTCCTCTTAAGACTGGTTCTTCTTCTGCAGGAACCGTTCCATGAACTGGGTATCGTAGTTGCCTTCCTGGAACTCCGTGCTGGAAAGGATCTGGAGATGGAGCGGCAGGTTGGTCTTGATGCCAACGATGGTCGTCATCTCCAGGGCCGTCCGGATCTTCCGGATGGCCAGGGGACGCGTCGGGGCGAAGGCGATGATCTTGGCCACGAGGGAATCGTAGTCGGGAGGGATCTGCCAGCCGCCGTAGGCCGCCGAGTCCACCCGGATGCCCTCTCCGCCCGGCAGGACCAGGAACTCGATCTTCCCCGGCGATGGAACGAAGGTCTCGGGGTCCTCGGCGTTGATCCGGCATTCGATGGAGTGGCCGCGCATCTCGAGTTCGAGCGGGAAGTTGATCTTTTCTCCGGCCGCCACCCGGATCTGGGCCTTGACCAGGTTGATGCCGTAGACCATCTCGGTGATGGGGTGCTCGACCTGGACCCGGGCGTTGGCCTCCATGAAATAGAACCTCTTCTTCTCGTCCACCAGGAACTCGAACGTCCCTAGGCTCTGGTAGCCGATCTCGCCGGCGGCGTCCTCGACGGCGTTCATCATCTTTTTTCGGATCCGCTCGTCGATGAAGGGCGAAGGGGTCTCCTCGATAAGTTTCTGGTACTTCCTCTGGATCGAACACTCGCGTTCGCCGAAGGAGAGGACCTTCCCTTTCTTGTCACCGATGATCTGGATCTCGATGTGGCGGGCGCCCGAGAGGTACTTTTCGATGTAAAGGGAGGAATCACCGAAGGCGGATTTCGCTTCGTTCTGGGCTATGGGCAGCTGCTCCTCGAGCTGGGCGGCGGTGCGGCAGATGCGCATGCCTTTGCCCCCCCCGCCGGAGGCCGCTTTGATGATGACCGGGAAGCCGATCTTTTGGGCGATCTTCTTGGCATCGGCGGTGTCCTCGATGATCTTGTCACTGCCGGGGATGACGGGCAGGCCGGCTTTTTTCATGGCTAGGCGGGCCTTGTTCTTGTCCCCCATCAGGCGGATGATGGAGGCCGGCGGGCCGATGAAAGTGATCCCTGAGGTCTCGCAGATCTCGGCAAAACGGGGGCTCTCCGCCAGGAACCCGTAGCCCGGGTGGATGGCATCGGACTTGGTGATCTCGGCGGCGCTGAGGAGGTTCGGGATGTTGAGGTAGCTTTCCGAGGCCTTGGCGGGCCCGATGCAGACCTTTTCGTCGGCGAGCATGGTGTGCAGGGAGGTCTTGTCCGCCTGGGAGTAGACGGCGACGGTCTTGATGCCCATCTCCCGGGCGGAACGGATGACCCGAAGGGCGATCTCTCCGCGGTTGGCGACGAGGATCTTGGATATCATGAATCTCAGGAGGGGATCCGGATGGCGAACAGCTTCTGGCCGTACTCGACGGGCTTCCCGTTCTCGACGTAAATAGCGGTAACCACGCCGTCGGCGTCGGA
>Ga0315291_10012985_pt1 | contig 10106 bp, 20 predicted proteins | sample YL17G12_20_MG_FD_203070 | JGI IMG/M metagenome (GOLD analysis project Ga0315291, IMG submission 203070) | Sediment microbial communities from Yellowstone Lake, YNP, Wyoming, USA - YL17G12_20 | ecosystem: Environmental > Aquatic > Freshwater > Lake > Sediment | place: USA: Wyoming | collected...
GATATTCCAGCCATGGGACCACCCCAGGAACAAGAAGAGGAAAAAGTGAGTCGTCTCTACGATAGAATCATGGCGATGGAGGACAAGGAACAGCCTCTGAACAAGAACGTGCTCGACAACATGAAGCTGTCCGAGGTCGTTGTTGCGGACAACGTCTGCGACTATTACTACTTCGGGACGACTCAAGAGTACTGGCCTGTCGAAGAGTTCGTTCTACAGGTTCCTCCATTCAGGTCCATGTTCATCGAAATGAGACCGCCTAACTTTACCCGTTCGGAAGAGTTCGGCGTGCGGAGGTGGGGGTCTCTAGACAAGGGGCCAGCACCCAGGGCGTGGGGGGCGTTGGTCCAGTCGGTGGACAGGAAGAGCTTTCGTGGATACGACGGGTTCGAGTTCAACCTGGACGGGGAGCGAATGATGAAGCTCCCAGACTCGACACGCTGGGTCGTCTCGATGGGTCTTGTCCTAGAGTTCGAGAAGTACAGGCCCGGCTCTTTCGACTATGCCTTCTGCCTCTTTGTGGATGAGGACGGGACTATCACAAGGACGGCTGACGGGAAGCCGCACATCATGGCTCAGTTCCTTCCTGGTGCTGTTCTGAAGAACCCTGCGTCTGAGCTTCCGCTGGAGCAGGGGAAACAACTCGCTGGGCAGTTGTGCTCTTTCATCCATCCAATCATGTTGACCATCTCATTTATGAATTGCAAGAACGTATCGACCAGCTATGTCGAGTCTCCGCCTAAACTGAGCAGGAGCTTCGAGAAGGAGCACGGGGTCCCTCTTGTTCGGTACAAGGTCCTCGAGATAGGGCAGATGAGGCGGTACATCCATCAGCAGGGAGAGGGTCATACAGCGTCCAGCGTCAAGAAGGCTCTCCACATCTGCCGGGGACACTTCAAGACGTTCTCAGAAGAGAAGCCCTTGCTGGGGAGAGCTACGGGTACGTTCTGGTGGTCCCAACAACTGCGAGGCTCGAAGGAATCGGGTCTGGTGGTGAAGGACTACAAGATGAAAATACCGGAGGTGTGTCCATGATGAAGCTCAGAATCCTGGTGGACATCGACGGAGTGCTCTGTGAAGAAGGACGCTCAGAGGACATCGAGAGCCTCGGGACACGGCGTGCAATCATAGCGAATGTCGCCGCTGTCAATGAGCTTCACGAACTGGGACACAAGGTCATCATCTTTACGGGGCGGAAGGGCATGGAGCAGGAGCTGGTCACAGTTCTGTGGCTGACCCGGCACGGGGTCCAGTATGATGAAATCATCTTTGGCAAGCCCAAGGCTGATATCTATGTGGACGACAGGGCCGTCCCCTCGCTCGAGCGTGTGGCGTTCCTGCTGTCCAAGCTGAAATAGGAGGAGAGAGATGAAGAAAATCACAATCGCTGTTCTACTACTTATTGCTATCTGGAGCTGTAGTGGGCCATCGACACCCGAACTTCCAAAAGCGGAAATCCAGATTCTAGAATTTGAGGCGAGCGGTGTTCCTTGGGGGACATCGGCGTACTACAAGTTGAGGTTCGAGGTTGTCGAACGGGGAGGTGTGGCGGTAGTAATCGACAAGATTACGATTGATAACTACGATGCCGCTGGTACGAACTACGCCTTCATTGAGCTAGATGTGGTGGAGACGATGGGGGCGAACAGGATTCTTGCTAGTCAGGTTCGATGGGGTAGCTCTGACTTCTACGGGCTGGACAACCATGCCGTATCGGTGAAGATGAAGATAACTATAAACTGGAACGACGATAACAAGCACACGGGTGTTTCATCTGCAACGTGCAACGTGGTGAATCTCCTGCCCAGCCAGGTGAGTGTTTCTCCCACGGCTCGAGTAATGAGCATTCGGTAAGAACATGAGCATTGTAGAACGCTGGATTCAACGTCCAACGGGCATGATACGGCTGGAGACGGCCCTGGAGTTCGCTGGGAGCGACCAGGAGCGTCTCCGCATCATCGACGAGTACACATCCCAGCAGACACAGAAGAGCGATGTCACGGAGCCTCCTGACCCTCGTCAGCTCAGGCTCCCATTTCCTGAATAGGAGGTATCAAAATGTCGGTCAAAGTCGAATCGTATGTTTCAACGAAGGGCGGCAAGGTGACTCAGGTCCCTGCCCACGAGAGAAGCGATTGGGGGTCCAAGCCCAAGAGCGACAAGCTCAAGATGTCCTTCCGTCGTGCCGGGTGGGAGGTTCGCAAGGGGAACGGTTCCTGGAAGCTCCTCTTCACCGGGGACCTCACCGAGGAGCAGGTCAGGGCGAATCTGAGCCTGTCCTACCCGAAGGTCAGCGTTTCCCGCTGGCGTAAAGACGCAGACTAATTATGACGTTCTTTCTTTATCCTGAAGTGCGGTAGCAAGCATGAACGACAAGATTCTGGAAGCTCTGAAGACCCTGGCAGACAGGCTGGGGACAACGGCTGAGTATCTCTGGACGGTCCTGGTCAAGCAGGGAAAGGTGGACTTCATCCAGTTCGGTATCCTGGTCATCTTGGGCCTCGTCTTCTCTGTGTACTTCTTCTATTCGTACAAGAAGAGCCAGGCGAAGGTGGGGAAGGAGAGGGGGGAGGGCAAGTACGGGGAGATGAAGTTCGTCACTTGGGAGAACCTGACTCTGGACATCCTCAAGCTCGTTATGCTGGGTATGGTGGCTCTCTCCTTCGCTGTGGCGGCTGGGGCTACGATGGGGGCTGGCATTAACGGTCTACTCAACCCCGAGTACTCCGCCCTGAGTAAAATCCTGCGGATGCTATGAAGACCCTGACCTATTTCCATACGACTCCCACGCCTTTGTGGGAGTCGGGCATAAACAAGTATGGACTCGAGCCATACTCCATGAGGGAGGATAACAAGGTCTCCCTCCAGGAGGCTTGGCCCGAGCTGGAGAAGGGTATCTGGCTGTGGATGAGGATGGACCACACGCTGGCTCACGAGAACTATCTGTGGCAGAGGACGAGGAAGGACAACGTACTCGATATCATGGTGCTGGCTTGCGATGTGGACGAGGGGTGGTTGCTCCACCCCAGGGCTGTGAAGAGGTGGGCCAAGCTGGACCGCCATGTCAATACCTTCAAGCACACCCTGCACGTTGGTGTTCATGGGGTGGACTACAGGGTCGTTCACGAGGAGCCTTTCGACATCTGCCTCGAGCCTATCCCAGCGTCTAGGATTACGCCCTTGTTCCGGGTCAAGGAAGAGCTGACTCAGCTCAATGACAGGTTCCAGCAGACATTCGTGAGGATGCCGTGAGAGAAGCAGATACGGCGAGGTGCTCGGATACGGATAAGCACCATGGGTATAAAGACCATTGTATGGTGTGCCTTCCATACTGGGATTCATTCCCGCTCTGCCCGGACTGTCATAGAAAACTATCGGAGGGGGCAAGCGGAAGGATTTACACCTGTAGGGTGTGCCGGAAGAGATTCTTATGGACACGGAAAGGATAGAACCATGATAGAAGTCATCCCTGGAAGGACGTACAGGGTAAGGCCGGGCATTCCCTACTTCGTCAAGAAGTACGGCGAGGACAGCCCGACCATCATCATCGAGAACAGGGCAAGGGTCCTTTTCTCTTTCCCCCTGCCGCTGTGTTGGGCGTTGACTGGGAACTGGGCGGCAAGGCTGTTCCTGGAGCGTATAGGCCACAAGCCTGGGGACTACTTCGACGACAAGGACGTGTTCTATGGGAAGGTGAGGGGGCTGGGGGAGTGCGTCATGCAGGAAGAGCTGGTGGAAGAGGTGGTTGATAATGTGGAATATTAAGTTCAGGGGCTGGGGGGTTAAGGACAAGGTCATGGTCAGCGTGGGGGAGCTATCCTGGACGGTGGGCGGACTGCGTGCTCTGGGTCCTGGGTGCTATATCAATGTCAACAACCCCTACGTCCAGGAGAACAACATCATCCTCATGGTCAACACGGGCCTCCAGGATTCTCTAGGACAGGATATCTACGAGGGGGACATCCTCGAGGTCGAAGGAGGGGCGGGTCCTTTCTTCATGGCTGTGAAGTTCGAGAACGGGTGCTTTGTGGCTGACGCTCCCTGGGTCGATAAGGGATTCCTGCCTGAGTTGAAGTACTACATCGGCAAGGAGTTCTGCACGACCAGGGTCATCGGGAACATCTACGAGAACCCGGAGCTGGTTGATAATAAGACAGGAGGTAAAGGTGAAAGCAAAAAATAAGGTAATCAAGAAAATGGGGAAGGACACGTGCGACGTTCTGGGTCCAAGAACTCCTGACCCCGACTGGGAAAGACATCTGGCTATGCTGGAGAAGCAGAGGAAGGAAGCAGAGCTGGCACAGCAGATACGGGAGACGGCTGACATCGTCATGCGATGGAAGGACCTCGAGGGCATACTTGCCGCCTACATCCAGCCTGTCCTATCCCAGCTCTCCAGGCTCGAGGACAGCCTCGACAAGCTGAAGCACGACCTGGTCATGCACCAGGCTGAACAGAGCGTCAAGCTGTTTAGGGACAAGCTCAATACCTTATTAAGCAGAAGTCCACAAAGTACTACGTTATCTACATCTTTGAGCACGCAGAAAAAGATACCGTCCCAGACTCTCCGAGGTTTGAAGGAAAAGACGAAGGGAGGGAAGCTCAAAGGTACGTGGACTGTGACTGTCAAAGGGAAGAACAAGATTACGAGCAAGGGGAGGAACTACGCCTGGAAGAAGCCGAAGGATAGCATAATCGCTGTCCAGGTTCACGCCTCGGGTGGTTCGGGCGGGTCTTTGCCCGAGGGTCCCAACAGGGGTAATCTGAGGAAGCTCCTCGAGAAGACCTACGGACGAAAGAAGAAAGGGAGGGGGAAGAGATGAGCAAGAAGCTGAAGCCTGTGCCGTGTCCGTTCTGCGGGGTGCTCCCCAAGTACAAGGAACAGTGGGAGCTGTGGCATCGTTTTGAATGCTTCCTCGAGAACACTCGGCTCATTGGAGATGATGAACGCCTCGTCGTCTGGAATAAAAGGAGGAAGAGCGGGGAGATTCCAGACAGGGTGGACGTGCTCCTTCTTGAGCTGAGAAGGACGCAGAAGGCGGTAGAGAGGCATAAGGCGAAGGTCCAGCAGAAGAAGGAAAACGTGCTGGAGGCTCTGTCTAAGGCGGAGGAGGATAATCAAAGGGAAGTCATGGGGAGGAGAGTGGACAAGATGATGTCCAGGCTGGGGTGTAGTACCAGACCATATAAGAAACGTAGAACAGCGTGCCAGTAGATGTGGAGGCTGTGCTTAATCAAAAGGGGACGGGAGAGGGGATGGATGTGGCTGGGTCTTGACACAATAGCATGAGATGTTGTAGAGATAGGGTAGGACGAATGGTTGAATAAGTGTAAGAGGTCATGTCGTGTTAGAAGAACTGCCTATTCCTGAGAAGCACAAATACCTATTTGACATATACTTTCATTTGGGATTAGGGCGTAATGCCATGAAACTGGCAAAGGTCAGTATGCCCAGGCTGTACCCTGAATTGGAAGCGGGAACTAAGGATTATCAGAGGCGGCTCAAGAGCACGTATACGAGGTTCAGTAGGTGGATAGCAAGAGAGGGCTGGGAGAAGGCAGTCTCAATAAGGGAGTCGAGTAGCCGCCGACAGACAGACGTGCTCGTAAAACAAGAAGAGCAAACCCTATTAGACACAGTCAAATTATATCGTAGGGGCGTACGATATGTGCTGAACAAATTCCTCGAGAACGTGGCTAACGACCTCGTGGACATAAAAACTCCCAAGGAAGCTAAGATGTTGATGGAGCTAGATATGTATCTGTCAACAGTCATAGAGAAAAGGCCCAAGTTAATCAACGCTAAAATCTTTGAGCTGATGTCCGAGGATGAGCGTAGGCAGTCGGATAAGGTATTCGAGTACATACGCAGACAGGCCCAGAGGGAAGAGGTTATTCAAGATATAGAAGGGGTCATAGACGTAGAGCAGGACGCTATAGAGGCCCAGCAGACAGCACAATTACTGCCTAGTGGGGCTGTCCCTATTGCTCCTATAGAGCTTAAAGAGGCAGAGCCAGGTCCTGTACAGCAACGATTCATGCACCTGCCAGCATTCCTAAAACCTATCGGCACGCCGGACCCTTCCGATGCTCAAATAGAGGGGAAGGAAGTGAGTCGCATAAGTAGTATTATGTCAACTAAGGGCATTTCTACCCTGGAGGGGGATGCTCAGGACATGAGCGATGAAGAGGCTGATACGTGCGTGCTCATGGGCGGGAGCATAGCAGAGGACGAGCCATTGAGTCAAGCAAAAACATTTGATGAGCTGATTGCTGGCGACGGCGAACAAAATAAAAAATGAAACTCGAGCTGGCGATTCGTTTTTTTCTCGGTGTGATAACAAAAAAGGTGGGAAAGTCGCCTCGGGGGATATCAACCTATGCCCCGGCAATTTCTGAAAAATTTTTTTGGGTACATTTTTAGGAAGTAACAGATGGCTAAGACCAAGACGTGCGGAGGGCAGAGGAGGCACGACGACCTCCTCGAGCTTTGCATCGGCAGGGCCGTTGTCGAGGTGGATGGAACAACCGTGGACCTGAAACCCTTCTGGCAACGGAAGAGGCTCCGCAAGGCCCTGGCTGGAATCATCAACGAGGACAACCCCGACCTCGTTCGGGTGGGGGGATTAATGAAGGAGGACAAGAAAGACCTCATCGAAGACCTCCCGAATATCGTCCCGGACGCTTTTGCGATAGTGCCGGATATCGGATTCGTCTTCTGCCTCGAGGTCGGTCACCTCTTCCACCAAAGCGGAACGGGGATTGCTAGGATGGGGCTTTACAGCGACCTGTTCTGGGTCATGGATGCTGTTGGCTGGCAGGTGGAAATCATCCATTGTCCGTTCGAGACGGAGAAGATGTACTGTGCGGGGCTTAACGAAATAGCGATAAAAGGTGATTGCAAATGCCGGGGACACCTCAAATGACCTTCGTCCAACAGCTCTTCGGAGCTGGACGACGCTTTAAGGACCTCCCCCCTGCCGAGCGTCTAGGGTACTTCCTGTGGAGGCAGAGGGAAATACGACGGGCGGCGAGGGCGGGGAGAAGGACCCTCGTCGAACAGCTCTTTGGAGTTGGAAAAAGGTGCAACGATTTGACCGAAACCGAGTTTCGGGCGTACAGGGCTTTCCTGAAGACGCAATGGAGGGCGAATCTCCCCATTGAGAAGAGGGCAGAGATTCTGGTGAAGCAAAGGAAGAGAAGCAGACAGTATTACGTGGAGCACGCCGAGGAGTCCCTCCGGGCGTGGGCGGTGTGGTCTAGGACACACCCGGAGAAGAGGAGGGCGTATCGTAGGGGAAGCTACCAAAAAAATCGTGAGAGGTATTGCGAGGCTGGGAGACTGCGGTATCATGCGGAGCCGCCAGAGGTTCATAAGTCTCGCTTGATTTATAGAAGAGCCGTTGACAACGGAACCCTCGTCATGCCCGAGATGTGCGAACGCTGTCAAAAGCGGAAGGCACGGCTGGGCCACCACGAGGATTACTCTAAGCCGCTCCAGGTGGTATGGCTCTGTCCACAATGCCACAAGGACGTTCACGGGCGGACGAAGTACACCGACGAGGAGTTGGGCATAAGGATAGACGGCGTGGAAGAGGCTGAGTGATGCCAAGCCTTTCCCGATTCTGGTGACTATTGTAGTAGGGATACTGATTAAAAAGAGGAGGTCGAAATGAAAGGTCAGATGATGAAGGTCTACGAGGTGAAGGTCGGCAACGTCAACAACCAGGGAGACAACCACCACGTGCTCGACTTCACGGTTCTGGCCCTCGACGTGCTCGACGTGTGCGAAAAAATGAAAGGGAAGCTGAAGAAGAACGAGTACGTCGAGTCGTGCGAGCTGATGGACCGGGTGGACGTGGTCTAATGAATCACGGCAATCTCGGAGGATGGCTCTTCTTCCTGGCGATGGTGATACTGTTCCTGGGGGTATTGCTGTTAATCATGTCGCCGCCCGTGACCTCGACCCGGAGAGGCCCGTTCGGATGGTGGAAGAAATGACCTGGCAGTACCGGGTGATGCGGCGGGAGTTCCCGTTACGGGCGAAGAGGAAGGAAGTCGTCTACGGGATTCACGAGGTCTACACCAGTCCGAAGGGCTGGACTGCGGACCCCGTGGAGCCGCACGGGGAGACGCTGGAAGAGCTGAAGAAGGACTTCGAGATGATGGGAGAGGCCTTTAAGCTTCCAGTTCTGGATTACAAGACGGGGAAGAAGGTGGTCTGACATGAGCTTCCCCTACAAGTACAAATCACCGTTGAGCCGTGAGGAGTTCGCCAAGCGTCGGGGAGCGTTGAAGAACCCGGTGAGCCAGAAGGACATCAGGGAACTGCTCTCGAAGCTCATCGACACCGGGCCGCTATGGTATCGAGGGGTGATGCCGGAAGAGGGGAAGGCCACTCGCATCATCTCGGACTGGCTCAAGTCCAGCGTCGGGGTGGGAGTTGAGGAGGAGAAAACATGAGCGAACCCAATCCGTTTGCGGCGGCAATCATTCACCTGAAAATATATGCCGGGATAAAACCCGTGAGAGAGCATGAAGTTTTTTCCGTGGGCTATGGAGACATCCCCCCTGCCCCCGTGCGGCAAGAGGATTTACACGCCGCCATCCGTGTCCTCGAAGCGGCGGGGGACTTCACGGCGGACGACAAGGAGCGGATTGGAAACGCCATCGACAACATCCCGTATTACACGCCGATTTCAGACTACAAATGCCCAGGCCAAGTTCTGCGGGACAAGTTCAAGGCCCTCCTCTCTGCCCTCCCCGACAAGTCGGCAGAACCGAAGAAAATCAAGTCCATTTACGGCACGGAGGCTTGCGAATGGACCGATGGGAAGGAGCCAAGATGACCGCCCCGCCGGACATCACGAAGTTCAAGCCCTGCCCGTTCTGTGACGGAAAAGTCATTGATACGCTCCGAGACAACAAGGCTTGGCCCGCTAATCATTGGTGTGAATGTCTAAGGAAAAAGTGCGGGGCTATGGGGCCAATGCGGAATACCATAACCGGGGCCATCGCCGCATGGAACAGGAGGAAGCCATGACCGCCATAGATTTCGTAATCTTATTCATCGTCGGGCTGTTTTTTCTTTGGCTGATTTCGTTAGCCATGCACATTGTGATTGACTCCTGTTTCCCGCCACACAAATGAGAATCATCAAGGTTGACCGATGTTCGAGATGCCCGTATCGGTTTGTCGATGCGGTGGTGAAAGACGGGACGATGGACTGGTGTGTCCGCAAGCAACGGGGGCTTGATTATCGGGCCTGTCAGAAAAAGGGGGAGTTCCCGAAAGGGTGTCCCTTGCCAGAGGTGACTCCATGACCATCAGCGAAGATAGAATCAAGGAACTGCGGGAGTGGGTTTTATACAACAAGGGGTGGAGCAATAAGCGAAACGACCTTCTCTCCGTCCTCGACGACTACTCCTCCCTGCGGGCCGAGGTTAAGCGGCTCAAAAAGGCTATTGACGAAACGGGGAGGCTTGACACCGAACGTATCCAAACCGTAGCGAGGAGGAAGCCATGATTACACATCAGGCATACGATGTTCTTACGAGCCTTGATGTCACCGCCGTCAAAGCATGGGCCGTTTTCCACCCAAAAAATTATCTCATGTGGTGGACAATTTCCCCGCAAAAGAAAGTGGCGACTGGGAAAATCGCACACGATTACGATGAGAAGTGGTCGAGTCTTGAACAAAAGGGATACCGGGTCGGCATTGTATGGATTATTCCTGCCGAAGGGAGGAAGCCATGACCGCCCCCCTGCCCGCCGAGGTGGAGGCGGCGATGGAGAGGATGGATTTCGCAATAGGGGATGCCTATTCTGCTCGTCAGGACTTGACGACGCAGAAAGGTTATACGATGGCAAAGGCGAAAGAAGATTGCGATATGGACCATGCCGCCCTCGCCGTCATCCGGGCCGCCCTCGCCACCATCAAGGCCAAACTCGCATCGAACCGTTTAACGGTTCAGTATGCGAACGCCCCAACTATCAAGAAAGACTTGACGGTTGAGGTCGAGGAGGCGATGGAGACGCTGACGATGTTGGTTAAGGTTGATGGGGATGTGCTAGAAAACGCCGCCCTCGCCGTCATCCGGGCCGCA
>Ga0315291_10012986_pt1 | contig 10106 bp, 8 predicted proteins | sample YL17G12_20_MG_FD_203070 | JGI IMG/M metagenome (GOLD analysis project Ga0315291, IMG submission 203070) | Sediment microbial communities from Yellowstone Lake, YNP, Wyoming, USA - YL17G12_20 | ecosystem: Environmental > Aquatic > Freshwater > Lake > Sediment | place: USA: Wyoming | collected...
CAAGGCGGGGCGGAGTGTCTGACAAGTCTTCCCAGAGAAGTGAGTCAATTGATTTAATTATAAGCAATACATACTCCATATAACCTTTCAGGAAAAGTCATTGATGATCATCCCAACCGCTGAACCGTTCTTTTTCCCAGGTAATAGGATCGGATGTTTACTCATTCATGGATATACCGGTGCACCCAAGGAAATGCGTTGGATGGGTGAGTATTTAGGAAATCTGGGGTACACCGTCTTCGGAGTCAGACTCGCTGGCCATGCCACCCAGCCACAGGATATGCTAAGAACGAACTGGCAGGATTGGGTCACTTCGGTCGAAGATGGTTATAACTTGCTCAAAGGCTGGGTGGATCAGGTTTTTGTTATAGGATTATCCATGGGGGGTATACTTTCTCTCCTATTTGCCTCTCAACACCCTGTTTCTGGGGTTGTGGCTATGTCAACGCCTTATGCCCTTCCTGATGATCCTCGCTTGCCATTTATCCGGATAATATCGCTGTTCATACCTTGGGTAAAACAAGGGTCATCTGATTGGCATAATCTAGAAGCTGCAAAAGATCATATAAGTTACCCTTATTTCCCGACTAAGGCAGTCATTCAGCTTCGTGATTTATTGAGTGAGATGCGCTCAGCTTTGCCATTGGTTCAAGTTCCAGTCTTGCTGATACACTCAAGGCAAGATACAGGTGTCGTGCCTCGCAATGCCGAGCAAATCCATTCATTATTAGGCAGTCAGGATAAGCAGCTTTATTGGGTTGAAAACAGCGGTCATGTCATCCCACGAGAACCGGATAGAGATCTTGCCTTTAAGACCACCCATGAATTTATCGAAAGAGTCCAATCCCCGGGTCAAGCCCTATGAGCCGTGATCTGATCCTGCTTGGCTTCTCCCTGATGACATGGGGAGTTGGTGAGGGAATGTTCTTCATCTTTCAACCTCTCTACTTGCAGCAATTGGGGGCTAATCCTGTCACTATCGGGGTAATTTTTGGTGTTGCAGGTATCGCTATGACCGTTCCCCACATTCTAGCCGGGCACCTGGCAGACCGAATCGGCCGCAAACCACTTTTGCTGGTTTCATGGATCGTGGCAATGTTGGCAACATGGTCAATGGCGCTCGCACCCTCCTTGGCGTTATTTGTAACTGGTATGCTGGTATATAACCTGACAGCATTTGTTTCTTCACCCCTAAACAGCTACATCACAGCTGCCCGGGGTAAGTTAAGCGTAGGAAGAGCGATTACGATGATCTCTGCTCTTTATAATATTGGGGCTGTCATCGGACCATGGTTGGGGGGTCAGGTCGGTGAAAGATTCGGATTACGAACCATTTATCTTATAGCGGGTAGCTTATTCATCGCTTCATTGATCATTCTCCTGTTTATTAAATCCCAACCTGTTGAGCAACTTGATCCGAATGAAAACGGGAATGGCAGAATTGTCAACCGACGATTCGTCACTTACCTATCGGTAATTTTCCTGGCGGGTTTTTCGATGTACCTTGCCCAACCACTTTCGTCGAACTACTTACAGAATCAACAGCAGCTGACCCTGGAATCCATCGGCATCCTTGGATCAATCTCGGGGCTTGGGATCGTCGCTTTAAACCTCGGATTGGGGAATTTAAAAGCCCATATTGGGTACTTATTGGGGCAACTTGCAGTGGCTATTTTTGCCTTGATCTTATGGCGTGGTACAAGTTTTCCCTGGTTCTGTTTGGGTTATTTTCTACTCGGTGGCTATCGCTTTGCCCGTTCACTCGCCACTGCACAAACCAGGTATCTTGTACACCAATCTCGGATGGGATTAGCATATGGTATGACCGAAACCGTTGGTTCTTCTGCGATCATTCTTGCCCCACCAGTCGCGGGTTTCCTGTATGAGATCAACCCTCAATTAATGTATATCGTAGGATTTTGCTTGATAATTATCTCGATCCTGGTCAGTGTTCGCCTTATTCCTCGACCTGATGTTCAAATATAATCGTAATTTCCGTTCTATAATTGTCCAAGTAAAAATTAATCATATGATATAAATTGATTAAGTATGTGTGGGAGGACAAATGGATAATTTACTGAATTCTGGAATCCAAATCATCCTATGGCTACAAAGCCTTGGAGCATGGCTCACACCGATCATGAAACTGTTCACCTTTTTAGGCAATGAGCAGTTTTATTTATTGGTCGCACCCGCAATACTTTGGTGTATCGATGCACCGCTTGGATTACGAATGGGATTATTTTTAATGATTAATGGCATGGTAAATACTGCTTTAAAAGTCGCGTTCCATGGACCAAGACCCTATTGGTATTCCAGCAATGTAAAGGTGCTTGGAAGTGCAGAGAACTCCTTTGGGGTGCCCTCAGGTCATTCTCAAAACGGAGTAGTCGTTTGGGGAACCCTAGCTGATCGAATTAAACGTCGAGCTGCATGGATTATCGCCATCATAGTGATGTTCCTAATTGGTATTTCGCGCATCTATCTGGCAGTTCACTTCCCGCATGACGTGCTACTTGGTTGGTTGTTCGGGGCTGTCATGTTATGGGTCTTGCTCCGATTCGAAAGACCCGTCTTGAATTGGATAAAGCAATATCAGATAGGCATTCAACTTTTAATCATTTTTCTATTTTCCTTGTTTCTAATTCTAATCGTTCTCATCGCTCAACTCAGTCTGAGTGGATGGAGCCTACCGACGGATTGGGTTAACAATGCACATTTGGCATTCCCAAATGAACCAGAAATTAATCCTCTTTCGTACCATAACTTCCTCTCCGCCACGGGTGCATTCTTTGGTCTGGCGGCTGGATGGATTTGGATCTCAAAACTGGGTGGGTTTTCGACCAATGGCCCATGGTTGAAACTGATCCTACGTTACATCATTGGCTTAATCGGGGTTCTTGTTCTCTATCTTGGTCTAGGCGCACTATTTCCGGATTCAGAGACGTTTATCTCCTACTCAATCCGATATATACGCTATGCACTAATCGGATTCTGGATTTCTGGTTTCGCGCCCTGGTTGTTCGTAAAATTAAAACTTGCCTCTCCCTTGAAATAACGACACAGAAATACAAGAACAGGCTGGCATCAGCGGAAACTGCCAGCCTGTTCTTGTATACTTTATATCAGTCTTCTCTTGCTGCCTGGATGTCCTTTAAACGGGCAGCGATTACCTCTCCAGCAATATGAGATGGAACGATTTCATAATGGTCAAAGTCCATTGTGAATATGCCTCTGCCACCAGTCATGGAGCGTAAATCAGTGGTGTATCGTTGCATCTCTGCGAGAGGAACTTGTGCAGTAACCACCGACCGACCTCTTTCGGTGTCCATACCTTGCACCCGCGCCCGGCGTGTATTTAAATCACCCAGGATATCGCCCATATTAGATTCGGGAACGATGATCTTAACATTCATGATCGGTTCCCTAAGTACCGGACCGGCATCTTTGAAGGCTAATTTAAATGCCTCACGCCCGGCAGTCTCAAAAGCTATTGGTTTCGAGTCAACGGGATGTTCTTTGCCATCATAAACCGATACATGGACATTCAGAACCGGATAACCCGCGATCACGCCTTCTTTCATTACGCTACGGACACCTTTTTCAATGGCTGGCATAAAGCTGTTGGAAATGGCTCCACCAAATACATCATTGGTGAATGAAAATTCTTCTTCCTGGTAAGGCTCAACTCGCATGAATACTTCAGCAAATTGACCCGCACCACCAGTTTGTTTCTTGTGCCGGTACTGAGATGAACTCTGCTTGGTGATGGTCTCCTGATACGGCACTTTAGGTATTACGGCCAAAAGTCCAGTCTGAAATTTGCTATCTGCTTTTCGAATAGCTACGTCAATATGCTGGTCACCCATGCCTTGAAGAATGGTTTGATTTGTGCTTGGTTCCTGCCGCCAGCTAAGAGTCATGTCTTCTTCGCATAAGCGAGTGAGGGTTGGGCTGATTTTGGCAGAATCTGCCTGTGATTTAGGCATTACCGCTACACTGAATAATGCATGCGGATATACAGGGGTAGGTAGAGAGAGGGGATGTCCTCTATCGCAAAAAGTATTCCCAGTTGAGGTTGCACTTAGCTTTGGAACTGAGGCAATGTCACCAGCATGAACCAGTTTCATGGGAATCTGCTCTTTACCTCGCAGCAGATGAACTGTACCAAAACGTTCTTCAATGCTTTTGGTTTGATTCCATACCCGAGAATCTGAGCTGACCGTTCCTGAATAGATGCGGAAATATGTAATTCTCCCAACGAAAGGATCAGCAGTAGTTTTCCACACATACGCTGCAAGCGGTTCATTATCTGCTGGAATTAATTTTTCTTCGCCATCTTTTCCTTGCGCAATAGCAGGAGGTACTTCTACTGGAGAAGGCATTAGATTGATAATGGCATCCAACAAAGGGGCCAGCCCAATTTCAGCGGAACCAGACGAAACGAAAACCGGGACCCAATCACCGGCATACACCGCTTTCTTAAAACCTCGTAAAATCTCTTCGGGAGACAGTTCTTCACCTTCAAGATATTTTTCCAGGAGCGCGTCCTCTCCTTCAGCCGCGGCTTCGATCAATTGCATACGTGCAGTTTCAACCTCATCTTTATATTCCGCAGGGATATCCTGAGAAGTCTCACCAGCCCCAGGATATGCTTTCATCGTCAGTAAATCCAAGACGCCTTTAAACTCGGTTTTCTCACCCCATGGAAGCTCGACCGGGATTAATCGCTTGTCCGAAATTTGTTGGATCGAATCGAGCGCTTTATGAAAATTGGCATTATCACGATTCATCTTGTTGATAATGATCATCCGCGGCAATTTGAAAAGATCGCAGTAGGAAAGGGTGATTTCTGTACCGACCTCTGCTCCAGCGACTGAATCTACCAGGACAGCTGCGCTATCAGAAATTCTCAGAGCTGATATTACCTCACCTATAAAATCGGTATAACCGGGCGTGTCTAGCACATTAATCTTGCAACCATGATATTCCACTGGAATTACAGAAGTGGATAAAGATATCCCGCGTCGAATTTCCTCCTCCTCGAAATCTGAGACGGTTGTCCCATCTTCAATCCTGCCCAAACGAGTGGTAGCGCCCGTAAAATGTAAAAATGCTTCCGCCAGCATTGTTTTACCCGCGTTGCCATGTGAGACGAGTGATATATTCCGAATAGACTCTGTCGTATACTCTTTCATTATGAAACCTTCCTTAGGTAGCTAGATTCAGACAAACCTTGATTGTAAAGGAAACCGATAAAGTTGTCAAAGCATTGCTACAAAATGTCATTTAAAGTTCAAAAGTGAACTGTTTAAGGCTGAAAAGTGAACTCTTCGGGAAATCTTTTTTTGAGTGATTAAAACTGAAAAGTGAACTGGACATGGTAAATTCCACCCTAAAAGGAGGATACTATGACCCAGGTGCACAAGCGATTCACCGATGAACAAATCCGATTGTTATTCAAACGCTATTGTGAAGGCCTGATGCCTCGCATTGAGATCCAAGAAATTATAGGTGTGAACAAAACCCGCTTTTTTGCCTTGGTAAAGACGTATCGTCTGAACCCTGAAGTCTTTTCCATTGCTTATTTGCGTAACGGTTCTCCTAAGCTGTCAGAGCAGGTCGAAACGGAGATCAAACAGGAATTACTCCGCGATAAAGACCTGGTTGAAGACCCTCGTCTGCCTATCTACGAGTACAACTACTCTGCTCTACGCGATCGGCTATGCAAGAAAGACATCCAGGTATCGGTACCGACCATTATCGAACGAGCCAAACGGTTTGATTGTTATAAACCCCGACATAAGGCTAAGATCCACGACCGTGAAGTAGTAACCACGGCTATCGGAGCCCTCATTCAACACGATGCCTCCTTGCATCTGTGGTCGCCTTTTGCTCAAGAAAAATGGACCTTGATCACTTCCATTGATGATTACAGCCGCAAGCTCCTGTTCGCTGATTTTTTCCCGCAAGAGACTTCCTGGAGCCATATTCAAGCAGCTCAACGCCTGATGCAGACCTACGGCATTCCCTTGAGCTATTATGTGGATAACCTGCGGGTTTTTCGTTTTATCCAGAAACGGGATAGTTTTTGGCGCAATCATATTTTAGAAACCGATGATGTCGACCCACAATGGCGACAGGTCATGCTCCTCATGGGTGTAAAGGTTATTTATGCCCTGTCTCCACAGGCTAAAGGCAAGGTGGAAAGGCCTTACCGCTGGCTACAGGATCGTATTGTCCGTACCTGCGCACTGGAGAAGCTAACCAGCCTGGAGGATGTCCGCAGTGTCTTGAAGGAGGAAGTCGAACGTTATAATCACCACCAAGTCCACTCGACCACTGGCGAAATTCCTGATATTCGTTTTGCTAAGGCCACACAACTTGGCAATTGCCTGTTTCGCCCCTTTGTGCTCCCCAAGCCATATATCTCGCCCAAAGATGTCTTCTGCCTGCGGGATTCACGCATTGTTGATGGGTATCGAAGAATTTCTGTCTTCAACAAAACCATTGAAGTGTCCAAAGTGCCTCTGCGAGAAGATGTCGAGATCCACTTGGTGCCCGATCTCAGCAGACAAACTGTCGAATGCCGAATCTGGTGGGGTCAGAATATGGTTCACTCTGTAATATATCCTTTACAAGGTTTACGAGTTCACTTTTGAACTTTATTTCAATTGGTAAGGTTCAACGGTTCACTTTTCAACTTTAAAAGTGTTCACTTTTGAACTTTATCTAACAAGCATTGCTACAAAATTCACCTTTATGAATTGGAGTAAAATTGTCTACATGATGCGTAAACTGTGGTTTAACTTCACATATTTACAAAAACCAGTCTGGGATACTGGCATTTCACCGCAGGAGTTAATTAATTTCATCATAACTCATGCCCCGGGCCGAGCATTGGATTTGGGCTGTGGTACGGGAACGAGCGTGATCACCCTGGCAAAACATGGCTGGGACGTGACCGGAGTGGACTTTTCAAGAAGGGCAATCCAAATCGCGAAAAAGAAGGCACAACAAAATGATGTCCAGGTCGATTTACGTATGGAGGATGTCACGCGATTGGATTCGATCACAGGTAGGTTTGATTTGATCCTGGACATGGGGTGTTTTCATAGCTTGCCACTCAACACACGTCCATCCTATATCATGAAAATCGACCAGCTTTTGGCTGACACAGGCACCCTTCTTCTCTACCTATTTTTTAAGTTACACCCGAGTGTTGGTTGTCCGGGTGCATCTGAAACAGAAATTCGATTCATCACCCAAACACTTCAATTAGTGGAACGACAGGATAGCACTGAACGTTGTATACATCCTTCTGCCTGGTTTACATTGAAAAAATACAATTAAGAAATATCGTGGGATTATTGGTTATATGAAATTACTATTTATTTTCCTGGACGGAGTGGGTTTGGGTGATGACAACCCTGTCACTAACCCATTCGTTCATGCTGCAATGCCAAATTTGGAAAAAATCCTTGGGGGCCATAAATTAATCGCCAACGGTCATCATTCGGGCATAGAACCAGATTATTACCTCGTAAAAACTGAGGACGCTTCTCTCCTGGCATTGGATGCATGTCTCGGAATCAAGGGTATCCCCCAATCAGCCACTGGACAAGCCTCTCTGTTGACAGGAATAAACGTCTCCGCGAAGCTTAGTTTCCATGATGGTCCAAAACCAACTCCTCCCATCATAGAATTGATTCATAATGGAACTATATTCACTCAGCTTCACCAACATGGTAGAGTTGCTTCATTAATAAATGCTTTTCCGCCCCGTTATTTTGAGTCGATTGATGCAGGTTACCGGATTCCTGGAGTGATTGCTTTATCAGCGAATCAGGCAGGCATCCAATTAAAAACATTAGTGGATCTGATCGAAGGTAATGCAATATCTGCTGACTTCACTGCTGAAGGATGGCGTGGTCACCTGGGCTATATAAATACCCCTATATTAAACCATGTCCAGGCTGGGGAACGGCTTAATAATTTGGCAAATAGATCTAACCTGACAATCTTCGAATATTGGCTGACTGATATGGCAGGCCATCATCAGGATATGGAATCAGCTTGCACTATCTTAGAAACCCTTGATGCAGTTATTGGCAGCTTATTGGACTCCTGGGATGACAAAAACAGCTTGATCCTGCTTACTTCGGATCACGGAAACCTGGAAGATTTGAGTACCCGCCATCATACGCTTAATGATGTCCCGCTATTAATCATCGGATCGCCTGAATTACGAGAATTATTTACCCATCAATTAAATGCGGCGCGTGCCTCAAGACCAAAACCCGATTTAACCGATATTGCCCCAACGATTGTAAACTTTATCGGATAATATCCATCATTCTAGATAATTCCAACCTGCTTCCCCACTTGAGAAAATACTTCCAATACCTTAGCTAATTGGTCGTCGGTGTGAGTAGCCATATAGCTTGTGCGCAGCAGTTGTTTCCCATCAGGGACTGCGGGTGAGACGATCATATTCACATACACCCCAGCCTCAAACATGGCTTTCCAAAATATGGCTGCACGCATATCATCACCGATGAATATTGGAATGATCGGGGAAACCGAATTCCCGGTGTTAAAACCAAGTTGGTGATAACTTTCTCGCATATAGTCACCGATATCGTTAATCCGTTTCACTCTCTCGGGTTCCTCCTGCATGACGTGTAAGGCAGCCAAGGCAGTGGCAGCATTGGCCGGGGGGATACTGGCACTAAAAATCAATGAGCGGGCATGGTGTTTTATATAGTGGATAATATCCTCATCCCCTGCGATATAACCACCCACAGAAGCCAGGGACTTGCTGAAGGTACCCATGATGAGATCAACCTCATCTTTTAATCCAAAATGTGCTGCAGTGCCCCTACCGCCTCCCAGTATTCCCAAGGCGTGGGCATCATCCACCATCAAGCGCGCTCCATAGTGTTTGCATACCTTAGCAATACCAGGCAATGGCGCAATATCGCCTTCCATGCTGAACAGACCGTCAACGACAACCAATTTCCCTAAATTATCCGCAACCCCTGCTAGGACGCGTTCCAGATCCTCGACATTGTTGTGTTGGAAGCGTTTAACCTTCCCCCACCCCAATCTGGCTCCATCCACAATACTGGCATGATCATCTCGATCCAGAATAACCACATCATTTCTGCTTACCAATGAGCTGATCGTTCCCAAGTTAACCTGCATGCCAGTCGAGAAAACCAACGCGGCTTGTTTTCCCACCCACTCCGCCAGCTCATGTTCCAATTGCTCATGCAATTCCAAGGTACCATTTAAAAAGCGTGAGCCAGTGCAGCTAGTCCCATAACACTCGATTGCCTCTATCGCAGCCTTTCGAACTTTCGGGTGAGTTGTCAGACCCAGGTAATTATTCGACCCACACATGATCAGGCGCCGACCTTGAAAGATGGCTTCACTCCCCTCATTCCCTTGCATAGCGATAAAGTAGGGATAATACCCGGATGCAATATACTGCTTGGCGTATGTATAGTTATAGCATTTTTCGAAGATGTCCATGATTTAAGCCTCTTTTACGTGAGAAACATTATTCTTTTTCCGTGCATTTGCAATGATTTGGTCAAGGAGCAAATTTGATCCCGCACTCCCTAATAATCTGTTCAAGAGATACCAAAAATTACCTTCAAAGTTCGGAATAATCAGATATTTGCCTCGCTCAATTCCTTTTAGAGTTACTCTTGCGACATCAGTTGCATTCATTGAACCACTAAGGTTTCCAAGTGCTTTTGTCTCGGGAGGTTTGAAATTATTTTCATATTCAAGCTGGGGGGTATCTGTATCCGACGGAAATAAAATCGAAACCCCGATTCCAAGCAATCCTATTTCCTGTCTGAGTGCATCAGTGAACCCACGCACAGCGAATTTCGACGCCGCGTATGCAGTATAACCGAAGGCGCCAATAATTCCCCCCATAGATGAAATATTTAGAATATAACCTGAACCACGTTTTAACATTACAGGTAATACTTCCTTGGTCATATAGACTGTACCAAAATAGTTGACCTCCATCATCCAATTAAATATATTAAGATCGAGTTTTTCTACGTATCCTGGATGGGTGACACCTG
>Ga0315291_10012989_pt1 | contig 10105 bp, 9 predicted proteins | sample YL17G12_20_MG_FD_203070 | JGI IMG/M metagenome (GOLD analysis project Ga0315291, IMG submission 203070) | Sediment microbial communities from Yellowstone Lake, YNP, Wyoming, USA - YL17G12_20 | ecosystem: Environmental > Aquatic > Freshwater > Lake > Sediment | place: USA: Wyoming | collected...
GACGCCATCATCATCCTCAAAGGTGAGACATTAACTGGTGAAACACTGCAGACGATTAAATCGCCCGGACGCCCGTTGGTCTCCTGGTGGGTCGATGATCCATTTCGCGCGCCGCAAGCGATGCGTCTGTTTCATCTGTTCGACGTGTTATACATGTTCGACAAAGGGCGCGTGAGTGAACTCGAGGCCAGCGGCGCACAGCGCATTGTGTATCTGCCGTGCGCGTGCGATCACAACACATTTCGACCGATGTCGCTCAATCCGAACGATTATCCTGGGCTCAACTGCGCGATCGGATTCGTCGCAGCGTTTTATCCGGGACGCGGCTCGCTGCTAGGCTACATGCAAGGATTGGATGTCGGTCTGTGGGGACCAGGCTGGGAAGCTGCGCCCGAACTGCAGCGACTTCCACCTGGCGCGTGGCGCGGGCGGCGTATCACCGCCTCGGATGCGGCTAAGGTCTATAATTTGGCTAAAATCTGCCCCAACGTTCACCATCCGCAAACGCAACTCGGCGGGCTTAACACGCGCACGTTCGAAGTGCTGGCGGCCGGTGGCTTTGAGCTGGTAGACCATGTGGCCGGGCTTGAAGAGAATTTTGAATTAGGCCGCGAGATTGTCAATTATACTTCGCCTGCTCACTTCCGAGAACTGGCTGACCATTATCTGGCGCATCCCGACGAGCGGGCGGCCATCAGTGCGCGCGGCCGGGCGCGTGTGCTGCGCGATCACACCTATGAAGAACGGCTCAAAACCATTCTAAGGACTTTGCCAGCATGACACGTTCACTGAACGGCGTGCCGGTACTCGTTACCGGCGCGGGCGGGTTTATTGCCAGCCATCTGACCGAACGACTCGTGGCCGAGGGCGCACAAGTGCGCGCCTTTGTGCGCTACACCGCCCGATCGGATATCGGCTATTTGCGGCTCGCGCCGCCTGAAGTGCGATCGCAGATCGAACTCGTCTTCGGCGATCTGCGCGACGAGCACGCGGTGGCCGAAGCGATGCGCGGCATCGACGTGGTCTTTCATCTCGGCGCGTTGATTGCGATTCCGTATTCGTATGTGCACCCGCGTGAAGTGGTCGAGACGAATGTCATCGGCACGTTGAACGTACTCATGGCGGCGCGGCAGCACCAAATGCGGCGTGTGATTCACACCTCCACCAGTGAAGTGTATGGCACGGCGCTGCGTGTGCCCATCGACGAAGAACACCCGCTGCAGGGCCAATCGCCCTACTCGGCTAGCAAGATCGGCGCGGATAAGCTCGTGGAAAGCTTTGCGCGATCGTTTGACGTGCCCGCCGTCACCATTCGCCCGTTCAACACGTATGGCCCACGCCAATCGGCCCGCGCTGTCATCCCGACGATCATCTCGCAAGCGTTGACGCGCGACGACATCTATCTGGGCGATCTCACGCCCACGCGTGATTTTACCTACGTGGCCGATACCGCCGATGGCTTTGTGCGTGCGGCCACCGCCGACGATGTGATCGGCGAGACGATCAACCTGGGTAACGATCGGGAGATCAGCATCGGCGAACTGGCGCGGCTGATCATTCAGCTGATTGATCGCCCGATCGAATTGAGGACCGATCCAGCGCGCATCCGGCCGGCGACCAGCGAAGTGCGTCAACTCCACGCGGATAATCGCAAAGCGAAAGCGAAGCTGGGCTGGTCGCCGCGTACGTCGTTTGAAGACGGCCTGCGCCGGACCATCGACTGGATTCGCGCGCACCCCGAATACTTTACGCCGGAGCGGTACACTGTATGAAAGCCATCATCCTGGCGGGCGGGCGCGGCACGCGCCTTGCGCCCTATACCACCATCTTACCCAAGCCGCTGATGCCGATCGGCGACAAGCCGATCCTCGACATTGTGATTCGTCAACTGCGCTATCACAACTTTGCCGACATCACGCTGGCCGTCGGTTATTTAGCCGAACTATTGATGGCCTACTTTGGCGACGGCGAACGCTTTGGCGTGAAGATCACTTACTCGCGCGAGGAGCAGCCGTTGGGCACCGCCGGGCCGATCGCGCTGGTGTCTGATCTAAACGAGCGTTTCCTGGTGATGAACGGCGACGTGCTTACCGCGATCGATTACACCGACATGCTGGCGCATCATCGAGCCAGCGGCGCGATCGGCACCGTGGCCGTTTATCCGCGCAACGTAAAGATCGATCTGGGCGTGGTCGAGTATGACGATCAACAGCGTCTCACTAACTACATCGAAAAACCCACGCAGCACTATCGCGTGAGCATGGGCATCTACATTTTCGAGCCGCGCGTGCTCAACTTCATTCCCGGAAATCAACGGTTGGATTTGCCCGATCTGGTGAAGCAACTGGTCGCGTCGGGCGAAGTGATGAACTGCTATCCGTATGACGGCTACTGGCTGGACATTGGCCGCCCCGACGATTACGCGCAGGCCGCCGCCGATTTTGAGCAGTTGGCTGCGCAGTTGCTGCCACCCGCATGAACGCATCGGCTCTTCGCATTTTGATCACCGGCGCGACCGGTTGCGCCGGCTCACACCTCAGCGAGTTGGCCGTATCGCGCCAAGCGGTCGTCTTCGGCCTGGCCCACGCCGGATCATTCAGACCGGGCGTCGCCGGCCGTCACGTCGATCTGGCCGACAGCGCCGCGCTCGATTCATTCGTGCGCGAGGTCCAGCCGGAGTGGGTCTTTCACCTCGCCGCGCTGATTCCTGGCGCGATCGACTCGGCCACGCCCGAACGCACCATCGCCGTCAACATCACCGGCACCGCCCACCTGCTGGACGCCGTGCGCCGCATAGCACCCGATGCGCGCGTATTGATTGCCGGGTCATCGGCGATCTACGGCCGGCCCGCCGATCCGACGCAGCCTATCACCGAAGATGCGCCGCTGCAGCCGCAATCGCTGTACGCCACAACCAAAGCCGCCCAGGATTTGCTGGCCGTGCAGTTCTTCAACGAGCACAACCTGCCCACCATTCGCGGGCGCACATTCAATCAGACCGGGCCACGCGAACCGGCCAACCTGGTATGCGCGACGATTGCGCGGCAGGTGGCCCGGATCGAAGTCGGACTGCAGGAACCGATCATTCGCGCGATCACCTTGACGCCGCGCCGCGACTTTAGCGACGTGCGCGATGTCGTGGCGGGCTACTGGGCCGCGCTGGAGTATGGCACAGCCGGACAGGCCTACAACATCTGCTCCGGCCATTCGGAATCGATCCGACGCGTGGTAGAGATTCTGATCAACTTGAGCACAGTGCGCAACATCCGCGTGATCGAAACCGACCCGGCCCCCGGCCCGCGCGCCATTCTCGATCAAATTGGCGATGCGTCCCGGTTGCACGCCTGCTCCGGCTGGCAGCCGCGCATCGCCCTGGAGCACAGCCTGCGCGATCTGCTGGACGAATGGCGCGCGCGGGTGCGCCAAACCGAATGAGCCACCTCCTCACCCGCCGCGTCCAACGAGGTCCGGCATGACACGCCGCCGTGTATTGCAGATCGTCGCCTCATCGCAGGGCGGCGGCGCCGAAGTCCTGCGCTGTCTGGTGAAAGGACTCGATCCGCGCGAGTTCGAATCGGCCGTCGTCATGCCGGACGACGGCGGACACGTCGGCGCGGCCGACTTTGCGGAACTCGGCGTGCCGCTGCACCGCTTCCAGCTCGCCGCGCGTTTCAACTGGCGCGAGTTTCTGCGCCTGCGGCGTTTCGTGCGCGGCGGGCGCTTCGACGTGATCCACGTTCACGGCGCGCGCGCCGCGCTGTGGGGCCGCCTGGCCGCCATCGGGCCGGGCCGGCCGCACATCGTCTTCGGCGTGCACGGCCTGTCGATCGTTCACTACACCGGACTGAAGCGGGCGATCCTCGTCGGCCTCGAGCGGGTGTTGCGGATTGTCACCGACATGACCCTGTGCGATTCCAACGTCGAGCGCGACGACGTGCTCGGCTGGCAGCTCGCGACACCCGAGCGCGCCCGCGTGGTCTGGAACGGCATCGATCTGGATCGATTGTTGACGCCGCCCCGCAATCGGTCGACCGCGCGAGCGCACTGGGCCATCGGCGGCGACACCCCTGTGATCGTCACGGTGTGCCGTTTGAACAAGCCGCGCGATTTTGAGACGCTGCTGGCGGGCATGGCCGAGATCGTCCGTGCGCGGCCCGACGCGCAGTTGTTGATCGTCGGTAATGGGCCGTTGCGCCCGGAGGTCGAAGCGCTCATCGCGCGCCACCATCTCGCAGGACGCGCGCGCCTGCTCGATCTGGTCCACGATGTGGGCGAGGTGCTGGCGGCCGCGGATGTAGCTGTGTTGATCACCGCCGGCTGGGAAGGCCTGCCACTGTCGGCGCTGGAAGCGATGGCGGCGGGTCTGCCGATGATCATCAGCGACGTGGGTGGCAATCGCGAAGCGATTCTGCACGGACAGACCGGCTATGTCATCGCCCAACGCGACGTGACAGCATATGCGCAGGCCGCGCTCGAGCTGATCAACAATCCCGACAAGGCACGGCAGATGGGCGCAGCCGGCGCGGCGCGCGCTCGGCAGGAGTTCAGCCTGCAGACGATGGCCGCCCAAGTGGCGGGGATCTATCGCGAACTATGCGACGGCCAGCAGGATACTGACTCTCCCAGGTGATGACAAGCACGTGGCGGGGGTCTGCCGCACCCGATGCGACCCTGCGCCACGCGTGTAGCGCACGAGGTTTACGAGCCGCGTCAACTTCCACAGCCGAATTCAGAACGCAGGCCGTTCAACCACTACCCCCTGGGCGCGCCAGCACTGGTTCATCATGACGCTGACGGCGCTCAGTCTATTGCTGGTAGTGATCCAGATCCAGCGCCCATCGTACTGGGTCGATGAAAAGATCAGCGTCGATGCGGCGACCGGCCGCACACCTCGGCACATTGTGACGAATGTCATCAAAGCCGAGCGACGGCCGCCCGCGTATCAGCCGCATCTATTACAATGGCAAATTCTACGACTATTCGCTCAAGGCAATGCCCTTACCAATCTGGGCATTTTCACCAGCGCGTTGGTCGTTCTGAGTGATATCCAGTCTCAATTGTTTCCCTATCGCCAAAGATGCCTTTGAAGAATGGGTCTCTAACCGTTTTGGCCAAGTCCTGTATCACATCTTTTTCAAAACGTATACCGAAAAAGCTTGGGGCATTCCCTGCTCCGAGATCCGCGCGGAATCTCTCTTTGGGTCACGCGGCAAACAGACCGTCAAGACGTTGACCGAAGAATTCAAATGCCCGCCGGCAGTGAGCAATCATACCAGGAAGAGATGCGCGTGTGATCCTGCTTGTCCACCCTTGCCATGCGGCGTATAATGCCTCTCAGCCGCGAACACCAGGATCAGGAGGACCCTATGGCAGCCGCCGACGAACACAGGCTGCGATTGCGCTCCCGGCCTCCGGCGCTGGATCGGGTTAGTCTTGGCGCCTTCCTGGCCACACAGCCGGACATGGTCGCCGCCTATCTCTTTGGCTCGCTGGCCCAGGAACGCGCCACTTCCCACTCGGACGTGGCCGCCCTGTGTGATCTACACCATTCACGGTTTTGTTGCTCCTCACTATTCTCAGCCGCGTCGTGGCGTGTTGCTTGCCGTCGAGTGGCGTTGTCTCCGGTTACTGACTTGTTCGTTGCCGTTTGTCATGCAGAGGGTGAAGCACTATTGAAAGCAGACATCGCTGCGCCAGACTGCGTGCAGGCAGCGTGGAATGGAATTGAGGTGACTCGTTTCCACGATATTGCCACGGATCGAGTTGCGCAACGAGCCACGCTGGGCGTGCCATTCGATGCGTTCTTGATTACTACGATTTGTCGTCTCTACAAACCCCGCGATTTTGATACACTGCTGCGCGCTTTTCGCCAACTGGCGACTGTTCATTCTGCGGCGTACTTGCTTATCGTCGGCGATGGCACACTGCGCTCGCAAGTTGAAAAACAGATTAGCGTTCTCTCCCTGACTGACCGCGTGACCCTGGCTGGCTGGCGAGACGACTTGCCGGCGATTTATGCTGCTAGCGATGTGTATACTCTCACCACTTGGGGATGGGAGGGCCTGCCATTGACGGCGCTGGAGGCAATGTCCGCCGGATTGCCCGTTGTTGCCACAGACTCGGGTGACGCAGGTGAAGCCATCGAAAATGAGGCAACAGATTTGCTTGTCCCACACTGCGATGCGGAACAATTGATTTGCGCTTTCACGCGGTTGGCCGATGATGGCGTCTTGCGTCGCTCAATGGGGCAGGCCGGCCAACAATGTGTGCGTGCGCTGTTCGGCGTCGAGAAAATGGTCGAGCGCATCGAAACCACCTATACTCGCATGCTCCCGTAACGTCTGTGGTATACTTTCGCCAATGACCATGCTTTTCAAGAGGAGAAATCCAGTGTGGCTTGAAAGGATAGGTGGGTGGGCCAATCCACGACGACTCACTGTCCTGCTGCTGGCGGGACTGGTGATCCTGTACGCTGGTTGGCTAACCTATGTGATCGCGGCTGATCGCCCGCTTGATTTCTACGTCTACTATATGGCCGCCGAAGCAACTGCTCGCGGCCAGAGTCCTTACACCATCTCCGACCCGGCATGGGACGCGTTGGCGGCCGACTTGGGCATCACCAATTATACTCGCCCTTACCGTTACCCTCCTTACACGGCGGCTGTGCTGATCCCGTTTCGACCATTGGGGCCGCGCGGGACGATGGTAGCCTGGGTGATCGCCAATGCCGCCGCCATGATCGGCGGCGTGTGGCTGTTGGGTCAGGCGCTTGAGAGCCAATGGCTTCCCACCTCATTGGCAGCGCTCTTGTTCTTTGTGCCTCCATTGGCGACGCTACTGGCGGGACAAATTAATGGCTTGCTCTTTTTCTGCCTGGCGTTGGCGCTGTGGGGACTGGTTCGTAAGCGAGAGGGATGGCTGGGAGTTGGCCTGGCCTTGGGCACGGCGTCCAAAGTCATCCCATTGGCGTTGGTGTTTTATCTGTTCTGGCGGCGGCAGTGGCGGGCTGGGCTGATTGCGGTTGCTGTGCTGGTGGCATTGACGCTGGCCTGTTTGCCGCTTGTGGGATGGCAGAGCATGGCCGATTACGCGCGGGACGCCATTTTCTTGGGCCGCCCGGACGTGGTGTATACTACGCCCACCAATCAAACCCTCACGGCGGTCTTGGGCCGGGCATTTCCTACTGCTCTGACTCTGGCGCTGACAGGTGGACGCTGGTTCGGCTTGTTGCTCGTCGTTGCAACCGTTGCCCTTTGTTGGCCCAAGGGTGACGCTACGCGATTGATGCCGCTCGAGTTCGGATTGATCGTGGCCGCGCTTCAACTGATCCCGCCCTTTACCTGGTATCACCAACTGGTGCTATTGCTCATTCCCCTGCTGATCGCGGCGGAGCGACTGTGGGCGGCCCGGCGATGGGGCTGGCTGGGCTTGCTGGCGATGCTCCTTATCTTGACCGACCTGCACGGGCTGGCCTGGCACTCTGTAGAGAAATGGCCTTGGCTGACTTCGTTTCCTCTCCTGATGGGGCTGACGCTGTGGGGACTCTTGGCCTGGCTGATTGTGCGAGAAAGGCGAGCCGGGAGAGCCAATGCTTCTTGAGCGCGCCGAGCGGCAGTGACTTGCGTCCAGCGCGCATATCCGCTCCAGGGCAAGCCATGCTGAAAAGCATTTTTGGGGCGAATCGTCCGGGCCAATGACGGACTTTTAACAGGAGCTTATCAATGACAGGTTGTTGTCTTGTTACTGGCGGAGCCGGTTTCATTGGCTCACATGTCGCCGAGGAGCTTTTGAAGGATGGACATCGCGTAGTGGTCTTGGACGACTTGAGCGGCGGAAACGTGGACAATGTCCCGCCGGGAGCCATTCTGGAGGCTGGCTCGATTCTCGACCGGGACAAGATCAAGATGCTGTTCGAGCAGTATCGCTTCGATTCTGTGTTCCACCTTGCCGCTTACGCCGCGGAGGGCCTGAGTCACTTTATCAAGCATTTCAACTACCAGAACAATCTGATCGGCTCGGTCAATCTGATCAATGCTTCGGTGAATTACGAGGTCAAGTGCTTTGTGTTCACCTCGTCCATTGCGGTGTATGGCTCGAACCAGTTGCCCATGACCGAGTCCACCGTCCCGCAGCCGGAGGATTCTTACGGTATTGCCAAATACGCTGTGGAGATGGAGCTGCAAGTCACACATCATCTATTTGGCTTGGAGTATGTGGTTTTCCGGCCTCACAATGTCTATGGCGAGCGCCAGAACATTGGAGATCGGTACCGCAATGTGATCGGCATCTTTATGAATCAGATCATGCAAGGCAAGCCCTTGACCCTCTATGGCGATGGGACACAGACGCGGGCTTTTTCGTACATTGCCGAAGTGGCGCCGATTATCGCCCGCTCGCCCGAGGTGCCTGAGGCGCATAACCAGGTGTTCAACGTGGGGGCGGATGTTCCTTACACGGTCAACCAGTTGGCCCAGGCCGTGTCCGAGGCATTGGGTGTGAAACCTGAAATTGCGCACCTGCCGCCGCGCAAAGAAGTCCAACATGCCTATAGCACTCACGCCAAGTGCCGCAGCGTCTTTGAGGAGAGCGTTCCGGTTCCGCTCGAAGAGGGGATTCGCCGAATGGCAAAGTGGGCCAGGGCGGTCGGCGCGCGTAACAGCAAGTCCTTCCAGGGAATCGAGATATCCAAGAACCTGCCGCCCAGTTGGCTTGAGAGCTGACCAATATGAACGAGCCAGATTCCTCTCCACGTCTGTCGGACGTTCGACCTCAGGCCTCCTATCACATGGTTCATTTGTCCCCCGATACAGTGCGCCTGACGCTCTGGCGAGTATTGGCCGAGTATCTTTCGACATACATCTCGCCACAAGCGCAGGTGCTGGAATTGGGTGCAGGCTATTGTTGTTGGATCAACCATGTACATGCCGTCCACAGAGTAGCCGTGGATATTTGGGACGACATGCCTCGATACGCCGACCCCGAGGTGCAAACGATCCAACATGATTTGTCGAAAGGATTACCCACTTTTGGACATCCTTTTGACGTCATACTGGCCTCCAATCTCCTGGAGCATTTTGCACCCGATGTGGCGTCTCACCTGGTCGCGGACGTGTTTGCCCATCTGCAGACCAAAGGGCGCTTTATCATCATTCAGCCGAACTTTCGCTATGCTTACCGTTCCTATTTTGACGATTATACGCACCGTTCCATCTTTACCGATGCCTCGTTACCGAATTTGATGCGCGCCCACGGGTTCCACATCGAGCGTGTGGAACCCAAGTTCATGCCATATTCACTGCGTGAGAGCCGTCTGCCGATTCGACCCTGGCTCATCCGCGCTTATTTGCATTCGCCGTTCAAGCCCTTTGCCGGGCAAATGCTGGTGATCGGACAAAGGATATGACGGAGGAATCTATGTTTGGTTCCAAAACTGTCAGTGTTGTTTTTCCAGTGCACAACGAAGAGGAAGGCATTGAAAACGCCATTCATGATTTTTTCAGCACGGGTTGGGTGGATGAGATCGTCGTAGTGGATAACAACTCGACCGACCGCAGTGCCGAGATCGTCAAGACAACCGCTGCTCGGCTGGTGACTGAACCGCGTCAGGGATATGGGTTTGCTCTGCAGCGGGGCATGCAAGAGGCCGCAGGCGACCTGATCATTCTAGCCGAACCTGACAGCACGTTTATGGGCCGTGATGTTCTTAAACTATTGGCCTACTCTCCCGATTTCGATATGGTGCTAGGCACTCGCACCACGCGCGAGTTGATCTGGGCCCGGGCCAACATGGGCATCTTTTTGCGATTGGGGAATTTGGCCGTGGCGAAAATGCTGGAATTTCTGTTCAACGGCCCGTCTCTATCTGATTGTGGCTGCACAATGCGTCTCATCCACGCCGGCGCCGCCCGCCGGATTCAAGATCATTTGACGGTGGGCGGATCGCACTTTTTGCCTGAAATGGCCATTCTGGGGCTCCTTGCCAAGATGCGTATTATTGAAGTGCCAGTCAACTATCGAGGCCGGTTAGGCACCTCCAAGATCACAGGCTCCTTCAAAACAGCCTGGCAAGTCGGATGGAGAATGATCAGGCTGATTCTCAACTATC
>Ga0315291_10012990_pt1:2500-10105 | contig 10105 bp, 4 predicted proteins | sample YL17G12_20_MG_FD_203070 | JGI IMG/M metagenome (GOLD analysis project Ga0315291, IMG submission 203070) | Sediment microbial communities from Yellowstone Lake, YNP, Wyoming, USA - YL17G12_20 | ecosystem: Environmental > Aquatic > Freshwater > Lake > Sediment | place: USA: Wyoming...
ATCAGTTGGGGGACGACCCGCGCGATAGTGTTGATAGGGATGGCGAAGCCGACCCCTGCGCTCTCGCCGGTCTTGCTGGCGATGGCCGTATTCATGCCGATCATCCGTCCGCGGCTGTCCAGCAGCGGTCCGCCCGAGCTGCCCGGGTTGATCGCGGCGTCGATCTGGATGATCGACTTGATCGTGCCGCCGCGGCCGCGTCTGGGCAAGGAGCGGTTAAGGCTGGAGATGATGCCCGTCGAAAGGGTCCGCTCCAGCCCGAAGGGGTTGCCGATGGCGTAGACCCGCTGGCCGACCTTCAACGCAGTGGAGCTGCCGAAGGCGACCGGATGCAGGACCTCGGCGGGGGCGTCGATCTTCAGCACCGCCACGTCGCTATCGGGGTCCTGGCCGACGATCCGGGCGTTATAGGTCCTGCCGTTGTAGAGGGTGACCTGGATCTCGCGGGCGTCGCCGACGACGTGCAGATTAGTGAGGATGTGTCCTTCTTGGTCGATCACCGTGCCGCTGCCCTCACCCTCCGAGACGCGCTCCAGCAGCAACCACCGGTCGACTTGGACGCTCTCGGTCATGATATTGACCGCGCTGCGATTGGCCCTCTCGTAGACGCTGACGTTGACGCGTTCCTCGGGCGTTAACTCCTGGTCCTCGGGTGTGTCGGCTCGCAGCGGCGGCGGGACGGGCCCCGGCTGGCCGATCGAGATCCGCAGCGGCGACTCCTTGCTCGGCTCCTGCGCAATGGTTTTCGGTTCGGTCTGCGGGGGATCGTAGAAGGCAACAGCCAACAGGGCCCCCAAAACGGCAGACACGGCACAAAGCAACAGGGTCTTCTTCACGGCAGAGACCTCCCGACATCGGACGTTCCGGTTACTGCCAATCATACGCACCTGGGGCGGAGGGGGCGAGATCAGAGCCCGGCGGGCAACTCGAACGGCCACCAAAACGGGATCAGCGTCACGACCGTGGCACCCATCAAAAGGGCGAGCGGCCAGCCCGCCCGCAGGTAGTCCCGCGGCTGGTAGCCGCCGGGCCCCATCACCATCAGGTTCGTCTGGTAACCGATGGGCGTGAGAAAGCCGAATGAGGCCCCCAGGATGACCGCCATCACGAAGGGGCGCGGGTTGAGGGTGGGCTGGGCGGCAGCGGCAGTCGCTACCGCGATGGGAAACAACATCGCCGCCACCGCGTTATTGCTCAGCGCCTCGGTAAAAACCACCGTCAGCAAATACAGCGCCCCCAAGAGGACCCAGGGGTAGAGGGCGCGTGGAGAGTTCGCGCTGACGCCGACCAGCAGCCCGGCCAGCCACTCGGCGGCACCGCTCTTGTCCAGTGCCTTGCCCAACCCCAGGGACGCCGCGATTGTCACCAAGACCTGCAAGTCGATCACCGCGCGGGCCTCACCGATCGGCAGGCACCGGCCCACGACCATCAGGCCCGCGATTGCGACCGCCGCCACTGCCGGGGACGTCACGCCTGCCAGGAAGCCGCCTTCTCCCGTCTCATTGCCGGCCAGGCTGCCGGCCGCCAGCCACAGGATCAAGGCCCCCATCAAAACCACAGCGAGCCGGGCCCGGTCGTGGCGCTTCGGCTGGGAGCCTTCCACCGCGGCGACCAGGTAGAAGTCGGGGCTATGGCGGAACCGGCTGGTGAACTCGGTGCGGGTTTGCAGGATTAGGGTGTCACCAGCCTCCAGGACGATCTCGCCGATCTTGCTGGAAAGCCGGGCCCCACTGCGATGCACGGCCACGACCGCCGCGTTGTACCGCTGACGGAAATCTGCCTGGCGAACCGTCCGCCCGATCAAAGGAGACGACTTGGAGAGCACCGCTTCAGACAGGTGACGCAACTGCCTCGCCTGCGGATGGATTTCGTAGCTCAGGTCGGCCGCCGGCACCAGCCCGGGGATCTGTTCCAGGTCGACAATCGTCGTCACCACGCCGGTGAAAACCAGGCGGTCGCCGGCCCGAATCGTGTCGTTGGGCGTGACCGGTGCGATGACTTCCCCTTCGCGGTCGATTTCCACCAGGAACAGCCCCCGCAGGTGCCGCAGGCCAGCCTGTTCCACCGTCTTGCCGATCAGATGACACTCCGGCTGCACCAGCATTTCCACCAGGTACTCACGGCGGCGTTCATCGAGCTGCTCAATCAATTCAGTGCGGTTGGGCAAGAAACGGTGGCCGAGCAAACAGAAATACACCCCGCCAATCACCGCGCACGGCAAGCCGACCTGGCCGACCTCCCAAAAACTCATGCCGCGCAACTGCCTGTGAAATGCCGGTACGTATCGGGGTTGGCCGTCGCCGGTCCGGTGTTGCTCCTGGATGTAGGCGTCCGTCAGCAGGCCGTGGCCGATGATATTTGTGCTGGTGCCGACCAGTGTACAGGTGCCGCCTAGAATCGTCAGATAGCTGACCGGGATCAGCAGCCGCGAGGGAGAAACTCCGCGCCGGCGACACCAGTCGAGCACCACCGGGACGAACATGGCCACCACGGCGGTGTTGTTAAGAAAGGCGGAAACACCTATCAGGATCGCGGCCAACCGAGCCAAGGCCGCTTTGACGGTCCGCGCCGTCCCGAGGAGCTGATGGCCCACGCGGTCCAAGACGCCGGTTGAGTGGAGTCCCGCGGCGATCACGAACATCGCCCCAACCGTGATCACTGCCGGGTTGGCAAAGCCCGCCAGGGCCTCTTCGGCGTCAATCACCCCACAGACAGTGAGCACCACCAGGCACCCCAAAAAAAGCAGGTCGGTCGGCACGCCGCGCCGCCACATGGCAAGAAACACCGCAGCAGTGACCGCCAGGCTGATCCAAGGGTGCCAGGGCGCCGGGAACATAGGGATTCAGGGCAGTTGAGCGTAGTCGCGACTTGACGGTTTCGACCGCCGGAGACCACCGCACCGCGGCCGGATGCCCCGAAAGTATAACCAGCCGGCCACGCGGGACAAAGGCCTGAATCGATGGATTGGGGAGCGGGAGTCAGCGAAGCGGATTGGGGAACACAAAATGACGGCGAGATATAGGCATGTTGGCGGGGACTGGTATGGTCTGTTGCCTGCGTATTCTCCACTCTGGTCGCGGTCGGTGGTCCATTTGGATGGGTTCTCAGGAGGCGGCCGTCTCTTCATCAAAGTCTCGGCATATTCCCCAGATTATCGTAACGAGGGGTGATTACCGCTTCATTTGACACACGCCGAATCCGGAATCGCATCAACGTCCCCGTAAGTCTAGCAGGACCATTTTAAGCACGGCAGTTAGTCAAAGCCTCAAAGCTCGCCATATTCCCGAGAGCGTGTGTATTGCCTAATGATCCCAAACTTTGCTCTCCGATACCCTTATCGAATCACCGCGTGCTTAGCGACGGCGCGCGTTACGGAAGCGTTACTTTCTCACTCACTCAGATCGGGTTTTCCCGGGAGGACATTGGAGTCATGAGGTGCTCTCGCGTTGCACTCTCACTGCTGCCGGCCATTCTTGCCGCGGCGGTGATCGCTCTTGGGCCCGCCGACGGCCAGATAGGGGTGGCCGCCGACCTCGGCCCCGAACAATCATCCCTAGGGGACACTTACAAAGGGACAGGCAATTGCCAGATCATTACAGATTGGCGTGAGGACGATTCCCCCGATGGCCAGGGGCCATCTATCTCCGCCCGCGGGGAATCCGACGCGGTCAACGAGGGCTCTACCCCCGTTGCCAATGCCGAGGAGAATCAGCCCCAGTCCGGCGGCGATGATGCGGCTGGGGGGCACCCCGCAGTGACCAGCGGAGACGTCGAGCAGACTTACGGACACTACCAACAGAGCGACGTGCAGGATTCGTGCCCGCAGGAAAACACCGGGGACAAGGCGCAGGTCACCGAGGGGCCGAGCACCAACGAGGACTACACCCATCAACAAGGCGACCCCGAGTCCGACTCGGATAACCACCACGGCGATAGCTACGTGAGCGAGGGCCCTGAGGCCGCCGAGAACACGGACACCAACGATGACGACGCCCACCAGAGCGACCGCTGGTCCGAGTCAGCCGGGCATGACTCCGAATCCGAGGAGGCGGGCGAGTCGCATTCTTCGTACGAACCGGGCGCGGATGACTCGGGGAGCGCGCAGGCCGCGGAGCCACAGGGCTCCTCTGAGCCGGGCACACACGATTCCGGGAACGTAGAGGGCGGCGAATCAGCTCAACCGGATCAGGCCGACACGCCCGACTACGGATACGAGAAGGCCGACGAGTCTAATTACTCTTACGAACCCGACGCGTCGGACTCTCAGAACGCGGAGAAGGGGGAGTCCGATTCGGGATACCAAGGATACAGTGAGGCCTATCCCGAGCAGGAGAACGCCTACACCGAGGACGAAGAAGAGTACACGTACGAATACGAGTACTCCGACCCCGAGGAGAAATACGGATACGCGGAGGGTCTGAGCGAGCAGGCAGACGACGAGGTGGGCGATACGTCCGAGGACCAAGGCGACGACGATTACGGATACGATGAAGCCTACGACGAAGGCTACGATGAAGGCTACGACGAAGGCCAGGAGGGCGAGTCTGGCGAGGTCCAGGAAACGCAGAGCGGCGCACCGGCCGACAGCGAGTACGTCGATCCGTGTCAGCCCGACGAGTCCCAGGGCTACAACGGGAACGACACCTTGCAGGAGACGCCCGACGAAGTGAGCGATCGACACGACGGTACGACGGCGGAAGGTGCCGTATGGGGCGCGATCGTTTCCTGGGCGTCGCGGTCGCTGGAGGAGCTGGGCGACGCATGCCACAGCCTGTCACGGCAGATATCCGATTTGGGGGGTAAGCCCTGGGCCGTAGGTAACCGCTGGGACGGGCACGTCAACTGAATGCCCACGAGGCCGGGCGACGGGGAATGCTTGGTCCCCCCCTGCTCAGCCGCAACATACTATATGCCAATGACTTGCGGCCCAGGCGGCCCATGCCGCCTGGGCCGCTTTCGTTCCTGCGTCGGGGCACGGGGCGGGCACGGATCTCGGGTCCCTCTCGGGGGGGACTCCCCGGATGGGACAATTTCCGTCGAAAGGCTGATTTTCAATTGGCAAAACCCCGAACCATTGGGTAGAATGAGCCTAGACGGCTGATAGCTACTTTCCTTGGGGAATCTCTGCGTGCTCGGGGGGCCGCTCCGGAACACGGCCCTCTGGAAGGCCCGCGCTCCTGTTACGTGTTGGAGACCGTGCGCATGTCTACCCAATCTCTCGTCCGACTGGCCAGGTTGCCGTTGGCAATCGTGGCCGTGGCCCTGGGGGCCACTTGTGCTGCGGGTGCGAAGCCGAGCCCTGAGGCAGCTCGCTTCGACCGTTTCTCCCATCCCGACGGCTCGAATTACTTCGCGCTGAGTCTGAAGCCGGATGGCGTGGCGCCCGTGGTGGGCCCGCGCGACGTCGTGGTGTTGTTCGACACCTCGGCCAGCCAGGTTGGGCCGTACCGGGCCGAAGCGCTGGCCACCTTGAAGGCGACATTGGCGAGCCTGTCGCCCAGCGACCGGGTCCGCTTGATCGCAGTCGACGTGAACGCGATTCCGTTGACCGCAGGTTTCGCGCAGCCCGGCAGTAACGAAACGGCGGAGGCGCTCAAGAAGCTCGATCGCCGCACTCCGCTGGGTGCGGGCGACATGGGAAAGGCATTGACGACCGCGGCTGACAGCTTTGGGGACGGTTCGAAGAATCCCCGCGCGGTGATTTACATTGGCGAGGGCACCAGCCGCGCCAACCTGATGGGCATCGAAGAGTTTGAGAAGCTGGTGACGAGGCTGGCCGATGCCCGAATCCCCGTCAACAGTTACGTCGTTGGTCCGCGGCCGGACCTTCAACTCCTCGGCGCGTTGGCCGGCCAGACGGGCGGGCAGATGATTGCAGAGAGCGAGCAGGCCGGACGCCATCTGGCGGCGGCGGCCGATGCCACCGTCGTCTGGCCCTCGGCCCCCGTCAACTGGCCCGCCGGATTCACCGTTTACCCCAAGCGAACTCCACCTCTGCGGTCCGACCGCGACACCGTAGTGATCGGCAAGTATGCGGGGCAGGGGCCGTTTACGGTCCAGATGTCGGCCGTTGACGCCGGTGGGGCTCGTGACCTGTCTTGGAATATCCAGCCGGGCGCTTCTGATGAGGACTCGGGTTATCTCGCGGAGTTAGTGGGGCAGGCCGCCTTGGACGGCGGCATCAGCCTCCCATTGCGTGGTTCGGCGACCCTCAAGGAGGCCCGAGAGGCGGTCGGAACGGGCGTGCAGAGTCTGGCTCACCTCGCCCGCCAGGCATTGGCTTCCGGTAATCTCGACCAGGCCGAGCAATTGGCCGGCGAGGCGTTGCGGCAGGATCCGGGCAATCTGGAAGTGTTGGCCGTCAAAGGGGCATTGGCCAAGCGCCGCGGAGGTGCCCAACCGCCGGCCGCCGCCCCACCGGCTGGTGAAGGTCCGCCGGCCGCGGCCGCCGGGCCTGCGGCCACGGGCGGCGACGGGTTGAACCTGATCGGCGCCGCGCCGGAGCCTTTGGCCGGCGGCGGGGCGCTGACGAGGGCCTTCGCGGAGGAAGAGAGGCTCATCAAGACGGTCATCCAGACCGACGTGAACAACGCGATCAACCAGGCGCGGGGCCTGATGGATACCGACCCAGAGCGGGCCGGGCAGGATCTCAAGCTGGCCTTGGACAAGGTCAGCCGGACTGCCGAGCTGGACCCCGAGGTCCGCGGCCAGTTGACCAACCTGATTCAGGGCGCGTTGCGGGAGTCCAGCCGGCGGACGGTCGAGATGGAGGAACGGCGGCGGGAGCAACAAGAGCGATTCGCCATGGCCAACGAGCGGATGCTGACGGCCGAGAATCTGCTGCGAAGAGAGCAGAAAATCAGGCAGTTGTTGGAACGATTCGATTCCCTGATGCGGGAGGGCCAGTTCGAGAAGGCCGAGGAAGAGGCGGCCGGCGCAGCCCGGCAGTTGGACCCCGATAACCCCGTACCCCTGTTGGCCGCCCTCTATTCCCGCGCGGTCGGATACAATGCCCAGTCGATGGCGTTGCGGCAGGCGCGTCAGAAGGGCGTGGTGGACACGCTGGCCCAGGCAGAGCGGGCCCACGTGCCAACGCCCGACGAGCCGCCGATTATCTACCCTGCGGCCGAGGTGTGGCAGGAGTTGTCGAACCGGCGGATCGAGCAATACAGTTCGATGACCTTGGCCCGCCAGGGAGACGCTGAGAAGAAGATCGAAGAGCAGCTGGAGAAGCCCACCCAGTTGGAGTTCGTCGAGACGCCGCTGCAGGACGTGATCGACTGGTTGAAGGACTTGCACAAGATCGAGATCCAGGTCGACAGGAAGTCGCTCGGCGACGTGGGGCTTGACCCGTCGACCCTCCCGATTACCAAGAACCTCAAGGGGATCACGCTGCGCTCGGCCTTGAAGTTGACGCTCCGTGACCTGGACCTGACCTACGTGATCGAGGACGAAGTGCTGCTGATCACCACTCCCGAGGAGGCCGAAACCAAGCTGACGACCAAGGTCTACCCGGTGGCCGACCTGGTGCTGCCGATTAGCAACAACATGATGGGCATGGGCATGATGGGGATGGGAGGCATGGGCATGGGCGGCATGGGCGGT
>Ga0315291_10012992_pt1 | contig 10105 bp, 10 predicted proteins | sample YL17G12_20_MG_FD_203070 | JGI IMG/M metagenome (GOLD analysis project Ga0315291, IMG submission 203070) | Sediment microbial communities from Yellowstone Lake, YNP, Wyoming, USA - YL17G12_20 | ecosystem: Environmental > Aquatic > Freshwater > Lake > Sediment | place: USA: Wyoming | collected...
TGTATTAGTTCAAAAAATATAAAACTCTTTTTAGAATTTCTTTCATTTCAGAAGCTCGAAATAGACCTCTTCGGTTTTTTGAGCGAATTGTTCTAAGCTGAAATCTTTTTCCACTGAAGATCTTCCGGCGTTGCCGAAGTTTATCCTCTTTTCTTTATCTTCTAAGAGTTTGAGGACGGCTCCTCCTAAAGCTTCTCCATCCGCGGGTGGGACTACAAAACCATTTACTCCGTGTTGAATCACTTCCGGAATAGCATTCACCGAAGTTCCCACCGCGGGTTTGCCCATAGCCATGTATTCCAACAGCACCCGGCAGATGGTTTCAGACCCGACCGAGGCTACCACTCCCACATCGAAAATGGAGATGATCTCCCTTATGTCGTCAACCCTTCCCACAAAACGAAAATTGTTTTCCATATTTGATTCCTTGACCATTTCTTTGAGTTGTGATGACTTTATCTGAGCATTCCCCCCGGCAATGATAAATTTTGCCTGCGGAGTTTTTTTTAAGACAAATTCTGCGGCTTGAATAAAATATTTATGCCCTTTGACCGGAGAGAGCCGACCTACCATTCCCACCACCAGATCACCCTCACCTATGTTCAATCTACTTTTCCAGCCTAAGTGTGATGGTCTGGGAGAAAAAAAATTTTCATCGATCCCCACACTTATCTTGGACACCTTCTCTGGCTTGATTCTCAAATTTTGCAAGTAGCTTCCCCTTAGGGTCTCGGCGGTCACGATGATCCGATCCGTCAAGTTATCATTCAAATATCTATTGAAAATATTATCTCTAGGGGGTCTGGTATCCCCTCTGGTTCTAATCAAAGGGAGTTTCTTTTTTAAAATATATTTATACAGTGCTACCACTAAATGCCCCTCTCCCCGATGGGCATTTATAATGTCGATATTCTCCCTTTTGATCAAATCCGCCATTCTTTTAATATTATAGACGATCATCCCCGGGCTGGTATGGCTTAAGTAAAGGTCTTCATATACTTCCAGACCAAGTTTTTGAGCCTCCCCAATCGGAGGACTTTTGGGATCTCCCGCCAGTATGACCTTATGCCCTCTTCTCTTTAAGGCATAGGACAAGGTTATGGCGTAATAGGCACAGGCATTATACCATCTAACGTTGATCAATTGCAATATGTTCAAGTTTCTCAAGTTTGGTCTTTTCCTTGAGCTGGCTCAAAAGTTCGGTAAAGGTTTTTTGAACATCCCCGACTGTGATCAAGTCCAGGCAAGAAAGTTTGGTGCACTTAGGTTTAATGCTTCCGCAGTCAGGACAATCAACTTCCTTTTTCAAGAATTTATGTCTGGAAAAATCCGGGTAAGTCCAACTAATGGGACTGTGAGGACCATAAATGGTGATGGTTGGCTTACCCATAGCCACGGCTATATGTTTAGTACCATTATCATTCCCTATATGGAGATCGCATCTCTCCAAAATTGCTCCAAGTTCAAAAAGATTTTTAGTCTCCCGGGAGATGATGGGGTCTTTCTTCATAAAATGTTTCACTTTTTCCACCACCCCTTTTTCACCGGGACCCCAAACCAGAATTATTTTGGCGTCAAATTGAGACATCAGCCAATCTGCCAACTGGGCATATCTTTCCAGAGCCCAGCGATTGAAATGCCTGCGGCTGGTGGGGGAAATGGAGATTAAAAGATTTTTGGAGTCAATTTTATTTTCCTCAAAAAACTTTTTAACAAAAAACCTGGCTTCATCTGGGATGAAAAAATCTAAGTCCACCTTACAATTTTCAATTCCCAAAATTTTCAAAAAATCCAGCCGGCTTTGGGCCGCATATTTTGGAATCTGGTCACTTTTAATTACCATATTGTAAAAATGTCTGCGGAGAGGATGATCATAACCCAGTCTATGTTTTGCCCCGGAGAGGCGGGAAAAATAAGCGCTGCGCGGATTTCCGAAAAAGTCAATCACCAGATCAAATGAGCTTTTTCGCACTTCCCAGATTTTCTTTATCGAATAAAGAGGGTTTCTATATCTCTCCCTATCTAAAACTATCACCTCATTCAGATAAGGATTTAAGGACAAAAGATCGGAAGATTCTTTCTCGGTCAAGAAAGCGATGTAGCTGTCTTTATACCGGGATCTCAAAGCTCTCAGGCCGGGAGTGCACATCAAAACGTCCCCGATTCGCCTGAGTTGAATTACCAATATCTTCTTAGGATGGTTCATCTTTCACTGAAGAGGAAATTTGGAATAGTCGATGGGTCTCAGTCTAAGTCTCTATCTTTTCATCTTCTCTTCAACTCGCTGGATGTTGCTTTTCACAAAATCGCTTTCCCTTTTTGTTCCCACTTCCTCAAAGAGAGAAAGTCCGCTCTGATAAAATTCTAAAGCTTTAGAATAGTCCTTCATTTCTTCATAAACCGCCCCGATATTTGTAAAATCACCTGCTTGTCCAAAAAGATGGCCGATGGTGCTATCAATCTCCAAGGCTCTGTGGTGATATTTCAATGCTTTTTGTAAATCTTTTTTGTCATGGTAAATCAGACCGATATTACCTAACACACTGGCTTCATCCCTCCTGTCCCCAATCTGCTGGAAGATTCTTAAGGCCTCTTGGTGAAGAACCAAAGCACTGTCCAAACCTCCTTTTGATCTGTAAATCAAAGCCAGATTGTTGAGCTGAGAAGCCTGAGCTATTAGGTCACCCATATTCTTAACAGTCTCCACTGATTTCCGTTGATAAAAAGAAGCACTGTCCAGATCTTTTTTCATCTGATAAATTATGCCGATATTAGCATAGGTATTCCGCTCACCCGCTTCATTTTTTGTTCTTTTAAAAACATTCAATAACTCAAAATAAATCTCCTTTGCTCTATCCCAATCTTCTCGAATCTGAAAAATCAAAGCCAAGTTCGTCAGACTTATCACCCTGGCGCTGTCATTTTTTGAGCTCTCAGATAAACTGGTGGCTTGATTATAACAATTTATGGCAGCGCCAAAATCCGAAAGATGTGAGGCGGAATTCCCCATCAATATGTAAAGGGCGATCTTTTCGCTATCTTTTAGGTTCAGCTCCAATCCTTGTTTGAAACTCCCCAGTGCGTTTGAATAGTCCTCTTTGATTCTGTATTCCATTCCCTCCTTAAAGAATAGCGTCAATTGTGGTTTGTCGTTTTTGTCCAAACCGTTGATATAATCCTGAAGCTGAGCCAAAAGCCTTTTGGTTGGATTGGATTCTAATTTGGGTTTCTCTTCTAACTTAGGCGCCAGTTCTTCCTTTTTCGGTTCCGGGATATTGACTTTCTTAATAAATTTGACATCGATCGCCAACAGCACAATTACTAAAAGCAAAAGTAAGATGCCTTCCTTTATTATGAATCCCTTTGCCTTTTTTCTTCTGAGATCAAGCCAGACTTTTATTATGCTTAGTATAAAAATCAAAACAACCAAAATAATAAGAATTGTTGCCCACATGATAATCTCCTATTAGGTTTGAAATGTGTTCACTGTCTATTGATTGATCATTTGTTTAATTTTTCTAATCATTGACAAAGCCTGTTTCAAAATCCTTTCGATTTCTTCATAGCTATATTCCGGTAGCTGTCCAGGGGGATAGCGATCCTCTATATAAAATTTAGATGCAATATTACAGAGATCAGAAAATTCCTTTAAATTCTTATTAGACTCTCCAATCATGTTCAGAAGAAGAGTAAGGTCATGGGTCCTCTTATATTCTCTCCCATTGTAAACCAGAAACCCTTTCATATATTTTTCTAATGCTTGCTGTATATGAAGGGTTATAATGTCAATATATCCTCTTTTATCACATAAGAGTTGTGCCATCTCTATATCATGCTTACCTCTTTCAAACCACTCTTCTGCTTGCTCTTTCTGCTTTTCATCCATAAAGCACCACTCCCTTTTTTAAGATCTCTTCTATGAAAAAGTCTCTTATTTTTCGCCTTTCATCTAATTCTTTTTCGGTATAGACGAAAGGGGTGATAGAAATCATCACATCCGGGGTCATTAAGAGCCTCCTGAGTCGTATCCATCTTTGCATGGGGGTCTCATTTGTATTTTTGATGACTAAAAGGTCAATATCGCTATCCTCGGTAGGCTCGCCGTAAGCATAGGAACCAAATAGGATGATCTTTTTGGGATTATATTCTTTCACGATCTTCTCAGTTATGTCGTGGATTAACTTCTTTATCTTTTTATCAGCTATCATATGCAATTCCTTCAGGAACAAGCCTTAAAACTATTTAAACAACTCTAACGTTCACTCCATCGTGTGCAGCCAAAAAGAATCACCACTATATCTTAAACTGCATCTCATAAAGTCTTTTGTATAATCCCTCCTGTTGAATTAAACTCTGGTGATTGCCCATTTGGACGATCTTGCCATCGTCCAATACTACGATTTTGTCTGCATTTTGAATGGTAGAGAGCCGATGAGCTATTACAAAAACGGTTCGTCCTTTCATCAAACGATCGATAGCTTCTTGAACTAAGACTTCGGATTCTGTGTCTAAAGAGGAGGTGGCTTCGTCAAAGATCAAAATAGGCGGATTTTTAAATAATGCGCGTGCTATTGCCAGCCTCTGCCTTTCTCCTCCTGAAATCTTGACTCCTCTGTCTCCGATTATGGTCTGATATTTTTGAGGCATAGACATTATGAACTGGTGGGCATTAGCCGCCTTGGCGGCAGATTCGACCTCCGCTCTGGGGGCGTGGTTGTGACCATAGGCAATGTTGTTCCAGACCGTGTCGTTGAACAGAATGGTTTCCTGGGTCACGATTCCCATTAAATTTCTTAAAGATCTTAAATTAATTTTTTTGATATTAATGCCATCAATTTTTATTTCTCCAAAGGTAGGATCATAGAAACGGGGAAGCAAATCCATCAAAGTTGATTTCCCTGCTCCCGAGGGACCTACCAAAGCTACAATCTCGCCCGCTTTAACCTCAAGGTTTATACGGGATAGAACTTTCTTATCGCTGCTATCGTAGCTGAACGAGATGTTTTCGAAAGCCACTTTGTCTTTCAGGGAATCTATTCTTATGGCTTCGGGACGATCTTTAATCTTAGGCTCGGTATCTAAAACTTCGAAAATCCTTTTGGCGGCGGCCAGCCCCTGTTGAATATCGACGTTCAGCTGGCTTAAGCTCCTCACCGGCTGCATTAAAGAAAGCATGGCGAAAAGGAAAAGAAAAAATCTGCCCGGATCCAAATTCCCTGCCACAATATCTTTGCCTGCAAACCACAAAAGCAAAACTGCCGCAAATACCCCCAAGATTTCGGTCAAAGGCGGACCCAAGGAACCTATGCGGGTGAGCTTGACCATGGTCTTGAAATAATCTTTTGTAGCATCGGTAAATTTTTTGATTTCAAATTTCTCCATGACGAATGCTTTAACCACCCTGATTCCGGAGATGGTCTCCTGCAATACCGAGGTCATGCTCCCCATTTTTTCCTGAGTGAGGACGCTTGATTTTTTAACCTTTTGCCCGAATCTTCCAATTATGATTGACGCTGGAGGAAAAAGAAGGAGGGCGACTAAAGCTAACTTCCAGCTTGCCCAGAAGACCAAAAATAGATACACTAACAAAAGAAATCCCTGACGCAAAGCCTCCGCAAAACCATTGGCTACTGCCCCCTTAACTAAGGTGATGTCATTGGTGATCCGGGAGATCAAGACCCCGGTTCTCTGCCCATGAAAATATTCCAAAGGCAAAAGATGAAAATGGCTATAAAGTTTGTTTCGCAAGTCCATGATCACCCCTTGCTCCACCCCCACGATCAAAAAGCTCTGTGCATACCAGAACAAATTCTTAACCAGAAAAATCAAGAAGATTAAAATACAAAAACGTCCCAAGGTCTCCACTTTGGTCTTCCCAATAATTAGCTGATTGAATTTCTCTTTCAAAATTTTGGGCATAAGCGCCACCAAACTCTTCTGTCCTCCTGGAGAGATTTCTTTATTTTGGGAAACATCTTGGCTTACCGTCCATTGTTCAGAAAAGATGATTTTGGTTAAAGGAACAACCATGGTGATAGAAAAACCGCTCATGCCGGCGAAGAGAACCATAAAAATCATGGCTAAGATCAACTGTCTCAAGTGCGGTTTTAAAAAAGAAAGTAATCTAAAGTAAAGCTTCATATAACTCAAACTATCCCTTTGACGTTCGATGAAATACAATGAACAACGAAACTAATACAAACACACGAAAGTTTGTTACTTCACTCGATTTCCCCCTCACCCCCGCCTCTGGCGGGATTTTCAACTTTATCTTCTCCCCCAAGGGGAGAGGAAGAGCTTCGTAGTAACAAAAATAAATACATTTGTATTGTTTTCCTAAGTTTTTTCTTTAACCGAGACTTTTGATTCCATCATCTCTTTTGTTGCTTTTTTCACCGTTTCAACCGAGATCTTACCATTTGACGAACAAATGATTTTATGAGTTTTTCCCCGAGGTCCGAATTTGATGGGATCGGAATCCGAAAACAAAGCTAAAGTTGGTGTTCCCACTGCCGTCGAAAGATGCATGGCTCCCGTGTCTCCAGAAATAAATAAGTTACACCTTTCGATCAGAGCGGCTAAGACCGGAAGCGTAAATAAGTCTGATAAGATTTGTTTATTCTCATTTTTTAGAGTCAATCCTTTAATGATCTTTTTTTCCTCAGGTCCCCAAATAAAAATCACTTTGGCATCAAAATCGTCTATTAGCCAATCTGCCAACCGGGTAAAATTGTCCAAATCCCATCTTTTCTTTCCTCTCCCTCCAAGATTTATCCCAACAAGGAAATCATCAAGCCATATGCCCTTTTGTTTAAGATATTCTTCGACAGAAAGTCTCTTCTCGGGATCAACTTCAATTTTTAAATCATCCATTTTGAAGTCACCCACCAAAAACCGCAATAGATCAAGATGCATTTCCGCCGCATGCTTCTTTCTTATGGAAGACGAAGGAACCTCCAAATTCAAAAAAAAACCGCTGTGTGGCTTTTTGTAACCTATCCTGTATTTTGCCCCAGATAGATAAGCCAGAAAAGAATTGTTAAGGGAGAAACTATTTTCATCGCTTGCGTCAAAAGCTAAATCAAATCTTTGTTTCCTTATCTTCCTGATAAAAAATACAAGCGAAAGCGGATGAAAAATGTATTGTCTTTTTTTTGCCACAAAAATCTGATCCACCAAACTTGAATTGTAAAAAAGAGTGTGAAAAGTTTTGCTGGCAAGATAAGAGATATGTGCTTGTGGAAAAGATTTTCTTAGGGCAGAAAGTAAGGGCGTGGTCAAGATCAAATTCCCAATCCTATCATCCTGCCTGATGACTAAAATTTTTTTGATGCTGGAAAGATCCACCTCTTCAGGCTTAAGCTTTTCCTGTTTTAGAAATAAGCCCAAGACAAAAACCAAAATTTTTTTTCCGATATGCTCTATTTGTTTAAACACCATACAATTTCTCACCTTAGTAATTAAGCATTATATTAACATAAAGGTGCACAAAAGTCAACCAATTTTGGAGTCAGAAAGGACTTGTTGAATCTTTTTGCAAAAACTAAAAAAGAAGCCAAAAGTGTAGCTGCTTGATTTATCAAGCTTTGGAATGCCCAATCACCGCCTTTGGCGGGATACCGCTTTTAGCGGTATAAATTGGGCAACTACATGTTAGGTTCAAAGGTAATCCTTTTGGCATTGGGGGGAATTCCAAGTTGGAATTTCTTTTCCGGGATGAGGAGATTAAATTTACGCTCAATGAATTTTATCTTTGCAGATTCTGTAGTGTGAGCCGTATGGTTCGCACCTTTGGCAGTTGACTTTATCTCGATAACGTTTGCTAATTCCACGTTTTGATGGGATGAAAAATCTTTATATTCTATCTCGTAAACCTCTCCCCTTTCCTTATCAGTCCACATACTTTTGACCAGAAGGCATTTCTTGGAATCAATCCAGTATTCTCTGGTCCACCTTTCATCTTCGGATTTATAAATGAACCTATCTCTCTCTTGCCCCACATAAAGCAGGTCTTTCTCGCTTAAATCATTCTCGCCGGTGATTATTTTCAAAAGCGTTCTCAGATCTATTTTCAAGCTCCATAGCTCACTTTTTTCAAAGTCAGAAAAGTTGCCCCGGTAAAACTGGTTATCATTGGGAAAATAAAGCGTCAGGCTGTCATTCTCGCCTTTTGCCCCGAAAATATTTGTTCCCCAAAATGATTGAGGATAAAATGAAAAAAGGTCGGGTGACTTATAGAAGAGCTCAATCGTGCTTGAGAATTTCGCTTTTTCGCCTTTGAGTTTCAAATTCATGATACAGGCAAAAGTTTCAAATTTTACCTGATTTCTAACTGCGCATTTTAAAATATTTTGCGGAGTCCTCTCCTCAGGCAGAATCTTTGGCTTCGGAGCACAATTGAAAATCAAAAAGGTGGTTAAGATTAACGATGAAAATATGAATTTGGACATCCTAATAAAAGCACATTTTTTTGATGCGAAGCTACCCCCTCACCCTTGCCCTCTCCCCGGAGGGGAGAGGAAGGGATATCCGCTTAATCCGTTCACGGTGAATCCGTTCAGGATGAATCCTTTTCCATCCGTTGACCGTCTTTATAAAAATCGAGTGAAATCTGCGCCGGCAAAAAGATAGCTGAAAAAACTTACAAAGGGAGATAGAATTCCCCATAGGATAGGAACATGTAAAGCTTGACCAATAAAGATGATTCCGATCAGCAAAAATGGACCGAATCTTTCCAGTTGCATAAAAGGCTCCTCATATTGTGGTGGCAAAATTCCCATCAAGATTTTCGATCCATCCAATGGAGGTATAGGGATCAGGTTGAAAAAAGCCAAGACTAAATTTATGATCAGACCGAAAACTATCATCTGGATGATAATCCCAAACACCGATGAGTGCAAATCGGGGTTCATTGGCAAGATATTCAAGAACCGAATGACCAAACCGCAACCCAAGGCGGTCAACATGTTTGCTCCCGGACCTGCTAAGGAGACCCATATCATATCCCTTTTAGGATCGCGGAGATAATAGGGATTGACCGGAACCGGCTTTGCCCATCCCAGATGGATAAGAAAAAGCATAATGGTTCCAATGGGATCGAGATGGGATAATGGATTCAAGGTCAATCTTCCAGCGTTCTTAGCGGTTGGATCACCAAACCTTAAAGCCACCCACCCATGCGCGTATTCATGCACGGTCAAAGCAAAAAGAATGGGCGGCGCTATAATTAAAAATTGAAGGATCTTATCCATTATCATTACCTTTCACGTTAACAAAACTACTACGTCCAAAATAATAAAAAACGGAACTGACAAAGTCAATTAGTTTCTAAAGTTCTTCTCCAATTTAGTGGCTAAGATTTTTGATAAGAATAAGATCGTAAATAGCTTAATGAGATGAGCATAATATAATAGAGTGAATTAAGACCTCACCCCCTGTCCCCCTCTCCACAAATGAGACTGTGTCATAATTCGGTTTTTTGTAGCCGCAGACTTTAGTCTGCGAAAACCGTTTGTTGAATTCCAACAGCTTACGCAATCTAAAGATTGCGGCTACAAAGTCAAAACATGATTGTGACACACCCTCAAATGTGGAGAGGGGGAGAGGTAAAAGTAGCCATCGTTTCATTATCTGACGCAAATGAGTCAATACATGAAGCAACTCTTTTGGAGAAGACCCATTTCTAAAAAATGACCCCAACCTCGGGGATTCGAGATTGGGGTCAGAAAGGCTTTGTTCCAACTTAGTCCCGGACTAACACTGAGGTGGGGGACCACCTATGAATAGATAGTTAATTAGATAGACCACATCAGCACCATTAACCACTCCGTCACAATTGGCATCTCCCAGCTCCAAAGGATCAGGCGCAGGTCCACCTATGAAGAGGTAATTTATCAGATATACAACGTCTGACATATTAATCACGCCATCTCTGTTGACATCGCCTCGGAGCAAACCGGTCAAAATCCATCCAGACACAGTGGTTGGTTGGATAAAATTCACACCATCTTGGGTATAGGCATTATAGTGCCCCCAATACAACTGCCAATAGGGGTCATTCTGAAATTCGACCGGAATTGCAATTCCTATGGGCGCCTGGTCACTT
>Ga0315291_10012993_pt1 | contig 10105 bp, 12 predicted proteins | sample YL17G12_20_MG_FD_203070 | JGI IMG/M metagenome (GOLD analysis project Ga0315291, IMG submission 203070) | Sediment microbial communities from Yellowstone Lake, YNP, Wyoming, USA - YL17G12_20 | ecosystem: Environmental > Aquatic > Freshwater > Lake > Sediment | place: USA: Wyoming | collected...
GAGTGGGGAATCATTCTCGGTGACTCGGACAATAATATGCTCTATGAAAATAACTTGGCAGAAAATAACGGCGGTATCTACTTTCGCGATTCGAACAAAAACACAATCTGCAGAAACAAACTTGTAACAAATTTCAGAGATATTGCCCTAGTAGATTGGGACGCAACAAATTCAAATAATATAATTGTAAAGAATAATATCGATAAAGCAACATTCATTGCAGCAAAACAATCACATAATAAGAACATTTGGGATGAAAACTACTGGGGTCGACCATTGCACCATCCAAAACTTATCCGAGGACAAAAAGAAGTTCTTTTCTTTCCAGGGTCGCCATTTCACTTCCCATCACTTACACTCAATATTCTTTGGTTCAATGTTGACCGGCATCCCGCTCAAGAACCCTATGATATTCAATAAAATCAGACATTTATGATATCAGAATTATTAGCCATCAATTTTTGTAATGTCAATAAACGTGAGTACAAATCCCTTCACCTTCACTTATTTTTTAATCATTTTATAAAATCAAAAATAGAATAATCATTAAGAAACAAAGTATTACAATGAGATGAGGTAGATTCCCAGAAATACAATCAACGTCCCTATAAAACGGTGTAGGTGGAACCTTTCTTTTAGAAACAGCGTCGCAAGGAGAAATACAGTAATTGAGCTAATACCGGCCATAGGATAGACCTTGGAGGCATTTGCCTGGGACAGTGCCGTATACAGTAATGCAATAGAAGCGGCTGCGCAAAGGGATGCAATAGGAATAATACGTAACTGTGTTTTGAGAGAGGATATTTTTGGTGTTAATTTTCCTCGTAAGAGTAATGATAAAAAGGTGAGCATAAGGAACGCCATTATGTAGATGGAGACGGCTAGGGCAATTGGTTCTGTAGTTCCTAGGAATGTTTTTATAAGAAGTGCGTATGATATATCGATGGGAACTAATGCTATGATGATCAATAGGTTACGATCCAAATGTGGTGCTTTGGTAATATGTTCTGTAAGTACCAGATAGGTGCCGATGACTATCACAAGTATTCCTGCGAAATTTGCAAAACTTACTTGTTCATTTAGTAGTATAACGGATGCAAGGAAAATAAACAAAACGTCGAGTGATTGTGAAAAAGGTTGGATCTCACTTGCGTTCTTCCTTTGTAGCACAAACAGATAAATAACAAAACTTAAAGCAAGGAGGAAAGCAGGGATTGCTGCAAGAAGTAGCAGTGATGGGGTGATGCTTAGGTTTAGAAAAAGTATTCCCGCAGAACCTAGGTAAATTGCGTTGAATAGTGTCCGCAGAAGCACGGTTGTAACAGGGTGGTATTGATGGTTCATCATGTATTTATCCAAGATGCCTGCGACTGCACCAATTACGTAACCAATTATACTAAAAATCAACCAAAGTTCCATAGTAGACAACTACCCTTTTATTAAAACAGTGTATAAAAAATCTTTGATACGTTATACAAGTGTGAGGTAAGGATAAATTATAAAGTATACCATTTATAAAATTTTATACCGCGAAAAAATGAATAATTTCTAATTAGTTTCGGGAATTTTGAATGTAGATCTTCAATTATATCATGTAATTGACTGATATCTCTTACATTTATTTCCAATTCCAAATCAGCATATCCCATGGTATAATCTACACAATATAAAAGAGGATTTTTTTCTATGTATTTGACGATTTGGTTTAATTTCGTATACTCACTTAAATAAAAATCTACTTTCCAAGTTTGATACCCAAGTTTTTCCAGATCAAGTTCAGCGGTAAAACCAAGTATGACTTTTATTTTTACTAATCTCTTAATTCTTGAATTGATTGTTATCACATTCGAATTGAGTTTTTTTGCAATATCACGGGTAGGGATTCGTGAATCAGATACCAATAATTTTAATATCCCAATATCAAGATCATCAACCTTTACTTTCCCCAAATTCTTATGTAAAGGAGTTCTCTGAGGTTTTTCAATTCCATCGAGTAAAAACCCATGTCCATAAATTAATTCACCCATGTACACTGAAAAAACTTGCGTTGAAAAATAATCACCATATTTTTCAAGAGTTTTTTTCCATAATGGATAAATATCAGAAATATTTTTCGCCATCATTAAGACACCTAAATCATAGCTTCCTTCAGTTGAAAAAAGATTATTTACATTATCATCTTTCATAAAGTGATTGATGATTTCTTTTTTAATATCAGGTGTGGCATATTGAAACTTAAAATAAAATCTTAGAAAATTATATCCTAATTGGAGTATATCATAATAGGTAAAAAAGCGTATAATAATCCCATTTTCTTTTAACTTTTTAACTCTACTAGCAACTACATCCTTTGAAAGACCAACCTTTCTACCAATATTTCGAAAAGATTGTCTGCTATTTACATCAAGCTCATACAATATTTTTCTATCTTTCAAATCTATTTTTTCCATATTCTAGACAAAAGTATATTTTATTCAATCTATATTATTGTTCTGTCGACTTTTTTGTTAGGCCATTTAATGTTTATTAGTCAATATTAAGTATATTGGTGATAAAAAAATGAAAGAATGTGTGGAGTGTGGAAAGAAGCTAGGGATTATAGAAGGTTACCATCATCCAACAATGGGGAAAGATTATCAATTATGCAGCAATTGTTTTGATACTGTTTCTGAAAGTGTAGAGAAATGGAGTGAATTTATCTCACCATATATTGGTTTTTTCAATAAAGAATCATCTACAATTGATGATATTCAAAAGATTGGAGAAAATATCATGAAAAGATTACAAAAGATACAAACCAGAGCAGACAATATAAGATTTCATATTGCCAATAAAAATACTAATGAAGATTTATCTATCATCCATTAATTAATTATTGATATATATTGTAATAATACCCTAATTTTTTTTATTAATTAAATATTTAATAAATAAAAGGTTTCTGATCAAAAGTAAAAAATTAAGAAATTATTAATTATTCAATTTTTAATTTTAAAGTGGATATTATGAAATCAGAATTAAAAGAGTTATCTTGGGATGAAGCAGTTGAACTCGGTTCACCATACAACTATGTTCTTGCTGTCACTATTGATAAAAAAAATAAGCCAAATATCATTGGACTTGGATGGTGGACCTATGTATCCTGGAACCCAAAAATGATAGTAATTTCAATTGGTAAAGAAAGATATTCTCATGAATGCTTAGAGCATTGCAAGGAATTTGTTTTATGCTTTCCATCTAAAGAGCTAAAAAATGGTGCATGGTTATGTGGAGAAAAATCTGGAAGAGATATTGATAAATTCAAAGAAGCAGGATTTAAAACTGTAACCTCAAAAATTGTCAAACCACCTATTATTGAAGGCTCAACTGTTGCATATGAATGTAAAGTCATTGATAAACTTGAAGCAGGCGACCATACTGTTTATGTTGGGAAAATCGTAGCTATTCATGGTACACCTGAAAAACCTAGTCATCTTTATTCAATACATTATGAAAAATTAATTGATTTGGCTTTTAATAATATACGATCTTAACTTCGATCAGCATTTTTTTTAGAACCGCCTGATTTATTTTTTAATCAATTTTGGAAACATTTTTTACTCGTTTTTTAGTCATTTTATTGTACTCTTATTGAAATTTAACTACAAAAAAATGGGTGATATTTATGGAAGAATATGAAAAAACACTCGATGATATTAAGAAAACCATTGGATTAATTCCTGGTTTTATGAAGGCCTTGCCTAAAGAGGTTCTTATCCATGATTGGGTTTTATGGAAGAAATACACATTAGGAACATCTAAAATACCAGCTAAATATAGAGAGTTAGCTGGTTTAGAAATAGCAGCAAATATCAAGTGTCCTTATTGCGAACTTATGCACACCGCAATGGCTAAATTCCACGGTGCAACGGAAGAAGAATTGGCTGAAATATATTATCTTGCAAGTCTAACGGCCAGATGGAGTACAATGATCCATTCCCAACATTACAACTGGGAAACATTTGAAAAAGAGGCACAACAAATTGGAAAATATCTACAGAAAAACTATGAAAAGGAAATTGAAATTTAAATGGAGGTAAAAAATTATGTCAATTTTTGCTGTGAATATGGTGCATTTTCCTGAGTCTTGCCCAATGTTTAATAATGATGTCCTTGAGAAAGTTAAAAAAACTGTTATTATTAAAGGAGAAGACATTGCTAAGAAACATAAAATAAAAATTTTAAGCGCGGTTGTTTCAGTATTGGATCATCGCATATTTTGTGTGATAGAATCGGATTCACAAATGGAACTGGAAGAGTATTTAAAAGAGGTTGGTTATGCTTTCTGGAACAGCATTGAAATAAAGCAAGTTCGGTTTGTTGAGGAAGTCCTTAAAAAGTTGTAAACAAAAAAACGATTATTTGTGCAAAACATCACTCATTCAAATAATAGCATTAATTATACAAAACATAGTAAATAGCTTTGACTTTTCCAAAACTCCATCACCGACTGATTAGTAACTTAAAATTCCTTCTCTTCATTTTTTATTTTAGATTTTTTAATTCATTGTTGTACAAATAGATAATAAATTAGGTAATTGTGAAGAATTTGTCCAACTTTTTTTAAGGTAAGATATAAATAATAGATGTTACATAAACATAACATAATGTTAGAAATAAATAATAAAAAGTTATTTCTAACTAATAAAAAATATAGAAAGGAGATGAAAGAAAATGAAAGACAAAATAGGAATTATATTAGGGCTGTTGGTAACAATTCTAGTGATTTTAACCATCGCAGTATATATTATGAATATTGGAACAATTGAATTAACAGAACTTACAACCTTAGCGATGGTAATCATTTTAATTTTGGCAGCGTCGTACTTAATATGGGACCGAGCAAAAAACGTAAGAAAAGGATTACCTGCAAAAGATGAACGACTAATAAACATCAACTATAAAGCAGGATATTATGGATTTATAGCCGCACTTTTTAGCCCACTTGTCGGCCAATTTGTTGCAGACATCATTTTAGGTCGTGAACTAACCGGTAGTCAAGTCACAGCTGTTACCGTTATTGTCTCTGGATTAGTATTTGTTGTATCATATCTTTACCTTGCTCGGAAAGGGAACTAATTATGAAGACCAGAATGAAAGAACTTAGAGCACGATATAACTTCACCCAAGAAGATCTTGCAAAAAAGATAGGAGTCCGACGAGAAACAATTCTTTTCATAGAAAAAGGAGCCTACAATCCATCCATTAAATTAGCTCATGATATTGCCAAAGCATTGCAGACAACCATTGATGATTTATTTATTTTTGAAGATTAAATAAAATATTCATCCCAATATCAAATAATAGGATTAAAAAATAAGAAAATTCTATAGAACTAAAAAACATAATGAAAATAAGAAAAGGAAATAGATTATGAAAAAAACGCCAAAAGATGTAGATGCTTATATTGCAAAAGCCCCAAAGGAAGTACAGGGCAAGCTTAAAGAACTTCGAGAAGCAATTAGAAAAACAGCTCCAGATGCCCAGGAGTGTATTAGTTATGGGATTCCTTATTATAGTTACAAGGGAAGACTAGTTTATTTTGCAGTTTTCAAAAAACACATCGGACTTTATATACCTCCTCCTATCATAAAGAAATACAAAAGTGAACTAGAGGATTATGTAACTACAGAAGCGGCAATTCGTCTACCAATTGATAAATCGCTTCCTATTGCGTTTATAAAAAAGTTGATAAAAGCCAAAATGAAAGACAACAAAAATAAAGAAGAGAAAAAGAATTTGGCGCAAAAAAAAGATAAGTAATAGTTAGTTGATTTTTGTATTAGGCGCCGATATTCTTGGAATTTTTTATAGGATATTTTCAAGCATATAATGATTTAATAAACCAAATAATGCTGTTTTTATTATTTACCAAACATTTAAATTAATCTACTGTTATATAACATAAAAGAAAATCTATAATCAGGGGGCACAAGGTAATGAAAAAAATTTTAAGTTTTATAATAGGGGCGTTATTTGTATTAATTTCAATTTTACCTGTAACAGGAGAATTAAATAAATTAAAAATTGAGGAAATTAAAGAAAATATCAATACTGACGAGTATCCTCTTCCTCCGCCTATATCAGTTGATATGATACTTGAGGAGTCTATCTGTCGTAGGATGTCAGTAAGATCATTTACTACTCAAGCAGTTACTGATGAAGAATTATCAACAATTTTATGGGCTGCTTATGGGTATACAGATTCCGGTGAACGTACAATTTTCAGTCCAAATGGAGTTTATTCAGCAATTATTTATGTTATTCGCAGTGATGCAACATATAAATATGTTCCTGAAAACCATTCTTTATCCTTGTTCAAAACTGGTAATTATCTCTATCTAGGTATGTATGATGATGCAAACATAAAATTTGGTCTTGTCTGGGATAAAAATATAGAATCTGATGAAATGAAAGCAATGGCTCAGATTGGGATGATTGGACAAAATATCTACTTTGATGCAAATGCTCTTAATTTAGGTACTGTAACAACAGGTATGAGTGTAAGTGATCTTCTTCAACTTGGTATTCCCTCGAATGAAAAACCTGAGATTATAATGCCACTTGGGCACCCATCGACTCCTTATAGTTTTACATATAACCCGCTTCCTGTATCAAACTTGCCAACTGTTATTAACAATACTCTTAGTCTTGAAGATGCAACTAATAATCGAGATATCGTAAACAACTGGGATAATTCACCTCTTACACTAGTTGAAGAATCTCAATTGATTTGGAGCTCGTATGGAACATCTTATTTATTTGACAATTTGAACAGTAAAAGGCATCGTACTCTTCCAAGTGCAATAAATGTGTATCCTTTCAAGGTTTTTGCAGCTAACCAAACCGGTGTTTATCAATATTCACCAACTACTCATTCAATTACAACAATTGTTCAAGATGACAGAAGAGAAGAAATCAATAACTCTATTGGATCTCAAAATATTAATGTTCCTTCAGCAACTTGGATTATAGTACCATGTTTAGATACAAATGTTGGAAGCTCTTCATATCAAACCTTTTGGTATTATGAAGTTGGTGCTATAACACACAATGTTCTTTTAGAGTCCACTTCTTTGTATCTAAAAGCTAATGTAGTTACTGAAATATCAAATGAAGCTGGTTTACGTTCTGCACTTGGCATATCCTCACAAACAAATCTTTTGCCTTGGGCTGTCATTCCAATTGGTCATCCCGCTGAAAATCCGAATAATCCGCCAAATGAACCAACAAATCCCTATCCGGTAAATGGGGCAACTGATATTCCTACAAATATTGAATTAAGTTGGACTGGTGGTGATCCAGATGGTGACACAGTTACTTATGACATATATTTTGGAACAACTAGCCCACCACCAAAAATTGTTAGCAATCATCCTGAAACCTCTTACAGTCCTGTAGAATTAAATAACCTAACAACTTATTATTGGCAAATAATTGCTTTTGATGAGTATGGCGCATCAACAACTGGTCCAATTTGGAACTTTACAACAACTTCTAATTACCCACCAAATGAACCAATAATTACAGGACCTGCAAAAGGAAAACCTAAAACCGAATATGATTACACTTTTATTTCAACAGATTCAAACCTGGACGATATTTACTACTATATTGATTGGGGTGATGGAACAAATAGTGGATGGATAGGACCTTATCATTCAGAAGAAGAAATAACCCAATCACATAAATGGTCTGTTTCGGGTGCGTACAATATTAGCTGTAAAACAAAAGATATTTTTAACGCAGAAGGCAGATGGGGATCAATTCAAGTTACTATGCCAAGAAGCAAAACAAACTTCTATTCGTTGTTTCTAAGATTTATAGAACAATTTCCCATGATAGAAAAATTGTTACATTTGAAGTAAAAATAAACTAATAGCTATAATAAACATACCCAGAACAATCCCAATAATAACGGTATGACTATGACCATACTTATGAGCCATGGGTAGAAGCTCATCTATAGAAATGTAAATCATTATCCCTGCTGCAAATGACATAAGTAAAGAAACTATCTGAATCGATATAAAAGGAAGTAAAACCAGAACTCCTATTACCGCTGCTATTGGTTCAGCAATACCGGAAAGAAATGTATAGAAGAAGGCTTTTTTCTTATTTTTTGTTGCATAGAAAATAGGTACTGAAACAGAAATCCCCTCAGGTATGTTATGGATTGCTACTGCTATAGCAATAAAAATTCCTAATTTCAAATCAGCAAGTGTAGCTCCAAGTGTGGTCAAGCCTTCAGGGAAATTGTGTATACCTATAGCAAGGGCACTGAGCATACCAGTTTTCATAATAATTTTATTAGTTTTATTTTCCTTAGATTCCCCATAATCAGATAGATCTTTGTAGTGATGCGGATTTTTTATCATGGGAATTGACATGTCAATTAAACCAATAATTATAATTCCAACAAAAAATGCAGCTAAACATTCTATTTTTCCGAGGCTTTCAAATGCCCTTGGTAAAAGCTCCATAAAAGATATATAAATCATAACACCTGCTGAAAATCCAAGAACAAGAGATAAATAAACTAGTTTAGGTTTTTTTATAAAATATGCAATTGTTCCACCAATACAAGTTGAAAGACCTGCAAGAACTGAAAGTAGAAGAGCAAATCCAATATTTCCTGATGAAGCATCCATAATATTTTAGTAAATTCATTTTAGTTAAAATAATTTTTTACTCTTCTTCAATTTTAATATTATATTTTGTATTAATAAATCCTCTAACTTTATAAGCAAGATAACAATCTAGGGTCCTCTAGAACACATTTTAAGGTGGTGTATATCTTGGGAGAAAATGAAAAATGCCATGAAAAATGTGCATACTATGTTTCACTTGGTGCAGAGGGAATACCAAAAAAAGTTGAAAGCGATGATATTTCTGAAATAGTAGGTTTGCTTAAAGAGGATGCTCTTGAATGGATGGATTTTTCTGTTGAAAACATAAACGAGGATAGTTACTTTATTGCATCTTCTTTAAAATTCAGTCTTCAACTTATCGCGAGCGTCCTTTCGAAGCGACATTCTTCCTATGAGGACCTTGATACGGAGCTTGGGATTATGGTGCCTGCAGTACGTGTTGATAAATTCGATGTTGAAGTCTATCCACTTCTTATCCTGATTAGGAAAAACCTTATCGTTACCATTCATCCGAGGGAGGTTGTACGTCTAGAGAAAATCTATAGATATGCTGATATTTTCATGAAAAAGATTCGTCCGGATAGTCCATGGAATGATAAAATCACAATTCTATTAACAAGAATATTAGATGAAAATAATGAAAAAAATTTCAACGGCTTGAGAATGATTGAGGAAGAAGGCGATGAACTTGGAAAATACATGGTTGATGTGAAAGCACCACGGGCGAAAATCGGTGATGAAATCTACCATATGAAACACGCACTTATTACCTACTTAAACACTCTTTGGGCATCTTGGGATGTGGTCAACTCACTCCGACATGGTGATGCCGAGACGATTTCAGATAACCAAAAACTACTGGGGCGGATCGGTATATTAGGTGATGATATAAGTAGACAGATTGCCTTAGGTGAACACATGAGTGAGGTTCTTGCATCAGGTTTAGAAGTTCTACAAACAATTTATAATAACCAGCTTCAGATGTTAAATAATCGATTAGCATTTGTTGCAACATGGTTAGCAATTATGGCAACTGCGGTTATGGTACCAAACACTATTGCAACTATCTTTGGTATTGCTAGTATCGGTGAATATATGGATCCCATGTGGGCTTACTTTTGGATTTTATCATCGACAATAATTGCAACGGCAATTATGTACTACGTACTAAGACAAAAGAAGTGGTTACCACCAAAGATAGAATAAAAAAAACAAGGAGAATTTTGTTGATAAACTTAAATCTCCTTATTTACTTTTTAAATTTAGCCAAATGTTAATGTAATGTTATTTTGTTTTAGGATAGTGAATCGCCAAATTATAATTGTTAGATACGGGGAAATAGCTTTAAAAGGTAAGGAAACGCGTAAACATTTTGAAAGCGTTCTGATTAAAAATATAAAAAATGTTCTTAAAAA
>Ga0315291_10012994_pt1 | contig 10105 bp, 6 predicted proteins | sample YL17G12_20_MG_FD_203070 | JGI IMG/M metagenome (GOLD analysis project Ga0315291, IMG submission 203070) | Sediment microbial communities from Yellowstone Lake, YNP, Wyoming, USA - YL17G12_20 | ecosystem: Environmental > Aquatic > Freshwater > Lake > Sediment | place: USA: Wyoming | collected...
CTCCTGCACGGCGATGGTCGCGCGGTGCTGGTCTGCCTCCTCGCGGGCGCGTTCGAACTCACCCATGAGCTGGGCATCTTGCTCGACCACGAGGTTGAGGAGGTAGAGGCGGTTGGCGAAGTCCGTGAAGCTGGTGGACTGGAGCAGCACCTCCAAGGGCTGGACGTCGCCGAGCTCGTAGATGGCGACCAGCCGGTCGGAGACGTCGGCGCGGTGGCCGTCGAGGCGGGCCTCGGACCGGCGATACTCGGAGACGGCCTGGGCGAGCCGAGTCCGCGCCTGGTGGACATCCAGGCGCACCTCGCTGAGGCGCGCCTCGCCCCTGTCGAGGTTGCCCTCGATCTGGGCCAGCTCGCGAGTCACGCGGCCATGGCGGGCCTTGACGTAGCGGAGGTTATTCCGGGCCCGCTCTTTCTCCCGCGCGATGGACTCCAGCTTGCGCTGGAGAGCGGCCGGGTCGGTGGCTGCGGCGCGGCGGGCGGCGAGAGCGAGACCAGTCAGGATGAGGGCAGAGAGCAGAAAGGTGAGAGCAGTGAGTGGGATGCGCCGAACGCCGCGGACTCGCATACCTGAACCTACCCCCCTAGCTTATCCTCGCTCTGCAACGCGAGCGTCACCGCCGGGCGCGCGGCCTCACCTCGCGCACACACGCCCGTACCTAGTGAATACCACAACTCTGGCAGGATGTCACATTCTGTCCGCTGGGGCTTTTGCCCTCGCGGCCGGGGAGGATTCTCCTGGATGTCGCCGAAGTGCCCTGGCTATCCGGGGACCCTCCATGTCGGCGCCGCAAGTCCCTCCATCGCCAGATCCTGAGCCTCGTCGCCGCGACAGCGAGATCGTGGCGGCGGTGTTCCGCACGGCCTTCCTGCTGATCGTGCTGTTCTCGCAGCAGTTTCTGCACCCGCGGGGCACACAGGGGACGCTGCTCGCGGCGGCGGTGATCGCAGCCGCGGTCTACAACCTGGCTCTCTTCATCATCCACGTGCGGGGGCTGCCCTTCCCCAGGCCGGTGATCGTGCTGGTGGACGTGGTGCTGATCTCGCTGTGGATCTACTTGTGCGGCGCCGGCTGCACGGAGTTCTTCGTGCTGTACTATGCGGTGGTGGTGGTCGCCGGCCTCTGGTTTGGGGTCGCCGGGGCGCTGGTCACGGCCCTATTCGCGTGTGTGCTCTACGTGTGGGCGGTGCTGGCGACGGGAGCGACGGGGGAGGCTGAGCCGGGGACAGTGCTGCTGCAGGTGACGTTCCTGATCATCACGGCGGGGATCGTGGGAGTGGTCGCCCGCATCCAAGAGCGGGAGCGGCAGGCCCTGGCAACGAGCCGGGCGGTGCTGGAGCAGTACCGCGAGCGAATCCGGGTGGCGCAGTATGTGGATGACCTGGTGCGGCCGAGGCGGCTGCCGCCTTCGCCCGGGCTCGAGGTGGCGGCCCAGTACCGGCCGGCCGCCCTGGCGTTCTCTGGCGACTACTACGATCTTATCCCTCTGGGCGGCCGGCGATGGGGCCTGTGCGTGGCTGACGTTTCCGGGAAGCTAGGCGAGCAGATCGGGTACCTGAATACGTTCAAGACGACTCTGCGGCTGACCGCGCGCCGGGAGCAGTCTCCGGCGCGTGTGCTGGCCGAGATCAACCGCGAGGTGGCGGCGGCGGCCGCGGACCAGGACGAACTGGAGGCCTTCATAGGGATGTCCTACGTGGTGCTGGACCTGGACACGGCCTCGCTGACCTACGCGAACGCGGGCAATGAGCCGCCGGTGCTGATCCGCGCCGGGCCCTCGCAGCCGATCCCGCTGGCGCGGGGGGGACTGGTGCTGGGGGTCGTGGCCGACGCTGCCTACGAGGAGGAGACGCTGCTGCTGGAGGCGAGGGATACCCTGGTGCTCTTCACGGACGGCGTGGTCGAGATCGCCGACCGGCGGGGCCGCTTCCTGGGGAGGGAGGCGTTCCTGGCCGAGGTGGTGCGGCACCTCGACGCGCCGAGCGCGCAGGAGATGGCCGTGCGGGTCTTCCAGTCCGTTAACAGCTACGGTGAGGGGGGCCGGCGCCGCGACGACATGACGCTGCTGGTGGCGCGGGTAGTCACCGCGGGCCTAGGGCTAGGCGTCGAATGGGGGGAGGAGTAGGCGCTCGGGGCGCTCGCCCGGTCTCGCGCCCGTATGCCGGGCGGCTGAGCGGCGGGACGGAGACGCCAGCGACGAGCCGGGCCGACCGGCGCCCGAGGGTGTGGGCGGGGGCTACCGCTGCAGGTACTTCCGCTTGGTCTTTTTGCGCCCCTGGGTGACCTTGCGCTCGTCGAAGACCCAGAGGTCGGAGCCTGCCGGCCGCTGGTAGAAGCAGTGGTAGGAGGCCAGGTTGGAGGCGACGACGCGGCGGGCGGTGCGCCGGACGACGTTGGCCTCGGCCCACACGGCCATGAAGGGCGCGCCCTTCTTGTGGCTGACGAGGGTGCGCTCCATGATCCTGAGCACCGACCAGTTCTCCTTGGCGGCCTCGCGCTTCAGCTTCTGGAGCTCCTTGATGCGCTCGTCGGATAGCCCCACCAGGGGGTCTATCTCCTCCGAGTAGGAGACGACGAACTCATCGGGCTCCGATCCCGGGGTGACCACGAAGATCGAGCCGGGCCTCACCTCGCGGGCCGTGTACCACTCCCCCAGGCCGTAGAGGAGCGAGGTGGTGTAGCTGAGCCAGGCGGGGTGGGACTTGCCGGTCTCCTTGTCGACGAAGGTGGCGCAGACGAGGTCGGACTCGGAGGGGTAGAAGCGGCGGTCACAGACGCGGACCTTGAGAGTGCCCTCCTTCCAGTGGTCGTAGAGGAGGATGTAGCGAAGCTCATCGGTGGGCTGCTGCTCGGGTCCGATGTCTATCTCCTGCTCCTCGCCGAAGTCCTCGTAGCGGGGGTCGTGGACCCAGGAGACGAGCGCGGGCTCGAGCCCCTCGTCGGCAAGCTCGGCATCGATCTCATCCTCGCCAACTGAGGGCGACACTGGCAGGAGGGCGTCGGGGACGCGGTTGGTGTGCTTGGGCATCATCTCGGGGAGGGCCCAGGTCTGGCGTCCGACGCGGATGAAGCGGGAGTCGAGGCCGAGGGCGCTCATGAGCGCGTCGACGGACTCCTGGAGGCGGCGGGAGGTGGGACCGTACTCGAAGAGGGCCTCGGCCAGCTTGGAGGCGGGCTGAGGGCTCTTCTTGCGCCTGAGCAGCTTGTAGGCCTCCTCGAGGTCGCCAGGGGTGATGATGACCGGCCCCTCCGGCTCCTCCTCCTCGGCCCACTCCACGCCCTCCTCCTTCTCGGCGCGGCGGGAGAGCCGCTTCAGCTCGTCGTGGTAGCCGGGCACGGACTCCTGGAGGCCCCACCAAGCGCCGGAAAGGAGTAGGAGGCGGGGCTCGGTGCGGCAGTCCTGGAAGAACTGGGCGGGGTCCAGGTCGCCCTCCTTGAGCCGCCAGATGACGTAGCTGAGGATCCTGCTCGGGACGGGTTCCTCGACACGACGGATGAGCTTGACCGCCATCTCAGAGGGAGGCTGGTCGGGGGCCATGCGGGTGTCGAGGAGGCCGTCGAGGATGGGGCGGACCTCGGATGCGTCGAGGAAGAAGTTGCGCAGGAAGCAGCGCTCGGGGTCGCGATCGGAGGTGTCCAGCAGCCACTCGGAAAGGGCCCAGAGGCCGTCCAGCGTGAGCCAGTACTTGGGCCGGCTCTGCAGCGTGTCCAGCAGGAGGCCGTCGAAGAAGTCCACGGGCCGGCGGTGGATGAGTGCCATCTCATTCTGGAGAGCTTGGAGGGACATGGGCTTGCCGTACTGGCGGAGCGTGTGCTCAATGGAGCCCTCGAAGGGAAGGTGAGTGGCGAGCCGAAGCGCCAGGTTCCACCGGCGGTCCTCGGTGTCGAAGCGGTCGCCGTAGAAGAGGGTCTTGCGGATGTACTTGGGGTGGAGCTTGACGACCGCCTCGAGCTCGGAGGCGATCTCGCGCGACTTGGCGGCCTGCCCAGTGTTGAACATGAGGTCGAAGATGAGGTCTTCGAGGTACTGGACGGCGAAGGGCTTGCGGGCCTTCTCGGGTTTCTTGCTCGTCTTGGCGGCTGTGGTGGACACGCCTGGGTCCCTCCCGGAGAAGGATAGCATCGGCGCGCCCGCGCCGATGCCTCCTTGAACTATAGCACAGCTCCGTGTCAGCGGTCAACCGCTCACGGGACGAGGCGGGCCAGGGCTCGCCTCATGCTGCGGGTGAACCAGGCGGCGAATCCGTCGAAGACGGTGTAAAGGACGGGGATCACCAGGAGGGTGAGCATGGTGGAGACGATGAGGCCGCCAATGACCGCAATCGCCATGGGGGCTCGGATCTCCCCGCCGCGGGCCACGGCCAGGGCGATGGGCAGCATGCCGAAGACCATGGCCAGGGTGGTCATGAGGATAGGCCGGAGCCGGACCGGCCCGGCCTCCAGCAGGGCCTCGCGGCGCTCGAGGCCGCGACTGCGGAGCGTGTTGGTGTAGTCCACGAGCAGGATGGCGTTCTTCCCGACCAACCCCATGAGCATGATGATGCCGATCATGGTGATGAGCGAGAGGCTCTTGCCAGTGACGATGATGGCCAGGAGCGCGCCGACGAGGGCCATGGGGAGAGCGAACATGATGATCAGAGGGCTCAGGTATCCCTCGAAGAGGGCCGCCATCAGGATGTAGATGAGGACGACCGATAGAGCGAGGGCCTGGTTGGTAGACCCGAAGGATTCCCGGCGCATCTCGCTCTCGCCGCCGAAGAAGATGGAGACATCGCCGAGGGGCACGTCGGCGATGGCCTTGCGGATCTCCTGCTCGACGTTGCCGGCAGCGTAGCCCGCCTGCAGGTCGGCCGCCACCGCCACCATGCGCTGGCGGTTCTTGCGGTCTATCTTGGTGGGGCCGGTGACAAGGGAGACGTCGGCCACATCGCCGAGGTACACGGGGCCCGAGGTGTGGCCGACAACCAGGCCCGCGACCTCATCGACGCGCCGGCGGTCGGACTCCTTGAGCCGCACGCGGATATCGTACTGGTTCGCGCCCTCCCGGTACTTGGAGGTGGTGTCCCCCTCGAGGCTGGTGCGAAGGGCCCGGGCCACCTGATAGGTGGTGATGCCGCGGTCGGCGGCGCGGTTCCGGTTCATCTCGGCCCGCACCTCCGGCTTGCCGACCTTCCAGGTGGTGTCTACGTTCAGGGTTCCCGGAACGCTGGCGACGCGCTCCTTGATGCGATCGGCGACCGCGACGAGTTCTCCCATGTCGCTCCCGGAGAGCTCGATGGAGATCGGGGTCTGGCTTCCGCCGCCCATGCCCGAGTAGGAGGTCGCCTTGATGGTGGCTCCGGGCACTTTGCCGGCGAGCCGCTCGATGGCGGCGACGATCTGCACGTCGGAGCGCTGCCGCTTCTGCTTGTCCACGAGGGTCAGACTGACGCCGGCGGTGGCGGCGCCGGAGGTGCCCACCGAGCTCATCACGGTGTCCACTTCGGGGAAGCTCTTGCGGTCGAGGACGAACGACTCGATCCGGCGGACGACGGAGTCTGTGGCCTTCAGGGAGGAGCCGGCAGGCAGCTCGACATTGACCGTCACCCGCCCCTGGTCAACCGTAGGGAACATCTCGAAGTTCAGGGCCTTGTGGGCGAAGGCTGCGGCGAGGAGGCAGCCACTCCCCATCACCACCATCGCCAGGCGGCCGCCCTTCCCGCCGAGGGCAATCCCGAGCAGGCTGAGCACGGCGATGAGGCCCACGAAAGGCATCTTCCCCTGGGGCGGGACGGCGACCGCGCCGCAGGCCAGCAAGCTGACGATGCCGATGAGGATGGTGACGAGCCGGTGGTCGAGGGCCCATCCGAGCACGCCGCGGTAGAAGCGCCTGAGGTGCGCATAGAGCCAGTCGAACCGGCCGAAGATGCCGCCGAAGAGGCCCCTGCGAACGGCCGCCCCTTCCTCGGCCTCGTCGTCGGGGACCGAGTCGGATTCCCGGAACCAGCGGGAGCTGAGCATCGGCGTGAGCGTGAACGAGACGAAGAGGGAGAAGAGGGTGGCAACGGCGACCGTGATGCCGAACTGGCGGAAGAACTGCCCGACCATCCCGCCCATGAAGGCGATGGGAACGAAGACGACGACATCCACAAGGGTGATGGTGATGGCCGCGAGCCCGATCTCCGTCCGCCCGTTGAGGGCGGCATCTCGCGGCGCCTCGCCCATGCGCAGGTGCCGGTAGATGTTCTCGATCACGACGATCGAGTCGTCCACGAGGATGCCGACCGTGAGGGAGAGGCCGAGCATGGTCATCTGGTTGAGCGAGAAGCCGAACGCCCACACGGGGGTGAAGGTGGCGATGATGGAGGTCGGGATGGCGAAGGCGACGATGATGGTGCCGCGGAGATTGTGCAGGAAGAGGAAGACGACCAGGACGGCGAGGAGCGCGCCGAACATGAGGTGGCGCTGGAGGTCGTGGAGGGCGTCGCGGATGAACGCCGACTGGTCGTTGGTGATCTGGGCCCTGATGTCCGGCGGGAGCACGCCCTTGCGCCGGGTGGCCTCTTTCTCCTCGTGGCCGCGGTCGTCGAAGGTCTGGCCGGTGAGGGCCATGAGTTCGCCCCGGACCGCGTCGGCGACCTGAACGGTGTTCGCGTCGGCCTGCTTGAGCACTTCGATGGCAACGCTGTCCTGTCCATCGACGCGGGCGAAGCTGTAGCGCTCGGCCACGGTGTCGCTGATCTCTGCGATGTCGGTGAGGTAGATGGTGGCGCCCCTGCGGGTAGTGAGGCGGACGTCGGCGAGGTCCGCGGGGGAGGTGAACTCGCCCACCGCCCGCACCGCGTACTCCCGGCGGTCCTCCTTGATGCTGCCGCTGGGGAGGTTGAGGTTGCTGACCTGGAGCGCCTGAACGACGTCGTCAATGGTGACGCCATAGCCCTCCAGTGCCCCCTTGTCGACGGCGACGAGGATCTCGCGCACATCGCCGCCGAAGACGCTGACGGCGCCGACCCCGCGCAGTTTCCCGAGCCGGTCCTTGATGACGTCTTCCGCGATGCGGCGCAACTCCTTGGCGGGCCTGGGGCTGGACAGCGCGAAGGCGATCACCGGGAAGGAGGTGAGGGAGATCTTCTGGATGACTGGTGGGTCCATGTCGCGCGGGAGCTGCATTCGCGCGGCGTCCACCTTCTCCCGCACATCGTTGGCCGCGGTGTTGAGGTCAGTGCCCATCTCGAACTCGATGGCGACCCAGCCCACCCCCTCGGAGGAGGAGGAGGTGACGTTCTTCACCCGGCTGATGGTGCTGACCGTGTCCTCGATGGGCTTGGTGACGAGGGTCTCGATCTCCTGGGGGCCGGCGCCAGGGTAGACCGCCACCACGGTCACCCAGGGGATGTCGATCTTGGGGTAGAGGTCAACCGGCAGCCGGGTCCAGGAGACGAACCCAAGCACGATGATGGCCAGCACCACCATGGTGATGGTGACTGGCCGGAAGATGGATAGTCGGGTTAACCACATCGGCTAGTCGCCTCCGGAGCTCACCAGTTGCACGGCATCGCCGTCCTTGAGGGCCTGGGCGCCGAGGGAGACCACCAGGTCCCCCGGTTTGAGCCCTGAGACCACCTCGGCCCGGGTGCGGTCCAAGAGCCCGGCTTCCACTTTGCGCTCCTGGGCCTTCCCGGCCTTGACGACGAAGACGACGTGGCCTTCGCCGCGGCTGACCAGGGCGTCCTTCGGGATCACCACCACGTTCTTGCGCTCCTCGCTGACGATCCGGGCTTGCGCGAAGACTCCCGGGCGGAGCCTGCCGTTGCCACCGGTGATGGTGATCTGCACCAGGAAGTCGCGACTGCCGGGATCGGCGACCGGGACGAGCCGCTGGACGACCCCGTCCAGATCGCCGCCATCAACTGACTGGAGGGCGACCTTCGCGGGCTGTCCGGCCTTGACCTGGCCGGCGAGCCGCTCGGATACTCTGGCTTCGAGGTAGACAGAGGCCAGGTTCGCCACCCGCAGCAGGGGCAGGCCGCCGGGGGAGACGACCTCTCCCGGCTCGAGGTTGCGCTCGTACACCACGCCCGAGACAGGGGAGCGGATGACGGTGTAGCCGAGCATTTGGCCCACGCGACTGAGCCCGGCCTGGGCCTGCTCGAGGCCGGCCTCGGCGGCCTCGACCTCTTTCCGGGCGGCCTCGATCTCCTCGGGGCGCGCGCCTTTCTGGGTGAGGGTGAGCGAGTCGCGGGCGCTGTCGCGGTTAGTGCGAGCGGTCTCGTAGGCGGTGTCGGAGGCGTCGAGCTGCTGCTTGGATACCGCGCCCTGCTGGAAGAGGCTTCGCATGCGCTCGCGGTCAGCGGCCGCTTGCCGGAGGGCAGCTTCGGCCTGCTCGAGGCGGCTCGCGGCCATGGAGCGCTCCTCCTGCCTGGCGCCGAGTTGGACGATTTCGAGGCGCTTGCGGCCGGCGCCGAGCTGAGCGCGTGCGGCCGCGACGCCCGCGCGGGCCTGACTGGCCTGGCTCTCGAGCTCGGCGCGGTCGAGCGTGACCACGACCTGCCCCGCGGAAACGGCATCTCCCTGTCGCACGCTGACACTCGCTACCTGGCCCGAGATCTGGGCCTTGATGTCGGCCTTGCGGAGTGCGCTGATGGTGCCGGTGACCGGGACCTCGCGCAGCATCGTGCCGAGCTCAGCCCTCTTCGCCTCGACCGGAACACCCGTCGCCTCCGACGCCCCGGCCTTCGCGTTCTGGTTCCCGCCCGGGCGGGAGCAGCCCGCAACTGAGAGAGCCGCAAGGACCAGGAGAAACGCCGCCCTTCGACCCATCCTGAACCTCCACGTTCTTGAAGCGGCAGCCTCAACCATCAGAAGCGTCCTCCCCTGTCGTGTTGGCCAGCGCGTCGGCCATCCGCTGCAATAGGGTCAGCAGGTCTTGAACGTCGTCCACGCGCGCCAGGGCAAGCCCAGGCGCGTGAGGATGCCGGAAGACGAGCAGCTTGTCCCCCGGCTCCAGGTGGAGAAGCTTGCGGGCCTCAGCCGGGATCACCACCTGGCCGCGCTCGCCCACGGTAACCGCCCCGTAGAAGAACTCGCTCAGCGAGGCGTGGTTTTGCGTCTCATGCATGGTCTGCCCTCGTCCTGGGGAATGCCCGCAGCATACCCGCCATACCAGTGGCACATACGTGAAATATACGCGAAAGGATACAGATGCGCGGGAACTTCGTCAACGATGGGCGGGGCAGAGGCAGTCAGCAGGCGGTCCCGGGGGGCCGGCCCGAGCGCTGTGCAGCTTCGTGCTTGCGCTTGGCCTCTGCGGCGGCGGAGCGTATGCGCCCCAGGCGCCGGAGGGTGACCCACACCATCGCCGCCAGGACGACGGTGAGGAGGCCGAACTTGTACCAGATCGTGCTGGCCCACTGGTAGCCGAGTATGAGCGGCCACAGGCTAACCAGGGCAGCCACGATCAGTATCGTCTCGATGAGCGGCACCGGCTTCCTCCCCTTCGGGCCGAGCAGGGTGTTGGTTCGCCGCCGGCGGCCGCCGCGCCTGCCGGGTCCCTTGGAGGGCGACGGCGGATGCCCGAGGCAGGCACAGGCGCGCCCCGAAGGGCAAGACGTCGGCAGATGGGCACGCCGGCGGCGGGATCAGGTTGGTCGGGGCGCCTGGGATGTGGCAGGATTAGGGGACCATGGACGCGGCATTGGATGCCTTCCTGACCGAGCTGAGTGAGGCGCGGGGCGTCTCACCCGCGACCTCGCGCGGGTACGCGGGCGACCTCCAGCAGTGCGCGGGCTTCCTCCGCGGGGAGCGGCTGGCCCAGCGGTGGGATGCGGTCAGGCCGGCTCACATTCGCCGATTCCTGGCGCACCTGCACGGCAAGGCCTATGCGCGTGCGACGATCTCCCGCAAGCTGTCGTCACTTCGTGCGCTCTATCGTTACCTGGCGGCACGGGGTCTGGCCGCCTCGGACCCCACGGTCGGGATCAGAGCGCCGAGGCAGCCGCGGAGGCTCCCCAGGTTCCTCTATGAGAACGACCTCGAGAAGCTGCTCTCCTCGCCCGATCCAGCTACTCCCCTGGGCCTTCGAGACAGGGCCTTGCTGGAGACCCTGTATGCGACGGGGCTGAGGGTG
>Ga0315291_10013000_pt1 | contig 10103 bp, 5 predicted proteins | sample YL17G12_20_MG_FD_203070 | JGI IMG/M metagenome (GOLD analysis project Ga0315291, IMG submission 203070) | Sediment microbial communities from Yellowstone Lake, YNP, Wyoming, USA - YL17G12_20 | ecosystem: Environmental > Aquatic > Freshwater > Lake > Sediment | place: USA: Wyoming | collected...
GTCCTGGGCCATGGGGGGCGCATTGAAGACGCGGTTGACGGCGATGCTCACCGTAGCGGGGTCGCTGGTCCGATCGCCCGGATTGGCGTGTCCGCCGGCCGGGTCGCCGTTGTCGGTTACGGTGAAGGTGAAGCTGTCCGTCCCCGCGTAGCCGATCTCCGGCGTATAGAGGAAACTCGCCCCGCCCAGGGGGGTCAGGGCTCCGTGCTGCGGGTCGGACGGGGTATAAGCCAGTTGATCGGCGGGCGTCTCCGGGTCGTCGGCCACGAGCGTGATCTCGACGGGTGTGTTCTGGGGGGCCTCGACCGACTGGTCCTGTGCCACGGGGATGTCGTTGACGGGGTTGACGGTGATCGTGACGACGGCGGGGTCGCTGGTCAGGTCGCCCGGGTTGGCGTGTCCGCCGGCCGGGTCGCCGGTGTCGGTGACGGTGAACGCAAAGCTGTCGATCCCGTTGAAGTGGCCCGTCGGTGTGTAGGTGACCTGGTTGCCTTCGATGACGGCGATGCCATGCTGCGCTTGCTGAGTGAGAGAGTAAGTGAGTTCGTTGAGAGGCGTTTCCAGGTCCGATCCCGTCAAGGTGATGACGACCGGCGCATGCTCGTCGGTGATCGCGTCCTGGGGATTGCCGACGGGCGCGTCATTGACGGGGTTGAGGGTGATCGTGAAGGTCTGGGGAGGCGAGGAGTCGACGCCGCCGCTCGATGTTCCGCCGCTGTCTTTCAGAATCACCGTCACGGCGGCCGATCCGTTGGCGTTCGGGGCCGGCGTGAAGGTGAGGGTCCCGTCCGGCGCGATCGCGGGCTGCTCCAGAAAGAGGGCGTTGGAATCGTTGGTCACAAGGAACGTCAGGGTCTGGTCGGATTCCTCCGGCGGGCCGCTGGAAATGGCTGTCGCCCAATTCGCCACCGTCTGGGCCCCGGCATCTTCATCCACGGCCACATCGGGGCCCTTGACGAAAGAGGGCGCCGCATTCACCGGCTTGACGACGATGGAAACCGTGTCCGTATCGCTCTGCGGTCCGCCGCTGCCGGTGGCGCCCTGGTCGTTCGTGGCGATTTGAATGCTCGCCGGCCCGCGGTAGTTCGGCGTTGGGTGGAAGATCAGACCATCCAGGGCTGTATTGACGGCCGCCATCGCGCCCGTGAAGTCGACCGTTGAAGTTCCGTTGCCGGCCACCGAAGTGAGATTCACCGTCGTCGCCAGGGCCAGCGTCCCGTGGGTGGCCGTCAGCGTGACCCGGATGGGAGCGGCGCCGGCATCGGGGTCTTCCACCGAGACGGCGTTGCCGGCGTCTGCCGAGAAGACGAGGTCGGCATTCTCGTAGGCGTTCTGGGCGTCGGGAACCGTGTTGACGGGGGCATCATTGACCGGCTCGACGTTGGCGGCCTTCTGCGCCCTGGGGCTCATGCCATGGTGCCCGTCGGCCAGCAGGAACTGCACCGTCCGCGGCGCGGGTTGCGGATTGCTCGACACGTTCCAGAAGGTGATGTTCCGCAGCAGCGCCTGAACGGAGTCGACCGTCGCCTGGGCGTTGAACGTGATGACCAGCGCCGCCGTGGCGCTCGTGCCTCCTCTGAAGGTCCCGATGTCGGCGCCGCCGTAGGTCACGGTGGTCCCGGAGAATCCGATCTCTCCGGGCCCGCTTCCCTGGTTGCGGATGCCCAGGCGATCGTCGGTCGTACCGTTGGCCGCGAAGCTGATGGTGAGAGTGCCCGTACCGAAGTTCGGCGTATCCGGGTCGCTGACCATCGCGGCGTCGTCGATGACGACGGGCGATCCTTTCTCTGTGAACGTCGGTTGGATGCCGGGCAGCGTCAGGGTAAAGCCACGGGTGATGTCCCGGAGCCCCACGCCAAAGTTTCCGCCAAAGGCGAAGGCCCCGAAATCCCCCCCGGCGGGAACATCTGTTCTGCCGAGGGTGCCGTCACCCCATGCCGCCAGAGTGCCATCGGATCGCAGGGCGATGCTGGTATTCCCACCTGCGCCAATGGCGACAAAATTGTTGCCGACCGGGGGCGTGGCTTGTCCGTCCTCATTACCTCCCCAGGCGACTAGCGAGCCGTCGGACTTGAGCGCCAATGAGTGGAGGCTCCCCGCCGCGACGGCCACGAAGTCGTCGCCGGCAGGGACGGCGGCCAGACCCAGTGCGTCGTTGCCCCATCCCACGAGAGAACCATCGGACCGCAGCGCCAAGCCATGCCAGGATCCCGCCGCGATGGCGACGAACCTGCTCCCTGCCGGAACGTTAGTTTGGCCGAACGTGTTGCCGCCCCACGCCACCAGAGAGCCGTCGGACTTCAGGGCCAGGCTGAAGTCGCTGCCGGCGGCAATGGCGACAAAGTTGTTCGCGGAAGGAACATTGGCCTGGCCGGCGCCGTTCAACCCCCATCCGGCCAACGAGCCGTCGGACTTCAGGGCCAGGTAATGCTGGGAACCTGCCGCGATGGATACGAAGTTGTTGCCGGCCGGTGGGGGGACGGTGGGGCCCACGTTTTCGGTCCCCCACATCACCAGTGAACCATCGGACTTGAGCGCTAAGCCCCGGTACTGGCCAACGGCGACGGCGGTGAAGTCGCCGTCGACGGGCGTCTCGCTGACCTGCCCTCTGCGGTCGTCCCCCCACGCCTGGAGGGGGCCAACGGCGTGGTCATCGTTCAGAATCGACCCCGTGGCCTGCCCGTCGGCGATGTCGGCGCCCGCCGGGTTGAAGAGCTCGATGGAGAACGTTTCCAAGGATTCCAGGGCGACGTCGCCGAGGACTTCGACCGTGGCCGTGCCGCGGAGCTCCCCGGCCGGGATGGTCACCAGGGCGTCGGTTACTCCCACGTAGTCCTGCCCCGCTGTGGCGGTGCGGTCGGCGGTACGGTAATGAACGGTCACATCCTGGGGGCCGGCTTCCGAAAGGCTGACGGTGAAATCGAAGTTTTTCTGGCCGGCGTTGCCTTCGGGCAGGACCAGGTTGGCCACGGAGAGGGTGCTCAGAAGCATCCGTGTCTCGAGCGCTTCAAAGAGGGGGCAGACTGGCGCGTGACCGGCGGCTCTCGAGAGCATCTATCGCCCTTTCCTCGGCCCTGAGAAGCGCACTAACCCCCATCGAACAGTGTATCAGCCATTAGAATAATACACCATTACAGGCCGGAAGGCAAACAATGAGCCCGGATTGCCGATTTTAACGGCTTGTGTCCGTCAGGGCCGCACCCTACAACTCCAGGTGTCCTCCATGGTGTCTCTTGCCGGATCTTACGTCCGCAGTTGGCCCGTGCCGAAGACGAGCCACTTGTAAGTGGTCAGGTCGCGGCAGCCCATCGGGCCGCGGGCGTGGAGTTTGTCGGTCGAGATGCCGACCTCCGCCCCGAGGCCGTACTCGCCGCCGTCCGCAAACCGCGTCGTGGTATTGACCATGACGCTCGAGGAATCCACGTCGCGGATGAACTGCTGGACGTGGCGGATGTCTTCCGAAACGATGGCGTCGGTGTGGTTCGATCCGTACTCCGCGATGTGGTCGATGGCCCCCTGCACGTTGTCGACCACGCGGACCGCCAGGACGAGGTCGAGGTACTCGGCGTACCAGTCCTCCTCGGCGGCGGGCCTGGCGGCGGGCCAGATCCGCCGCGTCCGCTCGCACCCGCGGATCTCGACGCCGGCCTCGGTGAGGCGCCGGCAGATGCGAGGCAGGAACCGCGCGGCCACGTTCTTATGCACGAGCATCGTCTCCATGGCGTTGCAGGTCGCGGGCCGCTGGACCTTGGCGTTGAAGCAGATGGCCTCGGCCATGTCGAGGTCCGCCAGGTCGTCGACGTAGACGTGGCATACGCCCTTGTAGTGCTTGATGACGGGGATGACGGATTCCTGCGCGACGGCGCGGATGAGCTCCTCGCCCCCGCGCGGCACGATGACGTCGATATATCGGGATTCCTTCAGCAGGGCGGTGAGCAGCTCGCGGTCCGGGTTGTCGATCATCTGGACGGCCTCGGCGGGCAGGCCCTGCGTCTGAACGGCCTCCGCGAGGGCGCGGTGGATGGCGAGGTTGGAGCGCAGCGCCTCCTTGCCGCCGCGCAGAATGGCCGCGTTGCCGCTCTTGAGGCACAGGGCCGCCACGTCGCTGGTGACGTTCGGCCGCGACTCGTAGATGACCATGACGACGCCCAGCGGCACGCGCACCCGCTGAATCTGGAGGCCGTTGGGGCGGACGTAGCCTTCGAGGATCTCGCCCACGGGGTCCCGCAGCTCGATGATCTCGTCAAGGCTGCGCGCCATCTTCTCGAGGCGGTCCCTCGTGAGGGCGAGGCGGTCGAGGAGGGCGGCGCTGGTGCCCGCCTGCTTGGCGGCGGCGACGTCCACGCCGTTTTCCTCGAGAATCTCGGCGTCGCGGGAGCGCAGGCTGTCGGCCATCGCCTTCAGGGCGGCGTTCTTGACGTTCGTGCCGGCGGCGGCCAGTTGCCGGGCGGCGGCGCGGGCGCGGCGGCCGATGGCCTGGGCCGTCTCGGCCCAGTCCTCCGGTGCGGTCGTGTCGCGTCGGGCGACCTTGGCCATAAAGACGCCCTCCAAAGGGGTCACGGCGCCGGCGGTTTCTCCGCCGACTTCTCCAGGTTGAAGTTGATGGCCGGCAGGGGCTTTGACAGCTTCACGTTGGGCGGAAGCCCCACCACGGTCAGTTCCCCCGGCAGCCACGAGCCCGGGTTCGGCGTGTGCTGGCTTGTCACGACCAGGAGGACCCGCAGGTCCTGGGCCTTGAGGCGTTCGACGTCCGGCGCCGGGCCTTGGACCTCCAGGTCGACCCACAGGTCGTTCTCCGGCTGCTGGAAGATGATCCGGTATTTCCGGAGCACGTCCTCCGTGGCTGAAATGAAGACCGGCACGCGCGGGAAGCTCTTGGTAATGGGCTTGGACTGGAGTTTGGCGGTGACCTTGACGAACGACGGATCGAAGGCGGCCTCGATGCCGTTGGGTCCGCCGAGGCGCGGCTCCAGCGCCAGGTCGAGCAGGATCTCCTGGTTCTCGGAAAGGCGCTCGACGGGCAGCAGCGCGATGGCGACCTGCTTGTCCGCGGCCAGGCCGCGAAGCTGCGACTCCGCCACGCGGGCCGTCACGCGAGGCGGGTCGGGCGGCGACACCGAGGCCAGGACCCCCGGCGGCACGTTCACCGCCACCGGAACGTTCTTCAGGCGGGTCATCCGGTCGACGACGACCTGAATGTCGCGGTCCGCCACGTCGATGCGTTCGTCCTCGATGGCCAGGACGTGCACGCGCCGCGTGCCCCAGTGACTGAAGCCGTCGCGCGCGTGCAGCGTCACGCGGCTGTTCTTCAGTTGGGCCTCCGAGAGGTCGAAGCGGCACACCATGTCCTCGGGCGACGCTCTCAGGTTCTGGATCTCGCCGAGCGGGCCTTTGAACTTCACCGTCACCAGTTCCGGCGTGACGCTGCGGACCACGTAGTCGGCCGGCACGAACACGCGGACGGGCACCTGCCACGTGCCGGGCTCGGGCTGTTCCAGGTCGGCCCAGACCCAGACCGCGATCGTCAGGACGATGACGGCCAGGATGGATCGGAGGCGTTCGCTCATGACGGGGGGGGGTCCGTGGGCTCTTCGGCCGGGGTTTCGGGCGTCGCGGCGTCGCGGGCCGTGGCGAGGGAGTGTTCGGTCAGCGCGGCGCCCTCGCCGTGCAGGAGTTCCATCAGCCGGTCGCGGAGCTCGTCGGGCGTGAGCGGGCCTTCGAGCTGCCCGCCGTCGGCCAGCGAGATGTTGCCGGTCTCTTCGCTGACCACGAGGACGACGGCGTCGGTCTCTTCCGTGAGGCCGACGGCGGCGCGGTGGCGCGTGCCCAGGTGCGGGTCCAGGATGGCCTGGTGCGAGAGGGGGAACTCGCACCCGGCGGCGGCGATCCGCCCGCCCCGGATGATCACGCCCATGTCGTGCAGCGGCGAGCCGGGCCAGAAGATCGTGGTCAGAAGATCGCTCGTCAGCTCCGCGTCGACCACGGTCCCGGTCTCGCCGACGGCGCCCAGGCGCGCCTCGCGCTCGACGGCGATAATGGCGCCGATGCGGTGGCGGCTCAGCGTGGCGGCCGACCGGACGAGGCGGTCCACGAACGCCGACGCCCCCTCCTTCAGGAACAGCCGGAAGAGCCGGCTGTCGCCCAGGCGCATCAGGCTCCGCCGCAGCTCGGGTTGGAACACGATCGCCGCGATGAACAGCAGGACGGGAATAATGGTTGTATAAAGATAATTGAGCCGCTCCAGGTGCAGGTAGTCGGACATCAGCCGCAGCAGCACGAAGCTGATGACCAGCAGGAAGATGAAGCCGCGGACGACGCGGGCCCCGCGCGTTCCCCGCAGGCTGCGGTACACGCCGTAGATCACCAGGCCGATCAGCACGAACTCCAGCGCGTCGGTGAAGCTGAAGTTGTGATAGAGGCCGCGGAGGTAGTTGAGGACGTCCCTCATGGCGCCTCCTCCCCCGCGTGCGCGATGGCCGACGCCACGGCCAGGGCCTGGCGCATCGGGGCCACGTCGTGGACCCGCAGCACGAGGGCCCCCGCGGCCACGGCCAGGGCGCAGGCGGCCGCGGTCCCGTACGTTCGCTCCGCGGGGGTCTCGACGCCGGTGAGCCGGCCGATGAATCGCTTGCGGCTCACGCCCACCAGGATAGGCCGGCCGAGCGTCCGCAGTTGCCCGAGCCCGGCCAGGATCGCCAGGTTGTGCTCGAGGGTCTTGCCGAAGCCGATGCCGGGGTCGACGAGGAGGCCGTCCTCCGCCGCGCCGGCGGCCAGCGCCGTCTCGATGCCGCGCCTGAGGTGCCGGCAGATGTCCGCCATGAGGTGGTCGTAGCGAGGGTTCTCCTGCATCGTCTTCGGCTCGCCCAGCATGTGCATGAGGGCGACACCCGCGCCCGTCTCGGCGGCCACGGCGGCCATGTCCGGGTCGCCCTGGAGGCCGGTCACGTCGTTGATGAGCGACGCGCCGGCCCGGACGGCCTCGCGGGCCACGCGGGCGTGGCGCGTGTCGATGCTGATCGCCGCGCCGGCGCGCGAAGCCAGGCCCTCGATGACGGGCAGGACCCGCGCGAGTTCCTCCTCTTCGCTGACGGGGTGGCTTCCGGGTCGCGTGGACTCGCCGCCGACGTCGATGATCTCGGCCCCTTCGTCGGCCAGGCGGCAGCCGTGGTCGATCGCCTCGGCGCGGTCGAAGTGGCGGCCGGGGTCGCTGAAACTGTCGGGGGTGACGTTCACGACGCCCATGAGGGCCGGCCGGGGGCCGACCGCCAGCCGCCGCGCGCCCAGGCGGATCTCGAAGTGCCGCCGGTCGTAGTTGTCGAGTGCCTGGCGAATCTCGGCGGCAGTCTCCTCCTGGCCGAACCGCGGTCCGGCCAAGTTCCGGGCCATCTCTCTGAGGGCTTGGCGGGGGGCGAGGAGAAGCACGCTGCCTTCGGCCGCACGCCCCGGCGACGCGGTGAGATGGGCGGCGATGCCGGGAGTCTCATGCGCGGCCTGCCCCAGGGCCTCGCGCGCCGGCTGGGCAAGCTTCTCCAGGGCGAGGCCGAGCACGTCCCCCCGCCACAGGATGTGCTGCTCGTCGCCGCGGCGACCGCCCAGGTAGCGCAAGGCTTCGGCAAGTGGCGTTGTGTTCATGGCGGCGATGACTCGCGCGTTCAGCCTCGGCGAAGGCACGTGGCGGCTCCTCGCGGTCTACGAGGCGGGCTGGGCCGAGTCCGCCGGCCGCCCCGGCCGGACGAGGGGGACGCCGGCGATCACCTGTTTCACCTCGTCGGCGGTCATGACCTCGCGCTTCAGCAGGGCCTCGGCGATGCGCGTGAGCGCCTCGCGATTGCGTTCGATGAGGTCCTTCGCCTGCTGGTAGTTCGTGTTGATGATGTTCTCGACTTCCGCGTCGATCTCGTGCGAGGTGGCGTCGCTGTGTTCCTTGGGGCCGTAGACCTCGGCGCCCCACGCCGTCACGTCCTCGCCGGGCGTGTAGCGGATGGGGCCGATGCGGTCGCTCATGCCCCAGTCGCAGACCATGCGCCGCACGATGGCGGTGGCGTGGCGGATGTCGTCGGACGCGCCCGAGGTGATGTCTTTGCAGAAGAGTTCCTCGGCGATGCGGCCCGAGAACGCCACCTTGACCTGCCCCAGGCACTGCCGCCGGCCGATGGTGTACCGGTCCTTCTCGGGCAGGAACATCGTGGCGCCGAGCATCAGGCCGCGCGGGATGATGCTGACCTTGTGCAGCGGCTCGACGTCGGGCTCCATGAGGATCGACATCAGCACGTGGCCGGCCTCGTGGTAGGCGGCGAGGCGTTTGTCCTCTTCGTCCATGGCGCGGGTGCGTTTGGTGCGGCCCCAGCGGACCTTGTCGCGGGACTCTTCGAGGTCGTCCTGCTGCACCGCCGTTTTCTCCATGAGCGTGGCGCGGATGGCCGCCTCGTTGATGATCGCCGCCAGGTCGGCGCCGCTGAAGCCCGGCGTGCCGCGCGCCACCACCGTCAGGTCCACCCCCGGGTCCAGCTTGATCTTCTTGGCGTGGACCTTCAGGATCTGCTCGCGCTCGTTGATGTCGGGCAGGTGGACGACCACCTCGCGGTCGAACCGGCCGGGGCGCCGCAGCGCGGGGTCGAGCACGTCGGGCCGGTTGGTCGCCCCGATGACGATGACCTGCTCGTTGGTGTCGAAACCGTCCATCTCGACGAGGATGGCGTTGAGGGTCTGCTCGCGCTCGTCGTGGCCGCCCGTGTAGCCCATGCCGCGCTTGCGGCCGACCGCGTCGATCTCGTCGAGGAAGATGATGCAGGGGCTGGACTCCTTGGCCATGCGGAAGAGGTCGCGGACGCGGCTGGCGCCGACGCCCACGAACATCTCCACGAAGTCCGACCCGCTGATGGAAAAGAACGGCACGTTGGCCTCGCCGGCGATGGCCTTCGCCAGGAGCGTCTTGCCCGACCCCGGCGGGCCGACCAGCATCACGCCGCGCGGAATCCGCCCGCCCAGGGTCGTGAACCGGTCCGGGTGCCGCAGGAACTCGACGATCTCCTCGACTTCCTCCTTGGCGTCCTCGATGCCGGCCACGTCGTCGAACGTGACCTTGATGCGTTCCTTCTTGGCGAGGCGCGCGCGGCTGCGGCCGAAACTCAGGACGCCGCCCGGCCCCGACGCCGCGCGCATCTGCCGCGAGACGAAGAACCAGATCCCCAGCAGGATGAAGAGCCACGGCAGCATCGCCAGGAGCGACTGGTAGATGAAGGGGTCCTCGGGGATGTAGCTGCGGCCCTTCTCGTCATGCAAGAGCGCGAGGAGCTTCGGGTTGGCCCGGATGCGTTCGAGGAGCGCGGCCACCTCGAACTGGTCGAGGTGGACCGTGAAGTCCGCGCCGGTGCCGTACTGGCTCTCGTACTCCCGCCCTGCCTTCGTATTGATCTTGCCCTTGAGGATGTTGCCGCTGATGTAGAACTCTTTGATGGCGTCGGGGTTGGCGAAGATCTGCTCGAGCTGCTCGCGCGAGAGCTCGTGGTCGCCGTACCAGCCCCGGCTGAGGGCCCAGAAGACAAAGACCGCCAGCGCTCCGATCAGGATCCATCCCACCAGGCCGCGGAACCGCGGGCCCTGCGGGCGCCCCTCCGAATCGCCGGGATGCTCGTCAAAATCGTTCTGGCTCATAAATCGACTACCAATCCTTCTCCATCGCCTCGACGATGCGCTCCGCGAGGCGCCGGGTGGCCTCGTGGGTGGCGGAATCGAGCGTCTCGCCGATCGCCACCGCGTAGTTGCCCGTCCCGGCGATCTTCTCCCGCTTGGCCAGGATTTCGCCGGTGCGGAGGTCCTTCCACTCGAACCAGCAATAGATCGTCACCTGGACGTCCTGCGGGCGGTCGGTCCGGGTGTCCTCGCTCAGCACGGGGGCGCTCAGGTACGTCACCTCGCCGCGCAGCTCCGAGTCGGCCCGCTTGGGGTTCTGGACGACCTTGTAGGGCGTCTTGAGCTCGATCATCTTGACGAGTTCCTGGGTGAGTCCGAACTCGAGGTTGCGGCGGAACTCCTTGGAGGCAAAGATCGGCACCGCCACCGTCTGCACGTCGGTCCGGTGCAGCGGCTGCATGGTGTAACCG
>Ga0315291_10013001_pt1 | contig 10103 bp, 4 predicted proteins | sample YL17G12_20_MG_FD_203070 | JGI IMG/M metagenome (GOLD analysis project Ga0315291, IMG submission 203070) | Sediment microbial communities from Yellowstone Lake, YNP, Wyoming, USA - YL17G12_20 | ecosystem: Environmental > Aquatic > Freshwater > Lake > Sediment | place: USA: Wyoming | collected...
CGCGGATGCACTTCGGCACCGTCACCTACATGCTCGCCGCCAAGATGGACCTGCTCACGCTCATCGACGTGTGTGAGAAGGGCGGGGTGGAGGGCGTGGAGCTTCGGACCACGCACGCCCACGGCGTCGAGCCGTCGCTGGACGCCGAGGGACGGGCCAAGGTCAAGGAGCGCTTCGCAAAGTCCAAGGTCCGCCTGGCGGCCCTGGGCTCGGTGTGCGAGTTCCATTCGCCCGACCCCGCCGCGGTGAAGAAGAACATCGAGACGTGTAATAAGTTCGTGCAACTGGCCGCCGACGTGGGGGCGTGGGGCGTCAAGGTCCGGCCGAACGGGTTGCCCAAGGAGGTGCCCGAGGACAAGACCCTCCGCCAGATCGGCGAGTCGGTCCGCGAGTGCGGCGAGGTCGCCAAGGACAAGGGCATCGTCATCGTCGTCGAGTGTCACGGCGGGGGCACCGCCGACCCGGCCCGCATGGCGAAGATCATGGAATACTGCAAGCACCCCTCCGTCGGCCTCTGCTGGAACTCGAACGGCGGGGACGTGAAGAACGGCTCGATCCGCGAGGGCTTCGACCTGTGCAAGGCGTGGATCCGCCACGCCCACGTCACGAACCTCGGCGGCAGCTACCCGTGGGCCGAGCTCTTCACCCTCCTCAAGGGCATCAACTACACCGGCTACACGCTCTTGGAGACCGACACGAAGGGCGACGTGATCCAGTTCCTGCGCGACCGCCGCGCCGCCTGGGAGAAGCTGGCGCTGTAACTTCGGTTGGTTTACTTCGCTTTGAGCGCTTCCAAACAAGTCTTGAGCACCTGGCCCCCGGGCATGTCGGGAACATCTTCTTTCGAGATAAAGCCGGTCTTGCCCAGCACCGCCAGTTGGGGCACAATCTCCTCCAAGTACTTTGTCCGTTCCTCCGGAGACATTTTCTCGGCAAACGCAACGTAGGCATTGCACAGGTTGCGCCGGTGCCTGTTGGCCACAGCCACATGCAAAAAGTTCTTCCGCTCCCGGAAGAAGTGTCCGATAAACCAAGCAAAAAAGGCCACCAGCGAGATGCGGAGCATTGACCAACGCCATAGGTCCTTCGGATCAGCCGTGGTGAGTCCCCAACCCCCGACCTCGATGAAAAAGAATAGGGTAATGGCCACGACCAGAATGCCTATGAACACGAATACGCGCCGGTTGGCAGCTTTCGCCTTCTCCTCCGCCGTATTGGCTTCTTTGTTGAAAGCGGCGCCAAACTCAGTCATCGCTTGCTGCTGATAATAATCTCGCGAAGCCTCGTACTGCTCCTTTGTCTGCTCTTTGTACATCGCGGCTTCTGCCAGGGTTGCATTGAACTTCTCGGTGGTCTCCTGCAACTTCTTGTCAACGGCCTGGAGGACTTGGTTGGCCTTCTCGCCAAGCTGCGCGGATGCCGCCTGTGATTCCGTTCTTACACGCGCAAGAGATTCCGCCGCCCCTTTCTCGAACTCCGCTCTCGTGGCAAGCAGCGTATCCTGAAATCCAGTAATGAGCGAGTTAAGAGAGGCCATGAGTTCCAGATAGCGGTGGACTTCCTTCAGGTCTTTCTTTAGCATGTACACAAGCGTTATATGATCCCACGTCTTCATTTCTTTTCTGCAGTTCTTCATCGCATTGGCGTTGTTCTGCAAGTCGCTCCGCATCTTCTGCGCTTCCGAAGCAGCCTTGAGGTTCTTGATGGTGCTAACATAATTGGTGACTTGGTTCCTGAGTTGGCTGCGCCAGTGATCAAACCCTTGCTCTCGGCGCAATGTCTCACTAGGAACCTCCGACCATGCATCCAAGTATTCGATTAGAGGCTGGACCTCCCGGCCCAAGGTCTCCAGCCAGGCCAACTCCTCGGGTGCATCCCGAACCAGATCCATTCGCAGCAGAAGTTTCTCCATCTCAGGGCCATAGTATGCCTCGAACTCGGACATGAAACTACTCCTTGCACTCGCACTTCACCGCATGGGCCAGATTGTCCTTCTTGCCACGGTGGTCGTTCCCGAAAAGGACGTGCGCCGCTTCTTCGCCTCGCAGGAGCCACCGCCAATCCCCGATTTCCTTGAGCAGCGGCGCGGCCTGCACCAGCACGTCGTCCTTCCCGGCCACGTGCGCCGCCATGCTCGACCACGGGTCCCATGCTATGCTGCTGCAAGGTACGTGTCAAGCACTGATACGTCGATGAACAGGGTGGTGCCTTCTCAGCGGGCAGAACACGCCCATGGCCCAGTCTACACGCTGGGCCGCCGGAAGGAGCGCCAGGGCCAGGAGCGGGTCTTCAGCATGTCCAGGAGGACGGCGGCGAGGATCACGAGGCCCAGGACGACCTTCTGGGTGTAGCTCTCGACCTTGGTCAGGTTCATGCCGTTCCAGATGACGGCGATGATGAGGGCGCCGGTGAGGGTGCCGAGGACCCTGCCTTCGCCGCCGGCCAGGCTCGTGCCGCCGACGACCACGGCGGCGATGACGTAGAGCTCGTACATCTGTCCATACGTCGGCGCCCCGCTCTTGAGCTGCGAGGCGGTGACGACGCCGCCGAGCCCCGCCGCCAGGCCGCTCACCACGTAGACCAGGAGGAGCACCCCCCGCACGCGGATGCCCGACAGGCGCGCCGTCTCCTCGCTGCTGCCCACCGCGTAGATGTGCCGCCCCAGGACGGTGCGCGACATGAAGACCCAGGCGGCGGCGTACAGGGCGGCCATGAGGAGGACGGCGTTCGGGACGCCCCCCAGGGCCGCCCCGCGGCCGAGCCACGTGAAGGCGTCGGGGATCTGGTAGATCGACTGGCCCTCGGCCAGGAGGAACGCCAGGCCGCTCGCCACCTGCATCATGGCCAGGGTGGCGATGAAGGGCGGGATGCGAAAGAGCGTGATCACCGCGCCGGAGAACGCGCCGACCGCCCCGCAGGCGGCGATGGCGCCGAGGCACGCGAGCATCATCCCGGCGGTCGAAGCGTTCTCGCCGCCGGCGCGGCGGATGAGCCACGCCGTCACCACCGCCGACAGGGCCACGAGGCTGCCCACCGACAGGTCGATGCCGCCCGTGATGATCACCATCGTCATGCCGATGGCGATGACGGCAATGACCACGATCTGGCTGGCCACGTTCAGCAGGTTGTCGGACTTGAGGAACGTCGGCCAGGTGTAACTGGCGGGGCAGCGGACCTGGGCCTTCGCCAAGGCCGGCGCGATCTCGCCAAGGTTGCCCAGGACGGGCCAGTCGGCGCATGCCTTCGTGGTGGCGATGAGGTCCACGCGCCCGCCGGCGCCAGCGATCTCGCGGAGGGTCTTGACGGCGTCGCGCGGATCGCCCTGGACCTGGCCGGCGACCTCGAAGCCGCCCGCCGTCAGCAGCTTCGCGATCGACTCGACGAAGCGGGCATCTTCCTCGCCGGTCTTCGCCACGATGAAGACGCAGGCCGCGGGCGGGGCATCGGCGGCGAGGTCCCGGGCGAGGTGCTCGGCGGCATCGCGGCCCACGCGCTGCTGCTCCTCGATGGTGAGAAGCGAGAAGACGGCGCCCAGGAGCGCGAGGACGCCCAGCATCCAGTAGTCGGCGATGCATCGCCAGACCGTGCTGCCGGACCCGAGTTGGGCCGCCAGGCCCATGCGGTGATTCTCCATCACGCGCCTTTCCCGGGCGTGCCGCTGTCTCCCCCGCAGCCGATCAGGGCGGCGGTCAGGGCCACGGCAAGCGCCAGGATCCTTCTCATCGTCGCGTCCTCCTTTGGGACGTGGCCATGCCACGCGCGAGCAGGATACCAGCAAGCCGCGCGCCAGAAAAGGGGCGAGTTGGCGCGCGAGGTTCGAGGCGTCGCTGACGGCCGGGAATCTGGCGGATTGGGTTCTGACGATGAAATCCACATCCGTCGAGGTGAACGAAGAGGGGGCCGAGGCGGCCGCCGCCACGGCTGGCGTGAGTGAGGGCGGGGACATGCCGGCCAAGCCCGTTGTCTTCAGGGCCGATCACCCTTTTCTTTTCCTGATCCACGCCCCGCGGTCCGGATGCATCCTCTGCATGGGCCGGGTGGCGAATCCGGCGGAGTGATCCGGCGGAGTGATTTGACTTGACCCGAGAATGTGGTATGAGTAGGGGATAGGCGCGGTCTTGCGGCTCGTTGCGGAGCCTATGGGGGGCGGTCATCGGGGCAGCCCTGGGGGTCGGCCGCAGTTGCCTGCCCGCCGGTGGGGGACTCCTAAGGGGCGGTCAAGGGCACCTCACACCCTTCTGCCCAGCCCTTGCGTTGGGGCTGGACGGCACAGCGGACAGGGCCGGAGAGCATCCGGGAGGCGGGGTCCCGGCAAGAGCGGATCCATGCCATTTTGGCAGGGCGGCCGGCCTTATCGGTGCGCAAGCCTTTGAAAGACAAGGACTTGCGTAACGGTCCATGGCGGTTCTTGGCGGCGGAACTCTAAAGTCTGGCGGCACAGTTTTCCTCGAGGACACGGGCGGGTGGCCAAAGGGTGCCAGGGCAGCCACTGGAGGTTTATACCTGTTTTGTGTGGCCGAAAAATCGGCCATTGTCGCGGACATGGTGTACAATATAATGGTGGCGAAGCTCCTTTCTCTTGGCACCACCTGTGATGTGCGGGGGGCGGCCGCTATCCGCGCGTAGGCGGGGGCTGCCAGTTCCGGGCTGGGGAGGACGGCATGCGTCGCAGAGACCCAAACCGCGCTGCGGCTGTTCCCGTGATGGAGACGATGGAGCCGCGTCTGCTCCTGGCGAGCGACTTCGTCATCTCGGAAATCCTGGCCGACAACACCAAGGGGTTGAAGGACAAAGACGGCGCCTTCTCCGACTGGATTGAGATCACCAACACCGGCTTGGCGGCCCTCAACCTCAACGGCTATTACCTGACCGACTCCGCCTCCAACCTGACCATGTGGCGGTTCCCGTCGGTGTCCGTGCCCGCCGGCGGGTACCTGGTGGTGTTCGCCTCCGACAAGAACATCAGGACCCTTCCGGAGCTTCACACGAACTTCAAGCTCAGCGCCGGCGGCGAGTACCTGGCGCTGGTCGAGCCCGACGGGCACACCATCGCTTACGAGTACGCCCCGCAGTATCCGGATCAGTTCCCGGACGTCTCCTACGGCCTGGGGCAGGAGGTCACGACGAAGACCCTGGTGGGTCCGGACGCCGCCACGGCCGTCCTGATTCCGGCAAACAGCAACCTGGGGCTGACGTGGACCAACTGGGCTTTCGATGACGCGTCGTGGACCCTGCGCGGGACGAGCGCCGTCGGCTACGAGTCGATGGTGGCCGGGTGGGCCGTGCGCGATTACCTGGCGGCCATCACGGTCGCGACGCTCGCGCAGGCCGAGAGCGTCATCAGCACGCCGGCGAACCGGCGGGACCAGACGGTTTACGTTGAGAACACCACCTATGTCAATTATTACAACAGCGGCGGCGACGCGCACTACAACAACGGCCGCAACCTGCCCGGCGTCAGCCCGCCGTACAACTACATCGCCAACCTCGTCATGGAGGCGACGGGCTGGATCACGGTCCCGCAGGCGGGCCTTTACACGTTCGGCGTCAACAGCGACGACGGCTTCGGCCTGACGATCACCGGCGCGACGACCACGTGGACGCAGGACTCCACCACGCCGGCGGGCTCGAGCGTCATGGACTACCAGGGCAGCCGCGGCGCGGGCGACACGTTTGCGACGTACAGTTTCCCGACGGCCGGCCAGTACCCGGTGCGGCTGGTCTGGTTCCAGGGCACCAGCGGCGCCGAAGTCGAGGTGTTCGGCACCCCGGGCAGCTACCGGGCCTTCAACTACACCGATTACAAACTCGTGGGCGACACGGCGAACGGCGGCCTGGCGATGCGGAGCACGCCCGTCTCGACGACCGGCACCTACGCCACGCTGATTCATACGGACGTCAAGACGGCGATGCAGGGGGTCAACGCCTCGGCCTACATCCGCCTCCCGTTCGAGCTGACGGACACGGCGATCTACAACTCGCTCGCGCTGAAGATGAAGTACGACGACGGGTTCGTGGCGTACCTGAACGGCGCGGAGGTGGCGCGGCGGTTCGCCCCGGGGTCCGTGGCGTGGAACTCCGGGGCCACGGCCGATCGCTCGCGGACCGACGCCATGATTTACGAGGAGATCGACATCTCCTCGCGGCTGAACCTGCTGCGGGTCGGCACGAACGTCCTCGCGATCCAGGGCCTGAACTACGGCGCCGCGGGCGACGACTTCCTGATCCTGCCGGAACTGGTCGACACCGACGTCGCCCTCGCCGGCCTGCACTACTTCTCGACGCCGACGCCGCGCAGCGCCAACCTGTCCGCCTACTTCGCCTATGTCGAAGACACCAAGTTCGACTTCGGACGGGGCTTCTACGACGCCCCGTTCGACGTGACCATCACCACCGCCACGCCGGAGGCCACGATCCGCTACACGACCGACGGCACCGCGCCCACCGCGACGACCGGCACGGTGTATACGGCACCCGTCCACATCACCACGACGACCACCCTGCGGGCCGCGGCCTACAAGACGGGGTTCCTGCCGACGAACGTGGATACGCAGACCTACATCTTCCTCGGCAACGTCCTTACCCAGCCTCCCAACCCGGCGGGCTTCCCGACCACGTGGGGCGGCGTCAGCGCCGACTACGCCATGGACCAGAGCGTGGTCACCAACCCGCTCTACAGCGGCGAAATCATCAACGACCTCAAGGCCATTCCGACCATCTCCATCGTCATGAAGACGGCCGAGATGTTCGGGCCCGGCGGCATCTACTCCAACACCGAGCAGCAGGGGGAGGTGTGGGAACGGGCCGCGTCGGTCGAGCTGATCAACCCGGACGGCACGCCGGGGTTCCAGGCCGACGTGGGCATCCGCATCTACGGCGGCGTCAACCGCAACCCCTCGGTCAAGAAGCACACGTTCCGCCTCTTCTTCAACGACAACCTGTTCGGGGCGAAGGACCTGGAGTATCCGCTGTTTTCCGATACGTACGTGGACGAGTTCGACAGCCTCATCCTTCGGGGCGACTTCAACGATGCGTGGGGGCCGATGTCGTTGGGCGGCCAGAGCCAGTTTGCCCGCGACGAGTGGTCCCGGCGCACCGCCAATGCCATGGGCCTGCTGGCGCCTCACGGCAACCACGTCCATCTCTACATCAACGGCCTGTACTGGGGCGTGTACAACCCCGTGGAGCGCCCGGACCACCACTTCGCCGCCAGCTACTTCGGGGGCGACGACGACGAGTACGACGTCCTCCACGACGCGGCGGTCGTCGCCGGCAACCGCACGGCCTGGGACCAGATGATGGCGGCGGCCAACGCGGGCCTCGCCACCGAAGCGGCCTACCAGAACTTCCAGAAGATCGTCGACGTCACCGCCCTCGCCGACTACTGCATGATCCCCTTCTACACGGAGAACTGGGACTGGGACGACCACAACTGGTACGCCACGCGCAACCGCAACGGCGGAAAGTGGCATTGGTATATCTGGGACTCCGAATGGATCATGCCGGGCGACCTGTATAACCCCAACATGATCGGCACGAACCTGGGGGACCGCGGGTCGCACGTGTTCCAGCAGCTTCGCCAGAACGCGGAATTCCGGGTGTTGTTCATGGACCGCGTTTACAAGCACTTCTACAACGGCGGGGCCATGTCGGCCCAGGTGATGGCCGACCGGTACCGGGCGGTGACCGACGAGATCTACGGGGCGATCGTGGCCGAGTCGGCCCGCTGGGGCGACTACAACCGTCAGCCGGCCTACACCCGCAACGGCGAATGGCTGAACGAGCGCAACCGGCTCCTGAACACCTACTTCCCGCAGCGGCAGGCCATCTTCCTCGGGCAACTGCGCAGCAGCGGTCTGTATCCGAAGACGGAGGCGCCGGGCTTCAGCCAGCACGGCGGCACCATCGCCCCCGGCTTCCAGTTCACGATGTCGAACCCGAACCAGGGCGGCGTCCCGCCCGCGCCGGTCGGTACGATCTACTACACGCTGGACGGGACCGACCCGCGCCTCCCCGGCGGCGGCATCTCCTCCGGCGCCGTCGCCTACACCGGCAGCCCCATCACGCTCCAGTCGAGCACGATGGTCCGGGCCCGCATCAAGAACGACAACGAGTGGAGCGCCATGCACGAGGCGGCCTTCGTCCTGGCCACGCCGCCGCCCCTGCGCGTCACCGAGTTGATGTACCACCCGGAGAACCCGCCGCCCAACAGCGAGTACAGCGACAATGACTTCGAGTTCATCGAGGTCCAGAACATCGGCTCCACGCCGCTCAACGTCGGCGGCATGAAGTTCACGGGCGCCGTCACCTTCACCTTCCCGGACCTCACACTGCCCCTGGCCGGGTACGCCCTCGTCGTGAGCAACCTGCCGGCGTTCCAGTCGCGGTACAACACGGCGGGCCTGACCATCGCCGGCCAGTACTTGTCGGGGCACCTGAACAACGCGGGCGACACGGTCGTTTTCGAGGGCAAGTTCGGCGAGCCGATCCAGACCTTCACCTACAGTCCCACGTGGTACCCGGCCTCGGACGGCCTCGGCTACTCGCTGAATATCCTTAACCCGTCGGGGGCCCTGGCGTTGTGGAGCGTCAAGGAAGGCTGGTCCCTGAGCAATTACGCGGGAGGGTCCCCGGGGACCGACAACTCCGGGCTGGTGCCGGGCGCCATCGCCATCAACGAGCTCCTGGCCCACACGGAGGTCGATCCGAGGATGGACTGGGTGGAACTCACGAACACGACCACCGATCCCATCAATGTCGGCGGCTGGTGGCTGAGCGACGAGCGGGCCAACCTGACGAAGTACCAGATCGCCCCCGGCACCATGATCCAGCCGGGCGAGTACCTCCTCCTGACCGAGCGGGACAACTTCAGGAATCCGGAGGACCCCGGATACGTGACGCCCTTCGCCTACAGCGAGTACGGCGAGACGGTCTTCCTGACGGGCGTCGACCAGTACGGCAACCTGACCGGGTACCGCGAGGAGCAGGACTTCGGCGCCTCGGACCGCGAGATGGCCTTCACGCGGTACGTCACGAGCACGGGCAGCGTCGGCTTCGTGGCCGAGGCGTACCCCACGCCGCTTGCCGACAATGCGCCGCCGAGGATCGGGCCGGTCGTCATCAGCGAAGTCATGTATCATCCACTCAACGATACCGATGAATTCGTTGAACTGCATAACATCACCGACGCGCCCGTGCTGCTCTACGACCCCGCCCATCCGGCCAACACGTGGAAGATCGACGGCGGGATCACCTATATCTTTGCCACCGGCCTCTCGATCCCCGCCGGCGGGTACCTGCTGGTCGTCAACACCGATACCGCGGCGTTCCGGACGAGGTACGGCGTGCCGCCCGACGTCCAGATCGTCGGGCCGTTTACGGGGTTCCTCAACAACGCGGGCAATAACGTCAAGCTGTACCGGCCCGGCGATCCCGACCCGCTGCCGCCCTACCAGGTGCCTTACCCCCGCATCGACCGGGTGGAGTACGATGACCTGGCCCCCTGGCCGGTGCAGCCCGACGGCTTCGGGCCGTCGCTCCAGCGCCTCGACGTGACCGCCTACGGCAACGACCCGGCGAACTGGGGGCCGGGCCCCGACGAGGGAAGCCCCGGGCGGCTCAACAGCAGCACCGACGTCACGCCGCCGCGGGTCGTCACGGCGTCGGCGGCCGACGGCGATTCCATCCATGTCCTGCTGGAGTTCAACGAAGGGGTCGACCCGGTCACTTCGCTGATCGCCGCCAACTACTCCATCCCCGGCCTGACGATCTACAGCGTCGATCCGGGCAGCAACAACCGCCTCGTCGTCCTGAACACGGCGCCGATGGCGAACGGCGTCTACTATACGGTCACGGTCACGGGGGTGACGAACCTGGCGGGCATCACGATCGGCGACGCCAACCGGGCCATGTACTCCTATTCCGGCGCCGGCGTCGGGCTTTGGGGCCAGTACTACCAGTATCCGCCCGGCAACATCAACTGGGCCAACGTCAAGCTGGCGCGGCTGGACCCCGTGATCAACTTCGACTGGGGCGGCAACTCCCCCGACCCGCTCGTGATGTCGGACCTGTTCAGCGTCCGCTGGACCGGCAAGGTCAAGGCG